>Ga0335080_10008838_pt1 | contig 10507 bp, 10 predicted proteins | sample Lox_Sample_34_FD_206720 | JGI IMG/M metagenome (GOLD analysis project Ga0335080, IMG submission 206720) | Soil microbial communities from Loxahatchee National Wildlife Refuge, Florida, United States - Lox_Sample_3.4 | ecosystem: Environmental > Terrestrial > Soil > Wetlands | place: USA... | reverse complement strand
GGGATTGCACGGGGCCAATCGGCTGGCCAGTAATTCCCTGCTCGAAGCCCTGGTATTCGGCCACCGTTGTTATGTTGACAGCGTGAAAAATATTAACAATGTAAGGTTGAAAGAATCCATTCCCGACTGGAATGCAGAAGGAACAACAGAACCCGGCGAAATGATCCTGATCACACAAAGCGAAAAAGAATTACAGCTGCTGATGACCGACTACGTGGGAATTGTACGCACCAACATCCGTTTGCAAAGAGCAATGAAAAGATTGGATCTTTTACACGAAGAAATTGAGACGCTTTATGAAACAACTGCTGTTTCACCGCAACTGTTCGAGATCCGGAACCTGATCACTGTGGGCTATCTCATTGTAAAAGGTGCGCAATTCCGGAAAGAAAGCCGCGGGCTGCATTTTAATACGGATTATCCAAACAAGAGCGAGTTGCTTCAAAATATCGTGTTGTAATTTTTTCCTGAGAACGAAAACTTCATTGCATACCATTAACCTGATAACATAGATGAAAGCGATGATCTTTGCTGCCGGGCTGGGAACAAGATTCAAACCGTGGACTAACCAACATCCCAAGGCATTGGCATTAGTAAATGGGAAAAGCCTTCTGCAGAGAAATATTCAATACCTGCAACAATACGGTATTCGGGATGTTGTCGTCAATGTGCATCATTTCGCAGACCAGGTGAAGGAAGCCCTTACGTCCGACAAAGGTTGGGGAAGCAATATCAGTATCAGTGATGAAACGAATGAATTATTGGAAACCGGCGGAGGATTGAAAAAAGCAGCCTGGTTTTTTGATGAGCATCCCTTTGTAGTCATCAATGTGGATATTCTTACTGATCTGGATCTCGACAAAATGGTCAATGCTCATTTCCAAAAGAAACCACTGGTTACCCTGGCAGTAACGGGCAGAGCGAATTCGAGAAGTTTTTTATTCGATGAAGATGACCAATTGTGCGGATGGAGAAATACAAAAAGTGGTGAAGAAAAAATTGTCAGACAAAAGCCATCTCTGATCCCCAGGGCATTTAGCGGAATACATATTATTGATCCCCGGATTTTTTCTTTGATCCGGCAGGAAGGAAAGTTTTCCATTATTGATACTTATCTCGATCTGGCAAGAACAGAAAGCATAAAAGCTTTCGATCATAGCGGATCAAAGCTGGTAGATGTAGGCCGCCCTGAATCCGTTGCTGAAGCAGAAAAACTGTTCCCATGAATTTTTAGGAATAGATTATTCTGCAAAGCAGGACAAAATCGTAGAAAGAAATTTCAAACTTTTGGCCGCAGTGGAGGGATGCGATTTCTTCTTTACTCATTATTTGCCTTTTTATCCTTTATCAGATTATATTGCTATTAATTTATGTTAAGGATATAACTTTGATTTCATAAATAAATAGCTTTGAGTTGATAAGGAATTTTATGAGAAAACTATACTCTTGTCTTCTTTTTTTTATCATTTCCTGCCATGTGTTTTCACAACGGGAAATTAAGAACCAATTGCAGGTTAAAAGGATTATGCTTCCCAATGGGTGGTCACTCACTCCGGTAGGCCGCAGTCTGCCTCTTGGTGATCTTCCTTTGAATATTGCTGTTTCTTCTTCCAAAAAATACATGGCTGTGACCTGTAATGGTCAAAGTGTTCAGTCCCTGCAACTGATCGATCCGGTAAAAGAAAAAATACTCGACAGTATTGACATCCCCAAATCCTGGCTGGGCCTGAAGTTTAGCCAGGATGAAAAATTCCTTTACGCATCCGGTGGAAATGATAACTGGATTCTGAAATATGCAATCAGGAATAATAAGCTCGTTTTATCTGATAGTATTAAGCTCGGAGAAAAATGGCCCGAAAGAATTTCCCCGGCAGGATTGGACATTGATGATAAAAGGCAAGTATTGTATGTGGTAACCAAGGAAAATAATTCCCTGTATGTTGTCAATCTTCAAACAAAATCCGTTGAACAGAAATTGGAACTCGGAGCCGAAGGATATACCTGCGTCCTTTCACGAAATAAAAAGGAATTGTATATATCCTGTTGGGGCTGTGATAAAATTATAATCTTTGATACCTACGCGCAGAAGTTTATCCGCAAAATTGATGTGGGTGATAATCCCAATGATATCTGTCTTACCAGTGATGAACACTATCTCTTTGTGGCGAATGCCAATGACAATTCGGTGAGTGTAGTGGATCTCCAAAAAGGGAAACTGATCGAAACGCTGAATGCAGCGCTTTATCCTGATGCTCCCAGCGGTTCTACAACAAACGCTTTAGCGCTAAGTGAAGATGAAAAAACTTTGTACGTCGCAAATGCTGACAACAATTGCCTGGCGGTATTTGATGTCAGCAATCCCGGCAATTGCAGTTCAAAAGGATTTATTCCGGTAGGTTGGTATCCAACTTCAGTAAAAGTGGTTGATAAAAAAATTTTTGTTGCCAACGGAAAAGGATTTTCCTCAATGGCAAATCCTTATGGCCCCGATCCGACAGAGCATCACCAGAACGTGAGATACAGGCAGGGTGACAAAAACAGGCCTAAGACAGTACAATATATTGGCGGTCTATTCAAGGGAACAATGAGTATTTTTGAAGAACCCGATGCGCAAACCTTAGGAAGTTATTCCGAATTGGTTTATCAGAATACTCCCTATCATAAATCTGAAGAATTACAAACACAGGGTGAAACCGGCAACCCGGTTCCCTCAAAAGTAGGAGATCCATCACCGGTTAAATATGTATTTTATATCATCAAAGAAAACAGAACCTACGATCAGGTTTTGGGAGATATAAAAAAGGGTAATGGGGATACAAGCCTGGTATTATTCGGAGAACATGTAACTCCCAACCTGCATTCGCTCGCCAATGAATTTGTACTGCTCGATAATTTTTATTGCGATGCTGAAGTCAGCGCCGATGGGCATAACTGGAGCATGGGTGCTTATGCGACTGACTATCTTGAAAAAACCTGGCCCACCAGTTACGGGGATCGTGGTGGTGACTACGATGGCGAGGGCAACCGGGCGATTGCAAATAACAAAACAGGATTTATCTGGAATCATTGCAGGCGGGCAGGAGTAAGTTACAGGACTTACGGAGAATTTGCAGACAACTATAAACCGAATATTCCTGTGCTGGAAGATCATTATTGTCGCTTTTATACAGGATGGGACCTGGGTGTAATGGACACCCTTCGCTTCGGACAATGGAAAAGAGATTTCGATTCCTTATTGGCATCAAATGCCCTTCCCCATATGAATACTGTGCGTTTGGGCAATGATCATACAGAAGGTTTGGCTAAAGGAAGACTTACTCCTTTTGCACATGTGGCCGACAATGATCTTGCAGTCGGAGAGTTTGTAGAATACCTGAGCAAGAGCCCTGTCTGGAAGGAGAGCGTGGTATTTATTTTGGAAGATGATGCACAAAATGGTCCTGATCATGTCGATGCACACCGCAGTACTGCGTATATTGCAGGGGGTTATGTGAAGCGTCATTTTGTGGATCACACCATGTATTCCACTACATCTATGCTTCGCACCATCGAGCTGATATTGGGCATTGCTCCCATGAGCCAGTATGATGCCGCTGCGACTCCGATGTGGCGTTGTTTCTCTTCAACCCCAGATATTTCTCCTTTTCATTCTTTGCCCGCCAACATCAATCTTTCAGATATAAATGTTGCCTGGAACGAATTGTCAAAAAAATCGGCAAAGTTTGATTTTACGAGAGAAGACCGGGTTCCGGAAAATCTGTTCAATGAAGTGTTGTGGAAAGGAATTAAAGGGATGAACGCTATAGTTCCTGCTCCTACAAGAGCTGCATTTGTCAGGGTTAATCCAAAAGATAAAGATGATTAAAAAAAGCAAGAGTTTCCCTTATGCAAAGCGTTAGGTAAGCCATAATCACACGGAGATTCTTTGCGTCTTTGTATTTTCTTAGCGCCGTGGCGTGAATATATTTTATACGAATCTTACTTACAATAAAAGCCCACAACTGTGGGCTTTTTTATGATTATTGAAGATGATATTTTACCAATGTCTGCGGCCATGGAATACAGGATGCCTGTAATAACGTAAATCATAGTCGCGGTAAAATCTCCTGTGATCATAATAAGGGTAGATTCGTCCATATCCATATGCCGGGGCGGTTACGATGGGCTGCGGGTAATAAGGAGTTGAATAATATACCCTGGGTGCCGGAACCGGAACTGGCATGGGCAGGCCAAAACCTATTCTTCCGTGTACAATCACCTGTGCATGACCGGTAGTAGCGATCAGGCTGCCACCAGCAATCATAGCGAGGATAAATAAGCGTTTCATAGTCTTAATTTTTATGAGTTACTGAATTAAAGTTTCGTCTCTCGACGTTTAATAATAAGACTTTGAAAAGTTCAAAAGATTAAAACTGCGCTTATTTTCCCTTGTTAAAGTTTTTGTTAAAACACGAATTACACTAATTAAAGCGAATTAAACGAAATGGAAATCAATTTTTTTTCATTCTTTGTAGCCTGTTACAGCAATACATGTGGTTGGATATACATCCCTGTATGCTGTGCAAATATTCAATAAACCTGCATCTGAGAATTCCTGTTTTAATTTTTCGACGTAATGATTTATTTCTTTTTCAGAAGCTTTTGTTGAAGGCTGGTATATCGTAACCAATTTGCCCCCGCTCCTGAGTAACTCGTATGACTGAAGAATAATATTTGCAGGATCCTCTTGCAGGGCTGATATATTATTTGAATATATCGTGTGGAAATAGTGATGCGGGTAAGGCAGCTCATTTAAATTCCCGATATGAAGTTGCAACAATTTTTCTTCGATCAATTTTTTGTTTACACGATAAGCCTGAAGCCATCTATCCATCGAATCCCCGATTCCGGCAAGAAAACCGATTTTTAATTTTCTTCCTGTTTCATTCAGCGTATATCCTGAGGTATAGCCGATTTCAAGGATATGCTGGTAGGGTTGAATTTGCAGTTGTTCGATAGTCCACTCAATAATTGATTTATTTCTTAAAGGTTTGAGCCAGTTTGCAAGTTTTTCTGAATAGACCCTTCTGGCCGATGTATTGGTTGTGATCGTCAGTTCCATACAATGAATTATAAAAGGATAAGGTTTGTAATTAAGAAGTGATCAATAAATTGTCTAATTGTCGCCAGGTTATTTATTTGGTTCAGTCTGCTCTGTGAAAGTTCCGCTGCCTTCATCGAAATAACGGCCGTGACGGTTTTTCCATTCCTGCTTGAATTTTTCTTTTTCTTCAGGCGACATATTCATCCATCTTTCTTTCAGTTTATGCCTCATGTAGCTATGACGGCCCCAGTGTGCCCCGCGGAAGCCGCCAAATAAAATTTTAGAAAGAATAAGAATGCCCAGGGCCTGCCAGAAGTTGATGGCGCTGATATGTAATACTGCTACCAGGATATTATTCCATAGCAGCATAACAACAAAACTGACAAGAGCCAGAAAAGCGAGAATAAAGAAGGGGATCAGTATTTTTTTCCTTCCGCTGAATTTATGATTCATAACAATTCTTTTTTAATATTAATAATTAAGTAATTCATCGCGCAGATCGGTAAGCCGTTCTCTCAAATGAAGGACAGCATACCTTTTCCGCGACAGCAGGGTATTGACACTTGTTCCGGTAATTTCAGCAATGTCTTTAAAAGGAATTTCTTCCAGCTCATTCATCACAAAGACGTCTCTTTGTTCTTTCGGAAGTTCCCGTAAAGCTTCTTCCAGTGTTTCCCAAAAAAGATTGTGCAGGTGTTCTGTTTCAGGATTGGTACTGTTGTCGAATAAAATATTCCTCAAACCGGTGAGCCCTTCCGCCTCCTCATCGGGAAGAAGATCAACCAGCAATTCAGGTTTTTTTTTACGATAGCTGTCGGTTATTTTGTTTCGGGCAACAGTAAACAGCCAACTGCTTACCTGCTGAATGGGCTCTGTCGTGGCACTGAGCTGGTACCATACATCCTGCAGTATATCTTCGGCATCGGCTTCATTGCTTACGCGCTGGCGAATAAAGCCAAAGAGCCGTTTCCCAAACTGACCAATGACAGTGCTTATATTTTTTCTCGACGGGCTGTTCATTTCCGGTTCTATCGTCAATACATTCTCCATGCCTATTGCGGTAGACGAATGAAAAATGATTATATTTTAATAATTAAAAATTTTTTCGATAAACCATGGTTTCAGCTGACTTCTTTCAATTCGTTCCACCTTGTACTGTAACGAAGAGACCTGAGTTCCTGCCTCATCTTCCAGTTTTTGTTGACTCCTGATGCACAGAATTTTACAGAATCATCCCGCATACTGAAATTGACATTGTCGATGGCGTGCATCAGGAAGCGGTGCAGGTTTCCATTGCCCCCGGTAAATAAGCTCCCCTGGATGGAGCGGTCAGGTTCCAGTCCGCTAAGCATCACGCCCGCTTTTTTATATTCTCTGCCTTCCTCGAAAAGTGATTCCACCAGTTGTACCGCCGGTTTGATCAGTTCATGTGTAAAGGAGGTAGCGGATTGTAATATCACATGGGAACTGATTGTAGGGCCATGACTGAAATCTATTGAATGGTCCTGTTCTTTGGGCACGACGAATACACTGACTATTTTAGCTGCGCTTTGCTGCCTCCGCAATTTTTCTGCTGCCCGCGAAATATAAGTGGCGACAGCTTCCTTCAACTCATAAAGTTCGGTTACATTCCTTCCGAACATGCGGGTTGTGGCAATCATTTTTTTTTCTGTTAGCGGTTTTCTCATTGTGATGGCCGGTTCACCGCGCAATTCCCTGATGAGCCGGACACCCACTACTCCGCCAAGATGGCTATGCGCCCAGGCTTCAGGCATATTACACAGATCCCAGGCGCTGCTGATCCCCAGGTTGATGAGTTTATTGGCATAAGCTCCTCCCACGCCCCAGATTGCGTTTACGCGTGTCCGTTGTAAAGCCATCCGTCGCTCTTCTTCGGTAACCAATAAGCTGATGCATCCGGTGGCTGATTTATTTTTCTTTGCCATATGATTAGCGATCTTGGCCAGGGTTTTTGTGGGAGCAACGCCTACGGAAACGGAAATGCCTGTCCATTGTTCAACAGTGTCTTTGATATGTTTGGCATAGGAATGGAGTTGATCGGCTGCAATACCATCCAGGTCAAGAAAGGATTCATCGACGGAATAAACTTCTACCCTGGGCGACAGGCTGCGAAGAGTTTCCATTACCCGCCAGCTCATATCCCCGTACATATGATAATTGGAAGAGAAAACGGTGACATCATTTTTTTCAATGATGTATTTTGATTGAAAATAGGGCACGGCCATTCCCACCCCAAGTTTTTTTGCTTCGTCACTGCGGGAAACAATACACCCATCGTTATTGCTTAACACAACAACCGGTTTGTTCCAGAGGTCAGGACGGAATACCCGCTCGCAGGAACAATAAAAACTATTGCAATCCACGATGGCTTTGAAAATCTTTTTCTCCGCCGCTGCTCTGAAACCCGGAACAATATTATTTTGATTAGATGGATTCATAATTGTGTGTTGAGATGGCTCCTGCTCTATGGCCCTGTAGCCCGGAGTTTAAATTCCAGGCTTGAAGCTTGTGATCCGAATATCCCCCATAGCCCGGGGTTTAAACCCCGGGCTATGGGGCTATCGGAATTTTGACGATTCCAATTCATATTTTAAAACAAATTCATCTAGTTACTGCTGAAATGATTTTTTCATGTGGTGTTCCTCCTGGTTCCTGATATAGTTTTTGATTTCGCTCAGTTTTGATTCGCTGACTGAAAAGGCAGAATATTCATTTTGCCACTCGAACCTTGATGAGCATAATTGATTCCTGTTTATCCAAAATGAACTTTCTCCTTTTATCAGTTTAATGACTTCGGCAATACTCTGGTCAGGACCTAGTGAAATCAGGCAATGAACATGATCGGTATATCCATTCATACAAGTGATATAAATATTTTTTGTTCTTGCATATTCAATAATGTGCGGAAAAAGTTGCCGGCGCAATTGTTTTGACAGGAAGGGCTCCCGATTCTTTGTAGCCCACACTGCGTGAATCCAGATTTTCACGTATGACATAGAATGAGGTTTAATGATTATAGGATTAGATTTTGCTATCGTTCCCCCAATATCCCGCGATTTAAATTCCGGGTTATTAGGCCGTAACATTGCAGCACGCAAATCCAGTTTTCAAATGCAACGTGATATTAGGTTTAATGATTATGGGATTTGAATTTGCTATCGTTCCCCAATAGCCCCGGGTTTAAACCCGGGGCTATTGGGGCTATTGGGTTATGGCTTTGAATTTTTATAGCCAGGGATTCAGGCTATTGGCTATGGCGCATGAATCACGTACGTCACAACACCCCAGATGGCAAATTCTGAGTGGAAAGGATCTACCTCGATTGGTGATAGCCGGCTTGTTTCCGGCAGCAGGCGGATTCGGTTAAAAGTTTTTTCTAATCTGCGGATCAGCATTTCGCCATTGAGTGAAGCAATGATTACCCGTCCGCTGACTGCTTTCACTGACCGGTCCACGATCACCACATCGCCATCATGAATACCCGCTCCTTTCATTGAATCTCCTTTCACCCGCATAAAAAAAGTAGCGGGTTTATTGCGGACTAGCTGCTCATTCAGATCGATTCCTCTCTCCATATAATCATCCGCAGCTGCAGTGAATCCGGTAGCGTTGGCCGTCATCACATCATGCTGCGAAAATTGTTTGGAACCCGCGTAAGCAGATTCATAAAAAAAATCCCCATCCATAAAATTTATTTTTGTATTACTAAATTATTTAGTAAATTTATACTAAAATTTTGATCATACAAATTTATTTTGGCTGAAAATTTTATCAACAGGATTGGAAACAATAAAAGAAAATATATGGAACTCATCACGCAAACAATGCCTGGTTACAGGATCTATGAATACCTGCTTGTGCTTAGTCCGCATGAAGAACTGAGAAACAAAATCATGCAGGTAAAAAAAGAATTCTATGAACAATACAAAGCCCCTCACGCACTTTGGGGAAGGCCGGAAGTTACGCTGGTCAAATTTATGCAGGTTGAAATGCTGGAAGAACGTATCGTCAACAGGCTGAAGACAATCGCCATGGGTCATCACCCGATTAAAATTGAGTTGAAGGATTTCGGCAGTTTTCCATCGCACACCATTTATATCAATGTCAAAACTAAGGAACCGATAAGACAACTTGTGCGGGAAATTAAAGATGTGCAAAGACTGATGAAATACAATAAGGATAATAAGCCTCATTTTATCGATGAACCTCACCTGACGATTTCTTGCAAATTATTACCCTGGCAATATGAAAAAGGATGGCTTGAATACTCGAACCTCCGGTTCACCGGCCGTTTCATTGCGGAAGCCATGCTGATGCTGAAAAGAAGACAGGGTGAAAATGCATGGCAGATCGCCCATCGTTTTGACCTGATGAATTTGCCGGTAACCACTAGGCAGGGATCTTTTGGTTTTAGTTAGTGGAAGATTGAGGGCAGCGTGTGGATACCAGCAGGTCCTGATGACTTAAATCCAACTGACTCATCAGCCCTGCTGTTCCGCATGCTGATTGTTTTCGCGCGAAATCCTTTTCACTTCATCATCAAAAAAGTAATGACCATGTCAAACCAACTCAGGCAGGACCATGTGCCGGTTACTGCTGCGCAAAAAGAAGAATCGGATCAATACCTGAAGGGAAGAGGAGCGCAGATCAATACGAAGAACAGGTTTTTGAAAGACGAAAAAACAAGAGAACATATTGAAGGCATTGATGACTGGACTGAAACCAATGAAGCCACTCAATATATCGAACAGGAATCAAAAACAATCGTGAACAAAGTGGAGAGTCCCGACGTTGGCATGATGTACAGTATGAATCCTTATGCAGGCTGTGAGCATGGATGCATTTACTGCTACGCAAGAAACGTGCATGAATATTGGGGCTATAGCGCAGGCCTTGATTTCGAGCGGAAAATCATCATCAAAAAAAATGCACCGCAATTACTTCGCAAATTCTTAATGAATCCGAAATGGGAATGCATTCCCATCATGCTCAGCGGCAATACGGATTGTTATCAGCCCGCAGAACAGACCTACCGGTTAACAAGAGGTCTGCTCGAAGTGTGTAATGAATTCAACCAGCCTGTTGGCATATTGACAAAAAATTCCTGGATACTGCGGGATAAGGACCTGCTTCAGGAAATGGCCAGGAAAAAAATCGTGTCGGCGATGGTTTCCATTACTTCTTTTAATGAAGATTTACGACGGATCATGGAGCCGCGCACCACGACTGCAAAGCAAAAGCTTAAAGTAATTGAAGAACTCAGCAGTGCCGGTGTCCGGATGGGGATTATGATGGGGCCGATGATCCCCGGACTGAATGAACACGAAATGCAGCGCATCATGAAAGAGGCAAGAGATAACGGAGCAACTTTCACGGCTTATACTTTTATCCGGCTGAATGGTG
>Ga0335080_10008837_pt1 | contig 10507 bp, 12 predicted proteins | sample Lox_Sample_34_FD_206720 | JGI IMG/M metagenome (GOLD analysis project Ga0335080, IMG submission 206720) | Soil microbial communities from Loxahatchee National Wildlife Refuge, Florida, United States - Lox_Sample_3.4 | ecosystem: Environmental > Terrestrial > Soil > Wetlands | place: USA... | reverse complement strand
ACGTCGAACGGATTCACCCAAGCCGTCGAGCGGGTCGCCGGCGCGGTCCTCGCGGCTGCGCGAGCGTCGGGGACGTGGATCGCTGACAGTTGCGGCAAGGTACTCGAGGTCTGAAGGGTCCTGGCCGTACATGCTGTCGCGCGCCAGCGACAGTCCGAACGCGACGGCGCTGATCAGCAACCCGACGACGGTGACGCTGAACGCGACTCGCGGGTTCGCGCTGAGCGCGGCGGTGTTGACGCTGGCCAGCCCCGTGAGCGCCGGCGACAGCGGTATCAGCGTCCCCATCGGCCCCGGCGCCGGTCCGGCGCCCACCAGCAAGCGGGTCCGTCCAAGACGCCGCTGCGAGCCGAAGTCGAAGTCCGCGAGCGCCTTGCTGAGCTCGTGACCTCGGCCATCCGTGCGCGCGTGCTCATCACAGGCATCTCGGTATACCGCGCACGAGGCGCCCCAGTCGGCCAGATTGCGCTACCAGATCGCCGCAGCCCGTTCGCGATCGCGCCCGTGAGCGGCAGCTCCGCGCTCCAACTGCGGTCCGTGTACCGTCTCCTCAGATGCCCGGCGACCTGTCACTCGGCGAGGCGGCCGCGGCGCTCGGCGTGAGCGTCGACACGCTCCGGCGCTGGGACCGCAAGGGCCGGATCGCGACCACCCGCGACGCCCGCAACCGCCGGCTCGTGCCCGTCTCCGAGGTGGAGCGCCTCAGCACCCGCCCGACGCGCCACCGCACCGGAACCGAGCGCTCGGCGCGCAACCGCTTCGTCGGCGTGGTCCGGTCGGTCGAGTGTGACGGCGTGATGGCGCTGGTCGAGCTCGAGGCTGGCCCGTTCCTGGTCACCGCCGCGATCACACGCGACTCGGTCGAGGAGCTCGGGCTCGCCGCCGGCGTGAGCGCGACCGCGGTCGTCAAGGCGACGTCGGTGATGATCGAGCGCGACGCATTGAACCCCCCGGACTTTCCCGACGCTGCTCGATCTGCATAGGGATGTACCTAGGCAACGAGGTTGCCGGGTACGACCAACGAGTTGATGGGGGTGTTGACGTGATCCGCGGGTGTCTGCTCGCGAGCGTGCTGGCGGCGGCGCTGCTCGCGCTGACCGCGGGCGGGTCCGCGGCCCTTCCCCGTCCGCCCCAGGCGACCGTCAGCGTGGGTGGCGCGGTCGCGACGCCGTCGACCTACTCGCTCGCGCAGCTCGACGCGCTCCCGCCGACGACGTTCACGGTGAATGAACACTGGTGGCACGGATGCCCGCAGCCACACCGATGAGGGCGTCTCGCTCGAGGATCTCGTCAACGTCGCCGCGCCGACGCTGCCAAGCGCCAAGAACGCATTGCTCCGTTCACACTGAGACCGGGTCGAGCCGGTGGGCGGGGTCGGTCACGTTCGCCCTCGGCGAGCTCGACCCGAGCTTCGGCAACCATCCCGCCTATCTCGCGCTCGAACAGGACGGGCGGGCGCTGTCAGCGCCCGAGCTGGTCGTGCCCGGCGATGTCGACGACGCACGGATCGTGTTCGCCGCTGACCGGATCACGGTCGGCGTTCAGAACCGACGCCGACCACGCCTCCCGCCGGGGGTCGCCGCGGTCGGGTCGGACGCCTACCTCGCCACCATCACGCCGGCCGAGGCGCCCGTGGGAGGCCGGCCGCGGGACGTGCCGGGATCACAGCCGGGCGCGCAGATCCTCGACGTCGATCCCGGCGATCCGGAGCGCGCGCGGGACGCGGCCGTGCTGGGCGGCGAGCACTCCGAGCAGCACATGGCCGGCGTCCAGGCGCCGATCGCCGCGCTTGGCCGCGATCGCGACAGCGCGCTGGAGCGCGAGCTTGGATGACGTCGCGAACCGGGGTTCGCGCCGAGCCCGGCCGCCGGCGCCCGGCTCGAGGTCGCCCGCCGCCACGCCGACCGCCGCGAGGCTCTGCTCCTCCTCGTGCGCGAGGGCATCGGCGAGCCGACCGCGGTCGAGGCCGAATTCCGGCCGCGCTGCAAGCGCGAGCAGCAGGTGCGCAGACTCGACCGTGTGTTGGCCGCTCGCCCGCGCCTCCTCGCGGGCGGCAACGACCGAGGCGCGCGCATCCCGGGTGAACCGTTCGAACGCCATCAGCGCTCCTCTCTTGCAATCGCGGCGCGTTGCAAGCGCCGCGCGTGCTTCTTGTGGACCGCCTGACGCGTGACCCCGAGCGCCTCGGCGATGTCCGCCCACGACCAGCCGTCGACGATCGCCCGCTCGACGGCGGCGTCCTCGACGCGATCGGCCAGGCGCCGCAGCGCGCCGACCGCCGCGAGGGCGTCGGCCGGGTCGTCGGGGAGCGTCGGTGGCGCAGCGATCATCGGGATGTCAACCCTAGTTGACGATAAGGATGTTGTCAACCTAGGTTGCTGATAGCGTCCGGTTCGTGCAGGATGGGGACCTCCGCGCACGCTTTCGCCAGGGCGATCCGGACGCCGTGCGCGAGGTCTACCGCTCTCACGGGCGGCTCGTGTACGCGGTCGCATACAAGGTACTGGGCGACCGGGGCCTGGCCGAGGAGGCGACCCAGCAGACGTTCGTGAAGGCGTGGCGAGCCGCGCAGAGCTTCGACGAGCAGCGGGAGCTCGGGCCCTGGCTGGCCTCGATCACGCGGCGTGTCGCGATCGACCTGTATCGCCGCGAGGCGGTCCGGGCCGCCGATCCGCTCGAGTCGGCGGCGCCCGGCGAACCGGCGCTGATCTCGACCCCGGACTCGGCCGAGGCGATCTACGACGTCTGGGAGGTGAGGGAGGCGGTGGCGCAACTCCCGCCCGACGAGCAGGAGGTCGTCCGGCTCCAACACCTCGACGGGTTCACCCACGCGCAGATCGCGGAGCGTCTCGGGGTGGCCGTCGGGACCGTCAAATCGAGGTCGTTCCGGGCCCACAAGCGCCTGGCGGCGATGCTCGGCCATCTGCGCGAATGAACCGAGTCGAGGTCGTCTACCGTATGCAAACAAGAGAGGCACGGAAGTGAGCACCAGCGACGACGACCGGATTGCGTACCTGTCGGGTGAGCCTGTCGACTCGCTCACGGCGCAGGAGCGAGCCGAGCTGGATGAGCTCCGCGGGTTGCTGGAAGCGCCCGCCACCTGGGAAGAACCCGACGCCGGGCTCGAGGGTCGCATCGTCAGCGCGATCGAGGAAGCCCGCCGCGGTCGGCCGGTCGAGAGCGAGCCGGCGGCGCCGGCGACGCCGCACGCGCAACGCCGGCGCGGATTCCACTGGCCGCTCCGGCGCCCGGCGCTCGTGCTCGGCGGCCTCGCCACGGCGGCGGCCGCGATCGTGGTCGCGATCGTCCTCGCGGTCAACAACAGCTCGCCCGCGCCGCTCCAGTTCGCGATGGTCGTGTCCGGCACCTCGCTCGCCCCGGGGGCGCACGGGTCGGCGACGCTGACCAAGAGAACCTCCGGCTGGGAGATCGACCTGTCGGCGACCGGCCTGCCGCACCTGGCGAACGGCCGCTACTACCAGGCGTGGCTGAAGAATGCCGCCGGGATCCTGGTGCCGGTCGGCACGTTCAACGACGCCGAGCACGTGATCCTGTGGTCCGGCGCGCCGGTGACGCAGTTCCGGAGCTTCAGCGTGACCGAGCAGGTGGCGAACGGCAACCCGGTGTCGTCGGGCCGGCGCGTGCTGGTCGGGACCGCTCACCCCGTGCACTGAGCGCGCGGCGCCGGCGTCCCGCGCGTAGCCCGGCGCCCTCTCCGAAACTCGCCGCGAACCGTCTGGCGCCGGCGCCCGTACCCCGGTCCGAGAACCAACATCGAACCGAAGGAGAAACACATGGGCATGCACCGGGGGCATACCCGGCGCGGGCGCATCGTGCTCGCGACGACGGTGGCCGCGCTCGCGGCCGCCGGCTCGGCGGCGGCGTTTGAGGCGCTGCCGCCGGGCAGCCAGGTGAATGACGATCCCGCTGCGGGGATCAACAAGGCGTTCAGCGTGAGCGGAGAGGATCCGACCAACGCCGACGTCGTCGGGGGCGCGCTCACGGCCGGCAAGCCGGCGGTTCCGTGGGCGATCTTCCGCCAGCAGGAGACGAATGGATCCGAGCCGCCGGCCGACCAGATCTTCTCGCGTTCGTTCGCGAACGGCGCGTGGACGACGCGCGGCAACGGGACCGTGGGTGGCCGCTCGAGCGCGGGGCCGCAGTTCCCGGGATCGCTGAACTTCGATCAGGGCCAGGACGGCGAGGCGCCCTCGATCGACTTCGCGGGAGCGGGCCGGGCGGTGCCGTGGGCGACGTGGTACGAGAACACGACCGGCGCCGGCTTCACAAACAACAACGTGTTCGCGAGCCGGTTCGACAACACCGGCGACGCGAACCAGGGCAAGTGGATCTTCTCCGGCCAGAGCCGGGGCAACGGCGGAAGCGGCCCTGACGTCCCATCGCTGAACATCCACACCGACCAGGACGCCGAGAACCCGTCGGTGGCCGGCGGCTCGACGGATCCGACCAAGCCGCCGGGTCCGTGGGTCACGTGGCAGGAGACGACGACAGCGCCGGTGAGCGGTAAGGATCAGATCTTCGTGTCGAGGCCGATCGGCCCGAACGCTGCGAACTGTGACGGCGTGACGCCAGCGGGTGTGGCGGACGCCTCGGGCCATGTCCCGGCGATAGGCGGGTTCTGCTTCCAGCAGGTCGGCCTTGGGCGGGTCGGCCCTGGCGGCGCGGATCCGAGCCTGAACGTGGATGTCACTCGCAACGGCATCGAGCCCGACATCACCTTCACGGGCGCGAACGACAGCGTGCCGTGGGTCGTGTGGTACGAGAAGGACCCGAGCGCGGCCGGCCTCGCCAACAACGAGTTGGTGTTCGCGGCCAAGGCCGAGGCCGATAGCACGGCCGGAGCCGGCGGCTTCCACTGGCACGTCTTCGGCAACGCCCTCAACGGGAACGGGATCCTCAACGGCGCCACCACTTGCGCCGCGAGCCTCAGCGCCGAGCAGGCGTGCTCGCTGAACAGTGACCCGACGGCGGACGCCGAGGATCCACAGATCGCCGCCGGCACGATGAACCCGGCCAACCCGACCGCTCCGTGGGTGACCTGGGACGAGACGGTGGGCGGTGTCCACCAGGTGTTCGTGTCGAGGTTCGTCACAACGCCGACGCCGCATTTCCAGATCGTCAACGGCGGCCAGCCGATCTCGACGCCGGGCGTCGACTCCACCCGGGCGGACGTCACGTTCTCGGGCAACACGCCATACGTGACCTGGCGCGAGCAGACGAGCGCCGGTACGGTGGGGTTCGTCGGCCACTTCGTCAATGCCGCCAATCCGACGTTCGTGCTCGACGAGAGCGACATCCCGCTGACGCCGACCGCTCAGGCCGACGTTCGCGAGCCGATCTCCTCGTCCTGCATCGCGACGCCGTTCAACGGCGACGGATCAGCCTGCCAGGGCGGAGCCGTCGGTACGCCTTTCTTCCTGTTCACCAACGGGACGAACCCGCGGGGACTGTTCGCCGGTGCCTACCAGCCGGGCACACCGGCGACGGGCGCGGCGAGCGGAATCTCGGTTTCGGCGGCGACCGTGAGCGGGACCGTCAATCCCGCCGGCGCAGCGGTGAAGGTCTCGTTCCAGTTCGGCACGACGACGGCGTACGGGCAGAGCACCGCAGCCCAGACGCTGCCGCCGGGCAATGTCGCGACGCCGTTCACGGCGCAGCTCACCGGCCTTCCCGCCGGGACCACGATCCACTACCGCGCGGTGGCGGTCAGTGACTTCGGGACGTTCGCCGGCGCCGATCAGACGCTGACGACGAGCCCGACGCCCCCACCGCCGGTGGGTACCGTGATCGTCGGCAGGGCCAAGGTCGCCGGCACCACCGCGGCGGTCCGCGTCACCTGTGCCGGAGCGGCGGGTGCGCGGTGCAACGTGTCACTGAACATGACCGTGACCGAGACGCTCCGTGGTCACAAGCTGATCGCGGTGGCGGCACGGGGGCGCCACCGTCAGGCGCCGCCGACCATCCGGCATCCTCGTCACAAGGTGATCCGCGTCGGCTCGGCCGCGGTGACGCTCACGGCCGGAAACGCCGCGACCGTCCGGATCTCGCTGAACCGAGCCGGCAGGAAGCTGCTCGCGGCGCGCCACGTGCTCAGGGTCAAGCTCGTGGTGACCGAGGCGCTCGGTAACGGTCGGTCGGTGACGGTGTCGACCCAGACCGTCACGTTCAAGGCTCACAGTCACCGGCACGGACGCCACTAGCACCGGGGCAACGTCCGGGGTCCCGCTCCCCCTGTGGGGGCGGGACCCGTCGACGCTTACCGTCAGGGTCGATCCAGCCCCGGACACGTGCAAGACCCGCCCTTCGATGGTGCGATTGTCGGGTCTCGCAGGTCGGCTGGATTCGACTCCGGAAGGATCACTACTTAGCGAGCGAGCCTCATACCGTCGCGTGGCGGGCCGGCAGGTGGTCGCAGTTTCGGGTCGCGGAGGGCCGCTCCTTGGGAGCGCGTGGGTGGTCGCGGGGTGGTGCCCACGCTTTGCCTCCGGTGCCGGTTCTGAGGCCCTCGTGGGGCAAACGACCTTGCGATCGTCGGGAGACCGCCCGTGGCCATGATCTCGAGCCTACTCGCCGATCACGTCACGCTCCGTGTCCGGTCGGTCGACCGGCTTTCCCTTCAGGGTACGTGCCGCGGTTGCAGGCCATGTTTCAGGTCATCCGGTTTCTGCTCGATCGCGGCGTTCCGATCCCTCGCCGGCGGTTCTCGGGCGGATCGGCGGGCAGTACGTGAAGGCAATCGAGCGGTTCGTCGCCGAGCGCGAGGGTCGCTTCGGCGTGGTGATGGTCGGAGTCGCGCAGGAGCGAACCTTCGCGTGGCGCGGATGGCGCGACGGCGGTGGTGATGAGCATCCGCATGATCGAGTACCGCCGCCAGCCGAGCTTTCCCAACACTCGGCAAGAACCCGGAGCCGAATGGCGATTCGATCGGGCAGAGCACGCCTTTTGCAGCACTCGACCGCGAGAGGTCGTCGAGTGGCGACTTGTTCGCCCTCGCGCGCTCGCGGAGGCGCCGGTTCCCCGCGGCCGTGCGGGCGCGCGTACTGAGCTCCCCAGACCGGTGTGTCCGCGGCCCCCGCCGCTCGCGAGCGGCGCGACCACGAAGTGCCAACCTCACGAGGTCGTTCGATTCGGACGGTACCCAGAACCGGAGCTCGCGCGATCGAAGCGCAGGGTCTGTGCCGGGTTGAAGCTCAGTCGGGGCCGGTGTGGCGCAGTCTGGCGCCGGCGCGCTCCTCGAGCAGCGCGACGGCGAGCAGCTCCCCGTCGATCGGGCCGTAGCGTGCGAGCGCGGCGCGATACGCCCGCTCGACCGTCGCCGACAGCTCGAACGGCACCGCGTGCTCGTCGGCGAGGGCGACGACCGCCGCGAGCTCCTCGCAGCACCGATCGATACCGAACGATTCGAGGTAGTCGCCCCCGAGCAATGCGCTCAGATCGTGGCGCACGAACTCGCTGGCCGCGGCACTGCGGTCAAGCGCCGATCGCAGCACGTCGAGGTCGATGCCGGCGCGGCGCGCGAGCAGGAGCGCCTCACCCACCGCCACGGCTTGGCCGAACCACAGCAGGTTGACGAGCAGCTTGGTCGTGTACCCGGCGCCGTGATCGCCGACATGCTCGACCCGTCCCAGCAGCTCGAGCAGCCGGCGATGGCGCTCGAGCACCTCGCCGCTCCCGCCGACGAACAGTTGCAGCGTCCCTGTCGTTGCCGCCTCGGGGCCGCCGCCCACCGGCGCGTCGAGGCAATCGATTCCGCGCGCGTGCGCGCACGTGGCGAGCTCGGCGCCGGTTCCCGGCGCGGCGCTCGTGAGGTCGATCCACGTGGCGCCCGGTCGCAGCGCCCCGAGCGCGACCGCCATCGCCTCTCGCAGCTGGCTCGACCCCGGCAGCACCGTGATCAGCACCGTGGCGCGGTGCGCCAGCCGCTCGGTGTCGTCCTCCCAGCCGGCGCCGGCGGCGCGCACACCGTGCTCGCGGTCGGGGCAGCGGTCGTTCGCCACCACTCGGAGTCCGGCGCAGGACAGCCGGGTGCAAACCGGCAGTCCCATTCGTCCAACGCCGATGACGCCGACGGTCGCGGTCACGGGCCGATTACACAACATCGAGCCGGCGGCGCGATAGCCTCAGCCGGAGCCGTGTCCGACTACCTGAGCCTGCCCACCGACCTTCCCGCTCCCGAGGACGACGGCGCCGCCGACCACCTTCCGGGGAGCTCGATGCCCCACATCGTGCTGCCCAGCACCGCCGGACGTGAGGTCGCCCTCGACCGGCTCGGCGCCGGCCGGACCGTCCTGTACATCTATCCGATGACGGGGCAGCCCGGAGTCGACCTCCCCGATGGGTGGAACGAGATCCCGGGCGCGCGCGGATGCACACCGGAGGCGTGCGGCTTCCGCGACCACTACGCCGAGCTCCGTGCCGCCGACACCGGCGGCGTCTACGGGCTGTCGTCCCAGAGCACGGCCTACCAGGCCGAGCTCGCCGAGCGCCTGGGGCTTCCATTCGAGGTTCTGGCCGACACCGGCCATGAGCTCGCGCACGCTCTCGACCTGCCGACGTTCACCGCCGGCGGTCAGCGGCTGTACAAGCGGCTGACCCTGATCGTCACCGGGGCGCGGATCGAACACGCCTTCTACCCGATCTTCCCGCCCGACGAGCACGCTGCTCAGGTGCTCGATTGGCTGTCGGCCCATTAGTTACACGGCACCCGACGTGCGGCTTCGATTGAGGTGCGTCGGTGTGGGGCCGCGGCGCGCGCGGCGTCAGGGGGCCGCGGGGCGCGGACGGAACCCGGAGCACACCACGCGCATCCACCCGATCCGCCCGTCACGCTCCTCGTAGTACGCCTGCTGCTCGACGACGAATGGCCCGTCGGGGTTGTGCCCCTCGAGGCGGTAGCCCACTCGCTCCCGGTCGGCGAACGCGTCGGTGTCGGTGCTGACCAGGCGCTCGAGCTCGTCCGAAGGCTCGAACCATGACCGCAGCACGTCCTCGACGACCGACCGCGCGCCGGATGCCTCCCACATCCGCCCCGGCGTGAGCCCGCGGAAGTCGATCTGCGGGTGCAGCAGCCGCGCCACCTCGTCGAAGTCCTTACGTGATAACGCCACGGCGAACGCTTCTCCCAGCGAGGTGGTCCAAGTCTCCGTGGCCATCGCCCCTCCTGTCAATCGTGCGAGCATGTCGGCCCGGTGACCGAAGATGCGCGCAAGCTGTCGCTGTCGGTGATGCTGATCGTCTCACGCGCCGACGAGGCCGTGCAATGGTACGTGGACACACTCGGCGCCCAGGTGCTGTGGGACCTGCGCGGCGTGGCCGGACTGCATCTCGGCGGTGCGCCGTTCTTCGTGCACGAGGCCGTTCCGGGGAAGAGCACCGAGCCGAGCCCGAGCGAGGTGGGGATGACGACGACGCGGATCGAGGTCTTCGCCGACGACGCGGGCGGGTTGATCGACCGTGCCGCCGCCGGAGGCGCCACCGATGTACAGCCGCCGACCGATCACGAGGCGCCGTGGGGAAACCACCGCCAGGGTGGGTTCACCGATCCGTTCGGACACCGATGGTCGGTCGGAGACCGCACGCCCCTGGACCCGTTCCCGGGTTAGGGCCTTGAGCAGCCGTACGGTGGAACGTCGAGGTGAGACCCGTTAGCTTTTGCGCGTGGGCTACACGGAGGCCGTCGAGCACGGCCCGCAGGTGTGCGTGGCGCTGGCCACCGCATCGCTCGTGTACTGCTGCGCGGGCTATCCGGGCGTCAGGTGTTGAGGTTCAGCCGCCGGCTCGGTCAGGACGCCGACCGGCGGGTCGGCGAGACCGCGGCAGCGGGCGCTCGGACGTGGCCGCAGACGGCATCCCGATCTGCCAGCAGGACCTCGTCGGCACGCGCGGCTCGCTGATGAAGATGGTCGGCGCCGCGATCCTCAACAATCCTGCGCTCATCGAGATCGCGCAGGCCCAGCGGCCGTCGTGACCGTCACCGGCGCGAGCTCGCTGGACCACACCGCGGTGCGCGCGGCGCTCGCCCGCGCTTGCGAGGTCCTCTGGCGTACGCAGCGACCGGACGGGTCGTGGGAGTCGCTGTGCGACATGGGAGCGATCCCGACGGCGCAGGTGCTGGTCGCGCTCGGGAGCGCGGGCTGCCTGGCGCCCGCGGACGCCGCCGAGGGAGCCCGGTGGCTCCGCGCGCGCCAGCAGCCCGACGGCTCCTACCGGTCACACCCGACGGCAACCGGGGGCGATCTGGGCGCCACCGCCTCGGCCTGGGCCGCGCTGTCGCTGTGTGCGCCGGGGGAGAGCGGCGAGGCGATCACGCGCGCCCGGGCCTTCGTCGTCGCTCATGGCGGAACCGCCGGCGTCGTCGAGGCGTTCGGCCGTGGCGACCCGGCGGTCGTGTACCTGGCGCTGGCCGGGCTGATCGAGCCGAACCTGTTGCCCTGTCCGCCGATGTTGCCGGCGTTGATCCGTCCGGCGGTCAGGTTCATGGAGAGCC
>Ga0335080_10008836_pt1 | contig 10508 bp, 13 predicted proteins | sample Lox_Sample_34_FD_206720 | JGI IMG/M metagenome (GOLD analysis project Ga0335080, IMG submission 206720) | Soil microbial communities from Loxahatchee National Wildlife Refuge, Florida, United States - Lox_Sample_3.4 | ecosystem: Environmental > Terrestrial > Soil > Wetlands | place: USA... | reverse complement strand
TGAAATGGCCGCGCGCCGAAACGCCCACGCACTACATCACTATGGGCCTCAACGACGACCTCAATGCGTGCACCACGCTGGCCGTTCGCGAAATGATCGATTTTCTCGTCACCGAGAAGCATCTCTCGCGCGACGACGCTTACATGCTCGCCAGCGTCGCCGCCGACCTGCACATTACAGAACTCGTCGACGGCAACAAAGGCGTCCACATGATGTTGCCCAAAGCCATCTTCGTTTCGGGCGCAACAAAATGAACGCGGCGCCGCCAGCCAAACGAACTCCACTCGAAACGCTTTGGCTCGCAGTGCGCTTCGTTGTGTTCGGCGTTGTGGGATTCCTGGTGATGTTCTTAGGCTGGATGTCGCTAATAATCAAGATTGATGATCCGCACGAACAGCAGCTACTCAAACCCATCATTGCCGGTCCACTCGTCGTCATCGGTCCGTTGATGATGCTGTACGGAGCCGGGCAATGGAGGCGATGGGCTTATCTATGGGTTTTCCTGTCCACGCCAATCACTATCTCAATACTATTTCTGGGATCGCAACTCGTTCTCCGGTGGTTTCCGAATACCAATCTCCCAGATTTCATCGATCCCAAGCTGATGGGAATTCTGGCGTTCGGCGCGCCCATGCCTATCACCTATGTCCTGGCCAAGGGCTACTATCGGCGGAAAGATGCGCATGCCGCCGAATGACTTGCCGCGGTCACGAAGAATCGACTTATCGGCCACCTTGCGTGTGCCCAAAGAATTTATGGGATGGCTGTTCGTGCAACTCGCGTTGAATACGGAATTGCCCTGGAAGCTGGAATGGGGCGAACCTGAGTAAATGAAGACCGCATACCTAGTTGCCCTGGTACTCGCGGTCGCGGTTTCCGCCCCGCCCCGGAATCCCCGCGACCTCCGTGCTGTGAATTCTGTGCCCACTGCGTTGAACTCTTCGTCATTCGACTCCATACCGGCAGCATCGACCGCCTTTGTAGTGGCGCAGCTTGCTGCGCCCTTTCGACTTCGGTTCTTGACGGCGGCGCAGCAAGCTGCGCCACTACAAGGAATCCTCGCGGTTAGCGCCGCCTCGATTGCGGCGCAACGTGTTGCGCCCCTACACGGCATGCTCGCGGACGCAGTGCCGGCACAGACGATCAGCCCGGACTGGTGCAAGAATTTGCCGCGGCCGGAATACAAGACGCTGGACCGTGTGCTGCCGAACGAACCGTGGTTCGAGGTGTACCGCATCCGTCCCGGCGTCTTTGCGATTTACGAGCCGCACCAGGCCGAGGAAGTTATTTCGTATCTGATCGTCGGTACCAAGCAAGCGTTGCTGTTTGACACCGGCATGGGCATCGCCAACATCCAGAAAGTCGTGCGGCAGCTCACGGGCAAGCCGGTCGTCGTGCTCAACTCGCATACGCACAACGACCACGTCGGCGGCAATTCTCTTTTCCCATTTGTCTTCGGCATGGACACGTCTTTCACGCGGCAGAACGCCAAAGGCTCGCGCGAAGCCGCGCAAGAAGAAATCGGCGAGGGCATGATCTGCGGCGAGTTGCCAAAAAGCTTCGACGCGAAAACTTACGCCACCAAGCCGTGGCACATTTCTCTAGTGGTTCACGACGGCTTCAAAATCAATCTCGGCGCCGGTCACACGCTCGAAATTATCGCCACGCCCGGTCACACGCCCGACGCGATTGCGCTCTTCGACCGTGAAAACGGCCTGCTGTTTACCGGCGACACGTACTATCCCGGACCGATCTGGCTGTTTCGCCCGGAAACCAATCTCGATGCCTACGACGCTTCGGTGAAAAAGTTGGCCGCGCTGCAGCCGCAAGTGAAGGTCGTGCTCGGCGCGCACAATGTTCCCGTTTCTGATCCTTCCGTTCTGGCCAAGCTGCCGGCGGCGATCGAAGAGGCCCGCGCAGGAAAAGTGGAAGGCAAGCCGCTCGAAGGCGGCAAAACCTCCTACACGACGAACGGTATTACGTTCCTTCTCGCCTCCGCCCCGCAAGGAGTAAAATAAAAGAGAAGTTGAAAGTCGAAGGTTGAACGTCGAAAGTTCGACGAGAAGCTGGCGTTTTGCCCTGGCAAATGGCTACGCCCCCGCAACTGAAAAGCACCGGCTTCTACGGCAGGCAACAGCGGCTCACCGCCGCAACCTCACAACGTGGATTGGCTCATGGTCGTACGCGCTTCACGCTCTGCTTGCCTGGTACTCGCCGCGATAGTCGCGTGCCTGCCACTCATCGCGGAGCAGAAAAAAGATAAAAACAAAAAGCCGAAGCCGCCTGAACTGCGTGTGGAGAACTATTTTGGCGGCGTCTTTCTGATGGGCGACGGCGGCATTCCGAACGGCGCGTGTTTCCGCATCAACGGCCGCGTGACCTCGGGCGATTTTTTCAATGACCTGAAGTCCTACGACACCGACGATGGCGTGATCTTCAAGCGGGGACAAAACGAGGTCAGCGATTTCCCGGACAGTCTGTTTTTGTCGTTCGCGATTCATGATCAGCCCTGCGATACAGGCTTGCAGCCGGTTGGCACCGGCGCATACCTGACGCAGCAAGAAATGAGCGATCTGAAATTGTCGTTGTACTGGAAGAACGGCGTGGAGCTGCGGCCGGTGGGAAAAATTAAACTGCTGAATCACACCGTGGATCGCCTCATGCCGTACGCGAAGGATCTGGCCGACGAACTGCCGAAGCGCTACATGTGGACCTACGATTTGAACATTCCGGCTTCCGGCGTGCCGCTCACAGACAGCCTGGTGCTGGTTTTCCGCACCGCCGAAGGACACATTGTCGCGCGCGTTGCGGCACGGCTGTGAAAAGGCAGTGAGTAGTGAATAGTGAGTAGTGAATAGGGAGGGAAAGCGCCTGGAGCATTGAGGTGCGTGCCGACACGGGCGCAGCAAGCTGCGCCACTACAAAGACGGCAAACGCAGAAGTGCCGGTGTCTTTTTACGCGATGCCGAGACCGCTCTTGAATCTGACGTTTTGCGCGACCGAGTGATAGCGGTGTCCTACAAACCAAGCACAGGCAGGAGTGCCCTTCGCAAGCTCAGGACAAGCCTGTGCTACTTGGAGAGAAAATCTTCGGTGGCGTGGACGAAGGCTTCGGGTTCTTCGTAGAAGGGGATGTGGCCGCTTTTTTCGAAGACGACAAAGCGTGAGCCGGGAATGGCTTGGTGGATTTTGTACGCGACGAGCGGAGCGACGTTGATGTCGTAGCGGCCGGTTATGACGAGGACCGGAAATTTGAACTTGGCGATTTCGGGATTGAGGTCGAAACGCGGCAAGTCGCTGGTGACAGCCTGCAAGACTTCTTCGTGGAACGCGCCGGCGCCCATTTGCGCGACGAAAGCGTCGCGCTTTTCCGCGGAGTAGAAAAGCATCGTCAAATAGTCATGTGTGGAGGCGTCGGAAGCCGCTTTGTCGCCCATGGCGTCGGCGAAGGAATAGCCGTTACGGCGTTCGGTGATCTCGGGAAAGATCTGCGCGAAAAGGAACAGCGTGTCCGAAAATTTGGGCGCGGCGGAATCGACGATCATCAGGTGAGCGATGTGTTCAGGATGCCGCGCGGAGTAGGCCATCGAGAGATAGCCGCCCCAGGAGTGGCCGAGCATGTCCACTTTGTCGAAGCCGAGATGCGCGCGGAGCGCTTCGAGGTCGGCGATTTGATCGGCGAGATTGCAGGACTGCCCTTTTTGCAGCGGAGAGGAGCGACCGTCGCCGCGCTGATCGTAGAAAATGATGCGGCGGTTTTTGCCGAGGGTGTCCCAGGCGGTGGCGATGTGCAGGTAGGTGTGATCGAAACCGGGGCCGCCGTTGACGATGAGGAGCGGCGTGCCGGAACCGCTGCCGGTGACTTCGTAATAGATTTTTCCGGCGGGACCGTCGAAGGTCTGGCCGTTTTCTTGATGGGCGGATTGCGCGTGCGCGGAAATAGCAAACAGCAAAAGCGAAGTTAGCAGCAGAGAAATGCGCGTGAGGCGAGGCAAGATGATTCCTCCGTTTTTGAAGCGGAAAGCTTCGAATCAGGAGCATTACCCTACCACATGGCGCGGTCATCCTGAGAAGGATGACCCTACAAATCTGGCGAGCGGCGGGATCAGCCCATGGAGCTGACTTTTTGCGGCTCGATCTTGTAGAGGACGCGGACTTCGCCGGGTTGACGGAAGGGGTAGACGTCCTTGCCGAGATATTTTTTGGCCAGCTTGTTGATGTGGTCGTCGGCGCCGTTCTCGGTGATTTCGACGACTTTGCCGCGAATTTCGAGATAGCGATAGGGATTGGCGGGATCCTGCAAGGCGATAGACACGCGGGGATCGCGGCGGATGTTTTTGTCTTTAACGCGGCCGCGGGCGGAATTGACGCGGACGTAATGGCCATCGAAGTCCACCCATACCGGAGTGACTTGCGGGCTGCCGTCTTTCATGAGCGTGCCGAGATTGCCGAAGGCGGGCTTTTCGAGTAGGTCGGCGTATTTTGCGGGAATGGTTTCGGACATGGAGAGCTCCTGATGAGGCGTTAGGCTGACGTTGGAGACTTTAGCATTTTTTGCATAGCGATGCGCGGAGGAGAAGTAAGGAAAAAGCTTAGCGCGGGCAGCGACGGCGTCAGATATTGGAAGTATTGGCGTGGGCTACACCGTGGGACACGCTCAAGCGCGCCCCTACACAGGCGAGAGCCTCAAGTGGATATTACGAATGGCACGTCGGCGGGGATGATGAGGCGGACTTCGGTTAGGGATTGGAGTTCGGTGGGGGCCCAGTTGGGTGCGATTTCGCGGAGGTGGACGCCGTCGGGCCGGATGTCGAGGACGGCGAGATCGGTGATAACGGTGTGGACGCAGGCGAGCGCCGTAACGGGGTACGTGCACTGGCGGACGATTTTGGGCGCGCCTTCTTTGGTAGTGTGCTCCATGCAGACGATGAGTTTTTTGGCGCCGGAGGCGATGTCCATGGCGCCGCCTATGCCGCCGGAACCTTTGGCGCCAGGAACTTTCCAGTTGGCGAGGTCACCTTTTTCTGAAACTTGGAAACCGCCAAGAACGCAGACATCGAGATGGCCGCCGCGCGTCATGAGATGGGCATCGGCCTGGTGAAAAATGGATGCGCCGGGAATGAGCGTGACAGGGACTTTCATCGCGTCGACGAGGTCGTAATCTTCTTCGCCAGGGCGAGCGCGGCGGCCCATGCCGAGGATTCCGTTTTCGCTATGGAAATAAACCGTAAGTCCGGGCGGTAGATACTCAGCGATGAGTGTGGGAATGCCGAACCCGAGATTGACGCAGGCGCCGTCGGGCAATTCGCGCGCGGCGCATCGGGCAACTTGCTCGCGGGTGAGGCGGGGCTTTTGCAGGAGCGCTGAATCAGACATAGCGGACGCCTTTGGCATGCACGATGCGATGGACAAAGATTGCCGGAGTGACGACGTGTTCAGGAGGAATCGCGCCAATCGGAACGATTTCGTCGACTTCGACGACGGTCGTGGTGGCGGCCATGGCCATAATGGGATTGAAATTGCGGGCGGCGAGGCGATAGGTGAGATTGCCGAGTGCGTCGGCCTTTTCGGCCTTGATGAGCGCGTAATCGGCATGGAGAGGAAGTTCAAGCAGGCAGCGCTTGCCGTTGAGGATGCGTTCTTCTTTGCCAGCGGCGATTTCGGTGCCCACGCCGACCGTGGTGTAAAAGCCGAGGAGGCCGGCAGCAGCAGCGCGCATCCGTTCGCAGAGAATGCCTTGCGGGACGAATTCCAGCGTAACCTTTTGGGCGGCAAAGGACTCTTGGAAGTGGGTGGAGTGGGGACCGGGAAAGGACGCGATGACATGGCGGATTTGGCCGTGCTTGAACATGAGGCCGAGTTCGCCGTCGCGGGTGCCGCAGTTGTTGCTGATAGCGGTGATATCTTTTATGCCTTTGCGGACGAGGGCTTGAATCAAATTGTTGGGAAAGCCAGCGCCGCCAAAGCCGCCGAACATGATGCGCGCGCCGTTCGGGATGTCGGCAACGGCGGAGTCGAGGCTGGGATAAGTTTTGCTTTTCAAGCTGGCGTATCGTACCAGAGGCGGCGCAGGGTTGCAGGTGGAGGCCGGTAAACTCGCAAGGGAGAGCTAGTGCGAAACGCCGGGGTCGTCTAACATAGCGGGAACCATGAAACGCGCAGGCATAATTCTGATTGTGGTGATTGTGGTGGTGCTGGCCATCGGATTTTTGGCGGCATCGATTTTGCACAATGGCGTGAGCGCGAAAGCCACGCCGACGCCGCTGGAAGTGATGATGGCGCGCAAGGCGCGGCATATGGCCATTCCGAAAGAGGCGCGCGGGTTGGAAAATCCCGTAAAGGCGACGCCGGAGAATTTGCACGAAGGGATGCTGCACTTTGCGGATCATTGCGCGATCTGCCATGGGAACGACGGCAGTTGCGACACGATGATGGGCAGCGGGCTATATCCGAAGCCTCCGGACTTGCGAAAGTCGGAGACGCAGAACCTGACCGACGGTGAACTCTTCTGGGTGATTGAGAACGGCGTGCGGTTCACGGGCATGCCGGCATTTTCGACGCACGACAGCACGCCGGCAGACAGCTGGAAGCTAGTGCTGTTCATCAGGCATTTGCCCCAGTTGACGGCTGGAGAAAAAGTGCAGATGGAGCAGTACAACCCAAAGGGGCCGGACGATCGGGATGAAGAGAAGGCGGAAGATGACTTTTTGAATGGAGCAACGACGGCGCCGCCGAAGGAATCACATCATCATTGAGAAGCAGTGAGTAGTGAGTAGTGAATAGTGAGCAGTGAGTAGAAGGAGTCGGATCGCGGGATTTTTGGAGGTAGAGATGAGAGTTCGGAATTTGGGTTTCGTTGTTGTGGCCCTGGCGACGGTGTTGCTGGCGATGGGCGCGGCGGTGATGGCACACGGCGGGAAGAAACATGTGATTGGGACGGTGGAAAAGCTGGGGCCGGACAGCGTGACGGTGAAGACGGAGCAGGGTTCAGTGACGGTGAAGCTGGTGTCGAGCACGGTGTACTTGAGCGTGGGCGCGGATAAGGTGTCGAAGCCGGCGAAGCTGAGCGATTTGCAAGTGGGCGAGCGCGTGGTGATTCACGCGAATACCAAGCCGGATGAGTCGTTGGAGGCGGAGGAAGTGCGGTTTTCGACGGTGGCGGCGCCAGCGAGCAAATCCAGTTAAGAGCCAGCCGAAATCTTTCGCAGTCAATTCTCTACCAAGTGGCAGGAGTGGGTTTTTAGGACCAGCCAGACGCGCTGGCCGGCGGCGAGTTCCAATTCGCGGACCGCGCCGGGCGTGACATGCACCAAAAACTCGATGGAAGGACCCGCCGCGCAGCTGACGCGTGCCTGCACAAGTGTGCCTTGCGATTCGAGCGAAGTGATCTTCCCTTCGATGACATTGCGCGCGCTGAGGCTATGCGGCGGATGCGTGGCGAGCAGAATATCGCCGGCGCGAACGGCGACGCAGACGGCGTCTCCGGCACTGGCATAGCCTAGCGGAACTTCGATTTCGCAAGCGGTATCGCTCAAACGGACGCGCATGACGCCGTCGGCTTCGCGGAGGTCAGCGACGGTGCCGCGAAGAAAGTTTTCGAAGCCAGCGGCTTGGGCGAGGCGGCGGCGACGCGGTGTTTCCAGGACTTCGAGCGGCGTGCCTTCGCTGACCACTTGCCCGTGATCCAGCGCGATGACTTGTTCTCCGAGTGCGCTGACCTCTTCGCGGTTATGCGTTACGAGCAGGATTGGGATTTTCCGAGAAGCGTTCCAGGCACGAAGATCGTCGATCACCGCGGATTTAGTGTGGGCGTCGAGGCCGATCAGGGGCTCGTCGAGGAGAAGAGCGCGCGGCTGCGTAACGAGAGAACGGGCGAGAGTAATGCGTTGACGTTCGCCGCCGGAGATTTCCGCGGGTTTGCGATGACGAAGTTTCTCGACGGCGAAGGCTTGCAGAATTTCACGAACGCGTGCGGTGCGGGTATCGCGGGGCAGACCGGCGAGGCCGTAGGCAACGTTTTCTTCGGCGGTGAGGTGCGGAAAAAGCGCGAGGGTTTGAAAGACATAGGCGACGCGGCGGGCCTGAGGAGGCAGATTCAGGCGAGTAGGGCCGTCAAAAAGCACGTGCTCGTTGATGCTGATGCGACCTTGCTGCGGAGTCTGCAGCCCGGCAAGGCAATCAAGCAGTGTAGATTTTCCAGCGCCGGAAGGACCGAACAGAATCGTAATTCCCGCGGGTACTTGCAGCGAAACTTCCAGCGCGAATAGGGAGGGCCCCGGCGGAAAGCGGCTGAATTTGAATTGTGCAGCGAGCATAGGCTACTTGGCGGCCCAGGGAGCCCAGAGACGTTGCGCGAGGTCGTGGGCGACGCGGCGATTGACGGCATAGACGATGGAAAGCGTTACGAATGAAAAAAGCAGGAGGATAAGGGCGAGGCGATTGGCTTCGGGATACTGGAGCGCTTGCACGCGGTCGTAAATGTCGATCGAAACAGTGCGCGTGATCCCGGGAAGATTGCCGCCGACCATCAGTACGACGCCAAATTCGCCGAGGGTGTGCGCGAAGGAAAGGACGACTGCGGTGATAACGCCTGGAAACGAGAGCGGAAGAATGACGCGCCAGAAGGTACGCCAGCGTGTGGCGCCGAGAATGGCGGAGGCATCGAGGAGTTTGCGGTCGACGCTTTCAAAGGAAGCGACCAACGGCTGAACGGCGAACGGCAAGCTGTAAAGAACGGAGGCGAGCACGAGACCTTCGAAGGTGAAGGCTAAGCCGTGGCCGAAGAAGAGTTGCCAGAGTTTGCCGAGCGGGCCGCGCGGCCCCATGGCGAGGAGAACGTAAAAGCCGAGAACCGTCGGCGGCAAAACGAGCGGGAGCGCGACGAGAGCTTCCAGGAGAAATTTGCCACGCCAGTGCGTGAAGGCGAGCCAGCGCGCGAGAGGCAGACCGAGGACGAGAAGAATTGCGGAGACGCAGAGAGCCAGGCGGAGAGAGAGCAGGAGGGCTTCCATGTTCAGTGGTGAGCAGGAGTGGCTGGCACAGCCGGAGCGTTCGGAATCTGAAAGCCGAAGCTGGAAAGCGTGGCGCGAGCGGAAGACGTTTTGAGGAATTCCAGAAACGCGCGCGCCGCGTGCGGATCGGGGGCGAACTTCAAGACGACGGCGGCTTGCTGGATCGGAGGATGCAGATCGCTGGGAATTTGCCAATGTTTCCCGTCGCGCATCGCGGGGGAGAGAGCGAGCGAGAGTGCGAGGATGCCCGCTTGGGCGTTGCCGGATTGGACAAACTGGGCGGCTTGGGAAATGTTTTCGCCGTAGACGAGTTTGGGCTGAACGAGGTCAAAGAGGCCGGCCTTTTTGAGGGCGGCTACGGCGGCGCGGCCATAGGGAGCGTGTTCGGGATTGGCGATGGCGATCTTTTGGACGGAGGGGTCGACGAGGGCCTTCCAGTTGTCGCGCTCCGGGGCAAGGCTCGAGTTAGCGGGAACCCAGATGACGATTTGGCCGAGCGCGTATTGAAAAAGCGTATCGGGTTCGGCGATACCCGAGGAAACGAGGCGGTGGGGATACTCCACATCCGCGGAAAAAAAGAGGTCAAACGGGGCGCCGCTCTGGATTTGGGAGAAGAAATTGCCACTGGAGCCGTAGGTTACGTTGAGTCTAACGCTGGATTGTTTTTCGAATTGCGCGGCCAGCTCAGGCATGGCGAATTGCAAGTCCGAAGCGGCAGCAACGCGCAGTTCTTGAGCGCACGCCTCATGGGTGAGCCCCATCGCGATCAGGATTAGAACGACAATGCGTACCGCGAGGCGCAGTTGCACCTTGCTTTCGCGGCGTCCGGGAGTCTTCTCGGTGGTGGTCATACGCGCAGGATCATGACTTCGGTGGACTTGATGAGCGCCGCGGCGCGTTCACCGGGCTTGAGGCGCATCTCTTTCGCGGCGTCCGCGGTGATAATGGCGGTGATGTGCTGCTCGCCGATGGACATGGTGACCTGGGCAAGAAGCCCGCTGTATTTCACAGCCAAGACGCGGCCGACCAGTTGATTGCGTCCGCTGATTTTGCGGAAATTGCCGCGGCGCGAGGCGATATCGCCGCGGTCGAATTTTGTAGGAATCATGCGATCGATTTCGCTTTCAGGAACGCGATGATGGCCGCCGGGAGTTTTGACGGTGCTGATTTTGCCGCGATAGATCCACTGCTTGAGCGTGGGATAGCTTATTCCCAGGATGCGAGCGGCCTCGCGGGGAGGCAAGAGCGGGGCACGGGTCATGGTTGCTCCTGAAAGAGAAAGGACATTTTTGCAGATTTGGAACCGAGAGAGCAATACGATTTAATGCGCTTCGGAGGAGGCAGCAGATTTGCAGAAGCTAGCGTGGGGGCGGACCGGGGCGCTCGTCTTCTTAGCTTGCATCTCCGCGAGGGAGGGAGAGTGTATAGCGACTAGGAATTCGAACCGCAGCGGCTAAAGCCGGGCTGATTCTGCAACCGTTACGGCACGACTGAAGT
>Ga0335080_10008835_pt1 | contig 10511 bp, 9 predicted proteins | sample Lox_Sample_34_FD_206720 | JGI IMG/M metagenome (GOLD analysis project Ga0335080, IMG submission 206720) | Soil microbial communities from Loxahatchee National Wildlife Refuge, Florida, United States - Lox_Sample_3.4 | ecosystem: Environmental > Terrestrial > Soil > Wetlands | place: USA: Florida... | reverse complement strand
CGCGGCCGGCGCCGGCGAACGATGGACCTGCGACGACGGGGAACACGTCATCGACGACGAGACGCGGTAGAAAACGGATGGCAAGATGGACTGGCGGGGCCGGGCCTCGGGCCGATCCGCATTGGAAATGACTGGGAGTTCAAAACCGAATTGCCGGATGGCGCGAGCGTCGCGTCCATTGCAAGGAGCCAATCATTGCCGCAACCGACACGACTGGGTCCTCTCCGTGGTATCGCTCGCTCAACCGCGCACAGTGGAAGGCGCTTGTCGCCTCGAATCTCGGCTGGACATTCGACGGCTTCGAGGTCTTTGCGCTCATTCTCACCATCGGGGCGGCACTGCACCAGCTGCTGGATCCCTCCGAATACAAGCTCATTCCCGCCTATGCGGGCGCGGTGATTGCGATCACGGTGTTCGGTTGGGGAGTCGGCGGCCTGCTTGGCGGCATCCTCGCCGACTATATCGGGCGCAAGCGGTCGATGACCCTCACCATCGTTGCCTATTCGGCGCTGACGGGCTTGAGCGCGCTGTCCTGGGATTGGATGTCTTTCGCCATCCTTCGCTTTCTCGTCGGACTCGCGATCGGCTCGGAATGGGCAACCGGCGCATCGATCACGGCCGAGCTCTGGCCGGACAGGATGCGCGGCAAGGGCGGCGCATTTCTGCAATGCGGATACCCGATCGGAAGCATTCTCGCCTCCGCGGTGTGGGTGGCGATCGGCACGTCCGGTCCGAGCGCCTGGCGCTACATGTTTCTGATCGGCGTGCTGCCGGCACTGCTCGTGTTCTGGATCCGGCGCAATATTCCCGAATCGCCCAAGTGGGAGGAATCGAACCGGCGCCGTCGCGCCGCACATGATCTCCGCCGGCAAGGCGCCACGCTCGCAGGCGAGGACGTTGCGCTCGTTCGTTTTACCCTGGTGGACATGTTTGCCGAACCTGCCGTTCGCATGCGGCTGCTCCTGACCTTCGTGATGTCGCTCTCGGTGACGATCGGCTATTGGGGTGTCTCGAGCTTCGTACCAAGCTACGTCGGGTCGGTCGCAACGGCGGCGGGCCTGTCGGCCCAGACGTGGGTCGGGCTGGCCGGCCTGGTGCAGAACATCGGCGCCTTGCTCGGCTTCTTCAGCTTCGGGTTCCTGGCCGATGCCTTCGGCCGCAAGCCGACGACGTTCCTGTACTATCTCATGTGCCTGGTCCTCACCCCCATCGTCTACCTGTGGGTGAAGGATATCCGGCTGCTGTTGCTCGGCTTCGCGGTGTATGGATTTTTCATCCAGGGCACTTTTTCCTGGACGCCGATATGGCTGCCGGAGCTCTTCCCGACGCGCATGCGCGCGACCGCCGCCGGTTTCATTTTCAACGCACCGCGACTGATCTCCGCGGTCGCGCCCCTGATTGCCGGCAGCCTGATCGTGAGCCTCGGCGGCTACAGCAAGACGGCAACGATCATCAGCCTGTTCTATATCCTGGGGCTGATCGCAGTGCCGTTCCTGCCCGAGACGAGGGGAAAGCCGCTGCCGGAAGCCGACACGCTCTCGGGGCCGCAAGCAGGAGAATACGTGCATCGCCCGGCGGCGTGACCCGCCTTCGCCCTTCGGGCTACGGCGGGGCAGGCCGCGCGCGGAGCCGCTTGCTTCAGCAACTCTCGATCATTGCGGCTGTAGTCCTGCAGCCCTGATCACCTCGCCCCAGCGCCGCCGCTCGGCGGCGACGAAGTCCCGCATCTGCTCGGTCGTGCCGCCGACCGGCTCGATGTTGAGCCGCGCGAACTGCGCGCGGACCTCCGGCTCGCGCAGGACCTCGTTCACGGCCTTGTTCAGCGTGGCGGTGACGGAGGCCGGCGTGCGCGGGGGCGCGCTGATCGCGTTCCACGCATAGGACACGATCGGCAGGCCGAGCTCGGTGAAGGTCGGCACGTCCGGCAGCACGGCGGCACGCTTGTCGGCCGCGATGGCGAGGATCTTCGCGCGCCCGCTGCTGTGCAGTGCGAACGCCGTCGACAGCTCGACGAAGACCAGATCGACCTGGCCGGCCATCAGGTCGGTGAGCGCGGGCGCGACGCCCTTGTAGGGCACGTGGGTGAGCCGGGTGCCGGTCACGGCCATGAACAGCTCGGTCGTCACGTGCGGCGTTCCGCCGACGCCGGCCGAGCCGTAGTTCAGCTTGCCGGAATTCGCTTTGAAATACGCGATCGCCTCCTGCACCGTGCTGGCGGGAAAATCGGGCCGCACCACCATCGTGTTGGGAAAGCGCGACATCACGGCCACCGGCTCGAACGCGGCGGGATCGAAATTGAGCTTCTTGAACAGCGCCGCGTTGGTGGCGAGCACGTTCGGCGGCGCCGACAGGAGCGTGTAGCCGTCCGGATCGGCGCGAAAGACCGCATCGGCCGCGATGTTGCCCGATGCGCCCGCCTTGTTCTCGACGACGAACGGCTGGCCCAGCCGCCGCGACACCTGGTCGGCGACGATGCGGGTCACCGTATCGACGCCGCCGCCGGCCGAGACCGCCACGATGATCCTGACCGGCCGGCTCGGATAGGATTGCGCCTGCGCGGTTGCGATGCTTGCGGCCAGGAATGCGATGGCGATGGCAGAGAAATGTCTCATGTGCGCTCCAGATACTGGCTCGCCCTGGCGGGCGGGCGCTGACCGCCGACAAGCGGATCACCCCTGGTCCTTCCCCGTCCACGGCCGGCGGCGGGCATGACGAATATGAACAATCCAGGCTTCGCCGCCTTCGATGCTCCAATATATCAAATAAGGATAACGGCCGGCCGGGAGGACGCGCGTCGTCTGCTCCCCAGCGCGTCGTCCACCCTCGGGAAATTCGCCGATGAGCTCGATCGTCTTCTGGATGGCGCGCTTCACGCTCCGCGCGCCGAGCGGGCTGCGGACGTCGATGTACTGGAGAATGGATTCGAGATCACCGCGCGCCCGCGGCGTGAAGCGAACCCTCACAGGCCGTGCCGCTTCCAGAGGGCCTCGATTTCCTCGTCCGGCACGAACTCGCCGCGCCGCGCCTGTTCCAATCCCTCGCGAATTGCGGCGCGCGCCTCCTCATCGAGGGATACGACAGGCGTCTCTTCGCTCATGGTCAGCATGGCGAGCGCGATCGCGTCCTGGTCCTCCGCCGGAAGCTCCCGGGCCTTCGCGATCGCCATCTCAAGCAGCTTTGTCATGCGGCGATATTATCACATGTGCCCTGCGCGTACATCGACACCGAATGTAACGATTTGGGTTTCCCGACATAAGCTTGACAGCAGCGAAAGGAGGCAGTTCTCCCGGTCCCGGCGCAAATTGCAAGAGCCGGCCCGGCAGTGCAATGATGTCGGCCGACATGGCAGTGTCCGGCCCGCGTCCGCCGTACGACCAAGGAGAACGCCGCAATGGCAGAGCCAGCGTTTTCGACTGTGATCCGCGGCGGGACCGCAGTGCTCCCGACCGGCGTCGCGCGGGCCGACATCGGCATTCGCGGCGAGACCATCGCGGCGATCGGCGAAAATCTCGGACCGGCCGCGCGCGAGATCGACGCGACCGGCCGGGTGGTGGCGCCCGGCGGGGTCGATCCGCACGCGCATATCGAGCAGGTGTCGGGCGGCGGCCTGCTCAACGCCGACAGCTTCGAGAGCGCGACCGTGTCGGCGGCGTTCGGCGGCACCACGACGGTCATTCCGTTCGCCGCGCAGCACGTCGGCCACGCGCTCGACCGCGTGCTCGCCGACTATCACGCGCTGGCCGACCGCGGCGCCGTGATCGACTACGCGTTCCACATGATCCTGGCCGATCCGAGCGAGGCGACGCTCAAGACGCACCTGCCCAAGCTGGTGCGCGACGGGCATGCGTCGATCAAGGTGTTCATGACCTACGACAAGATCAAGCTCGACGACGAGCAGATGCTCGACGTGCTGGCGGCGGCGCGCGACAACGGCGCCTTCGTGTGCGTGCATGCGGAAAACCACGGCATGATCTCGTTCATGTCGAAGCGGCTGCTGGCGAACGGCCACACCGCGCCATCGGCGCATGCGATGAGTCATCCGCGGCTCGCCGAGGTGGACGCGATCCAGCGGGTGGCCGCCATGTCGGCGCTGGTCGACCAGCCCGTCATGGTGTTCCACGTCTCGACCGCCGAGGCCGCCGCGGCGGTCGCGCGGGCGCGCCAGGACGGGGTGAAGCTGTTCGGCGAGACCTGCCCGCATTACCTGTTCCTGTCCGCCGCGGACGTCGACAAGCCCGGGCTCGACGGCGCGAAGTGGATGTGCAGCCCGCCGCTGCGCCAGGCCTCCGACCACGAGCCGCTGTGGGCGGCGCTCGCGCGCGGCGACCTGCAGGTCGTCTCCTCCGACCATGCGCCGTACCGGTTCGACGCCTCGGGCAAGCTCTCCGCCGGCCCGAACCCGACCTTCAAGCAGATCGCCAACGGGCTGCCCGGCCTCGAGGTGCGCCTGCCGCTGATGTTCGATGCCGCGGTGAGGCAGGGCCGGCTGGGGCTGGAAAAATTCGTCGAGCTGACCAGCACGGCGCCGGCGAAGCTCTACGGGCTTTATCCGCGGAAGGGCGCGCTCGCGGTCGGCGCCGATGCGGACGTGGTCGTCTGGGATCCGGCCAGGACGGTGCGGCTGTCTTCGGCCCTGCTGCATGACCGCGCCGGCTACACGCCCTACGAGGGGCGATCGCTGACGGGCTGGCCCGAGACCGTGCTCAGCCGCGGCCGCGTCGTGGTGCGCGACGGCAGCCTGCACGTGGCGCCCGGATCGGGCCGCTTCCTGCCGCGCAACGCCGGCGAGGCGGCGCAGCCGCTCGGCCGGCCGTCGGCGGAATTCGCCAACTCCGGCGCGGCCTCGCGCGCCTCGGCGGCGTGATGTCTCTCCGTCGTCATGCCCGCGAAGGCGGGCATCCACGTCTTCGCCTTGTGGCAAGAAAGACGTGGATGGCCGGGACAAGCCCGGCCATGACGGTTGCAAGTTTAAGACAATGAGAAAGCCATGACCCACATCGGCCCCGACACCAGCGGCGTCTACATCATCTCGGTGACCCCGTTCACTGACGAGGGTGCGATCGATTGGGCGAGCGTCGACACGCTGGTCGAGTTCTACGTCGGCAAGGGGGTGAGCGGCGTCACCATCCTGGGCATGATGGGCGAGGCGCAGAAGCTGGCCGAGAACGAATCCGCCACCTTCGCCAAATATTTCATCGAACGGGTGAAGGGCCGCGTCCCGGTCGTGGTCGGGGTGAGCCACGCCGGGATGGACAACCTGGTCGGCCTGGCGACGAGCGTGATGGACGTCGGCGCCGGCGGCGTGATGATCGCGCCGGCGGCCGGGCTCAAGACAGAGACGCAGATCCGCGAGTATTTCGGCGCGGTGTTCGGGCGGCTCGGACCGTCGATCCCGGTCTGCTTCCAGGACTATCCGCTCGGCACCGGCGTCAACATCTCGGTGCCCACCTTCCTCGACCTGGTCGACACGCATCCGAGCCTGGTGATGTTCAAGCACGAGGACTGGCCCGGCCTGCGCAAGCTCGGCCAGGTGCGGCGGGCCTGCGACGGCACGGCGCGGCGGCGCATCAGCATCCTTTGCGGCAACGGCGGGCTCTACCTGCCGCAGGAGCTGCATCGCGGCGCCGACGGCGCGATGACCGGCTTTGCCTATCCGGAGCTGCTGGTGGATGTGTGTCGCCTTTTCCGCGACGGCCGCGCCGAGGAGGCGGAGGACCTGTTCGACGCCTATCTGCCGCTGGTGCGGCACGAGCAGCAGATCGGCGTCGGCCTCGCGATCCGCAAGGAAGTCCTGCGCCGGCGCGGCGCGATCCGCAGCGCCGCCGTGCGCGCGCCGGGGCCGCGGATGGATCGCGACGATCTCGCGGAGCTGGATCGGCTGATGGCGCGGCTGGAGCGGCGGCTGCGCCGCGCGAAAGAGATTGCGGCGTAAGGGAGGTTCGCCCCAGCTCAGATCCCGAACCGCTTCGCCGTGCCACCCAGCCGCACGCGGCCGATCGCCATCGTCACCGCCGCCTGGGTCGGCTCGACTACGGGAATCGCCAGCGCATCCTCGAGCGCGGCGCGGTAGCGCGCCATGCCGGCGCAGCCCATCACGACGACGTCGGCATCGCAGCCGTCGCGCAGCGCCGTTCCGCATTCGGTGAGGCGCGCGAAGGTGCGCTTCTCGTCGGCGAGTTCGGTCACCCCGACGTCGATCGCGATCTCGCCGGCGAGCCGGTCGGTGACGCCCATGGCGGCGAAGTAGCGGCTGTGGCGCGGGATCGAGCCCGGCAGGATCGCCAGAACGCCGAAGCGCGGCGCGATCGTCAGCGCCGTGAGCACGCCGCACTCGGCGATGCCGAACACCGGACGGGCGCTCTGCTCGCGCAGCGAATGGATCCCGGGATCGGAGAAGCAGGCGATCACGAAGGCGCCGGCCGCGTTCTCCAATGCGGCGGCGCGCCGCAGCAGGGGCGCGACCACGCCGTCGACGTCGCGCTGCGTCTCGATGCCGGGCGGGCCCTCGGCGAGCGTCACGCATTCGACCTCGGGCCCGTCGATCGCGCGCAACGGATCGAGCGCCTCGTCGATCGCGTCGGTGACCGCCTGGGTCGAGTTTGGATTGATCACGTAGATCGTCGCCATCGCGCTTGCGTCCCATTGATCGGCGCCCAGACCTTACCCGGATCCGAGGCGAGCGTCGACGCCGGCTATACCGGAACGAGCCGCCGCGCAAAGAACGCGAGGATCTCGTCGCGTGCCGCGATGGTCGGCTGACCGGCCTCATCGATCAGGTGGGCCGTCACCACGCTGTGCGGACATTTGACGCGGACGGCGGAGAACGGCGGCACGTCGGTATTGGCGGCGCTGTCCGGGAGCACGCGCCCGACGAAGCGGTCGCCGAGCGCGGCCGCGTAGGCGGCGAAGCGCTCGGCGCGGCAGAACCGGTCGCCGGCGAAGCGATAGGCCAGCACGGTGAGGTCGTCCCGCTCGAGCCGGTCGCGGACCGCCCTGATCTCGTCCGGCGCGATCTCCAGACCGGCCGGATCCTTCAGCGGCAGCGCGGGCTGGGAGAGAACGGGCGCGAGCAACGCCGGCTCCAGCATCATGGCGAGCGCGAAGTTGCCGGTGAAGCACATGCCGATGGCGCCGACGCCGCGGCCGCCGCATTCGTGGTGGGCGAGGCGCGCGAGCGCGCGGAGCCAGTGCGTCACCGGGCTCGACTGGCCGGCCGCGAGCGCGCGGAACTCGGCGCTGACGCAGGCTTGCTCGAAGACCGCGAGGCCTTCGTCGGCGTCCGGCACGGCGCCGTCGCGACCGAACAGCGAGGGCATGTAGACCGTGAAGGCGGCATCCCGCACCCAGCGGGCGAAGCGCGCGACCTGCGGGCTGATGCCCGGCATCTCGCTCATCACGATGACCGCCGGGCCGCGGCCGGCGACGTACACCCGCTTGGCGACCCCGTCGAGCGCGATCTCGCGCCGCGCGAAATCCTCCAGCGGGTCGTCCTCCTTCATGCTGCGCGCCGGCACGGTTGCACCATCTGAGTCCGGATTATAGACTCAGATAAGCACATCCAGGTCCATTTCTGCAACTCAGGTCAGAACCGCCATGGCCGCCCCGCCGTTGAGACGCCGCTCGCCGGTATCGTTGCGCGACTGCAATCTGTCGAAGAGCTTCGAGCTCATCGGCGACCGGTGGACCCTTCTGATCCTGCGCTCGGCGATGTGGGGTCTGCGCCGCTTCGACGATTTCCAGGCGGATATCGACGTGCCGCGCAGCGTGCTGAGCAACCGGCTGGCGGCCCTGGTCGACAGCGGCATCATGGAGCGCCGCGAGTACCGCGAGGCCGGTCAGCGCGCACGCATCGAGTACCCGCTGACCCGGATGGGCCAGGCGCTCGGCCTGCCGTTCATGGCGATGACCGCCTGGGGCGACAAGTGGCTGGGCGACGGGGTCTCGCCGTTGACGCTGCGGTCGAAGTCGACCGGCCAGAAGTTCTCGGTCGCGCTCGTCGACGAGCGCGGCCGGCGCGCCAAGGGATCGGATATCGAGATGGTGATCGACCCGAGGTTCGAGCGCAAACGCCGGCGGCGAGCAGACCCGCCGTGATGAATCGCGCGGCCCATGCGCGTGACCACCGCCGGCGATGACAGCGCGACCTCCTCGGCGTAGCGCACCATAATGGCGTCGAGATCGCGTCTGTTCCAGGCATCGCACTCCGCGGCGGCCCAGCTCCAGGCTTCATTCCATGTCTTCACGACCGCCCCCGTAGCCTGAAAGCAAGACCATGCCTCGCGTCGCGAGCGTAGCACCGGCGCCTCGACGGCGGAAACGTCGCCTGGCTGGCTTGGCGTTTTGACTCGTGCCAAGCTCTGTCGCGAGCGGCGAACCGCGGGAGGACCGGGCATGGCGATCGTCGGCAGCGGCGACTACGCGTACGAACCCGTCGAGAACTGGGCGAAGCTTCCGCCGGGCTGGTCGTTCAAGGAGATCGGCGGCGTCGGCGTGGACAGACACGACAATGTCTACGTCTTCAACCGCGGCGAGCACCCGATGATCGTGTTCGATCGCGACGGCAACTTCCTGCGCTCGTTCGGCGAAGGGCTGTTTCCGCGCGCGCACGGCGTGTTCATGGCGCCCGACGACACGATCTGGCTCACCGACGACGGCGATCACACCGTGCGCCAGTGCACGCTCGACGGAAAGGTGCTGCTGACGTTGGGCATGCCGGGCAAGCCGGCGCCGTACATGAGCGGCGAACCCTTTCACCGCTGCACCCACACGGCGATGTCGCCGCAGGGCGACATCTATGTGTCCGACGGCTACGGCAACGCGCGCGTGCATAAATACGCACCGAACGGCAAGCTGCTCTTCTCATGGGGCGAGCCCGGCAGCGATCCGGGCGAGTTCAACATCGCGCACAACATCACCTGCGATGCCGACGGTTGGGTCTACGTGGCAGACCGCGAGAACCATCGCGTGCAGGTGTTCGACCACAACGGCAAATACGAGACGCAGTGGAACAACCTGCACCGCCCGTGCGGCCTGTTCATGCCGCCGGGCAAATGCCCGGTCTGCTACATCGGCGAGCTCGGTCCGGTGCAGCCAGTCAACCGCCATGTGCCGAACCTCGGCCCGCGTGTGACCATCGTCGACCATACGGGCAAGCGCATCTCCCGGCTCGGCGGGCTCGGGCCAGGCCTCGGCCCGACCGAGTTCCTGGCGCCGCACGGGCTCGCGGTCGACAGCCGCGGCGACCTCTATGTCGGCGAGGTGTCGTGGACAAACTGGCCGCAGACGTTCAAGGAGCCGCGGCCCGACAATCTGCGCTCGCTGCACAAGTTCCGGAAAACGGGATCCAGTCGGTGATCCTCGCGTCTGCGGCGGCAAGCGCGACCTATGCGGCCATCAAGTTCGAAGTCTCCGCAACGGCCAAGAAGAGAGTCCGACAGCACCCGACTGGTTGAGCAACCGGCCCTCAGCCCGTCGGCGGCACGGCGCCGGCGCGCGGATCGATCGGGACCAGCGATGCGAGCCCCACCACCTGCTCGAAGAGGGTCGCCGCCTGCAAGAGCTCGGCCTCGCCGCGGTGGCGGCCGACCATCTGCAGGCCGATGGGGCGACCGTATTGGTCGAAACCGCACGGCACGGCGATCGACGGCGAAGCCATCATGGTGGTCGCCGCCGTGATCAGCGAAGCTCCCAGATAGTTCTCGAGCTTCTTGCCGTCGATCGTCGCGGGCATGCGCAACTCGACATCGAAGGCGGGCGTAGAGGCGCCCGGCGAGACGAGAAGATCGTAGGTAGCGAAGAACTCGGCGGCGCGGCGAAAGAGAGCGGCGCGCTCGCGCTCGGCCGCAGCGAGCTCGCTCGGCGATTGCCGCAGCCCGCGTTCGGTGTTCCAGATGATGTCGGGCTTTATCTGGTCGCGATGTGTGGCGAGCATCAGCTCGCGCTCGACCACGAAATGCTGCGACCGCAAGGCGAGGAAGGCCTGCGCGATGTCGCCGAGATCGGGCGTCGCCTCCTCGACGATCGCGCCCAACTCCTCGAAACGGCGCGCCGCGCCGGCGCAGATCTCCCGCGTTTCGCGGTCGACCGGCACCTTGCCGCCGAAATCCGCCGTGAAGGCGACGCGCTTCGGCGCAATCGGGCTCGCAATCGCCGCCGCGAACGATCGCTGTGGCGCCGCGAAGGTCAAGGGATCGCGCGGGCACTCACCCGCCATGGCGTCGAGAAACAATGCCACATCCGCCACGTTGCGCGCCATCGGCCCCTGCACCGAAAGCGGCGAGAACAGGTTGTTGGAGGTGCCGCGCGTGACCCGGCCGGGCGAGGGCCGCAGGCCGACGACCGAGCAATAGGTGGCGGGCCGGCGCAGGCTTCCGGCGTGGTCCGAGCCGTGCGCGAGCCACACCTCGCCGGCCGCAAGCGCGGCGGCGCCGCCGCCGGTCGAGCCGCCCGGGGTGAGCGCCGTGTTCCACGGATTGCGGGTGCGGCCGAAGACCTCGTTGAACGTCGACCCA
>Ga0335080_10008834_pt1 | contig 10511 bp, 10 predicted proteins | sample Lox_Sample_34_FD_206720 | JGI IMG/M metagenome (GOLD analysis project Ga0335080, IMG submission 206720) | Soil microbial communities from Loxahatchee National Wildlife Refuge, Florida, United States - Lox_Sample_3.4 | ecosystem: Environmental > Terrestrial > Soil > Wetlands | place: USA... | reverse complement strand
CCCGCCTTCGGCTCGCGCACGGGCATGCCGTACATGTTCGTGAACCTGAAGACCGGAAGGGTGCACGGCCGCAAGTCGAACCCGGCCGAGATCGGCACGCTCGTGCTCGAGTTCGGCACGCTCTCGCGGCTGACGGGAAAGCGCGTCTTCTTCGAGCACGCGCGGAAGGCGTTGTCCGCGCTCTACGAGCGCCGCTCGAAGCTCGGTCTCGTCGGCGAGGAGATCGACGTCGAGACCGGTCAGTGGACCGGCCTGACCAGCCACGTCGACGGCGGCATCGATTCGTATTACGAGTATCTCGTCAAGTGCGGCCGGCTCTTCGGCGACGCGGGCTGCGCGGCCATGGCGAAGGAGAGCCTGCGCGCGATCGACGCCCACCTCGCCGAAGACACGCCCACCGGGCTCTGGTACGGATCGGTGAACATGGCGACCGGCCAGCGCCAGGGCTCGACCTTCGGCGCGCTCTCGGCCTTCCTGCCGGCCGTCCTCGTGCTCGCGGGCGATCTCCCGCGAGCGCGTCGCCTCGAGGACTCCTGCTTCCGCATGTGGACGTTGCACGGCGTCGAGCCCGAGGCGATCGACTACCGGACGATGCGCGTGACGGACGCGCGCTATCCGCTGCGGCCCGAGATCATGGAGTCGGCCTTCTACCTCTACCGCGCCACGCACGATCCCGCTTACCTCGACATGGGCCGGCGCTTCTTCGAGGATCTTCAGCGGTGCTGCCGGACGGACAGCGGTTACACGGTGCTCGACAGCGTCGTGACCCGGAAGAAGGGCGACCTGATGCCGAGCTACTTCCTCGCCGAGACGCTCAAGTACATCTACCTGCTCTTCGCCCCCGAAGAGACGCTCGACCTCGAGCGCGTCGTTTTCAACACCGAGGCCCATCCGCTCCGACGCCTGCCGGCCGCCCGGAAGAAGCCCGAGTAGCCCCAAAACCCATCGGAGGACTTGCGTCCTCGCCCACCAGACTGCTAAGCTCAATAGCAGATGCGCGTCTTTCGCCTTTCCAAGCGCCGCGCGGGCACGGTTCTCGGGCCCCTCGAGGACGAGATCATGGAGATCGTCTGGGCCGAGGCGGAGCCCGTGTCGGTCGCCACCGTGCACCGGACCCTCGGCCGGCGGAAGAAGACGCTCGCGTACTCGACCGTGAAGGCGGTGCTCACGAACCTCGCCGGCAAGGGCCTCCTGCGAAAGCGCAGCGAGGGCCGCAGCAACGTCTTCTCCGCCGTCCAGACGCGCGAGGCGTTTCGCCGGGGCGTCGTGGACGAGGTGATCGGCTCGCTCGTGAAGGACTATCGAAACCCGCTCCTCGCGCACCTGGTCGAGCACGTGGCCCGGGACCGGGCGTCGCTCGACGAGCTCGAGCGTCTCATCGCCGAGAGGCGGCGGAAGCTGACCCGTGGCTGACGCGCTGCGGGCGGTCCTCGAATTCCTGGTGACGAGCCCCTGGAGCCGGGTGTGGCCGTTCGTCGCGCTGCCTCTCGTCGCGCTCGTCTTCCTGCGGAGAGCGGTCGCGAGAATCGAGGCCGACGGCGCCGATCCCCGGCGGCAGGCGCGCCTCGCGGCGCTTGCGGCCTGCGTGCCCGGATTGATCACGCTCGGCCTCACGGCGGGACTCGGCTTCCGGTTCCGCGGGCTCCAGCCCGAGTCCTTCGATTGCTACGTCAAGCTCTTCGGGCCGCTCGCGCTGGCGGGCGCCGCGCTGACGCGATCGGGCGGCTCGCTTCTCGTGCGGCGTCTCCGACTGGCGCGGCTCCTCCGGTACGCCGGCCCGGCCTCCCCCCGTCTCGCCGCGCTCGCCGCGCGGCTCGGCGTGCCGGTGCGCGAGGTGCCCGTCGAGTCCTCCATCTGTTTCGTCTCGGGATTCCGTGCGCCGGCCGTCGTCGTCTCGACGGGCACCGTCGCCACACTTTCCGACGAGGAGATGAGAACGGCCCTTCTCCACGAGCGGGCGCACCTGAGGAGCCGCGACGGGCTCTGGTCGACGCTCGTCACCGCCGTCTCGGAGTTCTGCCTCTTTTCGTCGGCGAGGGCCCTCCGGCTCTACCGCGCGAGCCGCGAATCGCTCGCCGACGACGAGGCCGCGCGCCAGGTCGGCGGCACCGAGGTCGCGGGCGTTCTCGTCCGATTCGCCCGGAATGCCGCGCGGCTTCCGGCCGCCTCCTCCCTGGCGGAGCCCGACACCCTCGAACGGCGGGTGCGGCGCCTGATCGCTCCCGAGAGGGGCGCCCCGATGCCGGACGCGCGCGCCACGGCGGCGCTCCTGGCGGCGTCGGCCGGCCTCGCCCTCTATCCCGCCGCGCACCTCTTCCTGGAGCGCGTCGTCCTTCACTGCGGCGGCTGATTTTTTCTCTCGGAATGCTAAGGCACTTAGCACGGTTGATGCTTTTCGAAACAAGGAGGCTCCCATGACCCACTTCCGACTCGCCGCGGCGCTCCTTCTCCTCGCAGCCCCGGTTCTCTTCGGAGCCTCTGGCAACAACGTCGCCGTCACGGCCACCGGCTGGTTCGATTGCGACCGGTGTACGGCCGGACGCGTCAAGAACGGCGAGGTCGGCCCCGCGGGGCAGGAATGCGCGCGCAAGTGCATCAAGGAGGGCGCCAGGGTCGTCTTCCTCGACGAGAAGCGCAAGGCGAGCTTCACGGTCGACAATCCCGAGGCGACGCGCGGCATCGAGAGCGACTACGTCGAGTTCACCGGCACGATGAACGCCGAGGCGGGCACGGTGCACGTGGATTCGATCAAGGTGAAGTCGAAGTACGTCGCCAAGTGCGGGAAGCCGCAGGCCAAGGGCGAGAAGTCCGACTGAGGGCCGCGCCGCCGGTCCCGGAGGGCTTGAACTTCGAGCGGATCGGTCATAGCTTTTTCGGCTGGAGAGAGAGCTATGAACCGTCGCACCTTCCTCAAGTCCACCGGCGCCATTTCCGCGAGTCTCGCACTTCCCGGGACACGACGCCTTCTCGCGCTCGGCGAAACACGAGCCGACGGCTGGCGCGTCTTTGAAGTCACGACCCGCGTCGAGGTTCTCAAGCCTTCGGGCACGACGCTCGTCTGGCTTCCGACGCCGCTTCTCGACGAGACGCCGTTCCAGAAGACGCTCGCGAGCGACTTCCATGCGGAGGGAGGATCGGCCGAGCTCGTTCGGAAGCCGGAGGACGCGCTCGGAATCGTCGCCGCGAAATTTCCGGACGGCGTTCGGCCGGTCCTGACCTCGACCTGCCGCGTCGCGACGAGGGATTACTCGGTCGATCTGTCGGCGCCCGGCAAGGCTCCGCGGGTCGACTCGGCCGAGCTCGAGTACTTCCGCCAGGCGTCGAAGATGATTCCGATCGACGGCGCGGTCAAGGTCCTCGCACTGGACGTCACACGCGGACAATCGACGGACGTCGAGAAGGCCCGCGCGATCTACGAATGGATCGCGGACAAGACCTATCGAAATCCGAAGACTCGCGGTTGCGGCGTCGGCGACATCCGTTTTCTCGTCGAATCGAAGGACTTCGGCGGCAAGTGCGCCGATTTGAACGCGCTCTACGTCGGACTCGCGCGTGCGGCGGGGCTGCCGGCGCGTGACGTGTACGGCATTCGCATCGGTCCTTCGGCGCTGGGGTACAAGAGCCTCGGGCTGTCGTCCGACAATGCGACGAAGGCTCAGCATTGCCGCGCGCAGGTCCACTTGCGCGACTACGGCTGGGTGCCGGTCGATCCCGCCGACGTGCGGAAGGTCGTGCTCGAGGAGCCGCCGGGAAACCTGCCGATCGACGACCCGAAGGTTCAGAAGGCCCGTGTGCGTCTCTTCGGCTCGTGGGAGATGAACTGGATGGCCTACAACTACGGGCACGACGTGGCGCTTCCAGGCACCCAGGGAGCTCCGTGCAACTTCCTCATGTATCCGCAGTGCGAGACGGCCGACGGACGGCTCGATCCCCTCGACGCCGACGACTTCCGCTACCAGATCACCGCGAAGGAGATCACCGCGGCGTAGGCGCGGCGGCGCCGTAGCACATCGCCGGCCGCCGCGATCTATTGCGCGCCGATCGCCCGGGTCGCCTTTTCGAGCCGCAGACGGTCCAGGCTCTCGAGAGGCAGAGCCGTGAAGAGTCCGAGGCGCCGGTAGATTTCCAGCCCGACCTTCTTGATCGCCTTGCGCTGGGCCTCCTCGCCCACCGTCTCATCCGGATCTTCCGAGCCCCAGTGAGCAATGACGGGCTGGCCTGGCCACACGGGGCAGGACTCCCGCGCCCGGTCGCACACGGTGATGACAAAGTCGAACTTCACGTCGCGAAACTCCTCCCAGGACTTGCTGCGCGCGCCGCTCGCGTCGATGTGATACCCGTCGCGGAGGAGCTCGAGCACGTAGGGATTCACCCGGCCTTTCGGGTTCGCACCGGCGCTCAACACCTCGAAGCGCTGCGGGTCGAGGCGCCGGAGGAAGAACTCCGCCAGGATGCTGCGGGCGGAGTTGCCGGTGCAGAGGAAGAGGATCTTGAACTTCTCCCGGGCCGCCGTTCCTGTCACGACATTCTCCTCTTCGATCCTTCTTTCTCTCAGGCCGCCCTTGATTCGACCGGGAACCACCGGCGCGTCGCCACGCAGGCCCGACACACTGACAGCATCACCGGCACTTCGACGAGCACGCCGACCACGGTCGCGAGGGCCGCTCCCGATCCGGGGCCATAAAGCGCGATTGCCGTCGCGACCGCGAGCTCGAAGAAATTCGACGCGCCGATCAGGGCGCCTGGCGCCGCGACGGAATATTCGACGCCGGCGGCCTTCATGAGGCCGTACGTAAGCGACGCGTTGAAGTAAACCTGAATCAGGATCGGCACGGCGATGAGCAGCACGTGGGGCCAGCGGCCGGCGATGTTGCCCGCCTGAAAGGCGAAGATCAGCGTGAGCGTTGCGAGCAGCGCCGCCGTCGTCAGTGGAGCGAACACTCGCACGAATCGCTCCTCGAACCAGCTGGCGCCGCGTCGCGCGACGAGGATCGCCCGGCTCGCCGCTCCGAAAGCCAGAGGAATGACGACGAAGACGAGGACCGATATGAGCAGGACTCGCAGAGGTGCTTCCAGGCCGGCTGCTCCGGTCACCAGCAGCTTCACGATCGGCACGAAAGCGACCAGCATTACGAGATCGTTGATGGACACCTGCACGAGCGTGTAGGCGGGATCACCGTCGGCAAGGTACGACCAGACGAAGACCATCGCCGTGCAGGGCGCGGCCGCGAGGATGATGACGCCGGCAATGTACTGGCCGGCAAGCTCCGGCGCGATCCAGTGCGAGAAGACATGCCGGAAAAAGAGCCAGCCGAGAAACGCCATCGAGAACGGTTTGATCAGCCAGTTCACGAAGAGTGTGACGAGGAGGCCGCGGGGGCGTCTGCCGACGCGAACGATCGACCGGAGGTCGATCTTCAGCATCATGGGGTAGATCATCAGCCAGATGAGCGCCGCGATCGGAATGTTGATGTGCGAGCCATCGCCCAACTCGAGCCTGCGAAGTGCGGCTGTCACGCCGGGAAGCGCTCGACCGATGAGTAGCCCGGCCGCCATGCTGGCCGCCACCCAAACGGAGAGGGAGCGCTCGAAGGCGTTCAGCCGTATTGGACGCGCGCCGTTCGGCTCCGGTGTCTCGAGCGGGAGCTCAGAGGACATTGCGGCCTCTGGCCCTCGGCGGGCGGAAAACATGTCCGTTCAGCAACAGGCCGCGACGCTAAGGCTTCTTTCCTCGCCGCCCTGGCCGACCGCTTCCGTCCTCGGCTGACAACAGGTCATTCCCGCCTCGGCCTTCACTTCGACGTCCTCGAGCACCGCGTAGACCTCCCAGCGATTGCCGTCGGGATCGGCGATCCAGAACTTGGTCTGCACGGCGTAGCAGCACGACTCCGTCTTCTCCTCCTCGGTCGTAACGCCGCGCGCGCCGAGCGCCGTCTTCCACTTGAGGACCTCGTCGACCGATTCGACCCGAATGCCGAGGTGGGAGAGGGAGCCGCCTGCCAAGGACACCCGCGGTGCCGGCTGCAGGGCGAGGTGGATCTCCGGACTCGCGGAGACGAACTTCGCGTAGTCGCTCTTCCGCTTGGCCGGCTCTCCGAGGAAGCGGCGGTAGAAGTCGACGGACCGTTCGAGATCGGAGACGTTCAGAGAAATGTGCACGGACGCAGGCATGAGAAGACTCCTTTCATCGATACATCAATAACAATCGATCAATAAACGCAAAAAAAGTCGCTAGACGGCCTTCGCGATCTGATCCGCCAGACGCGCGATCGCGGACTCGTTCCGGCTGTAGTACATCCAGCGGCCGCGCTTCTCCGCGTCCACGAGCCCCGCCCGGCGGAGCAGGCCCATGTGATGCGACACGGCGGCCTGAGACAGGCCGACCGCATCTTCGATGTCGCACGCGCAGAGACCCGGCTCGGTTCGCGCGATCAGATCGCAGCAGGAGCGCCCCTTCGACTTCAGGAGATTGAGAATCTTCAGGCGCGTCGGATCCGCCAGCGCCTTGAGCCCGGCGACGGCGTCCGGGCCGTTCATCGCGCCACCCGGGCGTGCATCACGACGGCGCTCGCCGGGCACGCCGACCGAAACTCGACCGACGACCGGAGAGCCACCGGGGCGGCCGCCCGATCCTCCACGGCGAAGCCGAACCTCGGAAAGAAATCGCGCGCGGTCTCGGTGAGGAGGTAGACATCGCGCGTCCCGAGGGTCCGCGCCATCTCCAGCGCCTCTCGCGTCAGCCGGGCACCGAGGCCCCGGCCGCGCGCGTTCGCGGAGACTGCCAGCGACCGGAGCAGCGCGACGCCATCGTGAAGCTCGAGCGCCACACAACCGACGATGCGCCGCCCGCTCGAGGCCACCACCGCGTGCGCCAGCGCGTCCGATAGGCCGTCCACGGGCAGCCGGCTTTCGCGGAGAAGCGTCGAAATGTCTTCCAGATCGGGCTTCTCGGCGCGGCGCAGCTCGACCGGCTCATCCATAGATCGAAAAGAATAGAACTATCGAGCTCCGCGTGTCAAGGCCTCGGACGCGCTCCCGGCTCCGGCTCAGTCCGAATCGACCGCCGCGGCCTGCGCCGCGTCCTCGACGGCCTTCCGGTCCGCCGCCGAGAGCACCGACGGCTTCAGCTCGATGGTGACCTTCACGATCTTGCCGGTGAACCGGCTGTCGCCCCCCGGCTTGTAGTCGTTCGACACGGCGGTCTCGCCGTCCATGCCGACGTCGGTTCCCTCGTCCGCGGAGAACATGTAGGGCTGGGTCTTCGGGACATGCCCCTGCGCGACTTTCTGGCGGTCGACGAAGAGCGTGCCCGTGCCGCCGGCACCCGGCTTCGGGCCATCCGGCACGAACTCGTAGCGGATCTCGTGCTTCCCCGCGGGCACGGCGGTCGATCCCGCGATGTTCGTGCGCTCGACTCCGAAGTAGTTGTACTCGTGGTGGACGATGCCGTCCTTCATGTAGAGCGCCCACCCGCCGAACGCGCCGGCCTGGGCGATGATGACGCCGTTCGTCCGGTCGTTCGACAGCTCCACCGAAGCGGTGATCGCGAACGCCGTGTTCTTGACGTTGATGAAGGCGTTCTCCCCGATCCCCGTCATCCCGGGATAGACCGTCATGGTCGTGCGGCCGTTCAGCAGGTCCGGCCGGCCCGCGATCTTCGCGTCGAACCGCTCGGACCGGCGGTCGTCGATCGGCAGGACGTGGTTCTGGACCGCCACTGTCAGGAAGAGGTCCTGCATCTCCTTCAGCTTCGCCGGATTCTTCGCCGCGACGTCGTGCGCCTCGCTGAAGTCCTCGGCCGTGTGGTACAGCTCCCAGGTGTCGGCGGTCAGCGGCGGCAGCGGCACGATGAGCCAGGGGATCGAGTGGCGCGCGGCGGCGATCCAGCCGTCGTGATAGATGCCGCGGTTTCCGAACATCTCGAAATACTGCGTCGTGTGCATCTCCGGGGCGGCCGGATTGTCGAAGGTATAGAGCATCGAGGTGCCGTCGAACGGTTTCTGGACGGTCCCGTTGACGCTGCGAGGAAACGGAAGGTTCGCGGCTTCGAGAACGGTCGGCGCGATGTCGTTCACGTGCGTGAACTGGGAGCGGACGGCTCCCCCCTTCCGAATCCGCGCCGGCCAGCGGATGACGATGCCGTTGGTCGTCCCGCCGTAGTGCGAGGCGATCTGCTTGGTCCACTGGAACGGCGTGTCGCCCGCCCAGGCCCAGCCGATCGCGTAGTGCGGGAAGGTCTTCGGACCGCCCCAGTCGTCGAGGTGGGGCATGTTGATCTCGGCCGTATTGATGATCCCGTTCAACGCCATCATCTCGTTGTAGGCGCCCTCGGGACCGCCCTCAGCGCTCGCGCCGTTGTCGCCGACGATGTAGATGAAGAGCGTATTGTCCATGACACCCATGTCCTGAAGGGCCTGGACGAGACGGCCGACCTGTTCATCGGTGTGCTCGCCGAAGCCGGCGAACGTCTCCATCTGCCGCGCCTCGATCTTCTTCTGCGCGGCGGTTTGCGAGTCCCAGGACGGGATTTCCTTGGGGCGGACGGTGAGATCGGCGCTCGACGGAATGACTCCTATCTTCTTCTGGCGCGCGAACGTCTCCTGCCGCAGCGCGTCCCAGCCCCGGTCGAACTGGCCCTTGTAGCGGTCGATGTACTCCTTCGGTACGTGGTGCGGCGCGTGCAGGGCGCCCGTCGCGAAATACACGAAGAACGGCTTGTCCGGCGTCAGCGAATGCTGCGCCTGCATCCACGCGAGCGCCTGGTCCGTCATGTCGACCGTGAAGTGGTAGTCCGGCGCCTGCGCGTGCTCGACGCGGATCGTGCCGTCGTAGATCGCCGGCGCCCACTGGTTCGTCTCGCCGCCGATGAAGCCGTAGAACTTGTCGAAGCCCGAGTGCGTCGGCCAGCGATCGAAAGGACCGGAGACCGAGACCTCCCAGGGCGGCGTCTCGTGGTACTTGCCGAAGGCCGCCGTGCTGTAGCCGTTCAATCGGAGCATCTCCGCGAGCGGCGCGACGCTCTGGGGACGGATGCCGGTGTTCCCGGGAAAGCCGGTCGCGAGCTCCATGATGGCGCCGGCATTGTTCACGTGGTGATTGCGCCCGGTCAGGAGCGCGACGCGGGTCGGCGAGCAGAGAGACGTCGTGTGAAAGTTGTTGTAGCGGAGCCCTTCGGACGCGAGCTTGTCGAGCGTCGCCATGCGGATCGGGCCGCCAAAGGCGCTCGACTGCCCGAACCCGATGTCGTCGAGCAGCACGATCACGACGTTCGGCGCGCCCGCGGGCGCGCGGACCTCGAACCGCGCCGGGGCTTTCGCGTCTCGCGCGGAGAGCTCCGTGATCGTGGGCGGCTGCGGCTCCGGAATCGGCAGAACGGTGCGGTCGAGCGTTTGAGCCGACGACGTCCGTGCGCCCGAGAAGACCGCGAGGCCGGTGGCCAGGAGAGCGAAAATCCGACTCGTCCGATCGTTCACGCAGTCCCCCTTTTCGGATGCGAGAAAAAAGCCCCCGCATCCTACAACTGCGGTCCGGACTGCCGAAGCCGCCCGGGGCGTCCTATTTCTTGGACGCCGCGAACAGGGCGAGCGGGATCGCATTGCCCGACGCGACGTAGCCCGCGTCGTTGGGATGCACGTGATCTCCGCTGTCGTAGGCAGGAAGGAGCCGCGCGGGCCGGCTCGGGTCGCGAACCGCCTCGTCGAAGTCGACGACCGCGTCGAAGTCGGACCCAGAGCCGCCGCGGATCCAGTCGTTGACCTTCCGGCGCACGGTCTCCTTTTCGGGAGTCGAGAAGTGAATCGTCGGATCGCGGAACGTCGCGTCCTCGAACGGCGGAATCGTCGTCCCGATGACTCGGATCCCCTTGGCGCGGGCGCGCGCGGCGAGGCGGCGGTTGGCGTCGATGATGCTCTCCGCGGTCACGCTCTCGCTCGCGGGGATGAACGCGCCCGGAAAGAGGATGTCGTTGACGCCGAGCGCGAGGAATACGTACTTGACGCCGGGCTGATCGAGCACGTCGCGCTCGAACCGCGCGACGCCGGACTGCCCGAGCGCCGGGCCGAGATTCGTGAAGACGTCGGCGAAGGGGCCGCCGGCCTGGCGCGGGCTCTCGAAATCGGTCAGCAGGCGATTGCCGATGATGCCCTCGTTCAGGACGCCGATCTCCGCGCGCGGGTCGGCCCTGAGGATCCGTTCCGCGAGGACGTCGGGCCAGCGGCGGTTCGCGTCCCGGGTCGAGCCGTCGCCGTCGGTGAGCGAGGATCCGAACGCGACGATCGCCGCGCCGGCCGGCGACGCCGCGACGTCGACCCCCGTCAGAAAGGGCCAGGAGGTGATCGTCCGGGCGATCGGAAGGTCCACAGCCGCCGTCGAGTCGCCGGTCTCGGGCGAGACGTAGCTCGTCTGCTTCGCGAGCACGTGTTCCGTCGTCGCGACGGTCGCTTCGGGAAGGAAGAGGCTGATCGCCAGGTCCGACAGCGCCGGAATCTCGAGCTCGACCGCGTCGCTGACCG
>Ga0335080_10008833_pt1 | contig 10511 bp, 7 predicted proteins | sample Lox_Sample_34_FD_206720 | JGI IMG/M metagenome (GOLD analysis project Ga0335080, IMG submission 206720) | Soil microbial communities from Loxahatchee National Wildlife Refuge, Florida, United States - Lox_Sample_3.4 | ecosystem: Environmental > Terrestrial > Soil > Wetlands | place: USA: Florida... | reverse complement strand
GTGACAACCGCTTTCTTGCCCCACGTACCCGCCGACACGGCGTAACCCGTTGCAATCCGCTTCGCCAGCCGCGCCAGCACTTTGTTCGTGAATCCCGGCTCGGCATTCGGCTCGAAAATCACATTCGGAACTCCGCTCAGCCACGTCGCCAGCATCATGGGCCCAGCCGCATACCCACCCACGCCGAACGCCACCACCGGCTTGTGCTTACGCAGGATCGCGAATGCATCCATCATTCCCGGAACCAGCATCGACAAATTCTTCACCAGCGTCATTCCGCCTTTGCCTTTCAATCCCGCTGCGCGAATCGTTTCGAGCGGCAATCTCGCCGCGGGCACCAGCTTCATCTCGATCCCTCGTTGCGTTCCGACGAGTACCACTTCGCGCTCGGCTCCCCGCGACAGCCATTCCTTCGCAATCGCGACCGCCGGAAATACGTGCCCGCCCGTTCCTCCTCCCGCAATCAAGAGCTTCACGCGCCGCCTCTCAGGCCCGAATCTCCCCGCCACTGCTCCCCTGGTGCGCCACGTTCAGCAACACACCCGTTGCCAGCAACATCACTAGCAAACTCGACCCGCCATAGCTCACAAACGGCAAAGGAATTCCCTTCGTGGGCATCATCCCCAGCACCACCGCAAAATTGATCAGCGACTGAAAAATCACCATAGCCGTCACGCCTAAGGCGAGCATCCGGCCAAATCCATCCGGCGCATTGAATGCCGCTCGCATTCCGCGATATCCATAGATCGCAAACAGAGTGATCACCACTACGGCGCCGAGGAATCCCAGCTCTTCGCAAATGACCGCGTAGATGAAATCGGTGTGCGCTTCCGGCAGATAAAATAGCTTCTGCTTGCTTTCCATCAACCCAACACCCGTAAATCCGCCGGAGCCAACGGCAATCAGCGATTGCATTAACTGAAATCCCGCGCCTTGCGAATCTTTATCCGGATGGAGAAACGACAACACCCGCACCAGCCGGTACGAGACAAATGCGATCAACACGAACAGCACCGGCGCCGCTACGGCTGCGCCCACGCCCAACCATTTCCACGATAGCCCGGCAACAAACAAAATTGCAGTCATGATCAGTACGATATCCACCGAAGTCCCCAAGTCCGGCTGCAAGACAATCAGCCCTACGCAGAACAACACGGGAGCCACGGCTGGCAAAATTGTCTGCACCAGGTCGTCTTGGCGAAAACCCAGGCTCGTTGAACCGCGGCGCCGCAAATCCAAAAACCACGCCAGGTACAGAATCGCGCCCAGCTTCGCCACTTCCGATGGTTGTATGCCGACTGGTCCGAACCGGATCCAGCGGTGCGTTGCGTGTGATTTGCTCATCAGCAGCGCCAAGACCAGCAGAACCAGCACCGCGCAAATCACGGTATAGACCACCGCCGGTTGCCTCAGCTTGTGGTAATCGAGTTTCATCAGCGCGAACATTCCCGCAAGCCCTGCCAGCAGCCATACCGATTGCCGCAGCACAAAATAGTACGAATGCCCGTACTGTTCTTTCGCCACCATTGCCGATGCGCTGAAAATCATCACCGCGCCCAGCAAGCACAGCACAATGGTCGCTCCAAACAACCACTTGTCCGTCTCAGCCCTTCTCACCACAATGCACCTTCCCTCAGACCTGCCATCCGTCATTCCGAACGGAGTCTGCGAAGTGAGGAATCTCTCTTTTCGACTACCGCCCCAGCCTTCTCACCAACTCCTTGAATACTCTTCCCCGCTGCTCGTAATTCTCGAATTGATCAAAACTCGCACACGCCGGAGCCAGCAGCACTACATCTCCGGGCTGTGCCGCATCCGAGGCAATCTCCACCGCGCGTTCCATCGTCCCGGCACGCTCGATCGCCACGCTGCCGCTAATCTGCCCTTCAATCTTGTCCGCAGCCGCACCGATCAAAAGCGCAAGCACTGCCTTCTCCCGCAGCGGCTTCTGCAACACGGTGTAGTCGCTACCCTTATCTTTTCCCCCCAGAATGATCAAAACTCTTCCCGGGAATGCATCCAGCGCTTTCAAGGTCGCGTCCACGTTTGTCGCTTTTGAATCGTTGAAATAGCGTACGCCGCCGATCTCAGCAACGAATTCCAGCCGGTGCTCCACCCCTTTAAAATTTTGCACCGCGCCGCGGATTGTCCCCGCATCCACTTCCGCGAGCCGAGCTGCAGCCACAGCTGCCAGCACATTTTCCACATTGTGCCCGCCCTGAAGCGGTATCTCGCTCACCTTCATCACAAACTCTTCTTTTCCGCGATGCACAATCACGATGTCGCCGTCACGGACGCACGCCCCTTGATTCACGGCCTCTTTGCGGCTAAACCAGAACACCTGCGGCTTCTTCGGAGCCAGTTCCACCGTCGGCGCGTCGTCGGCATTCAACACCGCCGCATCCAATTCCGTTTGTTCCTCGAAAATTCGCTTCTTCGCCGACGCATACGCTTCCATCGTTTTGTGGCGGTCCAGATGATCGGGAGTCAAATTTAGGAACACACCGATATCCGGGCGGAACCGGTCCGTCAGCTCCAGCTGAAAGCTGCTTAACTCCACCACCGACCACGTCTGCGCGTTCATCTGCTCTACAACAGAAATCAGCGCGGTTCCCACATTGCCCGCAAGAATCGCGTGCTTTCCGGCCGACTTCAGGATGTGGTGCACCAGCGTTGTCGTCGTCGTCTTTCCGTTCGAGCCCGTAATCCCGATCAGCTCGCCTTCCATGAACCGGTACGCCAGTTCGATTTCGCTCCACACCGTGATCTTCTTCGCTCGCGCCTTTGCCAGGAATACATCATCCGCTGGCACTCCCGGGCTCGGTATGATCAAATCCTGCGCCAAGTATGTCTTCTCCTGGTGACCGCCCAGCTCCAGCGTTATTCCTGCCTCGCGCAGCTTCGCAGCCGCGTCGCCCAACTCGCTCTCCGCCCGCATATCCGTTGCCGTCACGATCGCGTTGTGCTTGGCGCAAAACAATGCCGTAGCCACTCCCGTTCGTGCCAGCCCCACCACCAGCACGCGCATCTTCCGCAACTCAATCGATCCCGGCATCTCTCTACCGCAATTTCAAAGTTGTCAGCGCGAACAACGCGAACACCAGCGCCGCAATCCAGAAACGCACAATCACTTTGCTCTCGCTCCAGCCCAACAACTCAAAGTGGTGATGGATCGGCGCCATCCGGAAAATCCGCTTTCCCCTCAACTTGAACGACCCCACCTGCAGAATCACCGACAGCGCCTCGATCACGAAAATGCCGCCGACAAAAAGCAGCAGCACTTCCTGCTTGATGATCACCGCCACCGTGCCTAGCGTTCCACCCAGCGCCAACGATCCCACGTCTCCCATGAACACTTCCGCGGGATGCGCGTTGTACCAAAGAAACCCCAGCGACGCGCCCACCAGCGCCCCACAAAACACCGTCAGCTCTCCCACCCGTGGGATATATTGAATCTCGAGATAATTCGCCCAGCGGTAGTTGCTGCTCACATACGTCAGCACCGTCAACGCGCCCGCCGCAATCACCGTGCACCCGATCGCCAATCCATCCAACCCGTCCGTCAGATTCACCGCGTTCGAACTGCCCGTAATCACAAGCACCGGCACGAAAAGCAAAAAAGGAACAAACGCCAGCGGCCAGAAGTACGGCACGTGGCGCAAGCTGTGTATCACCAAATCCGGATGGAATCTCTTGAAGAACGGCACCATCAATTGCGTGGAATACGCGCTATACGCCGAAAGCGCCAGCAGCACCACACCAACAAATGTGCTAACCCCGATCTGCAGCAGAATTTTCTTTGCTCCCGTTAGCCCCAGATTTCGCCGCTTCGCCACTTTTGCGTAATCATCAATGAATCCGATCGACGCAAACGACAGCAACGCGAACAGCGCCAGCAAAACGAAAATGTTAGACAGGTCCGCCCACATCAGCACCGGCACTGCCGTGGACAGCACAATCAGCACGCCGCCCATCGTCGGTGTTCCCGCCTTTTTCTTATGCTCCTGCGGCCCCTCTTCGCGAATGTATTGGCCGATCTGGAGTTCGCGTAACTTCCGGATCAACCACGGCCCGAACACCAGCGCCAGAAACATCGCCGTCAGACTCGCGTACACCGTGCGCACGGTGATGTAGCGGAACACGTTCAGCGGACTGAAATATTTCTGCAGTATGTGGTAGAGCAGGTAGTAGAGCATCTCAGTGCCCCACTCCTGCATTCGAAGGCGCATCCACCGGAGCAAATCGCCCGAGCATCGCTTCCACAACGCGCTCCATCTTCACGCTACGGGACCCCTTCACCAGTAGCAAGTCGCCAGCCTTCACAAAATCCACCAGAAACGCTGCGGCTTCCCCTGGCGTCGCAAAGAATCGCACGTGCTCCCGTGGCACTCCTGCTGCTGCCGCACCTTCGACGATTTGCGCCGCATCTCCCTGCACGCCAATCACGAAATCAATCTTGCCGGTTCTCCCCGCAAACTCGCCGCCTTCGCGATGCAGCTTTGGCGAACTCGGACCCAGTTCCCGCATCTCCCCCGCCGCCAGGATCCGCCGCTCAAATCCCGGTGTCGCGGCCAGCAGGCTCACCATTGCTTGCAGCGCCGCGGGGCTCGAGTTGTACGAATCGTTGATCAGCGCAAATCCATTCGTGAACCGGATCAGCTCCCCGCGCATCGCCGGCGTCTTCAGTTCCCGGAACACACGCGCAGCTTCTGCCACTCCAATCTTCCATTCGCTTGCTGCCGCCATTGCGGCCAAAGCATTGGAAACCACATGCCGCCCCGGCAGCGCCAGTTCCAGTCGCGTCTTCTTTCCTTCGTGCACAAAAGTGAACGAAGACCCTAGTGCCCCGCGGTCCTCAATGTCCTCAGCCTTGAACTCAGCCGGCTTTTCCACGGCGTAAAACACAACGCGCCCCGGCGCCACGCTTGCCATCGCGGCCACACGCGCGTCATCCGCGTTTAATACCGCCAGCGACGACGCCCCGTGCAGCCCCTCAACCAGCTCGCGCTTCGCCAACGCAATCTCATCCACCGACGAAAAGTTCAACAGATGCGCAGGTGCCACGCGCGTCTCAATCGCAACATCTGGCAAGGCAATCGCCGCCAGCCTCTTCAACTCGCCCGGAAACGACATCCCCATTTCCAGCACCGCCACGTCGTGTTCGGGCTCCAGCCGGAAAATCGTCAGCGGCAAGCCATATTCGTTATTGAAATTTCCTTCACTCTTCAGGACCCGTAGCTTCGTACCAAGCAGTGCCGCCAGGATCTCTTTCGTTGTGGTTTTTCCCACCGAACCCGTGATCCCGCAAATCTTTTTACCCCACTGCTTCCGCACTGCCCGCGCCAGGTTGTGCAATGCCTCGAGCGTGTCTGCCACGGCGATGCATCGGTCCTGGATCCATCCCGGGTAGCGCGAGACGAGCGGTTCCGCCACCACCGCCGCCACTGCTCCTTTTTCGAATATGTCGGCCACATAGTCGTGTCCATCGTGACTCGGACCATGTATCGCGATGAACAGTTCTCCGGGACGTAGCGTGCGAGAATCAATCGACACACCGGCCACCCGGGCCACGGCGTCGACTCCGTTCCCGCGCTTGCCCGCCACTGCGTCAGCCACTTGTGTAACCGTCCACCGCATAGTCGCCTCAATAGGTTGGCTTTCCCGAGGGTTCTTCCCAAAGCAAATCGCACTTCTCCGCGCGTTCTCAGAGGGTTCCTCCTTTGTTCGCCAATCACTGCTCTGGCTCGCAGGCCCTCATCCTTCCCTCGCGCAATCACCAGACAAGTGCGCTACGTGCCAAACCCTCCGCCACTTTTCGGCGTTTCCGCATACCCACGATTGGCCAGCGCCTTCCGCGCCACTTCGCGGTCATCGAAGTGAATCGTGTGGTCCGCAAAAATCTGGTAATCCTCGTGACCCTTCCCCGCCAGCAAAACGATGTCTCCCGTTCGCGCTTCCTCTATAGCCAGATTGATGGCCTTCTCGCGGTCCGCTTCGATCATGTATTTCCCGCCGGACTTCTGCATGCCCACCACAATGTCGCTGATGATCTTCAACGGATCTTCTTGCCGCGGATTGTCGCTCGTCAGAATCGACAGATCGCTTAACCGTCCCGACGTCTCGCCCATGATCGGACGCTTCGTGCGGTCGCGGGAACCGCCGCAGCCAAAAACCGTTATGATTCGTCCCTTAGTGATCAGTTCCCTCGCCGTTTTGATCAAGTTTTCCAGCGCATCATCCGTGTGCGCGTAGTCCACCACCACCAGAAACGGCTGGCCTTGGTCGATTCTCTGGAACCGGCCTGCTACCGCATGCAGGTTGCGGATACCCGCCTCGATCACTTGGTTCGAAAAACCCAGGCCGATCCCAGCGCCAATCGCTGCCAAAATGTTGTACACATTGATGCGCCCAACCAGCGGCGACTCCACCTGAACGGGCCCGTTGGGCGTCTGCGCCGAGAAACTCAACCCGTTAAAGCTCAGCTGAAATTTCTTTGCCTTCAAATCTGCCCCGTTCTGTAATCCATATGTCAGGGTCTTCTTCGACACCCCAAGCAGCTTCTTTCCCCATTCATCGTCCGTGTTCACCACGGCAACGTCCGGCGCTCCTGCGCCCGTTCCCTCAAACAGCCGCCGCTTCGCCGCAAAGTAATTCTCAAATGTTTTGTGAAAGTCGATGTGATCGCGCGTCAGGTTGGTAAATACCGCCACAGCAAAATGGCATGCCCATAAACGATCCATCGCCAGGGCATGCGAGCTCGCTTCCATCGTCGCGTAACTTCCGCCCGCGTCGCGTATCTCCGCAAAGAAACTCTGCAGATCCACCGACTCTGGTGTGGTGTTCGGCGCCGGCTTATCTCCGGCAGGCGTGTGATACGCAATCGTGCCGAAGAGTCCCGTCTTCGCGCCCGAGGCTTTGAGAATCGAATCGATCAGGGAAGTCGTCGTCGTCTTGCCGTTTGTGCCTGTCACTCCAACCAGGCGCAATGCATTCGTCGGACGCCCATAGAAATTTGCTGCTGTGATTGCCAGCGCCTTCCTCGGTTCGCTCACTTTGATCCAGGGAATCTCCCGATTCCAATCCGCTGGAGTCGTTGTCCCGCTCACTACCGCGGCAGCTCCCCGTTTCGCAGCATCCTTTGCGAATAGATTTCCATCCGTCGTTTCGCCATGGACTGCTACAAACAGCGCGCCTGATTGCACCTTTCGCGAGTCGTTGGTGACCTGCTGAATCACGATCTCTGCCGCTGCAGCAGAGGCGGAACACACCTCGACGCCCTCCAACAAGGTCGCCAGCCTCACGTCCCCGTATTGTCGCTGCGCAGCCACAGTCTGTCTTCGCCGGTCCTCTGCGCCTTCCCTTTCCAGCTCTGCCGTGTCGCCAAATCCTTGTCGCATCCGCGCTGTAACACCTTGTCCTAACGAGACTTGCCTGCCTTCACCGGCAGGTCTCCAAATTCCACCGTGATCTTGGTGCCCCGCCGTACTCTCGATCCCGCGGTGGGCACTTGTTGAACTGCAAGGCGTGTTCCAACCACTACCGGCTCTAGGCCTAATCTCATGCAGTTCTCAGTCACTTCGCGCATGGTTTTGCCTCTGAAGTCCGGCACTTCGATATCGCCTCCCTCGTCCACCGCTATCATCACTTCCGGCATCTTCACCAAATTCTCTTTCGCGCTTGCCACGGCTCCAGATTTCTCTTCAGTTGCTTCTGGCTGTGCGGAGAAATCCACCGGCGTCAAATCGTCTAGCGAATCGTCGGACCCATCATTTCTCTTTGCTTTATAGGACGCTTGAATCAGTTGCGCGCTCAGCGGCACATCGCGCGGAACATCCAGATACGGCAAAATCTGTTCTGCAATTCTCTTGAACACCGGTGCCGACACCGTCGCTCCATCATGCGGATACCCCGCCGGCGAATCGATAGACACCAGGATCGTCACCACTGGGTTGTTGATGGGCGCGAATCCCGTAAACGACGCAATCACATTCGTTGGGGAATATCTTCCCGTGTCCGGATCGATTTTTTGTGCCGTCCCAGTCTTCCCGCCGGCCGTCCAGCCATCCAGCCTGGCATTCTTCCCGGTGCCGTGCAAAATCACGCCTTCCATCAACCGCCGCAGCGTTGCCGCGGTCTCGGGGCGAATCGCTCGCTTCGGTTCTGTCGCAACCGATGGCCCCTCCAGCGGCAGAATCTGCTCGCCTCGCCGCATTTCTTGGACGATGTGTGGCTTATACAGCAGTCCACCATTCGCGACCGCTGATACCGCCGTAATCATTTGCAGCGGCGTGACGCCCACTTCCTGGCCCATCGAAACCGACGCAATCGAATACGAGCCCCAGTGCTCCAGTCTCCGCAGCAGTCCCCGGCTCTCCGCCGGCAGGTCCACTCCCGTCGGAGTTCCAAATCCAAATGCGCGGATGTAGTCGTAAAATTTCGGTGAACCCAACCGGATCGCAATCTTGATTGCTCCCACATCGCTCGAATTCGCCAGAATATCCGCCACCGTCAACATGCCGTACTTCTTGTGGTCGTGGATCAGGTGACCTGCCACGGTTATCGCGCCATTTTCGCAGTTGAATACCTCATCCGCGCGAATCAGGTTCTGATCGAATGCCGCCGCCAGCGTCATTAACTTGAACGTTGATCCAGGCTCATAAATCTCGCTGATGGCTCGGTTGTTTCTCTTATTCGCCGTCACTTCCTGCGGCGCGTTCGGGTTGTATTTTGGCCAATTCGCCATCGCCAGAATCGCTCCGCTATTGGGGTCCTGCACGATCACCGAACCCGCGGGCGCGTGGAACTTGGCAATTGCTGCGGCCAGTTCCCTTTCCGCCACGTACTGAATCTTTTCGTCTATGGTGAGTATCGTGTTCACCCCACGATCGTGCTGCGCCTCGCCGCCGTCATAAATCTTCTGCCGCGCGTCGGCCATCACCACCATCTTTTCGCCCTGTCCGCGGATCAAATTGTCGTATTCGTGTTCGATGCCTCCCAATCCGTGCTCATCCACGTCTACGAATCCCAGGACGTGCGCTGCCATGTCCCGCTTGGGATAAAAACGTTGATTCTCTTCGAGCAGATAGATGCCCTTCAGGTTGAGCGACTGAATTGCGTCCGACCTCGCCGGTGGCAGCTTGCGCTTCAGCCATACGAAAGAAGCACCAGACTCAAGCTTCTCCCGAACCTCTTCCGCAGACATGCCGAGTTCACTCGACAGCAGCCGTGACGCCATCGGTACGTCCTTCACTTCGCCAGGCACCGCAAACGCGGATTGCACCGGCACGCTCATCGCCAGCGCTTGCATGTTGTGGTCGTAAATCGATCCGCGCTTTGGCGTGATTTCAATCGTGCGCCGTTGTTGGCGCTGCGCTTTGGCGAGGTATTCGCTGTGGCAGAAGAGTTGTAGGTACGCGACCCGGCCAAATACCGCCAGGATCCAGAACAGCGCCACGCCGGCCAGGATCAATAGACGGACGTGGACTTTTTCTTGCTCCATGGTTCCCGGCTTGCTTCGACTCCAGTAGTTCTGTAAATCCGTGATGGAACAATAGCGGCGTCGCGCCAGGATTCTTTCTGCTTATGGCATGCGATTCGCGCGCGCTGTCTGCAACGCTGCCACTTCTGCTCCGTCCGTGCCCGCATATTCCCGCACCTGCATCGCGTCGGGCCTCTTCAGTCCCAACTGCCGCTGCGCAATTACGTCAATCCGGCGCGGATCCCGCAGGGTGGCAATCTCCAGCTTCATTTCCCCGTTCGCCGTCTGCGCCTGCACTTGTCTTGCCTTCAAATCTTCCAATTGAAAGCTCAAATCGATGCACCGGAAATGTTGATACACATACGCCATCAGGCAAATCGCGATGAGCCCGCCGAGCGCCAATGTCTTGTACAAATTCCGGACCTGCACCGGCTCCACGCGCCGCTCCAGCCGCGAATTATCGATCTTCTTCACCGTAAACACTTCCGTCATCAACGGCTTCTTTCGCGCGCTCGCCACCGGCCGCCCGATCACCTGGCCCCGCCCAACCGGAAACTCCACCGTCGGCCTCACCGGGGTTTCATCTCTCATCTGTTGCTGAAAACGCCGCACCGTCCTCCGCGCGGCCGCTTCTGTCGCCACAGATCGGCTGCCGTCCCCCTGTGGGAATTGCTCGAACCACTTGTATGCTGTCGCCATCGTTATACCTTCTCTGCGCACCGCAATTTCGCGCTTCGCGATCTTGGGTTCGCCTGCTGCTCGTCCTCACTGGGCACAATCACGTGTTTGGTGAGCACTTTCAGCGTTCCAGCTTTGTCTCCCTCCTGGAACGCGCGCTTCACCGGGCGGTCTTCCCTCGAGTGGTACGTCAGCACTACCCACCTTCCGCCCGAATTTAATGTGGCAGGGGTCCGGTAAAGAAACTGCCCGAGTTCCTCCATCTCTCGATTCACCGCTATCCGCAGCGCCAGAAACGTTTTTGTTGCGGGATGCAGTTTCTGCCTTCCCCACTGCTTCCGGGCGCCTGCCACAA
>Ga0335080_10008831_pt1 | contig 10512 bp, 6 predicted proteins | sample Lox_Sample_34_FD_206720 | JGI IMG/M metagenome (GOLD analysis project Ga0335080, IMG submission 206720) | Soil microbial communities from Loxahatchee National Wildlife Refuge, Florida, United States - Lox_Sample_3.4 | ecosystem: Environmental > Terrestrial > Soil > Wetlands | place: USA: Florida... | reverse complement strand
TACTGGAGCGCAACGACTCCTGGGCCGTCGTCTTCGCATACCTGCTGCCGGTCCCGAGCGCGCTCATCTACGCCGCCGCCGGCTGGACCGGAATGTCCCTGCGCCGCTTTCTCCTCCTCGACCTTGGCGGAACCTTGCTCTGGGTGGCCCTGATCGTCGGACTCGGCTATGCGATTGGTCGCGACGCGGTCAACGTCGCACACGCGATCACCAACTACGGGCTGATCCTGACGCTCGCGCTCATCCCCGCATCGCTCATCATCGTGACGGTGCGGGCGGTCACACGTCGCAGGGCTACCGAGCCCGCGGACGCCTGAGTCCGCCGCACCGCATCGTTTACCAGCGCTCATCCGGCGTGGCGTATCGAGCAGCCGTTCCGCCCTCAGCATCGCCCATCGCCTGCTTGCGCCTGAGCTCACGCGATGCCGGCGACGGGAATGTCTCGTGGCCGACGCCCCACGGCTTCTCGCGCACGAGCATTCAATAGACCGCTGCGCGGGTGCCGATGCTCTCCTACGGACCAGAAGGGGCAGCGCTCAACACCATGCGCGTGTCCAGCCGCTACAAGGCGACCGGATGGGCAAACGATCGAGCAGCTGCTTGATCAGTGGCCGGTTGTTCTTCCCAAGCTCGAGGCCGACCTGCATTAGGGAACGTGCATGCCGGGCGAGATCCGCCGGGCATTTGGCGGCGGCCACGGCCGCTTTGTGGCCGGGGGCCTTTGGCCTGCCAGTCAGCGACAAGCTGGCGTACGCCTGCTGGCCTGTTCGGAGAGCGCGAGCTCGCGGCGGCGGGCCTCGCTGAGGTTGTGCGCGGCCGCGCTGCCTTTGTTGCCGCGACGAGATGCGTGCCGGCGCGCAGCTCAAGCTTGCGGGCGGTCGCCACGACCGCGATCTGCATCTCGCGGCGAGCGTGTATTCGCTCATAGAACGCCCGCAACCGGCCGGGGGGGCGGACCCCGCCCAGGCGCCCTCGACCAGCATCCCGCGGGCGTGCACCCGCCCATGCTTGGTGATCCGCCCTGACTGGCCGGGTGGTTTCCGGATTGGCGCACCCGCGGGTGTTCACCTCGAGATCGGACATCAACTGCTCGGGGCGGCGAAAGACCGAGCGCATGAGCCGCGGCGCGAGGTCCCACCGGAGCGCCGGAAGGAAGACCCATCAAACAGAGGACACGGATGGATTCCTACCGCATCTCATCGGACCCAGCCAATCTACGAGGCTGCTACGGCACCTAGCATGGCGGATCGTTGTCGTGTGAGCGGGCGCCAGCGAGCAGTCGTACGAGCACCGGATTTCTACCGCCGGACGCCTGGCTCCTGTGCGGCGGAGCCAGGCGTCGGATTTGCCGTGGGCGGGGATTACCCTGAGCACCTCGATCGTGAGTCGGTCAGCGGCTGTGCGGCGTTGGAACAGGCGTGAGGCGAGTGCGCTGGAGAGGGCGAGGAGGCAGATGCACCAGGCGATGGCGATGAGCGCCTGGTTGGCTGTGCTCGCGCCGGTGGAGGTGTGTTCCATCCACAGTCCACGCATTGTCTCGATGATCGGGGTGAACGGCTGGCGCTGGGCGAACGCGTGCAGCACGGTGGGCATCGTGTGCGCGGGCACGAAGGCGGTGCTGAGATAGGGCAGGAACATGAGCACCATCGAGAGCGAACTGGCCGCCTCCGGTGTGCGTGCGAGCAGTCCGACCGCAGCCGCGAGCCAGGCCAGCGCGAGGATCAGAAGCACGATCATCGCCGCGGCGGCGAGCCAGTCGAGCGCGGAGCCGGTTGGGCGCCAGCCGACGGCGAGTCCGACGGCGATCACGAGGGTGGTGGCGACGAGGTTGCGGGTCAGGCTGGCGACGACGTGGCCGATGAGGACGGACGAGCCGGCGATCGGCATTGACCGGAACCGGTCGACGATGCCGTTGGTCATGTCGGTGGCGACGGCGACGGCGGTCGTGCCGGCACCGAATCCGGCGCACAGCACGATCAGCCCGGGCACGACGTAGTCGACGTACTTGCCGTTCGTTTTCATGGCGCCGCCGAATACGTAGACGAACAGCAGCATCACGGGGAGCATGAGGGCCGTGAAGAATGCCTCGGGATCGCGCAATGACCGCGAGACGTTACGGGCGATCATGACCGTTGAGTCCTTGAGGGCATAGGTCAGAGTCATCGGACGAGCTCCTGTTGATCGGGGGTGGTGGCCGTCGCGGGTGAGGGCCAGGAATACGTCGTCGACGGTCGGGCGGTAGGTCGAGACCTTGGCCGCGGGTGTCCCGGCGTCGTCGAGCCGGCCGAGCATCGCGAGGATCTCGTCGGCTGTGCCGCCCGTGGCGACGTCGATCGTTCGCAGTACCTCGTCGGTGCGTGCCGGATCCAGGCGCCCGAGCGCACCCTGATAGCTGGTGGGGTCGGCGAACTGGAGCCGCACCATCTCCGTACCGAGCCCGGTTCTCAGCTCCTCTGGCGCACCGCCGGCGACAATGCGACCGTGGTCGAGCACCGCGACGGTGTCGGCGAACTGGTCTGCCTCCTCGGGGTACTGCGTGGTCAGCCGGACGGTGACGCCCTGTGTGACGAGGCGGCGGACCGTGCCCTACAGCTGCTCGCGGCTGCGTGGGTCAAGCCCCGTCGTGGGCTCGTCGAGGAACAGCAGCTCGGGTCGCTTGATCATGCTGATCGCCAGGTCCAGCCGGCGTTTCATCCTGCCGGAGTAGGTCTTGACGCGTCGGTCGCGAGCGTCGATGAGATCGAACTCGGAGAGCAGCGCCCGGGCCCGGATCCGGGCCTCACGCCGGGGCAGGTGCAGCAGCGCGCCCATCATCTCGAGGTTCTCCTGGCCGGTCAGCACTTCGTCCACGGCGGCGTACTGGCCGGTCAGGCTGATCGACCGTTTCACGCCGACCGGGTCGCCGATCAGGTCATGGCCGGCGATCGTCGCTATGCCCGCATCCGGACGGACCAACGTGGCGAGGATGCGCACCATCGTCGTCTTGACGGCCCCGTAGGGCCGAGCGGCTTCGCGGGCAGCGTTCTCCTGCTCTACGGTCGGCCGGTACCTCCGGCTCCCGTCCCTTGCCGGACATCCCGGAACCGATCCGGGGGAAGTCGTTCGTCGTCGAGGCGATCCATCTCGGCGAGCCCAAACAAGCCGACGGGCTGCTCGCCCCACTCCGCGCCCTCGGCCCCGTGATGGACACCATCCAGCGCATCCAGACGCCCGCGCTCAGCCACATGCACATGGACCCCGAGCACCCCGTACCCGCCACGGGCGACGGCATCCTCCTGCAGAAGCTCCCCACCCGAAGCGATCGACGAGCTCATCCAGACCGCGGGCGCGGCCTCATCCTCGCCGCTCATCTCCCTCGAGGTGCGCCAGCTCGGCGGCGAGCTCGGGCGGGCACATCCCGACAGCGGAGCACTTGCCGCCGTCGACGCCGACTACGTTCTCTACGCAGTCGGCATCGTCCCCCACCCCGGAAGCCACGGCGCAAGTCAGAGCACACATCGAGGTCGTGGCATACGCTCTGCGCCCGTGGGCCGCCGAGCACGCCTACCTCTACTTCGCCGAGACCAGGCGCGACCCGCACACACTCTGGACCGAGACGCCCAGCAGCGGCTTCGCCGCATCAAAGCGACCCTCGACCCGGACAACCTGATCGGTTCCAACCAACCGGTCCACTGATTGAACCAGGTCAGCTCACAAAGTCCGCCGATTGCCGTCGTACGGAGGTCAGACACTCCGTTCGGTTTCACTCCGCGCGGCTGCAATGGCAACGATCTCTACCACTACAAGACGAGAGGAGCAGCCGCGCCATCGCCGAAAACACGTCGGTGGCGCGACTGCTCCCGGGACAAAGGTGGCCACCGGATCCGCGGCCACGACATGGCCCGAATTGGTGGAAACCAGCAGTCGACGGCCGACCGCGCGGCCGGCGCTCGGCGGCTTCCGCTGCGCCTGCGTGACCAGCTACGCCGGCGACACTCGACGACGCTGTTGGTCTGGACGATTTGGGGAAGGGCGGCGGCGGTCTCGGCGGGGACGCACGATTAGTTGTGGAAATCGTCCAAACCAGCGACGCGACCGAGGTTGGGGCTGAGTTCCGCTTCGATCGTGCCGGCGTTTGCTGGCTCGTTCGCGTCCGGCTAACTGCCGGGCTCAGATCGCCTGCCGCTCGCGCAGGCGAAGCGGCTGTCTGGCATCGACGAGCGCGCGGACGCTCGCGCGTCGCCCATGTGGGGAGCGCGGCGACTGCCGCGGGCCGTTGCCTGCTCGACCGGGACAGCGACAGCGCGGGTCTGCTCGCTGCCGTGGGCCGAGACCGTCGGGGCCCAGCTCGGCGATGGGGTGGCCCGGTTTGCTGACGCGTCAGCCATGGGGGGGTTCACCGGACGCAGAGGGCGTTTAGGTCGATGCCGTAGAAACCGAACGTCTGGCAGCCGATCCGGGTGGAGAAGAAGTCGTAGTTCAGCGTGTTGCCGTACGCGGCAAGAGGTGCGGCGTTGCGGGCGAGGTCGAGGTCGAGCTTGCCGTAGGTCAGGTAGCGGTTTGGGCCGGACAGTCGCGCAGCCCCGGCGAGCTTGCGTTGGTAGGTCGGGTCGTTGAAGGCCGGCGCGTAACCGTCCTCGAGCACCTCGTTCAGCATCGCGTAGGGATCGGGAAAGTCGGGGAGCCAGCCAAACCACACCAGATCGAAGGGCGCGCCGTGCTTGGTCAGGCGTGGGACCAGGGTTTGGAGGGTGAGGATCTGGATCTGGACGCGCAGGCCGATTGCAGCGAGGTCGGTCTTGACGACCTGCGCCTGCTGCGGGAGCGGCGGGAAGTTTGCAGTGTCGAGGATTGCGGTGCGGCCGTGTCCGGTGGCGAGCGCTCGAGCCTTGGCGAGGTCGGGAGTTACGGGGTACACGTGCGCGTTGCGATACCCGGGGATCCCCGGGGGCAGGTAATGGTCGATGGGATGGTCGGGCAGCGCCGCACTCCCGCCGCCGAGCGCGGCGAGCGCGCGCCGGTTGATCGCGTAGTTGACAGCCCGTCGTAGACGCACGTCGCTGAACAGTGGCCGGTGGGTGTTAAAGAGGAAGGAGTCGACCGACGTCAGCGGGTTGACGAAGTACTGGTGCCTTCCGTGTTCGGCGGCTGTGCTGCCGGGCCCGTATGCGGCGGCGAGCCGTGTCGCTTCGGTCGCTAGGCTTACCGGCAGCCCGGAGCTGCCCGAGGCTAAGTTGAGCGTGGTGTTGTCTGCGGTGCCGGTCTTCACCGCGGCCACGGCTCGTCCGGTCGACATCCCGATCGCGACCTGGATCCGTTCGAAATTGTGGGGGCGGCTGCCGTGGTAGTTGGGGTTGCGTACCAGCACGACCGCCTGCCCGGGGGTGAACGACTGCAGGTAGTAAGGCCCCGCTGACGGGAGCGTGCGGACCCCGTTGGGATCGAGCGGGGTGTCCGATGGAACGGCGCACGTCGCTTGTTGTGTGAGCCGGGCAAGCAGGTCGGGGCGTGGTGCGATCAGGCGGACGACCAGCGTGTCTCCGCGCGCGACGATCCCGGAGATGTGGTGCGTCTTGCCGGTCTGGTACGCGTTCATGCCGACGATGTCGCTGAAGTCTGGCTCCAAGATGCTCTTCATCGCGGGGTTGAACGCGCGCTCCATCGAGTCCTTGAAGGTCTGCGCGGTGACGGGCTCGTTGGAGGTGGGTGAGAAGCGAAAGCCGGGTCGGATCTTGAACGTGTACGTCCTGCCGTCCGGGGAGCGCTCTGGAAGCGACTGCGCCACCTCGGGCGTGGGCTGCTCGCCGGCCGGTCCGGGTTTGTCGGGAAAGTTCAGAAGCTTGGCGCACATGGCTTGCAAGAGCTGCCACCCCTGTGGGTCCTGGGCCAGCGCGGGGTCCATCGACTCGGGGCCGGTGGGCCAGTCGATCCGTAGCGTGGTGCCTCCGGTCGGACCGGGCGCGATCGATGGCGCGTCGACCGTCACCCAGACGCGGCCGTTCGCGACCGTGAGTGCCTGCGGGCTGGCGCCGACCGCGATCCTCGCGATCACCTTGTCCCTCCTGGGATCGATGCGGTCGACTGTGCCGTCGCCGCTGTCAGCAACCCACACCGAGCCGGCACCGACAGTAATCCCGGCGGGCGAGTTCCCGACCGGGATCGTCTCGGTCACCGCTGGCGTGCTGGGATCGATCCGCACGACCGCGTTGTCGAGCGAGTCGGCGACCCACACGCCGCCCTCGCCGACAGCGATCCCGCTCGGCCCATTACCTACCGGGATCGGCGTCAGCAGCCCGGTCGGATCCACGCGCGTCACGTTGTCAGCCGAATTGTCCGTGACCCACACCGCACCATCGCTACCGATCGCGATCGCCGTCGGGCTGGCGTTCGGGTCCAGCCGCTGAATGATTCGCCTGGACGTTCCGTCAAGGCGCGTGAGCAGCCCCGCTCCCGGCGCCACCCAGACCTGATCGCCTTGCGCCGCGACGGCTTCCGGGGCACCCGTGACGACGTTGCCGATCGGCACGGGCGTGAACGAGTTGAACCGGGGATCGATCCGGGTGACGGAGACGGCGTTGGCGTCCGGGGTCAAGTTTGCGGTGGCGACCCAGACCTGACCCGGACCCGCCGCGATCCCGGTAGGGAGTTGCCCCACCGGTATCGCCTGCAGCGTCTGCAGCGTCCGGGGGTCGACGCGCGAGACGGTCCGATCGTCCTGGTTGGCGACCCACAGCGACCCTGAGCCGTAGGCGATCGCGCCCGGTCTGACACCGACCTGGATCGCGCCGGCGACGCGGTTGCTGTGGGGGTCTATCGCCGCGACGGAGTTGGGCGCGACCCGCACCCGTCCCGCGCCCCGGCTGAGCATCACCGCGACCAGCGCGAGCGCTGCGAGCAGGAGAGCGCCGCCGCCGGTGATCAGCACCCCGCCGCGCCGAACATGCGCTGTCGGCCGTGGCCCTGACGCTCGTGCCGGCGCGTCGAGGGCGGGGTCGTGCGCGAGGATCGCCCGTTCAAGCTCCTTGAGCGCCGGCCCGGGCTCGATCCCGAGCTCGTCGACCAGCCCGCGGCGCGCCCGCTGGTAGCGCTCCAGCGCATCCGCTTGGCGCCCCGACCGATACAACGCCAGCATCAGCTGACCCTGGAGGCGTTCCCGCAAGGGGTGCTCCGCCACAAGCGCCTCAAGCTCCCCCACCAGCGCCGCGTGCCGACCGAGCGCGAGGTCCGCGTCGATCCGGTCCTCCAGCGTGGCCAGCCGCTCCTCCTCGAGCCGGCCGATCGCCGCCTGCGCGAACGACTCATACGCGAGATCCGCCAGCGGCGGCCCGCGCCACAACGCCAAGCCCTCCCGCAGCCGCCTCGCGGCGAGTTGTGGATCGTCTGACTCGAGCGCGCTCCGCCCCTCAGCCGCCAGCTGCTCAAACCGGTCGAGATCGAGTTGCCCGGCGTCGATCTCGAGCATGTAGCCGCGCCCGCGGGTGACCAGCAACCCGTCCCCGAGCGTCTTTCGCAAACTCGAGACGAACACCTGGACAGTCTTCGCGGCGGTGGCCGGCGGGCGCTCGCCCCACAGCGCATCGATCAGGCGATCACTCGAGACGACCTCACCGCGATGGAGCACGAGCACAGCCAACAACGCCCGCGGCTTAGGTCCGCCGACCGCCACCGGCCGGTCGCCCTCGACGACCTCAAACGGCCCCAGAATTCGAAAAGCGATCACGGCCCCGGACCCTCGGACAGCGACCGTAGCACCCCGCGCACCAGCCGGAAAGGCCCGCCGAGACGGCGCTCTTACCGATCACTTACCGCTCCTAACCGCCCGCTCACGGCAGCGGTCCATGGTTACCGCCGATCCGATCGCACAGGGTGATCGGCAACCACAGGAGGAAGTGGGATGACCACCCACCACCGCATCATCACCAGCGCCGCCGTCGCGCTCGCACTGGCCGCCGGCGCGGCTCCCGCCACCGCGAGGTACAGCTACCTGGGCGCGGCGGGAGGTCCGCAGGTCCGCTCGGGGACGCAGCCGCCCGGCCAGGCCCCCAACCCCAGCACCCCGCCAGCGACCGTCGTGCAGGTCACCCCCGGAAGCGGCGGCTTTGACTGGGCAGACGCGGGCATCGGCGCCGCCGGCGGCCTCGCGCTCGCGACCCTCGGGGTTGGCACGGCGCTAGCGCTCACCAATCGACACGCCCAACACCCTGACCGGCCCGCGGCACCGACCAGCTGACCTAACTGGCCTCGGGAACAACACCATGTCTACGTTTGCAAGCAATCCTGATGTGCAGTCCGGGCCGCGGATGGGACGTGGCTGCACGCTCGTCGCGGCGATCATCACCGCGGTCCTGGGCGCGGCCGTGGTCGCGTCGCCGGCGGCGGCGGGACCCGTCGCGCCGGCGTGTCCGGACGCCGTTATTCCGAACGGCGCGATCAGCCCGACCGCAGCCGGGTGCTGGAACGCGATCGCCGTCCAGACGGTCCGCCTCGCCGCCCCCTACAACGTGCAGGGAATCATCTACATGGCCTACGCCCAGGCGGCGGTCTACGACGCGGTCACCAAGATCGAGGGGCGGTACGTCCCCTACCACGACTTCGCCGTGCCTGAAGGCGTGGGCGTCGCGGGCGCCTCGCCCGACGCGGCGACCGCCGCCGCGACGTACACGATCCTGACCTCCGCGTTTCTCGGGTTCCCCGCGTCCGCGCAGGCCGGCCTCGCCGCCGACTACTCGGACTACATCGACGCGCTCGGCGGGGTCGGAACCCCTGCGGTGCAGGCCGGGATCATCGTCGGCCAGGCCGCCGCTGACGATCTGATCGCCTACCGCGCCGGGGACCGCGACGAATCGATCACGTTCACCCCCGGGCCGCTGACCCCGGGCGGGTGGACGTTCGCGCCGCCGCCCTCGCTGCAAACCGCGCAAACACCGTGGATCGCGGTGATGCGGCCGTTCATGCTCCAAAGCCCCTCACAGTTCCGCGTGGAACCCCCGCCCTCCCTCTCCAGCCGGCAATGGGCACGGGAATACAACGAAATCAAGGCCTACGGAGCGCTCGACAGCACCGTCCGCACCCCCGAGCAAACCGCGATCGCGAAGTTCTGGAACGCCGCCAGCGTCAACCAATCAAACCAGGCCTTCCAAGACGTCGCGACCACCCACGGGATGGACCTCGTGCAAACCGCACGACTCCTAGCCATAGGCAACCTGCTCGACAGCGACGTCGGGATCGCCTGCTGGGACTCCAAATACCACTACCTGTTCTGGCGGCCGATCATGGCCATCCGCAACGCCCAAATCGACGGGAACCCCGCCACCCAGCCCGACCCAACCTGGACCCCACTGCTCATAACCCCCAACCACCCCGAATACCCCGCCGCGCACACCTGCATCACCGGCGCCGAAGCCGAGATGTACGCCACCGTCCTGGGAACCCATCACATCGACGTCACCATCCACGGGTCCGCCGACGGCACCACCAACAACTGGGAGTCGACCTACACCTACAAAACCGTCAACGACCTCCAGCGCCAAATCGTCAACGCACGAGTCTGGGCAGGACTCCACTACCGAGGATCAGCCCTAGAAGGACTCCAACTAGGCCGCGAAGTCGCGCACTGGACCCTCCAGCGCTACTTCCAACCCACCCGATAAACCCCCGTCCACATGCCACCCGGCGCGAGCACCACGCGCCGGGTGGCGCCCATAGCCACCCGACCACAGCCACGCCATGCAACCACATCAACCATGGCACAGACACCGGCCGAGCGTGCACCCCCGGCCGCCGCCGGAGAGAAGCAAGCCAGACCGCCCGCTGCGGCTGAACAAACCGCCGCACACGCCACAGTCCCCCCGGTCCGTCGCGAACACCACGGCCCGTGCACCACGCCCCGGTACCTCGTCGCACGAGCACATTCCCCGCCAACACGGTCAAGCCGCGATCCCCTCGCTGCAGCCGAGAAAGCCACAGCCCCGCACACGCCCCCCACAGCGAGTTCCGCGCCGCTCGGGGAATCTGAGGACTAAGCGCCACGCCGGCGAGGACACAGTCGCCCGCGCGATCCGGTGGCGCCCGTCGCGCTGATCGCGCTCGAGCTCGACCTCTGCCTCCTCCTCCCGACTGCGCACGCAGTGACCATGAGGAAGAGTGCTGAGGTCACGAGGTGCGAGCACTCTGCGTGCTCGTCGATATCAGACAGCCGCTTCGCCTGCCCGAGCGGAAGGCGATGTGAGCCCGGCAGTTAGCCGAACGCGAACGAGCCAGCAAACGCCGGCACGATCGAAGCGGAACTCAGCCCCAACCTCGGTCGCGTCGCTGGTTTGGACGAGCTCCGGCAGCGCGGCGTTCGCGCGACCGGGCTCAGCCGCTCTCGCAGGCGAAGGAACAGCCGCCCGGATCGCGCGCGCGTCCGTCGACAGTGTGGAGCTGCATATGCATCGTGACGTCGGCGTTTGCTCGATCGGACACGACGAGCTAACCGTGGTTCTTCTGCTCCGCCGGCAACGCAGGCACGCCACCCCGCGCGCGCCCGGCTTG
>Ga0335080_10008829_pt1 | contig 10513 bp, 7 predicted proteins | sample Lox_Sample_34_FD_206720 | JGI IMG/M metagenome (GOLD analysis project Ga0335080, IMG submission 206720) | Soil microbial communities from Loxahatchee National Wildlife Refuge, Florida, United States - Lox_Sample_3.4 | ecosystem: Environmental > Terrestrial > Soil > Wetlands | place: USA: Florida... | reverse complement strand
GCGCTGCCTTGCGGGGGTGGAAAACCGGCACACCGGCCGCAATTGAATAGGAGTGCGCAGTGAAATTGGCTAGGTTGCGCCGCCCATGACGATCCAGCCCTCGCCCGCCCCTGCTCTCGTGCAATCCGAGGCTCCGCAAGCTGCGGAAGCCAGCGCGCGCGTGACGCCGATGATGGAGCAATATCTGGAAATCAAGGCGGCCCACCCCAGCCTCTTGTTGTTCTACCGGATGGGCGATTTCTACGAATTGTTCTTCGAGGATGCCGAGATCGCCTCAAAAGCGCTCGGCATCATGCTCACCAGGCGCGGCAAGCATCAGGGCATGGATATCCCGATGTGCGGCGTGCCGGTCGAACGCTCGGACGATTATCTGCATCGCCTGATCGAAAAGGGATTTCGGGTCGCAGTCTGCGAGCAGATGGAAGACCCGGCGCTCGCGCGAGCGCGCGGCTCGAAAAGCGTGGTGCGGCGCGATGTCGTGCGGCTGGTGACGCCCGGCACGCTCACCGAGGACAGCCTGCTCGACGCTCGCACCAACAATTACCTGCTCGCAATCGCGCGTACCCGCTCCTCCGCGGGCGGCGACCGTTTCGGCCTCGCCTGGATCGACATCTCGACGTCCGAATTCATGGTGACGGAATGTTCGGCTGCCGAACTGCAGGCGACATTGGCGCGCATCAATCCGAACGAGGTCATCGTCGCCGACGCGCTCTATGGCGACGCCGAGCTGGGCGCGCCGCTCCGCGAGCTGCCGGCGGTGACGCCGCTGACCCGCGACGTGTTCGACTCGTCCACCGCCGAGCGGCGGCTGTGCGACTACTTTGCGGTCGCGACCATGGATGGCCTGGCTGTGATGTCGCGGCTTGAGGCAACCGCAGCCGCAGCAGCCGTCACCTATATCGACCGCACGCAAGTGGGCAAACGCCCTCCGCTGTCGCCACCGGCGCGCGAAGCGATCGGCACCACGATGGCGATCGACCCCGCGACCCGCGCCAATCTCGAATTGACGCGCACGCTCGCAGGCGAACGCCACGGCTCGCTGCTCGACTCCATCGACTGCACGGTGACGCCGGCGGGCTCGCGGCTTTTGGCGCAGCGGCTTGCCGCGCCGCTCACCGATGCCGCCGCGATCGCCCGGCGGCTGGACGCGGTTTCGGCATTCGTCGCCGACAGCGCCGCGCGCGAAGACATTCGCGCGATCCTGCGCGGCGCGCCCGACATGTCGCGCGCCGTGGCACGCCTGTCGGTCGGGCGCGGCGGCCCGCGTGATCTCGCAGCCATCCGCGACGGCATTTTGGCGGCGGATCAGGCGCTCACCCGGCTCGACGAGCTTGAGCAGCCGCCGGCGGAGATCATGACCGCAATCGCGGCGCTGCAGGCACCTTCGCGGGAGCTTGCACGCGAGTTCGCCCGCGCGTTGGCCGAGCAACTGCCGCTCGCCAAGCGCGACGGCGGCTTTGTGCGCGAAAATTTCGAGCCGGCGCTCGACGAAGCGCGCTCGCTCCGCGACGCATCGCGCCTCGTGGTCGCGGCGATGCAGGCGCGCTATGCCGACGATGCCGGCATCAAGGGCCTGAAAATCCGGCACAACAACGTGCTCGGCTATTTCGTCGAGGTCACCGCGCAGCACGGCGACAAATTGATGTCGCCACCGCTGAATGCGACCTTCATCCACCGCCAGACGCTGGCGGGCCAGGTGCGATTCACCACATCCGAGCTCGGCGAGATCGAGGCCAGGATCGCCAATGCCGGCGAGCGGTCACTCAATCTCGAGCTCGAGATCTTTGACAGGCTGTGCGCCAAGGCGCTCGCCGCGAGTGACGACATCCGCGCCGCTGCGCACGCCTTTGCGTTGCTCGACGTCGCAACCGCACTCGCAAAACGCGCCGTCGATGACAATTATGTGCGACCCGAAGTCGATGCTTCGCTCGGCTTTGCCATCGAGGCCGGCCGCCACCCCGTGGTCGAGCAGGCCCTGAAGCGCGACGGTCAACCGTTTATCGCCAATGTTTGCGACCTTTCGCCCGCGCCCGGCCAGCATTCCGGCCAGATCTGGCTCGTCACAGGCCCGAACATGGCGGGCAAGTCCACGTTTCTGCGGCAAAACGCCTTGATCGCGTTGCTGGCGCAGATCGGCTCCTTCGTGCCGGCGGGCCGCGCCCGGATCGGCATCGTCGACCGGCTGTTCTCGCGCGTTGGAGCAGCGGACGATCTCGCCCGCGGCCGCTCGACCTTCATGGTCGAAATGGTCGAGACCGCGGCCATTTTGAATCAGGCCGGCGAACGTTCGCTGGTGATCCTCGATGAGATCGGCCGGGGCACGGCGACCTTCGACGGGCTCTCGATCGCCTGGGCTGCGATCGAACATCTGCACGAGACCAACCGCTGCCGCACGTTGTTCGCCACGCATTATCACGAGCTGACCGCGCTCTCGGCAAGACTGCCGCGCATGTTCAACGCCACCGTGCGTGTGAAGGAATGGCAGGGCGAGGTGGTTTTCCTGCATGAGGTGCTGCCGGGCTCGGCCGACCGCTCCTACGGCATCCAGGTCGCGCGGCTCGCAGGGCTGCCGCCTTCGGTGATCGCGCGGGCGAAGGCTGTGCTCGCGAAGCTCGAAGCGCAGGACCGCGGCCAGACCGCGCGCGCACTCGTCGACGATTTGCCGTTGTTCGCCGTGCCATCGCGGGCGGCCGCGGAAGCCGCGCTCCCAAGCGAAGCGGAAAAGCTGATCGAGGCCATCAAGGCGCTGCATCCGGACGAGATGTCGCCGCGCGAGGCGCTGGAGGCGCTCTATGCGCTGAAAGCGAAGCTGCCGAAGCTGTAGCCGCCGCCTTTGCGAGGAGCGCAAGCGACGACCCGTCTACGCTCTCTGCGCGAGCTTCGCCGGGCAGGAGTCCGCCGAAGCGCTCTTGAGCGAGGCGGAAGCAATCCAGAAAAACTAGCTGTCTCTGTCGGTCCCTGGATTGCTTCGCTTCGCTCGCAATGACGTTGCAGACACAACCCTCCGTCGCCCGTTCCACCACAGCGTCAGATTCCAGAGTACGCATGTGGCAAGCGCCAAGCTCAGACCAATGGCCGAGCCCAGGCGCAGCGCGCCGACATGCAGCACGGCGACCGCAAGGCCAAATCCCATGAGGCCCCAGGCGCCATTGGCGATCACGGCCGCGGTCGCACGCCCGCCGATCCGGGGATGCAGGATCAGCATCAGGCTGGTGAAGACGATCGGAAACAGCGCCAGGATGCCGCTGAGAGTAGGTCCGACCCGGCCCGACAAGGTCACCACGGTCGCAACCAAGAGCGCAACCAGCGATGCGCGAAAGGGAATATCGAACCAGCGTCGATCGATCAGCGGCATCTTCTCGATATGACGGAAGCGATCGAGCAGCGGCAACGCGACCGCAAATGCGATCGCATTGGCGATGAGACCGCCGAGCAGCGTCCACTGCGTCATGCGTATCAATGTTGCCAATGTCAGCCACGCGGCGAGCGCGGCGCCGCAACTGACAAGCATGCTGTTGCGTTGCGCGAGCCAGGCATAGGTGAGGCTGAGGAAGATCGTTGCCGCGTTGACAGGCAGGCTCGCGAGCGCGCCCTGCGCGATGAACGCAGCATCATGGTCGAGCGCGAGAAAGACGTAGGCAGGGCCGGCCGAGATCGGCAAGGTCGCGACCAGCGCGCCGATCACGGGGCCCGTGCGCTCAGCGATGAACGACGCTGAGACCACGAAGGCGGCAGCGACCGCCATGCGCAGAACCAGCATCAGGATGAAGGAAAGGTCTGCGGACATCGTCTGTCGTCCCGGCAAGCGAAGCGCGAGCCGGGACCGAACTAAACGCGCTTCATCGACACCGAAACCTGAGGACCGTGCCTGATGGTCTGATAAACCACGCAATAGCGCTCGGTGAGTTTCAACAGGAGATCGAGCTTGTCCTGCGGCGCGTCGGTTGCGAGCTCGAAGCGGAGCCGGATCTCGGCAAAGCCGACCGGCGCCTCCTTGTCGACGCCAAGCGTGCCGCGACAATCGAGATCGCCTTCCGCAATCACATTGCCGCTGCGGATCGGCACCTCGATCGCGGTCGCGACCGACTTCATGGTCACGCCGGCGCAGGCGACGAGCGCTTCGAGCAGCATGTCGCCGGAGCAGAGCTCGAGCCCCGATCCTCCCGTCGCCGGATGCAGGCCGGCGACCGCAAGCGCACGGCCGGTCTCGACCTTGCAGGTGAGCCCTTCACTGCCGAGCGAGCCTTTTGCTTTCAGCGTAATGACGGCGGCCGACGGATCGGACTTGTAGCGTTCCTTGATCGGGGCCTGCAGCGCCCGGAGTTCGGCGGCATCCATTGTTGCTCCCTCCCTTGTTCTTCTTGGGCGAGTGCGGATGTAATCGAAACGTTTGTTGTTGTCACCACGTCACCTATCGCGCCGCGGATCGGCGAGCCCTCCGAGCCTTCGGAAAACAACCTGTTGTTTCAATGTGTTATGCGTACGCCAACGCGAGAATCTCGTTCTGCACGAGGCCAGCGGCACAAACCTTTTTGGTTCCGGGCGGGTGTCGGCAAACATGGGTTTCCTTTTCTATTAATTTGCAATGTCGGGGTGACAGCGGGAGCCTCGTCCGATACCGATTAGCCCATGAACGTTGTGGTGACCCAGCCAAGGCACGAGGCCGATCCCTATTTCGACACCGCCCGCGTTGCGGCCGCCGTCGACGCGCTCGCTGAAAGGCACGCCGGCCGCGAGGACATGTTCCGCTCGGCGGTCGCGCAGCTTCTCAAGGCCGAGCTGATCGCGGCGCGCGCCACCGCACAAAAGGTGCTGCTCAAGGACCGCCACGGCCGCCGCTGCGCCGAACGACTGTGCTTCGTGCAGGATGAGATTATCCGCATCCTGTTTGCGGCCGCGACCCAGCATCTCTATCGTTCGCCAATTCCCACCGGGGCCGAGCGCATGGCAATCGTTGCGACCGGCGGCTACGGGCGCGGGCTGATGGCGCCCGAATCCGACATCGATCTGCTCTTCATCCTGCCCTATAAGCAGACCGCCTGGGGCGAACAGGTGGCCGAAGCCATCCTTTATTGCCTCTGGGACATGGGCTTGAAGGTCGGCCACGCCACGCGGTCGGTAGACGAATCGATCCGCCAGGCGCGCGGCGACATGACCATCCGCACCGCAATCCTGGAGACGCGGTTTCTGACCGGCGACAAGCCGCTCTACGACGAGCTTGTCGCGCGGTTCGACAGGGAGGTCGTGCAGGATACCGCCGCCGAGTTCGTCACCGCGAAACTCGCCGAGCGCGAGGAGCGCCACCGCCGTGCCGGGCAGTCGCGCTATCTGGTCGAGCCCAATGTCAAGGACGGCAAGGGCGGCTTGCGTGACCTGCACACGCTGTTCTGGATCGCGAAATATGTCTACCGCGTGCGTGAGACCGATGAACTCCTGGAGCGCGGCGTGTTCGATGCGCAGGAATACCGCACGTTCCGCCGCTGCGCCGACTTCCTGTGGTCGGTGCGCTGCAATCTGCATTTCGTCACCGGCCGCGCCGAGGAGCGGCTGTCGTTCGACCTGCAGCGCGAGATCGCGGTGCGGCTCGGCTATACCAGCCACCCCGGCATGCAGGACGTCGAGCGCTTCATGAAGCATTACTTCCTGGTCGCAAAGGACGTCGGCGACCTCACCGCGATTCTCTGCGCCAAGCTGGAGGACCAGCAGGCCAAGCCCGCGCCGGTCCTGAGTCGCTTCATGGCGCGGCTGCGTCCGAGCACGAGCCGGCGCCGGGTACCTGACAGCGACGACTTCATTGTCGACAACAACCGCATCAATCTCGCGGCTCCCGACGTGTTCGCGCACGATCCGGTCAATCTGATCCGGATCTTTCGCCTGGCGCAGAAGAACAACCTCGCCTTCCATCCCGACGCGATGCGCACCGTGACGCGCTCGCTGAAACTGATCAATACCGAGCTGCGCGACGATCCCGAGGCCAACCGGCTGTTCATGGAGATCCTGACCTCGAACGACGCCGAGACCGTGCTGCGGCGGATGAACGAAACCGGCGTGCTCGGTCATTTCATCCGCGCCTTCGGCAAGATCGTGTCGATGATGCAGTTCAACATGTATCACCACTATACGGTGGACGAGCATCTGATCCGCTGCATCGGCTTCCTGCAGGAGATGGAGCGCGGCAACACCGAAGAGCTGGCGATGGCCAGCGACCTGATGCGCAAGATCCGCCCCGAGCATCGGCCGGTGATCTATATCGCGGTGCTGCTGCATGACATCGCCAAGGGCCGGCCTGAGGACCATTCGATCGCCGGCGCCAAGGTGGCGCGACGGCTGTGCCCCCGGCTCGGCTTTTCCGCCACCGCAACCGAACTCGTCGCCTGGCTGATCGAGGAGCATTTGACCATGTCGACGGTCGCGCAGTCGCGCGACCTCTCCGACCGCCGGACCATCGAGAACTTCGCCAGCGTGGTGCAATCGGTGGAGCAGATGAAGCTCTTGACCATCCTCACCACGGCCGACATCCGTGGCGTCGGCCCGGGCGTCTGGAACGGTTGGAAGGCCCAGCTGATCCGCACGCTGTATTACGAGACCGAGCCGGTGCTGACCGGCGGCTTCTCGGAAGTGAACCGCGCCCGCCGCATCGCTGCTGCGCAGGCCGAGTTTCGCGCAGTGTTCACCGATTGGCCGGAAGCCGAGATCAACGCCTATATCGGCCGGCATTATCCGGCCTATTGGCTCAAGGTCGAGTTGCCGCGCAAGATCCGACAGGCGCGCTTCATCCGTTCCAGCGAATTGGCGGGCCACAAGCTTGCGATCAATGTCGGCTTCGACGAAGCGCGCAGCGTCACCGAATTGACGATCCTCGCGCCCGACCATCCCTGGCTGCTCTCGATCATCGCGGGCGCCTGCGCGTCCGCCGGCGCCAACATCGTCGACGCCCAGATCTACACCACGACCGACGGCCGCGCGCTCGATACGATTGCAATCTCCAGGGAATATGAGCGCGATGAGGACGAAGGCCGGCGCGCCACGCGGATCGGCGAGATGATCGAGGATGTGCTCGAAGGCAAACTTCGGCTGCCGGAGGCGGTGGCGCGGCGCGCCGTGGGGCGCGCCAACAAGGTCCGCGCCTTTGCGGTCGAGCCGGAAGTCACCATCAACAACCAGTGGTCGGAGCTTTACACCGTGATCGAGGTCTCCGGTCTCGACCGCCCGGGCCTACTCTATCAGCTCACGACCGCGCTCTCGAAGCTCAACCTCAACATCGCCTCAGCTCATGTCGCGACCTTCGGCGAACGCGCGCGCGACGTGTTTTACGTCACCGACCTTCTGGGTGCACAGATCAACGCGCCGACGCGGCAGGCCGCGATCCGAAGTGCGCTGTTGCATCTGCTCGCCAATGGCCAGGCGGAGGAGAAGCCGGCGGCCTAAGCCGAGGCGGCTTCGTCCAGGCAGACCGAGAGGGCATCATGATCCGGATCGCCAATGCCATGGTCGCGCTGGTCGCAGCGCTGCACGTCTATTTCCTGATCCTGGAGATGTTTCTCTGGACCAGGCCCTTGGGCCTGAAGACGTTTCGTCAGACGTTGGAGAAGGCCATGGACTCGAAGGTGCTTGCGGCCAATCAGGGGCTTTACAACGGCTTTCTGGCCGCAGGCCTCGTCTGGGGTCTGGTCCAGCCCGCGCCTGCCTTTGCCCTCCAGGTCAAGATTTTCTTCCTGCTTTGTGTGATCGTCGCCGGCGTCTTTGGCGCTGCGACCGTGAGCCGCAGAATCCTCTTTGTGCAGGCTGCGCCAGCCGCCATTGCATTGATTCTGCTGGTGCTGGATTAAGCGAAATTCACCTTTCTGCCCCGCATTATCTTGCATTGCGGCATGGCTTCCGCCACTATCTTGACCGAGCGGCGGCAGAGACCACCGACGATCCCCCAATGATACGAGGACGGAGACGACATGAGGCACGGGTTTTTCCATTTGGCGACGGGCGCGGCGCTTTCGATCGCGCTGTCGGCCGCGCCGGCGCTGGCGCAGAAGAAATACGACACTGGTGCGACCGATACCGAAATCAAGATCGGCCAGACCAATCCGTTCAGCGGACCGGCTTCCGCCTACGCCACCATCGGCAAGACGCAAGCCGCCTACATGCAGATGATCAACGATCAGGGCGGCGTCAACGGCCGCAAGATCAAGCTGATCCAGTATGACGACGCCTACAGCCCGCCCAAGGCGGTGGAGCAGGTTCGCAAGCTCGTCGAGGACGACGAGGTGCTGTTGACCTTCCAGGTCCTCGGTACGCCTTCGAATGCCGCCGTGCAGAAATACCTGAACAGCAAGAAGGTGCCGCAGCTCTATGCCGCGACCGGCGCCTCGCGCTTCACCGATCCCAAGAACTTCCCCTGGACCATGGGGTACAACCCAAACTACTTCGTCGAGGGCCGCATCTACGGCCAGTACATTCTGAAGAACCACCCGAATGCAAAAGTCGGCGTCCTCTATCAGAACGACGATCTGGGTAGGGACTATCTGAACGGCATCAAGGCCGGGCTCGCCGACAAGGCGGCGAGCATGATCGTGGCGGAAGCCTCCTACGAGGTTTCCGACCCGACCATCGATTCACAGATCCTCAAGATCAAGGCGGCGGGCGCCGACCTGTTCTTCAGCGCAACCACGCCGAAACAGGCTGCACAGGCCATCAAGAAGATCTATGAGCTCGACTGGCACCCGGTCCACATCCTCGACATCAACGCAACCTCGGTCGGCGCGGTGTTGCAGCCGGCGGGGCTCGAGGCCTCCAAGGGCGTGATCAGTGTCAACTACGGCAAGGATCCGGCCGATCCGAGCTGGAAGGACGATCCCGGCATGAAGAAGTACCTCGCCTTCATGGAGAAGTACTATCCGGAGGGCGACAAGGGCTCGCTGTTCAACACCTACGGCTATTCGACCGCCCAGCTGATGGTCTACACGCTGCAGCAATGCGGCGACGAGCTCACGCGCGAGAACGTGATGAAGAAGGCGACCTCGCTGAAGGACGTCGTGCTCGATCTGGCGCTGCCCGGAATCAAGCTCAACACCTCGCCGACCGACTATCGCGTCAACAAGCAGCTGCAGATGGAACGGTTCAACGGCGAGCGCTGGGAGCTGTTCGGACCGATCCTCGAGGACACGGGCGTGTCGGGTTAGCCGTCTCCCACAGCAATGCAAATCGGCGGCCTTCCCGGCCGCCGATTTTTTTTCGCGACTACTTCGGCACTTCCCCAAAGGTCTTGCCGGCCGGCAACACGGCATGACGGATCAGGCGGGAATCCTCCACCGCCGCCTGGCGATGCTTGACCGCCTCGCGATAGACGGGGTCACGGATCATCTCCACAAAGGCACCAACGCTTGGATACTCGGCAATGAAGCAATGGTCCCAGCGTTCGCTCTCGGGCCCGATCAGCATCAGCTCGAAACGGCCCTGCCACACGATCCGGCCGCCGAGCCTCTCGAACACCGGACCGCTTTCGCGCCCGTAAGCGGCATAGGCTTCTGCTCCGCTCGCCTTGCGGCCGTCGGGATAGGCCGCCTCCTTTCGCAGGCGGACGAGATTGAGCATGTGGATCGGGCCCGGCCGGTCGTTCTCCCGGAATTTCGCGAACACCTCTTTGGTCGGATCGATATGGCCCATTGCGGTTCTCCCAAGGTTTTCTGCCAAAGCTTCTAGCACGCGCGGCCGCAGCTCCTAATGGCGCATTAACCTTTCCGTAACCCGACCTTAAATTCCCCTCGTTACCGTTCCGCCGGAAGATTTCTGGGCGTATCGCGCATGGCGTGGGGACGGAGAAAAAGCGGCGGACGCAAGGAGCCGCGATTCGGCCTCGCCGCCGCGCTTGCCGATCTGCGCCTCGACCCAAAAGACCGTATTCCGGGCCCCGACGACAAGCCAACGAAGATGGCAGCCAAGCGCAAGGTCGTCGAAGACGACGATGTGGACGATGATGCACCGCCTCCCCCACCCGCGCGCGAGCGGAAGCCGCGCGTGACTCGCAGGCGACGATCCAGATCGCGCGGTGGCTTCGGCCTGTCGCGCCTGATCTACTGGGGCGCGGTGATGTCGCTGTGGGCGGTGATCGCGGGCGTCGGCGTCGTGGTCTGGGTCGGCGCGCATCTGCCGCCGATCCAGTCGCTGGAAATACCCAAGCGCCCGCCCACGATCGAAATCGTGGGCGTCGACGGCAGCGTCCTCGCCCAGCGCGGCGAGATGGCCGGCGCCAATGTCGCGCTCAAGGACCTGCCTGCTTACCTGCCGAAGGCGTTCGTCGCCATCGAGGACCGCAGGTTCTATTCGCACCACGGCGTCGACCCCTACGGCATCCTGCGCGCGGCAGTCGCCAATGTGCTGCATCGCGGCGTGTCCCAGGGCGGCTCGACGCTGACCCAGCAGCTCGCGAAGAATCTGTTTCTGACGCAAGAGCGCACGCTCAGCCGCAAGCTGCAGGAGGTCGAGCTCGCGCTGTGGCTTGAACGCAAATATTCCAAGG
>Ga0335080_10008828_pt1 | contig 10514 bp, 10 predicted proteins | sample Lox_Sample_34_FD_206720 | JGI IMG/M metagenome (GOLD analysis project Ga0335080, IMG submission 206720) | Soil microbial communities from Loxahatchee National Wildlife Refuge, Florida, United States - Lox_Sample_3.4 | ecosystem: Environmental > Terrestrial > Soil > Wetlands | place: USA... | reverse complement strand
CCACCGGCGCCACCACCTTGGATTCCTGCTGGGAAATATTCTGTTGAAAGCTGCTCTGGATGACGGCCACGGCGGTGTTCGCACGGTTAGCGGCGTCGACCGCCTGCTGCACCAGTACGGTGAGGGCGGCCAGTTGTTTGTCCTGGGATTGCTGGAGTTGCCGGACCTGATCCGCCAGCAGCGCCACATCGCGGCTCAGCTCCTGCATTTCCTTGCTGGCAGCAGCAAAGGATACGGCAGGCACGGCCGCCAGTATCAAAACGCACAGACGTCGAAGCATAGGACTCCTCTTTGTGAACGGAGGGGGCGGACGCGCGCCCCCCTCCGGCATTGCCGTGATCCGGCGAACGCTTACTGGCCGGTCGAGAAATGGACGCGCCGGTTCTTCTGCCAGCAGGCCTCATTCTGCTCGCTGCACTGCGGCCGCTCCTTGCCGTAGCTGACGGTTTTCAGCTTGTCGGCGGGAACTCCCAGCTGCACCAGGAAGTCCTTGGCGGCGCTGGCGCGGCGGTCGCCCAGTCCCTGGTTATACTCGGCCGAGCCGCGCTCATCGCAATGCCCTTCGATGGTCACCGTCGCGCCCGGGAAGTCCGCGATGATGGTCTTGAGTGTGGCGGCATCGCTGGTCAGCGTGGTCTGCGCGTCGGCGCGGATGTCGGTCTTATCGTAGTCAAAGTAGCCATCTTGCAACTCGGCGACCCAATCGGGGAGTGTCTTCACCGGCGCTGGGGGCGGGGGCGGCGGTGGGGGCGGCGGCGGCGCGGAAACGCTGACCGTGGTGCTGGCCGTGCTGGTGCCGCCCGGGCCGGTCGCAGTCAGTGTATAGGTGGTGGAATCATCCGGCGACACGCGGCGGCTGCCGGTGCTCTGCACGGTACCGATGGTCTGATCGATCGAGACGCTGGTCACGCTGCCGGAGACGGCCCAACTGAGCACGGACGACTGGCCGCGCGTGATGGAACTCGGTTCTGCGCCAAACTGGGTGACGGAAGGCGCGGGCGGAGGAGGTGGCGGCTGCACCACGGGAGCAGGCGGCGGTGGCGGCGGCGGCGCCGGAGCCTTCTTTTTGCAGCCGCCGGCGAACATCGCCAGGGAAAGTGCCAGAGTGATGAGAGTGATCTGTCGTTTGCGGAACATGAACTCGCCTCCTGATTTCATCTACATTCCCCACGCAGGGCTGTAGTTCAACCCGTCGCGCGTGAGTTGCTGCTGCGCGGTACCATCCGCCAGCATGGTCCAAATTTGTGGACGGCCGGTGCGGTTCGACATGAAGGCCAGGTGCGCGCCATCGGGCGCCCAACTCGGATTCTCGTTCCGCCCCTGATCGTGCGTCAACTGCAAATATTGGCGTGAGGCCACATCCATGGTGAATATGTTGAAGTTGCCCTGGGCATAGCCGCGCGTCCAGGCGTAGGCGATCATCTGCCCGTTGGGATGCCAGTTGGGGTTGGATGCCTCGCCGGTGCCATCGGTCAGCCGCTCGAGATCCGCGCCGTCCATATTCATCATGTAGATCTGCTCCGGCCCCGAGCGGCCGGACGAAAACACGATTGTACTGCTTGTCTTGGGGTTCACTTTAGGCTCGGTGTCGATAAAGCCGCCCGACGTTATCGGCCGAAAACCTCTGCCGTCCACACCTGCAAGGAAGATCCGGCAGCAGCGTCCCGCCGAGGAAGAGTACACGATCTGCTTTCCGTCCGGCGTGAACGAGGGTTGCCCGTTCATGGAAGCAACCTGATTGTAAAACCGCAAATCGCGGACCGGATCCACCGAAAACACAAATATAGCAGGTGTGCCCTTGGCGTAGCTAGTGAATGCGATCCTGGAGCCGTCCGCCGCTACCGAAGGCTCAATCGAGATGGAATTAAAGCGGGTGACGAAGTGCTGGTTCTGACCGTCCGCGTCCATCACCCAGATTTCCTTATGGCCGCCGAAGCCGGCTTGATGAACGAAATAGATATGAGTGCCGGCCAGGCTCTTGCCGCCGAACAGCTTCAGAATATCGGCGGCAAATTCGTGCGCCATCTGCCGCGCGCCTTTTTCGTCGGCGGTGGATGCCAGGTAGCGCTTGGCGATCATCTGCGCGTTGGCGGGCGTGTCACGGCTCAAATCGAAGAGGTTGCCGAACAACATGAGTACGCCGTTCTGCTCGGCGGCGTAGCCGAAGGCAAGATAATTGGCGGCTGCCGGGGGGCCGGACCAGTCGCTGAGCCAGAGGCCGCCGCCGTTCGGCGCCGCGACCAGCTCGCCGCGCCGGGAACGAGGCGTCTCGGGCGCGGCAGGCGGTTGGCGAAAGTCCGCCGGCTGCTGCGGAATCGTCTTGGGGTAAAGGGTCTTCGGCACGGTGGTGAGGACGCCGGAACCGGACAGATCGGCCCACAGAGTCTGGTTGAAAGCTCCCATGACGGCTTGTGCTGCGCCGGTGCCGCGCAAGTCGGGAACGGCGATGCGGGGAATTTGAGCCGCTTTGCTGACGTCTCCTTTGAGGACCGGTGCCTGCTGAGCGTCCCCCGTCATCAGCGCCGCGGCAGCGGCCGCCACTATCCACGCGAGCTTCGTCATGGTTTCCTCACTTTAGGCTGAACCGCAGCTCCACTACCGCATCACTGCGCGGGTATTGGGGCGGCAGCGCCGGGAAAGGCGCGGCATCCCAGATGGCGCGTTGCGCCGAGAAATCCAGCGTCGCATTCCCGCTGGCCTGCGTGATGTGGACATGGCTCACCGAGCCGTCACGTTTCAAGCTGAAGGCCACGGCCGCCACCTGGGAGACGTTGCGCAGGTCGCTGGTGCGCCAGGCGCGCCCCACTTTGTCCACGATGAGCTTGGCATACCAACCGAACTGGTCGCCGAACGGCGAACTGTCGCCCACGCCAACTCCACCGCCGCCCGGCAGGCCAAACATCTGCGAGCTGACCCGCTGGCCGGCGTCGCTGTAGAGCTGGTTGGGCCGGTCCTGCTGGGCGCGGAATTTGTTCTGCGAACTGGCATCCCGGTTCTGCCGTGGGTTATGGCCCTTGAGTGGAATGGCGTCCGGCAACGGCTCCTCGACATGCGCCTTGCGCTTGACCTGGGGCTTGGGCGGCGGGGCCGGCACCTGGGATTCGGTCGGGTTGGCCAGCGGGTTTTCGGGGGCCGGGCGCGCCGGCAGGGGAATGCGGGCGACCGGATTCACCGCTACGGCGCCCATTCCGCCTCCGGTAGGACTGCCCCAACGCTCGAGGCGGCGGCCGAAGATCGCGCCATAGAACAAGAGCAGCAGAACCAGGGCAGTATGAAACGCTAGCGAACCGGCGAACCAACGAGTCAGCCGGTCCTGTTGATCGAGGATGTCGACGTGCCCGGACATCACCGTCTGCCTTCGCTCGAACTCTCCTCCGGCTGGGTCACCATGTTGACCTGGAATCCTCCCGCTCCCAACTCGGCAGTCACCTGAGCAATCACGTCCCAAATGGCCTCTTTGTCGGCGCTCACGTATACGCCCTTGGCTCTGCCGAAACGCTCGTGGATGGCAGCCGCCAGGTCATGGATGTTGGTCGCCTTGCCATTGAGGAATGAGGTGCCATCTTTGGTGATGCTCACCACAGGCATTTCCTGAGCCGTATCTTTCACGTACCTGGTGTGCGGCACGTCTACTTCCAAACCGAACTGCATGACGTGGGCGGTGAGCATGAAGATGATGAGCAGCACCAGGAGCACATCCACAAACGGCGTGATATTGATCTCGGCCAGGCCGGAGCCACCACGGCGCCGCGAAGTGTAACCGTTGCCGCCGTTCGAAGAAAATGCCATGGCTATTCGCCGAAACTGCGCTCGGCCAGGTTGAGGAACTCGAGTGCGAAATCGTCCAGACGGGCGCCCATTTCGCGGATCCGGTTGCCGAACAGGTTATAGAACAGGGCCGCGGGGATAGCGGCGAACAATCCCAGCGCGGTAGCCACCAGCGCCTCGGAGATACCGGGGCCTACGGCCGCGAGGCTGGTGGAGCCCTGGTGGCCCAGCGCGTTGAAGGTGCGAATGATTCCCAAGACGGTGCCGAGCAGGCCGATGAACGGCGATACGGACGCGGTGATCGCCAGCCAATGCATGTTTCGTTCCAACTTGGCCACTTCCTCGCTGATGCCCAACTGCAAGGCCCGTTCCAGCGCAGTGCGGTTATTGAGCCTGCCGTGCGCCTTCACCTGCCGTTCGGTTTCTTCATAGCCGAAGTCGAAAACGGAAACCAGCGGCGAGGGGCGGTACTGTTCGCTGGCGACCATCACGGCGTCGAGCGCCGCAGCCTTGCGGAAGGCGCGCAGAAAGCGCCAGTTGGTCTTGCGGGCGCCGGCGAGCGAGCTCAACTTAGCGAAGATCACGGTCCAGGAGAAAATGGAGAAAACGACGAGGATGACCAGGACCACCCACCCGGCGGGTCCGGCTTCCTGAACCATCTGCACTAGATCAGTCTGAAGAAGGAAGACAGCGGGAGCTTCGAAACTCAATTCGTCTCCTACTTAGAATCTATCACAGAGGACGCTGAGCTTCGCAGGAAAGACGAGGTTTTTCCTGCGGAATCGGCGGCGATTCGTCCCGCGGAAAAGGCGGCGCGCTGCGCGTAACGCCAATGCCAACCAAAACAAGGCGCCGGGATATTGTTCTGGCGTAAATCCAGTTGCGATCGCTGCTGTGGCAGCGGACACCGCAGGGAGAGGCACGTGCCGGGGTGCCGGGCGCGCCAGATACCAGCCGGGATGGCGCGCGTGGCGGATGTCAGTGCGTCATGGCGTAGACAATGTTGTTGACGCCGAGGCGGATGGCGAGATCGGAGAACCTGGCCGGGTAGTATGGGTCGTCGGCATACTCCCAGGCGTCGCCGATATCGGAGTTGTAAGAGATCGCCACCATGATGCGGCCCTGGCCGTCATAGATGGCGCGCCAGTGAGCGCCGCGGCTGGACGGGCCGTTGTTGGACTTATATCCAGCGCGCAGATGAGCCTCGCCGGGCACCTGAATCCGCTGATCGAGATCGTAGACGGTGTGGAAGACGGGATCGTCGCCGGCGATCTCGCGGATGGGGTACTCGGGCAGCGATCGGCGTATGCGCGATTCGAACTCAGCCCATTCGGCGTCGCCGTGGAAATCATCGGCCATGAAGAACCCGCCGCGCAGCAGGTACTCGCGCAGTTCCTTGCCTTGACCGTCGGTGAGGCCCCACTCGCCGACCTGCACGGCGTAGAGCCACGGCCAATCATAGGCGTCGCCCTCGTCCAGGTTGACCGTCTGCTCGGCGGAGCGGACGTGGATCCGCGTCAGCCTGCGGACGGCGAGGGAAAAGTGGCGGTCGGCGCGAGGAAAATCCTGGGTCCAGAGCGAAACGCCGACGTGCCAGTCGAGGTCGCGGTGGCGGTAGCCGTTGAGGGGGCCGGGCGGGAACATCAGGCGCGCGAAGGCCCATTCGGTCTTCTCCCGGTAATCGGCGGGAAGCGGCACATCGCCGATCGAGTACTCCACGCCGTCGAACTGGCGGAATGGGCGCTGGAAAGCGGAAAGAGCGGAAAGACAAGCGAGGGCGCTCGCGAACCACTTGAGCAGCTTGCCAACACGCATCGCGCCCCTCTTTGGTTTGAGGATAACAAAAGCCCGGCGCGCAGGCCCGCCACACGTTATGTCCCTCTGGCGCCTGCGGCCGCCGCGGCGGCTAGCGCACCTCGATCCACTCCGGCATGAGGCGCAGCATGCCCCCCCGCAGCCAGGCTCGGAAGGGAACGCGGCCGAATATGGGGCGGAGCCTGGTTTCGAGTGCGTCTTCCTGCGAATGTTTCAGCCAGACGTCGAGGATGGTGCGGCGCCCTGGGTAGAGAAGCAGGCCGACGTCTTCGCCGGCAGGGATACCCGCCTTTTGCTTGAGCAAGCCGATGGCAGTGTCGAGGCCGCCCAGTTCGTCCACCAGGCCGCGGGGCTTGGCTTGCGATCCCAGCCAGACGCGCCCCTGGGCGACAGGCTCGATGTCGGCATACGGGCGGCGGCGTGCCGTCGCGACTTTGGAGACGAATTCGTGATAGCTCTGGTCGATGCCGCGCTGCAGGAGCGCACGCTGATCGGGGTTGAGGGAAGTGTAATCGGAATCGATGGCGGCATTGCGGCCGCGCTCCACTGCGTCCTTGGTGACGCCCAGTTTGTCGTAGAGCCCGTGCAAATTCGGCTTGCCGAAGACCACGCCGATGGAGCCGGTTTCGGTTTGGGGGTAGGCCACGATCGGGTCGCCGGTCATCGCCATATAATAGCCGCCCGAGGCGGCTACGTCCGACATGGAAATCACCACCGGCTTCTTGCGATTGGCGAGGCTCATCTCGCGCCACATTTCGTCGGAGGCGGTGACTTCACCGCCGGGCGAATCGATGCGGACCAAGATGCCTTTGGCCTGGGGATCGGCGGCAGCCTGACGGAGCAGTGCGTCGAACCCGTAGGAGGTGAGTCCTTCGCCGCCGTCGTCATTGGGGTCGCCGCGAACGATATCGCCTTCGGCGACGACCAGCGCGAAATGGTTGCGCGGCACGTTCTGCGGGGATGCCTTGAGATACCGGGACAGCGGCACCTTGTTGGGGCCGCCGGTTTGCAGCCGCTGGCGAAGGTCGCCCCACATCTGGTCCTCGAAGCGGAGCTGATCGACGAGCCCGGCCTGCAGCGCATCGGGAGCGCTGAAGGGTCCCTGGTCGATGAGGGTGCGCACCTGGTCCGGCCGCTTGCGGCGCGCCGCGGCAATGCGATCCACCAGGTTGCCGTAGAGCGAGTCCACCAGCGAGTTGAGGACCTCCCTGGTTTCGGCGCTCATGTCGGCGCGGGTGAACATATCGCCGAAATCCTTGTACTTGCCGTCGTGCTCGACGTCGACGGAGACGCCGAGTTTGGCCAGCGTCTTCTGGAAATAGAGGGCCTCCGCTCGCATGCCCTTGAGCATGAGCGGGTCCTCCGGGCCGAGGTAAATGCGGTCGGCGGGCAGCGCGACGTAGTACTCTCGGGCGGTGGGAGCACGGAGGTAGGCATAGACCGGCTTGCCCGATTTGCGAAACTGCTCGACATCGCTGCGGATCTCCTCGAGCTTCGCCCAGCCGACGGAAAGGCCTTCGGGCTCGATCACGACAGCGCGGATGCGGCTATCCAGCGCGGCGCGACGCAGGGCCGTCCAAACTCCGGCAATGGTGATGGCGGCGCGGGGGCTTTCGAAGAACGGCAGTTCGACGGCCGGCTTTTCCGGCACTTCGCCCTGCAAACGCACCACCAGCGCAGAGTTGGCGGCGATTTCCGGCGGCCGGTCGCGGAATTGGAAGAGGATTATGAGGAGTAAGAACCCGCCCAGGAAAACCAGCAGGATGCCGGTGAACAATCCGAGCAAGAACTTCAGCATGTTACTTCGAAAGTAGCACAGGGCCGGGCAGGCGACGCCCGTGAATCCATGCAGGGCGGAGTGCGCGCCGCCAGTGGGCCGGTTCCTGGCAAGGGCAGGGAAAGGCAAGGGTGGAGCCCTGACAGGTCCGGGTGCAGAGGGACCGAGCCAGCGGCGATGGGGCCGGATGGGAGCCAGCACAGCCGTCGGCCTCTCAAGGACAAGGAGGCTGCCGATAAGTAGAATAGGACAAGAGCGTATGCAGGCCGGTGTGGTATCGATTGCGGGCAATCGCCAGGGCGCTTACGCGGTCCTGGAGGCGGCGGTGCCGGAGCGGGCGCCGCGCCCGATCGGGATTATTCTCGTAGACCCGGAGAGCGATCGCGGCTGGATCAAGCTGCGGCGGGAGTACGAGGAGATGGCGAGCACCGAAGACGCCGAGGTGCTGGAGGCGATCGAGGGCGACTTGCGGGGCAAGCTGGAGGAAATGGGCGCGGAGGCCTGCCTCTCTTCGCTGGAAGACTCGCTATCGAACGTGCTGCGCGTGGGCGAGCGGCAAGCGGTGACGGTAGACGCATTTTCGCGTGTGCTGGAGCGGCTATACGGCGAATGGGTGGAGCCGGTGGTGGTGGGGCGCTTCGCCACACACGTGCCGCTCTACAGTCTGCGAGCCGCCGCGGGGCAACTGGGCGAGGAAATGGCATCGGTGGAAGAAGACTGGGTGCCGGCGCCTGCCGGGGTGCACGTGACGCCGGATTTGTTCGTAGCCCATGTGGTGGGCCGGTCGATGGAGCCGCGGATTCCGGATGGCAGCCTCAATCTCTTCCGGCTGCATCCGGCCGGCTCGCGCCAGAACAAGATTCTGTTGATCCAGCGCTTCGGCGCAGCCGATGAAACGGCGCGCTACACGGTGAAGAAATATACCAGCCGGAAGGTCGAGGACGAACAAGGCCGGTGGCGGCACGAACGGATCCGGCTGGAGCCGCTCAACCCGGAGTTTGAAGCCTGGGACGCGGGCCCGGAGGATTTTGCGGTGGTCGCCGAGTGGCTGCGCGTCCTAGAGTAAAGCACAGTGTTGCGGACCTGCTGGCTACCTGGTACGCCCGAGGGCATCGCGATCTGCCCTGGCGGCGCACGACCGATGCGTACCGCATCTGGGTATCCGAGATCATGCTGCAGCAGACCCGTGCTGCTGCGGTGATTCCCTATTACGATCGCTTCGTGGAACGCTTCCCCACGGTAGAGGCGCTGGCAGCGGCGGCGGAAGCGGACGTGCTCGCGCTGTGGAGTGGACTCGGCTACTACTCCCGGGCCCGGAACCTGCTGCACGCCGCCCGCGAGGTTGCGGCGCGGGGGGTATTCCCACGCGGCTATGAGGAGTTGCGCCGGCTGCCCGGCATCGGCGACTACACGGCCGCGGCAGTGGCGAGCATCGCCTTCGGCGAGCCTTGCGCCGTGCTCGACGGCAACGTGCTGCGCGTGGCGGCGCGCATGCAGAATGACGCCGGAGATATTGGGGCGTCAAAGACCCGGGAGCGATTGCGTGCCGTGGTGGCAACATGGCTGGACCGGCGGGAGCCGGGAGCGTTCAACCAGGGGCTGATGGAACTGGGAGCGACGGTCTGCGTGCCGCGGCGGCCTCTCTGCACGGAATGCCCGCTGCACGGGCAGTGCGAAGCCCTGCGCCGCGGAACTGTGCACCAACTGCCGGTGAAACTAGGCAAGCGTCTGCCGGAGCATATTGACGCGGTGCTGCTGCTGGTGCGCCGCGGCCGGCGCGTGTTGCTCATCCAGCGCCCATCCAGTGAACGGCGCATGCCGGGTTTCTGGGATCTGCCGGCGCCCGAACAGCTGCCGGAAGCTCGTTTGGGGGCAATTGCGGGCCGGTTCCGGCACACGATCACGCATCACCGCTACATTCTCACGGTTCGGAGGGCAAGCGCGCCGCGCCGCCTGCCTGCCGGTTCGGTCTTCCGCTGGCTGGATCCGCGGGACGGAAGCGGCATCCCGTTGAGCACTACGGCTAAAAAGGCGCTGCGGGTGGCCGACACTGCCGCGCACTATGATGGTGGGGACAGAAAGGCAGAGCCATGAAACGAATCCTCCCGCTAACCGCCATCGTGGCCGCGGGCGCCGCATTCTGGCTGACGGCGCAGCCGGCGGCCGATCCGCTGATCGAAGGCTTCCGCACGGTGGAAGTGGCATCCGTTGCCGATGCCATGGAGCAACTTTACGGACAGCAGAACTACATGTCGCACGAGATGCGGCCGCTGAGCCCGGCAAAGTTCGCAGGCCCCGCGGTGACGGTGCTCCTGAAGAGGGAAGAGCACAAGGAAGGCGCGGCGGCCTCGCAGGGGATGCTCGACGCGATCGATCAGCATGGCGCGGGAGCGGTCTACCTGATGGTGGTAGAAAACGGCGGGGACTACGCGGGCATCGGCGGCCTGATGGCTACGGCGATGAAGTTTCGCGGCTACGCCGGGGCGGTGATCGACGGCTCAGTGCGCGACACGCCGCAGATCCGGAAGCTACAGTTTCCGGTGTTCAGCCGAGGCATTGCCCCTTCCACCACGATCAACCACTACCGTTTCGCCGGAGTGAACGTGCCGGTCAACTGTGCCGGGGTGCGGGTGAACCCGGGTGATATCATTACCGCCGATGAAGACGGCGTCGCAGTGGTTCCGCAAGCGCATGCCGCCGCGGTGCTCAAGAAAGCCCAGGAACTGGACAATACGGAGCACTCGATGATCCCCTTCATTGAGAAGTTCCACTCGCTCAAAGAGGCCGTGGCAAAATTCGGCCGGATCTAGGCGGGCGCCGCTGCGTCCAGTCAGTTCTCCGCGGGGATCTTCTCCGCGTGATCGACCACAACCGAGTCCATGGGAACCTTGCGCGGCTCCAGCTTGAGACCCAGCTGCTGGATGGACGCGAAGATGGAAGCGGCGGGGTCCGGCCCGGCGGCGGGCGATTCATCGGCGGGCAAGTACCTCGTGCCGCGGCTGTCCTCGGGCGAATACTCCAGATCGAGATCATAGCGGCCGGGGAGGGCCGTACGATCGACGACGGGTTTGCCCAAGATCCGGCCGAGTGTGCCGGCGAGTGACGCCATGGTTGCACCCCTGGCCTCCAGACGGCCCAAGCCCGAGGGGGACAT
>Ga0335080_10008825_pt1 | contig 10515 bp, 8 predicted proteins | sample Lox_Sample_34_FD_206720 | JGI IMG/M metagenome (GOLD analysis project Ga0335080, IMG submission 206720) | Soil microbial communities from Loxahatchee National Wildlife Refuge, Florida, United States - Lox_Sample_3.4 | ecosystem: Environmental > Terrestrial > Soil > Wetlands | place: USA: Florida... | reverse complement strand
ATCCGATATAGTGAGTAACGTTCATGGGGTTCTCCTGTTTGAGGTTTCTGAGCCGGCTCTGCTGAGCCGGTCTCGGCATTGTAGCCTTCAGGAGAACCCTTTTTCATGCACTTATACATTCAAACAGGCACCACCGTCCACGACGAGCGGGGTGGTGGTTTGCGGGCGGCTCGATTAGGGACGGTGGAGCCAGTCCCCGACGGGCTCGCGTTTCGCGTCGTGCGCGTTCGGCGAATCATTCGTTTACCACCTTTGGTCGCGGTTCAGTTAGAAGCGGTGCACCAAACGAGCCGAGAGTCTTGGGAGTTGAGTGTCCTGTCTCCGAAAACTGTTCTAGCGCATGTCGTTCGTGGCGCGACAGAGGCGAGCATGAAAATAGCGAAGAGGGCTCGTTCCAGAGGGGACAGGCACCACCGTCCACGACGAGCGGGCTGGTGGTTTGCGGGCGGCTCGATTAGGGACGGTGGAGCCAGTCCCCCGACGGGCTCGCGTTTCGCGACGTGTGATTTTGGTGTTTGCGGTTCAGTTAGAGGCGGCGCGGAAGAGTTTCACGTTTTTCACGGAAAGAGGTTCGTGATTGGAGAGGGTTCCGCGCAGGCGGAGCTTCTGGAGTTTCACGGGCGGGAAGAAATCGGTTTGCAGGCCGCGCCAGGGGCCGTGGGTGCGATCAGCAAGCAACGTCCAATTCGCGCCGTCCGGTGAGCCTTCGACGACGTAATGCGCGTACGGGGCTGGTTTGCGGAACCAGAGCGGATCAGTATAGTTGATCAGGTCGGGGAGTTCGTATTGGATGGCGGCGAGCGTGACTGGGGCATTCAGAGTGAACTCCGTACCTTGCTGGACGGCTTCGACCGGATGGCTCAAGTCGATGGCGGAATCGAGCAGGTAGTGAAAGGTTCTGACGTAGAGTTCGCGGAATAAAGCGCTGTCGGGATCGGTCAGGCGGCGGGTGAAGCTTTCGCTCGATATCAGAGCCAGGCGCAGATTCTTGTGGATGGCTAGCGCGGTGTGATGAAAGGCGGGCTGGGTTACGCGCTCGAGGCCGCTTTCGTTGGCTTCCGTCACCGCTTTTTCGGATCGGACGAGGATGTCCCAGGCTTGCGGCTCGTAGGTCATGTCCGCTTCGCCTGCCCAGACGCCAGGAACGGGATCGCCGAGTTTCAGACCGAGGCCGCGCATGACGGCGTGGTCGACGTTCGAAACCACGGCGCGGCTTCCTTCGGGCCAGTAGCCCACGGTGACATGGAAGACGTTCAGGTAATCGATGGCATCTCCGGCCGTAGGAGGCAGCAACTGCGGCGGCGTGAAGCTGTCAGGCTGGTCCGTGAGGTGGCACCAGATGTGGTCCTTCTGCCATATGTAGCGGCGGTCGCGCAGACTGGGCAGGTATTCCACCATCACGGCGAACGAATCGCCACCGTGAATCATGACTGCGCCGCCGTGGGCGAGGTAATCGCGAAAGCGAAAGTACGTTTCCGCGGTGGTGAACTCGGCGTGGCTGCCGACGAGCACGAGGCGATAATCGCTCAGGTGAACGCGGTCGAGGGCGATGTCGTCCTGCGTGCAGTAGTCAATCTGCAGCCTTTCTTTGCGGGCGAATTCGCGGAGGAACTGATAGTGGAGGATGTCGGAGTGGCGTTCGTAGAGCCCGTAGTAATAATGATTGGTCCGGCGGAAGCGGGTGTTGAGGACAGTGGGCGAGTAGCCGACGCTGGTGTAATGGTAATCGTCGCGCCAGGACGTCATGGCGTGGCCGCCGTTGCTTGCATAAGCGCGCCACATGTCGGTGGGCGCCACAAAGAGAACTGTGCCGCGCGGTTGCCTGGGGCGCACGATAGCCGAGAGGGTTTTCTCATTGAGGCGGCGCACGACCGGGTCGAACGCGGCACCGGCGGGCACGACGATGGTGCGATAGAGGCCTGTGGGCCAGTCGCCGGCTTCGAATTTCACTTCGGTGACGGGTAGTTCGGCGATGAATTTGAAGCGGCCCGCGACGGATCCGCTTACGTCGTCGATGACCACGAGTTCCATCGCCTTGCCGGAGTCGGCCGGGCTGGGAACAATTTGAATGGTTTGTTCTTCTCCGGGCACCCAGCTTGATTCGAACGGGCTCAGCACCGGAAACAGGCCGGGATGCGCGCCGGGGGAGCGGCGCTCCTGTTCCTGATACCACTCGGCCCACCAGAGGCGCTGGTTGCGAGGCCGGTACGCGAAAATCGTGACCTGCAAGTCCGGGCGTCCGGTCTCGGTCCAGAAGTGGAGTTGCGTGGGACCGGTGAGACCGGTGCGGCGGCCCCAGCGTGTGGCGGCGGGGTCGGCACCTTCGAGTTGTGTTCCCAGCGCGAGATTGTCCGCACGATCGTAGAAGAGCGTGCCCCAGTTCAGGAAATGCGCGGGCGGGATGGTTCCGTCGGGCAGATACAAAGGATGGCCCTGGAGCGCTCCGGCATCGAGCGTCATCGATTCGTTGAATGCCATGGGCAAGGCCCAGATCAGCTTCAGCTCTTCGGAGGCGATGGGAGTGGCAGCGTCAGGGCGGATGCGGCAGAAGTCGAATTGGCCTTCGCGCGCGAGGTGAGCGACGAGCGTGATGTCTGAACCGGGGGCATGCAGGATGGCTTCATTGGCGCCGCGACGGGACTGCACTTCGACCTTGCGGTTCACTAACAAGAGCGACAGCGAGGGGAATTGGGGGCTGAGGAGCGGGCTCTTGTCCAGAGGCTGGGCGCCGAAGGCTTCCTGGAGGAAGTTAGGTGATTGATCGGCGGCGGGAGAGAGGGAGCACAGTACGAAGAAGAGGAAAAAAAATGGGGACAGGCAGCGCCGTCCGCGCGCCTGCGGGGCTGGGCGGTAAGGATTCGGCCTGTCATGAGGCTTGGGACGGCGTAGCCAGTCCCCATTTTTTGGCATCAGATTTTTGCAACGGTTTCCACTGTCGCGTCGCCATTGCGAAAAAGTTCCGGCTTGATTTCGACGCCGATGCCGGGGAACTCGGGCGGCGTGACGTGGCCGTCTTTTGGAACGGGGACGTTGTTCACGAAGTATGGATACTGGTGCGCGTACTTCCAGTAGTTGCTCTCCATGATGAGGAGGTCGGGGAGCGCGGTGGCGAGGTGCGCGGAGCAGGTAAACAGAAGCGGGCCGCCGCAGGTGTGCGGTGAGGTCGGGATCATGTAGGTTTCGGCCATGTCGGAAATTCGTTTTGCCTCAGACGGGCCGCCGCACCAGGTGACGTCGTACATGATGACGTCGCACGCCTTCAGCTCAAAGAACTCGCGATATTCGTAGCGGCTGGCCAGCGTCTCGCTGATGCATATGGGAACGCTGGTCTCGGCGGCGAGGCGCGCGTAGGTCTTGGCGTTGCCACTCAACATGGCGTCTTCAAGATACATGATGTTGTAGGGCTCGAGGGCTTTGGCGATTCGCGCCGCGCTCGGGAAATCGAACCGGCCCCAGCAGTCGACGCAAATGTCCATCTTATTTCCGACGCCGTCGCGAATCTCGCGAATCCAGTTGAGACCTTCCTCCAGCGCCTGGGTGGAAAGGTAATGATCGGGCGCATCGAACGGATAGATTTTCATGCCGGTGACGCCGCGATCGAGCAGAAACTTCACGATCTTCATGGTGTCGCGGCCCATTTTCATATCGTTGATGGCCCAGTAGTCGGTGGTGGTGTTATAGACGCGAACGCGAGACCGCGTTTTGCCTCCCAGCAGCCGGTAAAGCGGGAGGCCGGACGCCTGGCCGAGGATGTCAAGCTGCGCCATGTTGACAGCGCTCAAGACGCGCATATCAGCGCCGCCGGTGGTTCGCATCGCTCCTTCGAAATGCATGGCGCGCCAGATGCCGTCGATGTCGCGGGGGTCGCGGCCGAGGATCAGCTCGGCGTGTTCCTTGAGAGCCCCGATCTCGGCTTGCGGATACGGATAGGTTTCGCCTGTGCCGGTGATTCCCTTGTCGGTGTGCAGTTGCACCCACCAGAATTCGGCGCCGTCGTCGCGTCCGCCGGAGCCGCCGCCGATGTGCAGATCCTTGCGGAACGTGATGGCATCGATCCGCGTGATCTTCATGGGCTCGGTGTTGTCGATGGCGGCCCGAGTGGCGGCGGGGAGAGTGGCGCTGCCAAAAACAGCCACACAGCCAGTTTGTTTCAGAAAGGATCTTCTGCTCCAGTTCATGCGCACTCCTACTGCAACGGAACCACGCGCTGTTGGATGGCGTCTTCGATTCGCGTTGCGGGTTGGCCGATGTAGTGGAACGCTTCTGCGAATTCCACGCCGTACTTCCGGCCCAATTCGCGGTCGCGGGCGAGGACGAATTCCTTGATGTAATTGCGGTCGGCGGTGGCATCGTCATCGCCCAGCAGCGGCAGCCGCTGATTTTTTCCGGCCAGTTCGGCGCGCAGAACGGAGCCGTGATGGCCGCCGGGGCCTTTGGCGACATTGGCGCGGTTGGCTTCGATTTTTTTTCCCACTACGCTCGTGATGTCAACAATGCGCGTGATTTCGGGGCGCCGCGCATAGTAGTATTTCTCCCTCACGGCATGCGGCTTGAGCCCGGCGGCAAACTGTTCGGGATAATCGTGCACGCGGCCAGCCATCCAGCACGCGGCTTCTGCGCAGCGGGACAAGACGTAATGATCGGGGTTTTCCTCGTCATGTCCCCAGGGGTCATAACACAGGATGGTGTCCACTTTGAGGAGGCGGAAGAGGAAGATCAGGCGGCAGATCAGTTCATTCCACGAAATGTCGCCCATGCGGTGGTTGTTGTAATTCAAATCGAAGGTGCGCTCGAGGCCGAGGATGCGCGTGATCTCGGCATTCTCGCGCTCATTGCGAAGGACGTTCTCGCCGATGGTGCCGGGCTGGCCGATATCGTCGCCCATGTCGTCATTGGTGGCGCGGATCATGTAGCCGGTGTAGCCCTCGTGGATTAACTTGGCGACGGTGCCGGCGGCGAATAGCGCGATGTCGTCGGAATGCGGTTGAATGGCGGCGAGCACTTTGCCTTGGTGCGGCGTGCCCTCGAGCGGCCTTTCGATGAAGACGCCGCTGGACGATGGCTGCGCGACGGCCGGCTGCGCTTTGAGAATCGAAGCACCCGCGAGCATCCCCGTCAGGAAGTTGCGCCGCTGCATGGCGGTATTCTAACGCGAACGCGATGTGGGCGGAGTCACGCCGCAGCCGATCCTTGGTTGCTTTCCATTTCCACGCGGTGGTATCACCAAAGCATGCCGGTCGTTTTCGGAATCGCCGCCTGCGAGAGTGATTGCCTCGCTCATCGCCAGCGCCTGCAAGGCTGCGCCAGGGCCGGCTGGGAACTTTGAAGGCGCGGCACACGTACACACAACTATCACCCACATCTATGAGCCTCCAACACAACCGTGGTAAGAGGATTCGCATATCCGTTTTCTGCCTGTTGGTTACCTCGCTCCTCGCCGGTTCCGCTCTCGCTCAGACTGCGGTTCGCATCGACCCGGCGAAGGGCGGGCTGGGCTGGCTGACGCATCCTTACCAGCAGAGATCCGTGCCGCCCATCAACCTGACCAATTCGTCGCGACTGGAGTCGTTGGTGCGGGCAGGCAACCTCTACATTTCCGCGCAGGACGTGGTGGCGCTGGCCATTGAGAACAATATCGACGTGGAAGTCCAGCGGTATGCACCCCTGCTGGCAAGAGAGGTCCTGAAACGCGCGCAAGCCGGGGGTGTGTTGCGGAGTGTAGGGGTTGGAGTGGCGCCGGGGCCGCAAAGCGTCAGCCTGCAGGGCGTCAGCGTGAACGCCGGTGGAGCCGCAGCCGGCACCGCGGGAGCCGGCGTCAGTTCGGGCGGCGGGATTCTCACCCAGTTGGGCCCGACCATTCCGCCGCTCGACCCAGCGGTCTCCGCTTTTGCGAACTTCCAGCATTTGAGCATCCCGCAGAACAATACGGTGCTCACCGGCACTACAGGACTCATCCAGGACATCCGCACTTATCAGGCGCAATATCAGCAAAACTGGTCTTTCGGTTTGAGCGCGCAGTTGAGTTATGCGAGCCAATATACGAAGTTGAACAGCCTGCTATTTAGCTTGAACCCGTATACTTCAGGCCAGCTCGATTTGCAGATCACACAAAACCTGTTGCAGGGCTTTGGTTCCGCGGTGAATGGCCGCAACATCCGTGTCCAGAAGAATAACCTGAAGGTCACGGATTTGCAGTTCAAGTCACAGCTGATCACCACGATTTCAGCGGTGCTCAACCTGTATTGGGACCTGGTGAGTTTCGTACAGGATGTCCACGCACGCGAGCAGGAGGTGCAAACGGCTCAGCAACTCCTGGCGGACAACAAGAAGCAGGTGCAAATTGGCTCGCTGGCGGAGATCGAGGTGACTCGCGCGGAATCGCAGTCGTATGCGGCTAAACAGGACCTGATCGTCTCGCAGACCAATCTGGCTCAGCAGGAGACGGTGTTGAAGAACGCGTTAAGCCGTTCGGGAGTCGCGTCCTCGGACTTATCCGATGTGCATATTGTCCCGTTGGATAAGATCGAGGTTCCCAAGAACGACGAGATCAGGCCGTTGGATGATCTGGTCAACGAGGCGCTCAACAAGCGAGTGGAGATCGAGCAAGGCCGCATCAACCTAGACAGCAATAAATTGAATCTGGTGGGAATCAAGAATTCCCTGAAACCCTCATTGCAGGCTTTCGCCGAACTGACGAACAACGGCTTGACGGGCGAACTGGCAGCCGCGGCGGCCTCACAGCCGGGCGTAGCATATCTCGCGGGCGGTTATGGAAATCTGCTGGCCCAGATTGCCCGGCGCAACTTTCCGAATTATTCGGCGGGCTTGTCATTGAACATTCCGCTGCGCAATCGCGCCGCTCAATCGGACTATGTGACGAGTCTCATCGAAATACGGCAGAACGAATTGAACCTGCAGAAGAGCATGGCCCAGGTGCGGGTGGACGTGCAGAATGCCGTGATCGGCCTGCGGCAGGCTCGCGCCAGGTACGATGCGGCGGTCCAGGCGCGCGTTCTTGCGCAACAGACGCTGGAAGCGGACCAGAAGAAATTCACGCTCGGAGCGTCCACGTCGTTTCAGGTGGTACAAGATCAGCGTGATCTGGCTACGGCTCAGAGTTCCGAAGTACAAGCGATGGCGAACTACACGCACGCACGCATCTCCTTCGATCAGGCTCTGGGAACGACGCTAGAGGTAAACCATGTCTCCGTGGAGGAGGCGCTATCCGGGCGAGTGGGCAGCAAGCCAGCTAAGCCGGGCGCGGAGGGGCAGCGATGAGCCATCACAGGCGCAGTTTTCAAACAAACGTACGCAAGCTTATCGCCGTGAGCTTGTGCTATGTCTGGCCGGCTTCATTCGTTTCGGCGCAACAGGTATCGATCGAGCCCGTGCGTCCTTCGGCTCCCATACTGTGGCGGCCTTACGTGGCTCCCGAGGTGCCGCCCATTCGTCTGGCGAATTCGCAGCGGCTTCGCGATCTGGTTCGAGCCGGCAAGCTCTATTTGACGGCGCATCAAGCCATCGAACTCGCTCTGGAGAACAACGTTGACATTGAAATTGCGCGTTATGCTCCGTTGCGGTCGGCATGGCAGGTGGAACGCGCCCAAGCGGGCGGCGCGCTGCCTGGCGTGCCCAGCGGGGCGTCTCAGACGGTCTCCGTAGCCAGCGGTCAAGGCGTCCTGGGAAGCCAGGCGGCTGCCGGCGTAAGCGGTGGGGCCAATACCGGTACGTTTAGAGGGACGACCAACGCGACGATTTCGCAGATAGGACCCGTCACCCAGACCCTGGATCCGACCTTTCAGGAAGCCACGACCTTCAGCCACAGAACGTTGCCGCAGCCCAACGTTGTGCAAAGCGTCACCCCTGTTCTGATTCAGGATCAGCGCGTCTCCAACGCCTCGCTGCAGGAGGGATTTCTCAGCGGCGGCGCCGTCTCCGGCACATACAACGACCATTATTTAAACGAGAATGCACCCAGTGACCTCTTGAATCCTTCGGTTGCGCCAACGCTGTCCATTTTTGTTCAACACAATCTTCTGCAGGGTTTCGGGATAGCTGTTAATGGCCGCAATATCACGATTGCCAAAATCAATTTACAGACCTCGGACCTCAACTTTAAAACACAGGCAATCGGGACCGTGGTGAGTGTCCTTCAGGCCTACTGGTCCTTAGCCGCGGATTATGAGGACATCAAGGCAAAACAGAGCGCTATGGAGGTTGCGCAAACATTTTTCGATGACACGAAGAGGCAGGTGCAAATTGGATCGCTGGCGGACATCGAGATTACACGGGCGGAGTCGCAACTGGCTACCACGCGGCAGAACGTGGTGAACTCACAAACAAACCTCCAGCAACATGAGCTGCAACTGAAGAACCTCATCAGCCGGAACGGACTTGCGGATCCGGCCATCGCCAGCGCGGAGATTGTACCGGTGGATCACATTGCCATTCCTGAAAAAGACGACCTCCCATCCTTTAAGGACCTGGTCCAGACGGCGGTCACCGACCGCGCCGATCTTGCGGCGCAAAAGGCGAACGTGAAGACCGGTGAAGTCTCAGCTTTGGGAACCCGCAACGGGCTCTTGCCGGTTTTGGTGGCCTTCGGAGGCGAGAGCCACGCCGGCCTTGCCGGTACAGGGCACACGGTGACCGCCAACGGGGCCACGGAGGCCCCGGACCCTTACTTTATCGGCGGCATCGGTACGGCCCTCGGCCAGATCTTCCGGCGAAATTTTCCCTCCGAAAACGGCGGCGCGTTCTTCCAGGCGCGCCTGCGCAACGGGCAGGCGCAGGCAGATTACGACATCGACCAGCTTCAGCTCCGGCAGACGCAACTGACAACCGAGAAGAGCGTCAAACAGGTGCAGGTGGATATTTTGAATTCTGTGGTGGCGCTGCGACAGGCCAGGGCTCGTTATGATGCCGCCGTCCACAACCGGATTCTCGCAAAAGAGTTGTTCGATGCCGAGCAGAAGAAGTTTACCCTGGGGGCCTCCACGCCGTACAACGTGATTCAACAACAACGGGACTTGATTGCGGCGCAATCGTCGGAGCTCGCGGCGCTGGTTACCTACAACAATGCGCGCATCACTCTGGATCAGACACTGGGCACCACGCTCGAATCCAATCAGATCTCGATCAAAGATGTAGAAGCGGGGAAAGTTGCGCAGACAGCAGGCGGCGCTAATTGAAGGTCGGATACTCGATCGGATCAGATCTGCCGTAGCAGCCACCTCACGGCACGTTTCTGAATTTCGAGATATGCCGGGGCCCACATCGCGTGATTTGTGTGTCCGACAGCGGTGAAAACCACCCGCCCCTTTCCGAACGGATAGGCCCAGCCTGCCACGGACTTTCGGCCGTGATTTTCATATTCCAATCCGTCCAGGTTTTCTGACTCCAGGATCACGTGCTTCGGATCTTTGTCATACGCGACGAAGTGCTGCTCGTCGTTGACCATGAAATCGGGAACGCCTCGCGTGATGGGATGCTCTTTATCGACGATGCGCACCTGGAACGGCCGCAACGCCGGATGGCCGATATATGCGCCGCCCATGACCTCGCGGTAGTTTTTGGACGACAGCGAAACGTGGCTGTTGTTGTGCAGAGAATAAAATCCGCCCCCGGCCATCACGAAATCCTTCACCGCCGCGCCTTGCTCTTCTGTGATCCAGGACTCCGGTTTCGGTTCGGGAAAATCGTTTTCGAGATCGCGCTCATAGTGGGTGTAGGAGTCGGGTCCGAGATAGCCGTCCGGCCAGATCATTCCGTCGCGCAAACACACAAACAGATCGTAGTTCTTGAGAAGGTCGCGCGAGAGCTGATCGTACAGGATGGTGTAGTCGATGGGGATTCCGACTTCGTGGAAGACCCGATCCAGGCTCACGCGAATGTAGTCAGGGTTGTGATAACGGTCGCCGATGAGCGCGAGCGCACGCGGCCGTTTTGAAGCGGTCTGGCTTGCTGCCCCGCCCAGCAGGCTAGCGCCCGCCGCACCACCTAACAGGCGCCTGCGCGAAAGAGGTTTCATCTTTATACCTCGTCGTAAAGAAGGACGTTGTAGTTTTTCGACGCCAGCGTCTTCTCAATGGTGGGCCAAACCTGCTGGTGCGTGGCCGTGGCCACCCAGGCCTGCCGCTGTGCTTCACTCGCAAAGGTAAGCTCGAACCGGTAATTGGCGCCAGCAGGGGCCGCGCCGGCAATGGCCGAGCGAAGTTTGAGCATCTTCACATCGATAAATCCCGGCTGTTTACTCGCGGCCAGCCGAAAGATCGAGTGGAAATTGTGCAGCATTTCCTGCTCCTTCGCCGGATCCACCGACAAATCCACGTGCAATTGGATGGGGCGATTCTGGGGTGCCGCACGGGCGGTTGCCGCACAGGCCACGATCGCCTGCAAACAGGCTCTGCGTTTCATGACTGCTCCTTACGCTGCCGAAGATGGAATATTATCTGCCATGGGCCGGCACGCCTGCAAATTCGAAAGGGACTTCCTCGCCGGCAACACGTCTAACAG
>Ga0335080_10008822_pt1 | contig 10518 bp, 9 predicted proteins | sample Lox_Sample_34_FD_206720 | JGI IMG/M metagenome (GOLD analysis project Ga0335080, IMG submission 206720) | Soil microbial communities from Loxahatchee National Wildlife Refuge, Florida, United States - Lox_Sample_3.4 | ecosystem: Environmental > Terrestrial > Soil > Wetlands | place: USA: Florida... | reverse complement strand
GGGGAGGCGGCGGCCTTGATGAGGGCGATCACCTCATCGATGCTGGCAAGCGCGATCGCCAGTCCCTCGAGTATGTGGGCCCGGTCGCGCGCCTTGGCGAGATCGAAGATCGTGCGCCGCGTGACGATCTCGCGGCGATGCCGGATGAAGGCCTCCAGCATCTCCTTGAGCGACATGAGCTTCGGCTGGCCGTCCTGCAGCGCCACCATGTTGATGCCGAACACCGTCTCCATCGGGGTCTGGGCATACAGGTTGTTGAGGACGATCTCGGTGACCTCACCGCGCTTGAGTTCGATGACGATGCGCATGCCGTCCTTGTCGGACTCATCGCGCAGGCCGTCGCTGGCGATCCCGTCGAGCAGCTTCTCGCGCACCAGCTGCGCGATGCGCTCGATCAGGCGCGCCTTGTTGACCTGGTAGGGCAGCTCGGTGACGACGATCGCCTGGCGATCGCCCTTGCCGACATCCTCGATGCTCACCCGGGCGCGCACCGAGAGGCGGCCGCGGCCGGTGCGGTAGGCGGTGGCGATCTCCTGGGCACCGTTGATGATGCCGCCGGTCGGGAAGTCCGGTCCCGGCATGTGCTGCATCAGTGCGGCGAGCGGCAGCGCCGGGTCATCCAGCAGCGCGATGCAGGCGTTGACCGTCTCGGTGAGGTTGTGCGGCGGGATATTGGTCGCCATGCCCACGGCGATGCCGGTCTGCCCGTTCACCAGCAGGTTCGGCACCTTGGTCGGCAGCACCGAGGGCTCGGTCTCGGATTCGTCGTAGTTGGGGGTGAAATCGACGGTCTCTTTCTCGATGTCGGCGAGCAGCTCGTGCGCGATGCGCGACATGCGCACCTCCGTGTAGCGCATCGCCGCCGGCAGATCCCCGTCCACGGAACCGAAATTGCCCTGGCCATCGACCAGCAGGTAGCGCATGGAGAACGGCTGCGCCATGCGCACGATGGTGTCGTACACCGCCGTGTCCCCGTGCGGGTGGTACTTGCCGATGACGTCACCGACCACGCGGGCGGACTTCTTGTACGCCTTGTTCCAGTCGTTGCCGAGTTCGCGCATCGCGTACAGCACGCGCCGGTGCACGGGCTTGAGCCCGTCACGCACGTCCGGCAGAGCCCGCCCGACGATCACGCTCATCGCATAGTCAAGATAGGAGCGCCGCATCTCCTCTTCGAGGCTGACGGGCAGGATTTCGCGGGCGATCTCAGCCATTAATCTTGTGCACTCTGCGGCCCTGAGAGGGGCCGAAATAAAGGAGTAATTCTAGCACGAAGCGCAGCCCAAACCCTCACCGTCGGACCCCTGCGCAAGGGGCCGCGGGCGCGCGTGCACCGGCGCGCACCGATATACTGCTCCGCAGCTGTTTTCACGCTCACCGGACGGAAGATGCGCGAACCCGCGGACCTGCTGATCGAGCCGCGCTGGCTGCTGCCGATGGCCCCGGGCGTAGTGCTCGAGGGTCACGCGCTCGCCGTCGGCGCCGGGCGCATTCTGGCGCTCGGCCCGGCCGCGGAGCTGCGCGCGCGCTTTGCCGCACGCGAGCACCTGCAGCGCGAACACCACGCGCTGCTGCCGGGGCTGGTGAACGCACACGCGCGCGCAAGCCTCACCCTGCTGCGCGCCGCCCTCCCCTACGCCGCCGCGCACGGCCCGGCGGTCGCGGCCACCGCCGGGGCCGATTTCGTGCGCGACGGTACGCGTCTTGCGATCGCGCAGATGCTCTCCGCGGGTATCACCTGCTTTGCGGACCTCAGCCCCCACCCCGAGGAGGCCGCGCGCGTGTGCGCCGCGGCGCAGATGCGCGCCGCCATCGCGCTGCCGATCGGGGACGGCGCCAGCGCCGATGGCCCCAGCGCGCAGCTCGCCCGGGCCGAGCGACTGTGGGATGAGTACCGCGCCGACCCGCGGATCAGCCTGTTCTTCGCCCCGCTCGGCCTCGCCCACCTCAGTGACGCCGTGCTCGGGCGCGTGCGCCGCGTCGCCGACGAACTCGATGCGCGCGTGGCGCTGCAGACGGATGTCGAGGCGGCCGCGCAGTGGCAGGTGCAGGATGCGGACGCCGCCTGCGCCACCCCCCTGCAGCGTCTCGCGGCGCTGGGCTTCCTGCGCCCGGGATTCGCCGCCATCCAGGTCGCCCCCCTGCCGCAGACAGACCGCGCACTGCTCGCCCGTCACGGCGCCTCCCTCATCAGCTGCCCGCAGGCAGGCCTTGCCGCAGGCGGCGCGCACGTGCCGCCCCCGGAGGGCGGCCGCAGCGCACTCGGCACCGACAGCCCCCTGAGTGCCGGTGCGTTCGACCTGCTGGCGGAGGCGCGCACCGCCGCACTGCTGTCGGGCTTCGGGGCACGGGAGGCGCTGCACCTGGCGACGCTCGGGGGCGCGGCGGCGCTGGGATTGCAGGGGCAGATCGGCTCGCTCGAGGCCGGCAAGGTCGCCGACCTCGTGTGCATCGAGCTCGATGCGCTCACCGTCGCGGGCTACGCGAGCCTTGAGGACGCGATCGTCTTTGGCGCGACGCGCTCGCAGGTGAGCGATGTGTGGAGCGGCGGCCGCGCCGCCGTCAGCGCCCGCCGTCTCATCGCCTTTGACGCCGCGGAGCTCGCCGCCGTGCCCCCCGCCTGGACGGCGCGCCTGAAGCTCGGAGCCGCCGCATGAGCGCTGCCAACGCCGATGCTGCCGAGCTGGCTAAATTCGACTCGGGCGCGAGCCGCTTCTGGGATCCGCAGGGGGAGTTCCGGCCGCTGCACCTGCTGAACCCGGTGCGCACGCGCTTCGTGAGCGAGCGCGTGGCGCTCGCCGGCATGCGTGTGCTGGATGTCGGCTGCGGCGGCGGGCTGCTGGCGGAGAGCCTGACACGCGCGGGCGCGCAGGTGACGGCCATCGACCTGGCGCCCGCCATGATCGAGGTCGCGCGGCTGCACGCCGCATCCGAGGGACTCACGATCGACTACCGCGTGGCGCCCGCGGAGGAGCTGGCGCGCTCAAGCCCCGCCGGCTTCGACGTCGTCACCTGCATGGAGATGCTCGAGCATGTGCCCGAGCCCGCAGCGATGCTCGCAACGCTCGCGCAGCTGCTGCGGCCCGGCGGGGCGCTGTTCGTTTCGACCCTCAACCGTAACATCAGGTCCTTTGTGCTGGCGATCCTCGGCGCGGAGTACCTGCTGAACCTCATTCCGCGCGGCACCCACGAGTACGAGCGCCTCATCCGCCCGGCGGAGCTGGCGCGCTGGGCACGCGCGGCGGGGCTCGAGCTGAAGGGCCTCACCGGCATCGAGCTCAACCCCTTCACCGCGCGCGTCGCCCTGAGCCGGGACGTCGGCGTGAATTACCTCGCGTACCTGCTGCGGTGATCGCCGTCACGCACTTCATCTATATCGTCATCGGCGCCACCTTCGTCGCCGGCGCCGTGCTCGGGGCGCTCGTGAGTCACATCCGCGCCGGACGGCGCGTCGAGGCGCTGCGCGTGGAGCTGGCGACGACCCAGGTGCGCCTCGAGGCCGAAACCCTCAAGGACGCCGAGCGCCTCGCGCTGCTCGAGCAGTCTGAAGCGCGGCTGCGCGCCGCCTTCGACACCCTCGCCGGTGAGACCCTGCGAGCCAACAGCGAGCTGTTCCTGCGCCTGGCTCGCGAGTCCCTCGGGCGCGATCAGGTGCTGGCACAAGGCGCACTCAAGGAGCGCGAGGTGGCGATTGCGCAGCTGGTCGAACCGCTGCGTGCAGCCCTGGAACGCACCGAGGCGCAGGTGCAGGCGCTCGAGCGCGAGCGCCGTGACGCCTTCACCAGTCTGCGCACGCAGATCGAGACGCTCGCCGGCGGCCAGACGCTCCTGCAGCGCGAGACACGCAATCTCGTGACCGCGCTGCGCCGGCCCGAGGTGCGCGGCCGCTGGGGCGAGCTCACCCTGCGCCGCCTGGTCGAGCTCGCCGGCCTCTGCGAGCACTGCGATTTCACCGAGCAGCTGCACGTGGCCGGCGAGGACGGCGCGGTGCGGCCGGACCTGGTGGTGCACATGCCCGATGCGCGCGACCTGGTCATCGACGCGAAGACCCCGCTGGATGCATACCTCGCAGCTCTCGAGGCCGCGAGCGACGAGGAGCGCCAGCTCGCCCTGCGCAAGCACGCGCAGCAGGTGGAGATGCGGGTGCGCGAGCTCGCCTCCAAAGCCTACTGGGCGCAGTTCGAGCGCAGTCCGGAGTTCGCCGTCCTCTTCCTGCCGGGCGATCAGTTCCTCTCGGCCGCGCTCGCCGAGCGCCCCGAGCTCATCGAGAGTGCGCTGGCGCAGAGCGTCATCATCGCCACACCCTCAACGCTCGTCGCGCTGCTGAAGACCGTGGCCTACGGCTGGCGCCAGTCGGCCATGGCGCATAACGCCGCGCAGATCCGCGATCTGGGACAGGAGTTGCACCGCCGCCTCACCAGCTTTCACGGGCACTTGGGCCGCATGGGGCAGCGCCTCGGCGCCGCCGTGGAGGCCTACAACGCGGCCGTCGGCTCGCTCGAGCGGCAGGTGCTGCCGCAGGCGCGCCGCTTCCACGATCTGGGCGTGACGGCCGACGCCCCGCTCGCCGCGCTCGAGCCGGTCGGGCAGCTCGTGCGCGGCAGCAGCGTCCCGGGCGCTGCTGACGTCGTGTCCGTCGCGCCGCCGCCCGAGACCCATGGCCGCAGCGGCTGAACCTCCCGCGCGCACCCTCGCCCGGCTCTACTGTCCCGCCCCGCAGCGCAGCACGCTTGCGGCGCTGCTCGGAATCGAGGCCGAAATCCGTGCACCCCTCCACGGCGGCGCTGCGCACGAAGTCGCGCATGCCCGCCTCCAGTGGTGGCGTGAGGAGTGCCTGCGCCTTGCCGCGGGCAACCCGCAGCATCCGCTCACGCGCGCACTCGGGGAGCAGTTCCCGGGGGCGCGGCGCGCGGAACTCTGCACCGTCGGTGGCTTCGTCGAGCTCGCCACCTGGGACCTCGCCGCCGCGACCTTCGAGTCGCGCCGCGAGCTCGAGGCCTACAGCGCGCGCTGGAGCGCTGCCCTCGTCGGCCCCCTGGCGCACCTCGCGCTGCCCGCGGACGCGCACCCGCGCGCGCAGGCCCTCGGCCGCCGCCTGCACGAGCTCGAGCTGCTGAATGCGCTCGGGCCGCATGCGCGCGCCGGGTGGCTGCGGCTGCCGCTGGCCGAGCTGGCACAGGCAGAGGTGCCCCCGGAGCAACTGGCCAGCCAGCCCTGGGGCCCGCAGCTTGCCGCACTGGTGCGCACGCGCCACGGGGAGGCGCGTGCGGGACTTGCGCTCGCGGTTGCCGCGCTCGCCCCGCAGGAGCAGGCCGCGCTGGCAGGGCTGCTCGTGTGGGCGGTGCTCGCCAGCGCACACTCGCACCGCGTGCTGGCTGCCTTGCCTTACGCGCGCGGACCGGGCGAGCATCACGCGGTGCTGGATGGCTGGCGGGCCTGGCGTGCCGCGCGCCGCGCCGCGCGCGGGCGCCTGCGTCTCGCCCCCCGCTGATGTTGAGGAGTTACCCGGCTTGAGCACTGCCTTCGATCCACGCAACCACCGGCCCACGGGCGATGAGCTCGCCGGCCGCGTGATCGCCATCACCGGCGCGAGCGCCGGGATCGGCCGCTCGGTCGCGCTCGCCTGCGCGCAGCACCAGGGGCAGGTGATCCTCATCGGCCGCAACGCCGGCAAGCTCGAGACGGTGCACGCCGAGATCCTCGCCACGGGCGCACCGGAGCCTGCGATCGCGGTGCTCGACCTCGAGCGAGCCCTCGCCGGCGACTTCGACCAGCTCGCCGATGCAGTGCTCGAGCGCTACGGGCGACTCGATGGGCTGCTGCACAACGCCGCAATCCTCGGCACGCTCGCCCCGATCGAGCACTACGACGTGCCGACCTGGTGCCGCGTGATGCACGTGAACGTGACGGCGGCCTTCGCGCTCACCCAGGTGCTGATCCCGGCCCTGAAGAAATCCGCCGATGCCTCCGTCGTGTTCACCAGCAGCGGCGTGGGGCGGCAGGGGCGCGCCTACTGGGGCGCCTACGCGGTGTCGAAGTTCGCGCTCGAGGGGTTGAGCCAGGTGCTGGCGCAGGAGCTCGAGGGCATCAGCCACGTGCGCGTCAACACGCTCAACCCGGGGCGCACGCGCACGGCGATGCGCCGCCAGGCGTATCCGGCCGAGGACCTCGAGACGCTGCCGCCGCCGGCGAGCCTGGCGAGCGCCTACATCGCGCTGCTGGGACCGGCAAGCCGCGGCCATACAGGCCAGTGCTTCGACGCTCAGCCGCTCGCGACGGCGTCCGCGCCGGACAGCAGCGCCGCCAGCTCCTCCTGAGTGAGCTCGCGGAAGCGCCCGCGCCCCAGGGCGCGCTCGAGCGCGAGCGGCCCGAGGTGCGTGCGCTGCACGCGGCTGACGAGCGCCCCCTGGCGCTCGAACAGCTGCCGCACCTGCTTGCCGCTGGCACCGCGCGCGGCGAGCGCATAGTAGCGATTCGCCGCCTCGCCCCCGGCAGCCTCGCAGCTCTGCACCGCCACCTGCGCGCCGCTGTCGAGCGCACCACTCAGGATGCCCTCGAGCTGCGCGCTGTTGAGCTCCCCGCGCACCCGCACGCTGAACTCGCTCGTCAGCGCGTGCACGCCGCGCTGCAGGCGCTCGGCGAGTGCGCCGTCGGAGGTGACCAGCTCGAGCCCGCCATCCACCCGCGGCATGGGACTGACGCTCATGAAGCGCCGCCCGGCGCGACGCGGCAGCCGCTCAAGCAGCGCCGGCCGCGGCAGCGGTGCGCCCTCGGGGACCTCGCCCCCGGGGGTGCGCAGCGGCTCCCCGGGCGAGCGGTGGCACAGGAACACGCGGGCCGCTTGCGCCGGGCGCTGCGCGCGTACCAGGCGGCCATCGAGGCGTACCTGATCGAGCGGCGTGACGCGTGCGCCGAGGGTCGCGGGGGCGCCGTTGATGGTGAGCCGTCCGGCGCGGATCCACACTTCCGCCTCGCGGCGCGAGGCGAGCCCGGCGCGCGCGAGCACCTTCTGCAGCCGCTCCGCCGGCGCCGCGGCGGCGGCGGCGCGCGCGGCGGGGGCGCGGCGCCGTACCGCGGGGCGCTCGCCCGCGCGGCGCATCAGTCCACCAGGTGCGGCGGGGCGGCCACGAGTTCGCTCGAGCCGCCGCCCTCGGCCGACAGCTCATCCTCATCGCCGCCCTCATCGGCATCGAGCGCATCCTCGGCGGCAGACGCCGCGGGCCGCGTCTCGGTTGCGCTCTCCTCCGCCGGCAGCGCCAGCTGCAGGTTCATGTCCCCGATCGCCTGCAGCTGCGCCAGCGGGGGCAGCTCATCGAGGCTCTTCAGGCCGAAGTAGTCGAGGAACTCGCGCGTGGTGCCCAGCAGCTCGGGGTGACCCGGCACGTCACGGTGACCGACGACCCGCACCCAGCCGCGCTCGATGACCGTGCCGATGATGTTGGAGTTGACGGCGACCCCGCGCACCGCTTCGATCTCGGCGCGGGTGATCGGCTGGCGATAGGCGATGAGCGCCAGCGTTTCCAGGAGCGCGCGCGAATAGCGCGCCGCGCGCTCGGGCCACAGCCGCGAGATCTCCGCTGCAAGCTCCTGGCGCACCTGGATGCGATAGCCGCTGGCGGTCTCCTTGAGCTCGATCCCACGGCCGGCGTACCCGGCGGCGAGCTGCGCGAGCGCCGCGCGCAGCTGCGCGCTGTCCGGCCGCGCGTGCTCCTCGAACAGCCGCTGCAGGTCCGCAAGCGAGAGCGGGGTGCCCGCGGCCAGGAGCGCCGCTTCGATGACGTTGCGCAGGTACGACTCATTCATACGGGATCCTCATCCGCGGGCAGCGCCCCGGGCAAAGTGGGGTCTGACGTGACAGCCCCTTCGGTCTCGTCCCTCGCATCGGCCTCAGCGCCCACCAGGCGCAGCTGCGGGCCGGCAGCGCGCACGTGCAGCGGTGCGTAGGGTTCGGTCTGCACGATGTCGATCAGCCCCTCGCGCATCAGCTCGAGGATGGCGACGAAGGTGACCGTGACCCCCATGCGGCCCTCCTCGGGCCGGAAGAGGGCCATGAAGGGCAGAAAGCCGCTGTGGCCCAGACGCGCCAGGATATCGCTCATGCGCTCACCGACCGAGAGCCGCTCGCGCTGGATGTGGTGGTGGGCGAACATCTGCGAGCGCGCCACGACGTCCTTGAAGGCGAGCAGCATCTCCTGCAGCGTCAGCTGCGGCAGCGTACGCACCACCTGGCGCTCCTTGAGGGGAGCCGAGGCCGGCCAGACATCGCGTTCCAGCCGCGCGAGCTGGTCGATCCCCTCGGCGGCGCGCTTGAAGCGCTCGTACTCCTGCAGGCGCCGCACGAGCTCGGCGCGCGGATCCGCCTCGCCCTCCTCGCTGAGCTGCGGCCGCGGCAGCAGCATGCGCGATTTGATCTCCGCCAGCGTCGCCGCCATCACCAGGTATTCTCCGGCAAGCTCCAGCTGCAAGTCCTGCATCAGCTCGATGTACGTCATGTACTGGCGGGTGATCTCCGCGAGCGGGATGTCGAGGATGTCGAGGTTCTGGCGGCGGATCAGGTACAGCAGCAGGTCGAGGGGGCCCTCGAAGGCCTCGAGGAACACCTCGAGCGCCTGCGGCGGGATATACAGGTCGCGGGGCATCTGCGAGATCGGCTCGCCGTTGACGACCGCGAAGGGCATCTCCACCTGCTCGGGTTGCGCTGCCACGACCGCCGGCAGCGGCTCGTTGGACACGACGATCTTCAGCTGCGGCCGCGGCTTCAGGGGATTCAATCCGCACGCAGGTGCATGGCGCGCCTGACCTCCGTGAGTGTCTGCCGCGCGGCCTCGCGCGCCTTGTCGGCGCCCTCGGCGACGATGCCGCGTACCAATTCCGGGTTGTCCTCGAACTCCTGGGCGCGCTTGCGCATGCCACTGATCTCCTCGATGACCTTATCGATCAGGGGTTGTTTGCACTCGAGGCAGCCGATGCCCGCGCTGCGGCAGCCGGCGCCCGCCCACTGGCGCGTCGCCTCATCGGAGTAGATCTTGTGCAGGTCCCACACCGGGCACTTGTCCGGATCACCCGGGTCCGTGCGGCGCACGCGCGCCGGATCGGTCTGCATCGCGCGCAGCTTCTTCACCACCTCATCGGGCTCCTCGCGCAGCCCGATGGTGTTGCCGTAGGACTTGGACATCTTGCGCCCGTCGAGCCCCGGAACCTTCGGCGTCGTGGTCAGCAGCACCTGCGGCTCCGGCAGGATCGTGACGCCGGTGCCCTCGAGGTACCCGAGCAGCCGCTCGCGGTCGGCGACGGTGATGCGGTTGTTGCTCTGCACGAGCACCTGGGCGCGCTGCAGCGCCTCGGTGTCGCCGGCCTCCTGGAACTTGCGGCGCAGCTGGCGGTAATTGGTGGTGTTGCGCCCGCCCAGGCTCTTCACCGCGCGCTCGGCCTTCGCCTCGAAGTCCGGCTCGCGCCCGTAGAGGTGGTTGAAGCGCCGCGCGGTCTCGCGCGTGAGCTCCACGTGCGCCACCTGGTCCTCCCCCACCGGCACGTAGGCGGCGCGGTACACCAAGATGTCCGCGCTTTGCAGCAGCGGGTAGCCGAGGAAGCCGTACGTGGCGAGATCCTTCTCCTTCAGCTGCTCCTGCTGGTCCTTGTAGCTCGGCACGCGCTCGAGCCAGCCGAGCGGGGTGATCATCGACAGCAGCAGGTGCAGCTCGGCGTGTTCGGGCACGTGCGACTGGATGAAGAGCGTCGCCACGCCGGGGTTCAGTCCCGCCGCGAGCCAGTCGATGAGCACCTCGCGCACGTGCTCCTGCAGGTGTGCGGTGTCCTCGTAGCCGGTGGTGAGCATGTGCCAGTCGGCGACGAAGAAGAAGCACTCGTACTGGTACTGCAGCTCGACCCAGTTGCGCAGCGCGCCGTGGTAGTTGCCGAGGTGCAGCCGGCCGGTGGGCCGCATGCCGGAGAGGACGCGCCGCGCCGGCGCCGGCGAGCTCACGGGCCTCCCCGCAGGCGCGCGGAGCGTGTGGCAGGGCAGGTGTCAGCGGGGTCGGCAGCGGCACGCAGGCTGCGTGCACGGCACCAGGAGACGGCAGTGCTCTTCACGGGAAGCAATTATAGCGCACGACCGGTGATTGGTCCGAGCTCGCCCTTGCCCACGCGCACGATCACCGGCGGCGTCACCGACAGGTCTACCACGGTCGTCGGCTCGAGGCCACAATCACCGCCGTCGAGGATCGCATCCACCTCATGTGCAAGGCGCGCGGCAATGTCGGCCGCGGAGGTGAGTGGCTGCGGATCCCCGCCGATCATCAGCGTCGAGCTCATGATCGGCTCGCGCAGCTCCGCGAGCAGCAGCCGCGGCACCGGGTGCGCCGGAATACGCACGCCGATGGTGCGGCGGCGCGCGTGCTGCAGGCGCCGCGGCGTCTCACGGGTCGCGCGCAGCAGAAAGGTGTAGGGACCGGGCAGACAGGCGCGCAGCATGCGGAACTGCCAGGTCTCCAGGCGTGCAAAGCGCCCGACCTGCGCCAG
>Ga0335080_10008821_pt1 | contig 10518 bp, 6 predicted proteins | sample Lox_Sample_34_FD_206720 | JGI IMG/M metagenome (GOLD analysis project Ga0335080, IMG submission 206720) | Soil microbial communities from Loxahatchee National Wildlife Refuge, Florida, United States - Lox_Sample_3.4 | ecosystem: Environmental > Terrestrial > Soil > Wetlands | place: USA: Florida... | reverse complement strand
CCCGGCGGGAATGTAGTCCCGTGCCGTTACGCCGGCGCCTTCCACCCGCAGCCGGGTTCCGGCGGCGACCGGCACGCGCGCCACCGCGACGTTGTCGGAAGGGTGCAGGCGAATCACCGAGTTCTCAGCCGTCGGCAGATTGACGAGGTCCAGCAGCATCCGTTTCCTCTATCGTAACAGCACGGTTATCGCAACAGCACGGTCTCGGTGATGATCTCGCCCAGGTGCACGTGCAACTTGTTTCCGTCCGGGTGGACCCAGACGCCGGTGCCGTCGCGCGGCGCGGGAATCTGCGCCGGTCCGTCTACTACGACGAAGTCCCGTGTCTCGATCCCTTCCAGCAGCCTGCCGATGTGGATGTGGGCGTGGCACTGCGTCCGGCTTTCGACGCCGTTGAAGGCGAGGCCCCACTTGTCGCCCCACAGTTCGACCGCCTTGGCGATGGCCGCGGTCCAGAGGGCGGTGCGCTGCTCGGGGGTCATGTCCGCCAGTTCGTGCGCGCCCTGGCCGTGGGAACGCGGCAGCGCCAGCCAGCGATTCGGCTTGCGCGGGTTGGTGTCTTTGAGAAAGAAGATCTGCGTGTCGCGGGCCTGGTTCTCGGCCTCGCGGCACAACCCGCATTCGCGCGCTTCCATGGTTTCGGGCTTGGAGATGTCGCAACGGCAGCCGCGCGCGTCGGCCCACGCCAGCGGCACCACCGCCGCCAGCCCTATCAGGAATCGGAAAAGCATCGTTCTGCTGACATTATAGCGGCGGGCTGGAGGGCGCCCACGGCATGGCGGCCGCCGCGCTCCGGAACGGCGCCTGCTCCCCTGATTGGTGGGCACAGCTCGTCCAGCCCCAACAGCCGGCCGCGCATGCCGCGGTCAAAGTGCATTCCGCGTGAGTGCGGCCGCGGCCATGCGTTCCCAGGGAGATTTCGCGCACCGGTCCTGCCGGCCGGCTTCGTCCCGCGGCCCAGCCTCGTCGTCCAACCCGGGCAGGGAGGTGGCCACAATCCGATCGTGCAGACCGTATGGCAGCCAGGAGCGCACACGCTGCTCCGGCGGCGTCCGCTTCAGAATGGCGCCCGCAATCGCGCCGGGACCTCAAGCAATGCGGTTCCACCCGGCGCGAGCGTGCGCCATTCACGATCGCTTGGGCCGGTGGTCCGAGACCGGCTCGACGCCGCTCCGCCGGATCGCCCGCCACGCCTTCGGCGACGCCAGGTACTCGATCAGTTTCCGCGCCGCATCCGGGGACTTCGCCGTGGTTGTGATGCCGGCAGAGAAGACCGTGATCTTTTGGACCGGCTCCGGGATGGGGCCCGCCAGCCTGATCCCGGCGATGGGCAGCAGTTCGCTGATCTGCTGGAAGCCGATCTCTGCATCGCCCCGCGCCACCGCCAGGCCGACGGGCGTCCCGGGGATCATGGTGGATTTGGGCGCGACCTCCGCGGCGATTCCCAGGCGCTGGAACAGTTCGCCGGCGACGTAGACGCCGCTGGCGCTGTCCGAGTAGGCGATCGACTTTGCTTTCAGCAGCGTCTGTTTCAAGCCCTCGACCGTCGAGATATCAGGTTTGGGAGCGCCCGCCTTTACGGCCAGGCCGATCCGCGAGCGGACCAGGTCCACCTCGGTGCCGCGCGCCACTCTGCCGGCTTCGACCAGCGCGTCCAGGGCGCCGCGCGCCAGGATGACGACGTCGGCCGGCTCTCCACGCGCCAGCCGGGCAGGGATGGCGGTGGGCGTCGCTCCCATGGACGCTCCGTACACGCGCACGATCCGGTCGCCGGTCTGCCGCTCAAACCCGGGCGCGAGCGCGTTGAAAGCGGCCGTGAAGCCGCCGGAAGTCATCACGGTGAGTTCCGCGGCCCGCGCCGGGCCGTTGACGACGGCCAGCGCCAGGATCAGCAGGATTCGCTGCACGGCCGGCATGATCGTCACCTCGCGGCGATGCCGGTCCCCGCCGGCTCGAGCCGGGCCGGGTCGCCGCCGGGGGAACCGGACCGCCGCCGCGACCAGAGCGTGGCGATAAGCCCGACCGCCGCCGCCACCGACAACCACACCCCCGGCATCGCTTTGTTCCGCGTGACCTCGATCAGGTAGGTGGCGATCATCGGGGTGAAACCTCCGAACAGGGCCGTCGCCAGGCTGTAGGCCAGCGAGAATCCGCAGGCGCGCACGTGGGCGGGCATGATTTCGGTCAGGTATACGATCATCGCCCCGTTGTAGCTGCTGTAAAGCAGCGAGAGCCACAACTCGACGGCGAGAAGCCGGGAGAACGAAACGCCCGCGGCCAGCCACGAAAGCGCCGGATAGGCCGTCAGCAGAGCCAGCACGGTGGACGCAATCAGCAGCGGCCGCCTCCCGACCCTGTCGGAGAGCGCCCCCATCAGGGGCAGCCAGACAAAGTTGGAAATGCCGACGCACAGCGTCACGATCTGCGTGTCCCGTTCGGCCAGCCGCAAGGCGCTGCGGCCGAAGGTCGGGGTGTAAGCGGTGATCATGTAAAACGACGCCGTGGACATGGCGACCAGCATGGTTCCCATCACCACCAGGCGCCAGTTCGCACCGATCGAGCGCACGATTTCACCGCCGGAATGGCGGCTCTGGCGCTGAAATTCCTGTGTCTCGGCGAGCGACCGCCGGAGCAGAAACAGGACGGGAATGATCAGGCATCCCGCCAGCAGGGGAACGCGCCAGCCCCATTCGTCCACCTGCGCGGAGGAGAAGGAAGAGTGCAGCGCCACCCCCGAAAGGGCCGCGACCACCACCGCCATCTGCTGGCTGGCCGACTGCCAGCTCACGTAAAACCCTTTGTGCCCGGCCGTGGCAATTTCGGAAAGGTAAACCGACACGCCGCCCAGTTCGACGCCGGCGGAGAAGCCCTGCACCAGCCGGCCCAACAGGATTACCAGCGGCGCCGCCCAGCCGATCGCCTGATAGCCGGGCGTGACCGCGATGGAAAGGGTGCCCATCGACATCAGCGCCAGCGTCAGGATCAGTCCGGTACGCCGCCCGCGGCTGTCGATGTAGGCGCCGAGCACCAGCGCGCCCAGGGGGCGCATCAGGAAGCCCGCGCCGAAAGTCGCCAGCGACAGCATCAGAGAAGCGAATTCGCTGCCCTTGGGAAAGAACGTCCGGCCGATGGCCGCGGCGTAATAACCGAAGATCATGAAGTCGTACATCTCCAGGAAATTGCCGGTGGCAACCCGGATCACGGATTTGATTCTCTCCGGGCGGTCGTTTTGCGCCATTCCAACGAGTATATTGCCGAACCGGCTGATTGGTGACGGGCGGGACCGGCGGAGAGCGGTCACTCAGCGGAATGGCGCGCGGAGGTCTCGCCACCAGCTTCATCGGGATTCGGGGCGGAATCGTTACGCGGACATGATACCGGCGGGTTCCGGGACACCTGCCGGCCGAGGCGGCGCCTTGCACGCCGGATGTCAGGCGATAACGAAAAGACTACCGCCTCGCCGGGGTCATGGCAGCTCTTCGAGGTCGAGGCGATCCTTGAGGCGGCCGCTCGCCTGCTTGTTGCGCTTGAGATCGTCGAGGCGGATCAGCTTTACCGCGACGCCGTCCAGTTCGGCCTCGAGACGCCGTCCGTGGCATTCGGCGAAATCGACGCAGGAAATCGCAGTAAGGATTTCAAGGCGAACAGGCGGCACGCCCATGCGAATGACCTTGCGCGGCTCCAGGAATTGCGCCGCCTCGGCCTGTTCGAAGCCAAACCGCCGGACCGCCTGCGCCACCCGCTCCGCGTTCTCCCGGCTCGTAGCAATCCAAATATCCAGGCCGGCTGTGGCGCGGGGGAAGCCGTGATAGTTGACGGCGTATCCGCCCACGACCAGATACTCGACATCACTCGAGTTCAGCAACTTCAAAAATTCTTTGAAGTCGGGTGGTAGCTGGATCGTACCCATAAATGATCCGCCGCATCAGTTCGAGCGCGACCATACGCTCCTGGGGAGATTTCGCGAGCCAGTACCGCCGGTCGGCGGATTCGTCTTCCAGAGCCCGGATCTCAAAGGCCGAGCGGTCCACCCGGGCTTCGTCCACCGCGTCCACAGGCTTATTCTGACGCCTGGTCTGGGCCGCCTGTTTCCGCAATGCTTCGACCTTGCGCCGACCAACCAGGAGGCGCCCGGGCCGCCTCAGACGCGTTCCGGCACTATGTAGGGCTTGCGGTAGTTTCGCGTCAGCAGGGCGTTGGCCGCTTCGTCGCCCGTGAAGCGTCCCGCCTGGCGGTCCATTTTCAGCCGGCGGCCCACCCGGTAGGCGATGTTTCCCAGGTGGCAGAAGGCCGCCGAGCGCGCGCCGATTTCGATTTCGGCGCGCAGCATGCGGTAGTCGCGCGCGCGGATGGCATCGAAGAAATTCTTCATGTGGGGCGTGGTGGGCTCGCCCGTCCCCTTCTCCTCCGCCACCTTCTCGTACTTCTCCTTGCTGCCCGCGCCCGCGCCCCGCGCCGCCTCGCCGCTGATGTTTCCGGCGGTGCTTCTGTAGACCCGGAACCCGTCGTGGTCCACGGCGAGGAACCCGAGTTCGCCGAAGAAAATGTTGCCGACGTAGTTGGGCCCGTGCAGCTCGACCAGCCCCTCCGGCGGGGTCGGCAGGTTGCGCACGTCGAAGGTCATCTGGGCGTCGCCGAACTCGAAACTCACCTGCTGGGTATTGGGCGTTTCCTGGTCGTCCTTCCAGGCGTACTTGCCTCCGGTCGAGGAAACCGCGTCGGGCCACCCGGTGTGCCCCAGTCCCCAGAGGCAGATGTCCATCTCGTGCACCCCCTGGTTGCCGATGTCGCCGTTGCCGGTGTCCCAGAACCAGTGCCAGTTATAAGCGAACTTGTTCGAGCTGTACGGCTTCATTTGGGCGGGGCCGAGGAAGAAGTCCCAGTTCAGCCCGGCGGGCACCGGTTCGTCCGGCGTGTGCCCGATGGAGAAACGCCGCCGGTAACAGAGGCCGCGTGCGTGATACACGGTGCCGATCGTGCCCTGGCGGAGCAGTTCGACGGCCCGCATCTTGTGCGGCATCGACCGGCTCTGCGACCCCACCTGCACCATGCGGTTGTACTTCCGTGCCGCCTCGACCACCTTGCGGCTTTCGTAGACGTTGTGGGTGGCGGGCTTCTCCACGTACACGTCCTTGCCCGCCTGGCACGCCCAGATGGTGGCCAGCGCGTGCCAGTGGTTGGGGGTGGTGATGGAGACGGCGTCCACCTCCTTGGAGTCGAACATCGCGCGCATGTCGGCGAACTCCTTCGGGTCGGAGCCGCCCTTCCGCCGGATGGCCGCTGTGGCCCGCTCCCGCGCCGCCTGGTTCACGTCGCACACGGCGGCGATGCGGCAGTCCGAACCGAGCTCGGAATAGAAGTTGACGTGGTCGGTGCCGCGGCCTCCCACGCCCACGATCCCGACCTGAATCCGGTCGTTGGCCCCGAGGATGGGGAAGCGCGCGGTAGCGACGGCCGCTGCCGCGGCGCGCACGAATTGACGCCTTGCCGTTTGGGTTTGCATGGAAGCACGCTCCTGCGTAAATCGAAGGATTATTCTATCGCGGCCCAAACAGACGGTTGGCGTGCAGCGGGCGGTCCCGGTTTGGGGCCGGCCGGCCGGGTGGGCGGACGGCCGGCGTGCAGCGGGCTATCTCGGGTTGGGACCGGTCGGCCGGGTGGGCGGACGGCTGGCGTGCAGCGGGCGGTCCCGGTTTGAGGCCGGTGGCCCGGACGGGCGGACGGTTGGCGTGCAGCGGGGCGGTCCCGGTTTGGGACCGGTCGGCCGGGTGGGCGGACGGCTGGTGTGCAGCGGGCGGTCCCGGTTTGGGGCCGGTCGGCCGGATGGGCGGACGACCGGCGTGCAGCGGGCTATCTCGGGTTGGGACCGGTCAGACGGTCACGGGCTCCGGCTTCGCCACCGGATGGGCCCGGAGCAGTTGCACGAAGGACTCGACGGCGCGGCTCAGCTTCTTGCGCTTGCGATGGATGATGCCTACCGGCCGGACCAGACCGGGCGCCTGCAGCGGGGTCGACACCAGCCGTCCCTGCTCGACTTCCGCCTGCATGGTTTGCGCCGGCAGGATGCTCAGCCCGGTGCCCAGCGCCACCGCTTCCTTGATCATCTGGATGTTGTCGAAGTGCATGACGAAGTTGACCGCGATCTCCTGCGATTTCAGGAAGCGGTCGAGCTCACGGCGAATGCGGAGGTCCTCGTCGAACCCCACGTAGTCCTGCCCGTTCAGGTCCCGCGGTTCCAGCACCCGCAACTTGGCCAGGGGGTGATCCGGGCCCAGCGCCACCCGCATCTCCTCCTCGCGCCACGGCAGCGCTGCGATCTCGCGGCTGGCTTCGGGGTAGCTCACCAGCCCGAGGTCGGCGTGATCCCGCAGCACCGCCTCGTAGATGCGGTCCGGCCGCATGTACTCCACCGAGAGGCCGGCGTTGGGGAAGCGCGCTCCGAACTCATCCTGCAAGCCCGCCATCTCGGTGATCCCGATGGAATAAATCGACGCCACCCGCACCGAGCCCCGGACTTCGCCCTTGAGCGCGTCCAGTTCGTGGAGGAACTCCTCTTCCCGGTGCAGCAGGTCGCGGCACAGGTCCAGGTACAACTTCCCCGCCGCGGTCAACTCCAGGGGACGCTTGCTGCGGTCGAAGAGGCTCGTTCCCAGGCGCCGTTCCACCTCCTGTACGTGCTGGCTGGCTGCCGATTGGCTGATTCCGCACTGTACAGCCCCCCTGCTCATGCTCCTGGTTTCGGCTATCTCTCTGAAAAGTTTATATTCCAATACAGCCACGATGCCCAGCATAGCATAAGATATTCTAATGTCAACAGAGTATTATTTTCATGTTGCCTAATACTACAGAAACCTGTTACACTACCTCATTCCCGAGGAGACCACGAGGATGATTGACCCCGCTCGCAGCACCGGTTTACCCGCCGCCGAGGGGTTGTACGACCCCCGCCACGAGCACGATGCCTGCGGCATCGGCTTTGTCGCCAACATCAAGGGACAGAAGTCGCACGACATCATCGTCAAAGGCATTCAGGTCCTGATCAACCTGACGCACCGCGGCGCCTGCGGCTGCGATCCCGAGACCGGCGACGGCGCCGGCATCACCATCCAGATTCCGCACAAATTTTTCGCGCGCGAGTGCGCCAAGCTGGGCTTCACCCTGCCGAATCCGGGCGAATACGGCGTGGGCATGACCTTCCTGCCGGTGGAGCGGGTACCGCGTCTCGAGAGCGAGGGCATCATCGAGCGCATCGTGCAGGAGGAAGGGCTGCGCGTGCTCGGCTGGCGCGACACGCCGATCGAGGGGGCCGCCATCGGCCGGGTGGCGCGCGGATCGCAACCGTACATCCAGCAGGTCTTCGTCGGGCGGGCGCACGGCATGACCGAGGACCAGCTGGAGCGCAAGCTGTACGTGGTCCGCAAGCGCGCCGAGGCCGAGATCGCCGCGTCCGACATGGCGGACAAGGGCTTTTTCTACATCCCTTCGTTCTCCGCGCGCACCATCGTGTACAAGGGCCTGCTGCTGGCGCCGCAGATCGCCAACTTCTACCCCGAGCTGAGCGATCCGGACGTGGTCAGCGCCCTGTGCCTGGTGCACCAGCGCTTCTCCACCAACACCTTTCCCACCTGGCAGCTCGCGCATCCGTTCCGCTACATCGCGCACAACGGCGAAATCAACACGCTGCGCGGCAACATCAACTGGATGCACGCCCGCCAGAGCGTGCTGGCCTCGCCGCTGTTCGGCGACGACATCAAGAAGCTCTTCCCCATCATCCAGCCGGGCGGCAGCGATTCGGCGGCGTTCGACAACGCGCTCGAGCTGCTGGTGCTGGCGGGCCGCAGCCTTCCGCACGCGATGGCCATGCTGATTCCGGAAGCCTGGGCCGGCAATCCGCACATGAATCCGCAGAAGAAGGCGTTCTACGAGTACCACGCTTCGCTGATGGAGCCGTGGGACGGGCCCGCCGCCATCGCCTTCACCGACGGCCGTGTCATCGGCGCCACGCTGGACCGCAACGGGCTGCGTCCCGCGCGCTACCTGGTGACCAGGGACGACCTGCTCATCATGTCGTCGGAGACCGGCGTGCTTCCGGCCAGGCCGGAGGACGTGTTGATGAAAGGCCGGCTGCAGCCGGGCAAGATGCTGCTGGCGGACCTGCGCCAGGGCCGCATTGTTTCCGACCGGGAACTGAAGGCCAGCCTTTACGGGCGCAATCCCTATGCGCTGTGGCTGCACGAGAACCAGGTCACCCTCGACCAGTTGCCCGATCCGCCGCGCGAGCACGGCACCGACCACGAGACCATGCTGCAGCGGCAGCGGGCCTTCGGGTACACCGACGAAGACCTGAGAACGATCATCGCCCCGATGGCGGAAAGAGGGGAGGAACCGGTCGGCTCGATGGGCCACGATACGCCGCTCGCCTGTCTCTCGGACCGGCCGCAGCCCCTGTTCAACTACTTCAAGCAGCTCTTCGCGCAGGTCACCAATCCTCCCATCGATTCGATCCGGGAGGAGATGGTGATGTCGCTGATCAGCTACATCGGCACCGAGCGCAACATCCTGGCCGAAACGCCGCAGCACTGCCACACCCTCAAAATCGTCCAGCCGATCCTGAAAAACGTGGACCTCGAGAAGCTGCGCCGCGTGTCACAAGGCGATTTCCTGGCCACCACGCTGCCTATCCTGTTCGCCGTCGACGAGGGGGCCAACGGGCTGAAGCGGGCGCTCGACGCTCTCTGCCGGCGCGCCTCGCTGGCCATCAAGAGCGGGTACAGCCTGCTCATCCTCTCCGACCGCGGGCTCGACCGCGACTACGCGCCCATACCGAGCCTGCTCGCGCTGACCGCCGTCCACAACCACCTGGTACGGGAGGAGACGCGCACGCAGGTGGCGCTCATCCTCGAATCGGGCGAGCCGCGCGAAGTGATGCACTTCGCGCTGCTGATCGGCTACGGCGCCAGCGCCATCAATCCCTACCTGGCTATCGAGACCCTGGAAGACATGGTGAAGCGCGGGACGCTGCCCCCGGGTATCACCTTCGAGAAGGCGCTGGCTAATTTCAAGAAGTCCATCAACAAGGGCCTGCTCAAGACCTTTTCCAAGATGGGCATCTCCACCCTGCAGAGCTACCGCGGGGCGCAGGTGTTCGAAGCCATCGGCCTGAACAAAGAGCTGGTGGACCGCTATTTCACGGGAACGGTGTCGCGCATCGAGGGCGTCGGCCTCGACGTGCTGGCCCAGGAGGCCATCCTCAAGCACAACCACGCGTTCCGGCCGGTGGGCGATTCGGAGCCGGAGCTGGCCGTGGGCGGCAACTATCAGTACCGCGTGCGCGGGGAAAACCACCTGGTCAACCCCGCCACCATCTCCAAGCTGCAGCACGCCGTGCAGCAGCGGAACTTCCAGACCTTCCAGGAGTACACCGACCTGCTGGACAGCCAGAACCGCCAGTTCTGCACGCTGCGCGGCCTGCTCGAGATCCGCAAGTCCGAAAACCCGGTGCCGCTCGACGAAGTCGAACCGGCCGCGGAAATCGTGAAGCGCTTCGCCACCGGCGCCATGTCGTTCGGCTCCATCAGCAAAGAAGCGCACGAGACGCTCGCGATCGCGATGAACCGGATCGGCGGCCGCTCCAACACCGGCGAGGGCGGGGAAGACGAAGCCCGCTTCCAGCCCGACGCCAACGGCGATCTCCGCCGCAGTTCGGTCAAGCAGGTTGCATCCGGCCGTTTCGGCGTCACCACCAACTACCTGGTCAACGCCGACGAACTGCAGATCAAGATGGCGCAGGGCGCCAAGCCCGGCGAGGGCGGACAGCTGCCCGGACACAAAGTGGACGAGATCATCGCCCGTGTCCGCCACTCCACCCCGGGGGTCGGCCTGATTTCTCCGCCGCCGCACCACGACATCTACTCCATCGAAGACCTGGCGCAGCTCATTTACGACCTGAAGAACGCCAATCCGCGCGCCCGCATTTCGGTCAAGCTGGTGGCCGAGGTGGGCGTGGGCACGGTGGCCGCGGGCGTATCCAAGGCGCACGCCGACGTGGTGCTGATCTCCGGCGACTCGGGCGGCACGGGCGCCAGCCCGCTGAGCTCCATCAAGCACGCCGGCATCCCGTGGGAGCTGGGCCTGGCCGAAACCCACCAGGTGCTGGTGATGAACGACCTGCGCGGGCGCATCCGGGTGCAGACCGACGGCAAGCTGGGCACGGGGCGCGACGTGGCGATCGCGGCGCTGCTGGGCGCCGAGGAGTTCGGCTTCTCGACGTTCCCGCTGGTGGCCATGGGCTGCATCATGATGCGCAAGTGCCACCTCAACACCTGCCCGGTGGGCATCGCCACGCAGGATCCGCAATTGCGGAAGAAGTTCCAGGGCACGCCCGAGAACGTCATCAACTTTTTCTTCTTCGTGGCCGAACAGGTGCGGCAATACATGGCGCAGATGGGGTTCCGCACTTTCGACGAGATGGTGGGCCGCGTGGACATGCTGGATGCCCGCCAGGCCATCGACCACTGG
>Ga0335080_10008820_pt1 | contig 10518 bp, 7 predicted proteins | sample Lox_Sample_34_FD_206720 | JGI IMG/M metagenome (GOLD analysis project Ga0335080, IMG submission 206720) | Soil microbial communities from Loxahatchee National Wildlife Refuge, Florida, United States - Lox_Sample_3.4 | ecosystem: Environmental > Terrestrial > Soil > Wetlands | place: USA: Florida... | reverse complement strand
CCGCGTCTCTCTGTGCCCGAAAGGCGTCAAGGGCGCTCGACATGCTCATCGCTCCCAGGAATCCCCGCCATGGCTCCCGCCGCCGTAGGAATGTGAATAGCCGCGGGATTCGGGCTGGCGGTCTTCGGGCAGCCCATCGCGACGGATCGATTCCCGTGTCTCCTCGAGCCGGGCAATCTCCTGGTCGAGGTCGTGCAGCCGCTTCTCGTCATCGCGGACTCCCAGTGCGTCGTCGAGCCAGTCATGGGCCTCGCCGCGCCCGACGAGGTGTGACGCCGACGGGCCGTAGTGACGCCCAGGCTCGCGGTCGATCCCTTGGCGCTCGAAGCTTCGATGGTCGACGCGATGGGCGAGCCCGCGTTCCTCGAGCTTGTGATTGATGAGCTCCGCCCACCGCTCCCGCGCGCGCTCGACCCAGTCGGCGCCATGAAAGGTTCGGCTCTTCGGTGCGCCGCCGTGTTCGGGATCCGTTGGATTCGCCCGTCCAAACCACCTGTCCCGGGCGCGCTCGAGGCCATCGTTGCGCCGCTCGGAGAACATCAGATGCGCGTGCGGGTTGTGCTCGCGGCCGTCTTCATCGCGGCCGGCGTGAATCGCGAGCGTGTACGGCAGCTGCTCCTTGCCCGTCAGCTCCTGCGCGAGCTCACGCGCGAGCGCGAGACGATCGTCGTCGCTCAGCTCACGCGGCAGCGCGAAATCTGCGCTGACGTACAGGCGACCGTTCGCACGCTCGAAGAGGTCCGCCGCGTCCCAGTAGTCACCCGGGTCGTCCTCGGCCCAGGACGGCATGTGATCGGACTCGGTGTAGGTGGCGGGGTCGCGATCGGGGCCGCCGAACTCGCCCTCGCGGCTGATGTAGTCGTACGCCGACTTGCCAGACGCGGCCCCGGCGCGCGAGCCCGAGCGGAACGACAGATGGATCGAGCCGCCACTCTCAGCGGTACCACCGCTCCAGACGCTGCGATCGTGCTTGTAACCCATCGACTCCCCTCACGGCCGGCCGGAGGCGCACACAGGGCGTTTCGAAGAAACGCCAAAGTGCGCCTCCGGCCGGCATCAACCACCGCGCGGCACAGCCCGCGCTCAGCCGCCGGCCCGAGGCGCAAGGGACCGCGCGAGGTGCGGCCGCCATGCACCTGGTCAATTTCAGCAGTCGCTTAGGCGGACCTGCGCGGAGCCAAGTCAAAGACGACGCGGTCGTGGGGCCGGCTGAGATGCGCATCCAGCCAGCGAACCAGCTCGGCGCGTGTCCGGAGGGGCGGCACGCCTTCATGCTCGACGGCTGCGAGCACCGTGCCGCCGATCACGATCTTGCGACGCGCGTCCTGGCGCCGTGCCGCCTGGTTCGCGCGCGCGGTGAGCCGGTCTTTCTCCGCCCGAAGCCGCGCGAGTCGTTCATCGATCATCTTCAGTCGAGCCTGGACCCTTTCGGAATGAGGCATTGCGACCTCCAGTTAGAGTTCCCCGTATTCCATCGTGAGCGCCTCCCAGGCACGGCGGATATCGGGCAGCTCCCACGCCCGGCGGAACAGCCGCTGAACGGCCGCCCATTCGGTCGCCGAGCACTGCACGGTGATCCCGTTGTCGTGCGCGCGGAACCAGACGGCCGGCGCACCGTCGACGTCGGCGATGACACCACCGATGAAGAACGCCCCCGCCCATCCCGGCTCGGTCGGGTTCGCATGCAGAGCGGCGACCATCGCCGAGAACTCGGATAAGCGGGGGAACCCGGCGATGGGATAGAGCACGCGCGCGGCCGGAAAACCGAGCAGCATCGAGAACTCTGTCCCGGCACCGCGCGCGAAATGCAGCGCGAAGCCCTCCTCCGTCAGGGACGGGACTGGCGGCTGGTAGAGGCCCTCCCGGTCGGCCGCCGGATCGCGCACGGGGGTTTGAGTGCGGACGAAGTGGCCACGTGCGGCCAGGCGCCAGAGGGGTCCCCAGAACGGTCGGAGCGCGCGGTTAAGGTCTTCCGCGCCAGGCAAGCGTTCGCTTTCGAGGAGCACGTAAAGGTTGCGCGAGACGCCCAGCGGCCGCAGCGGATCGGCCGGCTCCATGACGCGCTGACGCGTGGCCAGCACCGATCGACGCACCGCGTCAGCGGTCGCCTGGCCTCCCCGCTTCGACGCCCGCGATCGACACTCTGCGGGCAGATTGCCGAGGTAGTAGCCGTCGAGCCCGGCCTCGTCGTTTGTTCGCACGGCGAACACCGCGAGGAACGCGTCGAGCAGCGTGGCGAGGGACGCGGCTGACACGGGGCTGGGCGTGTGCAACGCGGTCGACTCGACGCCGACTTGAGCGAAGTGGGCCAGGACCGTCCACTCCGCCCGCGAGAGCACCACGCCGGCCTCACCCTTGCGTCGAATCCCCAGGAGGGTCTCCGTCGGCGCGGCCAGCAGGTCGACGAGCTCGAGGCGGTCATCCCGGGCGGACTCGAGGAACTGCTTGGCAATTTCGGAGGTCGAGATCGCCTCCCCGGTTTTGGAGGCCGCCAGCTGCCGGGCCCGCTCGAGCCGCCGGCGCATGCTGTCGGTGATCCGAACCGAGAGGGTCTGTTGCTGGGGCTTGTTGGGCATCAGCGGTCGCCTTAGCGAATGTATCGATACATGTTGACAAGAATACAATCCATACCGTAGGCTGTCAATATGGCGGAATCACGGCGTCTGCTCGCGTCTCCTGATGAACTGCTGACGGTCGTCGAGGCCTCGGGGGCCCTGGGCATCCGGCCCTCGACGTTGCGCCATTGGATCTGCAGCCGCAAGATCGAGGTCGTCAAGTACGGGAACGGCATCGTGCGGATCCGCCGGACTGTGCTCGAGAAATATCTGGCAAGCTGTACCATCAGGGCAAACAGGGAACCGCGTCATGGACGAACGAAGAAGCCGCGACTTCTCGAAGGGGCCGGTGTGGGACGAGCGGACGAATCGGTGGCGCGTTGAGATCCGCTACCCGGATGCCTCGCGCCTGCGTAAGCGCTTCAGGCGCGAGCGTGAGGCGCGGCGGTTCTGGTCCGCCGAGCAAACCAAGATCGCCGACGGCGTCTGGAAAAGCCCGGCCCTGAGGCCGGTGCAACTGACGTTCGGCGCCGCGCTCGATCTGTACGCCGCCCACGCCAAACTCCACGTCCCCAGTTACGCGTCGTACACGGAGCCGGCGCTCAAAGTCTGGCGGGCGGGAATTTGCTCAACGACACGCCTGGGCGACGTCACGCCCGGGATGATTGACACCGTGAAGCTCCAGCGAGCGACTGAAGTCAAGAAGGCCAGCGTCGATCGCAATCTGCAGGTCTTGAGGCGGATGTTCAACTGGGCGATCGAGCAAGGCTTGGCGAACGAGAACCCGGTGCGCCGGGTGAAGTTTCTTCGGGCCGAGACACGGCGGCTGCGCTACTTGACCGAGGACGAGTACCGGCGACTGCTCGCGAAGGCGTCCGAGGTCTCGCGATCGCCGCTCCTACGCGAGGCGATTGAACTGGCCGTGCACACGGGCCTTCGTCGCGGGAATCTCCTGGGGCTCCAGTGGGACTGGGTGGACTGGCGCAACCGAGTCGTCCGAGTCCCGCGCACGAAGAGCGGCAAGCCGCAGGCCGTTCCCCTCAATCGGGCGGCCTGGAACGTGCTGCAGCGCCTGTGGAAGGCCCGCGGAGAGAGCTCGTGCGTGTTCGCCCACACCGCTGGCCGAAGCGCCGGCCAAGCCCTCCTGGACCTGAAGAAGGGATTTCACACGGCTCTGGAACATGCCGGCATTGAAGACTTCCGCTGGCACGACCTGCGGCATACGTTTGCCTCCTGGCTGGTCATGCGGGGGGCGTCCGTGCGGGCGGTCGGGGAGCTGCTGGGCCACCAAACGATTCATATGACGATGCGCTATGCGCATCTATCGCCGGGCTACCTCAGCCGGGAAATCGGATTGCTCGACGGCGTTGGGAAGTCAAATCGTCCTGGGAGATCGGTACGAATGGGTCGGAAGTCGAGACTGCCTCGGGAATTGAGAAGAGCCGGGGAAGCGAAGGTTCAGATCTCGAAAAGGGCAAGAAAAGGGCAACGTGCCTTGTCTGAAAACCTGCCGATCGAAAACCCCAATAAAACTGGCGCGCCCTGCAGGACTCGAACCTGCGACCTCCTGGTTCGTAGCCAGACGCTCTATCCAACTGAGCTAAGGGCGCGCGAACACGTGATTATATCAAGTGCCATGGTGTTGGCACACGCGCCCGGGCGACGTCCGGCTAGACCCGCGGCACCACCGGCCGCGCCAGCCCCAGCTTCGCCATCCGGCTCTCGAGCGTCGTCGGCTTGAGGCCGAGCAGCTCGGCCGCGCCGCCCTGACCGCGGATGCGCCAGCGCGTCCGCTCGAGCGTGGCGCGGATGTGCTGCAGCTCGAAGCTCACCAGCGTCTGCGACGTGTGCACCGACGGGGCCGCCGCCGCAGGGGTCGGCATGGGCACCGTCAGGTGCGGACCGGTCGAGAGAATGACCGCGCGATCGATCACGTTGCGCAGCTGCCGCACGTTGCCCGGCCAGCGGTAGAGCTGCAGCTCGCGCATCGATTCCGACGCGATCGAGTCGATGCGCTTGCCGAAGGCTTTCGACGACTCCTCGACGAACATCCAGACCAGGCCGGGGATGTCTTCGACGCGCTCGCGCAGCGGCGGGACGACGATCGGAAAGACGTTCAAGCGATAGTACAGGTCCTCGCGAAAGGCCTTGTCCGCGACGGCCTGATCGAGATCGCGATTGGTCGCGGCGATGATCCGCACGTCCACCTTGATCGACTGCAGGCTGCCCAGCCGCTCGATGACGCGATCCTGAATCACGCGCAGGAGCTTGACCTGATCGGCGGCCGACAGCTCGCCGATTTCGTCGAGGAACAGCGTCGACTGGTGCGCCGCTTCGACGCGTCCGATCTGCCGCGTCACCGCGTCGGTGTACGCGCCGCGCTCGCGGCCGAACAGCTCGCTCTCCATGAGCGTGCTCGGAATCGCCGCGCAATTCACGCGCACCATCTGGCGCCCGCGCCGCGCGCTCATGTCGTGGATCGCCTGAGCGAAGACCTCCTTGCCGCTGCCGGTCTCGCCGAGCAGCAACACCGTCGCCGAGGTCGACGCCACGCGCTCGGCCTGCGCGATGACGCTGCGCACGGCCGCGCTTTCGGCGACGATGAGCTCGGTGGCGCGGCGAAAGATCGCGTCGGAGCGGCGATCGACATCGTCGGAGATCACGGGTGCGGCGGCCATCATGTGTCGTACGCTCCTATCGCTCACGATGTTCCTGCTGGATCGAACAAACATCGCTCTGTCCTTTCTTCTCCGGGCTCGCAGCGCGACCCGATCGCCGGACCGCTTCGTACAACGTGGCCGACGGGACTTCTCCAAACGCGAGTTTGTAGGTGGCGGCGAATCGCCCCAGCTCGTAAAAGCCGTACGTGGTGGCGACGTGCGTCACCGTTCTGGGCCCGGGGCACGCCTCGCTCAGCGCGTGGTGCACGCGCTGGAGCCGCAGCGCGAGCATGCGCCGCTTGGGGCTCATCCCGCGCACGCCGTAGAACGCATTGCGGAGCCCGCGCTCGCTGACGCCCAGCACGTGGCAGAGATGCGAGACCGGGACCGGCGTCGCCAGGTGCGCTTGCACGTAGGCTTCGGCCCGCGCGACCATCGCCCGGCGCGACGCCAGAGCGCTCTCGCTCTTGGCCCGGTCCTGGCACGGCGAACTCATGGCACACACGCTACGCCCCGGGAATCGCACTGAGAACTGCATGAATTAACAGGGCGTCGCTGTAAATGTTCCATGTCCCTTAGGTCAGCTTTACTCTCCCCTTTGGACTCTGACACCATCGTTCCCTCAGAATCTGACGCGGAAAATGAGCTTTCGTCTGCAGGCGCTCGGCGCGCTCCTGGCCGTCGCGGCCGCTCCCGCGACCGCCACCGCCCAAGGCGCGATCGCCGGTACGGTGCGCGACCCGAACAAAGCCCCGCTGGCCGGCGTGACGGTGGTGGCGAGCAGCCCGGCGCTCATCGAGGGGACGCGAACCGCGGTCACCGACGGCGACGGGCGCTATCGCATCGAGGAGCTGCGTCCCGGCACCTACTCGGTGAAGTTCACGCGGCCGGGCTGGGCGCCGTTCGAGGTCGACGGCATCGAGCTCGCGGGATCGTTCACGGCGACCGTGGACGCGTCGCTGACCCTCGGCGCGCTCACCGACGTCGTCAACGTCACGGCCGAAGTGCCGGCGGTCGATCCGCACACGGCGCGCCAGGACGTCACGCTGTCGGGCGATCTCATCCGATCGATTCCGACGGTGCGCAGCTACAACGCGCTGCTGCCGTTCGTGCCCGGGGTCGTCACGAACGTGAACGACACGGTCACGGCCACGTCGAGCACGTCGTTTCCCATTCATGGCGGACGCGCGAACGAAGGACGGCTGACGCTCGACGGCCTGACGATCGGGAGTCCGCCGAGCGGCAACTCCGCGACGAGCTACGTCATCGACGTCGGCACGGCGCAGGAGGTGACGTTCACGACGGCGGGCGGGCTCGGCGAGTCGGAGACCGCGGGGCTGGTGATGAACATCGTGCCCGCCAGCGGCGGCAACACGACGCACGGCTCGTTGTTTGCGAGCGGCACCGACTCGGTGTTTCAGTCCAACAACATGACACCGGCGCTCCGGGCGCAGGGGCTTTCGACCGCGACGCCGCTCGCCGACGTGTACGATTTTTCCGGGACGATCGGCGGGCCCATCGTCCGCAATCGTCTTTGGTATTTCGTCACCGGTCACGCCGGCGGCAGCACGCGCAACAGCGCCACCGTGCACTACAACCTCAACGCGGGCGATCCGGCGGCGTGGCTCTACGCGCCGGATCTCAGCCGGCCCGAGTACTCCGATCGCACGTTCGACAACGCCAGCGGGCGCGTGACCTGGCAAGTGACGCCGCGCAATCGCGTCGCCGCCTTCTGGGATCAACAGAGCCTGTGTGGCGGGTGCACGGGCGCGACGCCGGGGCTGTCCGAGCCGCAACAGATCTCGCCCGAGGCGGTCGGCGTGCTTGGCCGGCCGCTCACCGTCGCGCAGGCCACGTGGTGGTCGCCGGTCACGAATCGGCTGCTGATCGAAGCGGGATTCGTCGGCACGCGCTTCGGCGTCGGCAATTTCGAGCGCGTGCCGAATCCGACGAGCGGCCTGATTCGCGTGGCCGAGCAGTGCGCCAGCGGATGCGCGGCCAATGGCGGCATTCCGGGCCTCGTCTACCGATCGCAGGACTACAGCGTGGCGTACACGGGCTCGTATCTCTGGCAAGGATCGCTGTCCTACGTCACGGGGTCGCACGTGCTCAAGGCCGGCTATCAACACACGCTGATGACCGACGATCGCACGTGGTACACCAACACGCAGAATCTGACGTATCGCCTCAACAACGGCGTGCCCAATCAGCTGACCGAATCGATCTCGCCGTGGGTGAACGACACGCGCGCCGGGTGGGACGGACTGTTCCTCCAGGAGCAGTGGACGCGCGCGCGGCTCACGCTTCAGGGCGCGCTGCGCTTCGATCGCGCGACGAGCTGGTTTCCCGAGCAGCAGGAGGGGCCGTCGAGGTTTCTGCCGACGCCGATCGTCATTCCGGAGACGCGCGGTGTCGACAGCTACAAGGATCTCTCGCCGCGCGTGGGCGCCGCGTACGACGTCTTCGGAAACGGGCGGACCGCGATCAAGGCGTTTCTTGGCCGGTACCTCGACGGCGTCGGCTCGTCCGGCACCTACGCGAACGCCAATCCGTCGATGCGGCTGCCGTCGACGACGTCGTCGTTTGGCACTGCGGGCGTGACGCGATCGTGGATCGACGCCAACGGCAACTTCGTGCCCGATTGCGATCTGCAGAATCCGGCGGCGCAGGATCTTCGCGCAAGCGGCGGCGATCTGTGCGGGGTCATCTCGAACACGAGCTTCGGCCAGAGCGCGCTCACGAACAATTTCGATCCCGCGATCCTGAACGGGTGGGGCGTGCGGCCGTCGGACTGGGATCTCAGCGTCTCGGCGCAGCAGCAGGTGGGATCGCGGTCGGCGGTGAGCGTGACGTACACCCGCCGCTCCTTCCACGGCTTCACTGTCGTCGACAACCTGGCGCTGCAGCCGTCCGATCTCACGCCGTTCAGCATCGTCGCGCCGCTTGATCCGCGGCTGCCCGGCGGCGGCGGCTACATCGTCGGCGGCCTGTACGACGTGACGCCGGACAAGGCCGGGCAGGTCGCCAATGTCGTCACGGCGTCGAGCAAGTACGGCGACTGGTTTCAGTACTTCAACGGCATCGACGTGACCGGCAACGTGCGCGTCGGCGCGCGGTTGACGCTCGTCGGCGGCACGAGCACCGGACAGACGGTCGCGGACAACTGCGGCGTGCGCTCGGCGCTGCCCGAGCTCTCGACGTCGACAACGGGATCGTCGGCGTTTGGCGCCGGCCTCAACGGTTCGGCGGTGACGCCGCTCAGCCCGTACTGTCACGTCGCGTACGGCGTGCTCACGCAGGTGCGCGGGCTCGGCTCGTACGTCGTGCCCAAAGCCGAGCTCGAGCTGGCCGTGACGTTCCAGAGCAAGCCCGGCGCTCAGCTGGCGGCCAACTACGCCGTGCCCAACTCGGCGATCGCGCCCTCGCTCGGCCGATCGCTCTCCGGCAACGCCCCGAACGCGACGGTGAATCTCATCGCGCCGGGGTCGATGTACGGCGATCGGATCACTCAGCTCGACGTCCGGCTGGCCCGAACGCTCAGGATCGCCCGCACGCGGACCCGGCTTGCGGTGGACGTCTATAACGTGCTCAACTCGAGCGCGGTGTTGTCGTACAACAACACGTTCGTGCCGGGCGGCTCCTGGCTGCAGCCGCTGACGATTCTGACGCCGCGATTCTTCCGTTTCACGGCCGAGATGACGTTTTAGGTCGATCCATGTCGCCGTTCTTCTGGCGCGTCGGACGCTCGCGGCCACTCGCGTGGCTGGCGGTCGCGTTGCTCGAGCTCGCGTCGGCCTCGACCGCCCGGGCGGAGGGCCGGCAGCGGCAGGTGCTGGTGCTGTACTCGACCAGGCGCGACGCGCAGATCGTCACCGTCGGCGAGCGCGAGGTCCCGCGCATCCTCGACGGCGGCGTCAACCAGGCGCTGGACTACTACTCGGAGTACATCGACCGCGCGCGCTTTCAGGACCCGGCCTACCGCGCGGCGTTCCGGGATTTCCTGGCGCTCAAATATCGCGATCATCACTTCGACGTCATCATTGCGATGCAGGACATCGCGCTCGAGTTCTTGTCCGACAGCCGCGACGCGATCTTTCCCGGCACGCCCGTCGTGTTCTTTTCCGCCGCACCGGTGGTCGAGCGCCTCGCCAACGCGACGGGCATCGTCTCCGGATTGAAATTGGGCGGCACGATCACGCTGGCGACCGCGCTTCAGCCAGACGTGCGCAACGTGTTCGTCGTCTCCGGCGCCGCCAGAGACGACAAAGCGTACGAAGACGCCGCGCGGACGCAGTTCGCCGCGTTCGGGTCCGATCTCAGCTTCACGTATTTCAGCGGGCTGCCGACGCGCGAGCTGCAGGCGAAGCTGTCGTCGCTGCCGCCGCACTCGATCGTGTACTACCTCGTTGTCGATCAGGATGGCGACGGCGAGAACGTGCATCCGCTCGACTATCTGGATCGCGTCGTCGCCGCCGCGAACGCGCCCGTGTATTCCTGGGTCGACTCGGCGATGGATCACGGCATTGTCGGCGGCAGCCTCAAGGATCAGGCGGCGCAGACGCGCGCGGTCGCCGACCTGGCGCTGCGCGTGCTGCGCGGCGAGCCGGCGGACGGCATTCCGCCGTCGTCGCCGAACCTCAACGTCGATCAGGTCGATTGGCGGCAGCTGCGGAAGTTTGGCATCAGCGAGGCGCTCGTGCCGAAGGGCACGCTCGTCAAGTTCCGCAATCCCTCGGTGTGGGATCGCTACCGGTACTACATTCTGTCGGCCATCGCGCTGCTGCTCGCGCAGTCGGCGCTGATTGCCGGGCTGCTGGTGCATCGCGGGCGGCGACAGCGCGCGGAGGAGCAGGTGCGGAAGGGCCAGGTCGAGCTGCAGGCGAGCTACGCGCGCATTCACGATCTCGGCGGCCGCTTGCTCAACGCGCAGGAGGGCGAGCGCGCGCGAATCGCGCGCGAGCTGCACGACGACATCGGACAGCAAATCGCGCTGCTCGCGATCGACCTCGAGCTGCTCGGCGCGTCGAATCCCGCGCCGCTGGCGGTCGACGCGCTCAGCCGCGCGCAAGGCGTCGCGCGCAGCGTCCACGATCTCTCGCATCGCCTCCATCCCGCGAAGCTCCGCCTCATCGGTCTCGTCGCGGCGCTGACCGGGCTCCAGCACGAGCCGTCGCACTCGGGCATTCCGACGACGTTCACGCACGACAACGTGCCCAGGTCGCTGCCGCCGGACGTGACGCTGTGCCTGTTCCGCATCGTCCAGGAGGCGATGCAGAACGCCACGAAGTACAGCGGTGCGCACG
>Ga0335080_10008818_pt1 | contig 10518 bp, 9 predicted proteins | sample Lox_Sample_34_FD_206720 | JGI IMG/M metagenome (GOLD analysis project Ga0335080, IMG submission 206720) | Soil microbial communities from Loxahatchee National Wildlife Refuge, Florida, United States - Lox_Sample_3.4 | ecosystem: Environmental > Terrestrial > Soil > Wetlands | place: USA: Florida... | reverse complement strand
CCTTTGAGTATTCATCCAGTCGCCCACGTCCAGGCAGGCTTTGGCTTATGAGTGCGGATTCTGCCGGGCAGGACACCTGCCCTAGAATCAGACGATTGGAACTCCGCTTTTGTGACATGACTTACTCGCAAGGCGCTCACAGGTCACTGCATTTTCTAAGTTTCATCGTCATACTTGCGCGCGGTTGAGCTGTCGAGCCCAAGGTCAGCAATTCGACGGCTCCCCTTGGGCCCTCTCCGACTCAGTCAGAAAGGAGTACCTCTCATGTGTACCCTCCCCCTAAGATTTCGCCCAGCAACAATCTTTCATAATTTGAAAACCCGCCGAGTTCCCGGCAGGAGTGGCGCGAAGGTCCTTATCAAGATTTGCTGTCTCCTCCTTCTATCGACAATCGCAGCCACGCGCGTCTACGCCGAGCTGCCGCACTTTGAGCACATCATCATCGTGATCCAGGAAAACCGCACGCCCGACAATCTGTTCGGTGGAAATCCCGGCTTTGAGCCGGGTGTCGACATCGTGCCCGCCGCGATCGGCCATCCCTATACGCTGGCGGCTTGCTTTGACCCCAGCCACAGGCACAGTGCTTGGGAGGCGCAGTACAGCGATACCACAGGGCTCTACACTCCTTGTGCCTCCTACGTTGATACCTCTTCGTGCCCGCCGAACCTGCCGAACTGGTGCCTGCAGGACACCTTTGTGCCCGCCTCCGAAGTGGATCCCTACTTCCAGATCGCCAGCCACTACGGCTGGGCCAATGACATGTTTCAGACCACCCAGGGGCCGAGCTACCCCGCGCATTTTTTCCTCTTTTCCGGGACTTCCGCACCCACCAACGATCCCAGCGGTGATATCGACTTCACCAAGTACTTTGTTTCAGGGAACTCGGCAGGTTTCGATGATTCTGGCTGCACGGCCAACCTTGGCGAGACCGCCAACGACATCGACCGGACGGGACATGAGTCGTACCTCTTCACACCCCCATTTATTACCTGGGGCAATGCCGGCTATCCCTGCTACCGGCATGCTTCGCTTGCTGATCTGCTCGATCACGCCACTCCCACAGCTCTATCCTGGCGGTACTATGCCTGGCATAAACCGAAAGCAATCTGGAATACCCCCTATTCTCTTTATGACATGTGCCAGCCTAACTATCCCGGGACGACGGGAAGTTGCCGGGGCCCGCATTTCACCGGGTCCGACCCGGATGTCATTACCACCGAACAGCAGGTGCTGAACGATATTGGCAATTGCCGGTTGCGGCGAGTCTCGTGGGTGATACCGGACGGGAATTGGTCGGACCATCCGGGTCAGGCGGCCACCCTCAACGGCCCAGCTTGGGTCACCAGTATTGTGAACAAGATCGGTAGCAGCTGGACGGTAAGCGGGAATCAGTGCGACTACTGGGGTGATCAGACCAGTGTCAGCGATATTCGCCACCAGCCCACCCTCATTCTGATCACCTGGGACGACTGGGGAGGGTGGTATGATCATGTCCCGCCGTACCAGATCCTGGTGGACAAACCGGGCAACCCGTGTGTCGTTTGGGGATGTGGGTACATCTCCGGCTTCCGAGTGCCGCTGTTGGTGGTTTCGGCGTTCACGGACGAGCACACCATCTCGGGGCCGTCGTCGAACCCGGATTGCGCAAACAACACCTATTGCCACGATTTTGGGAGTATCCTGAAGTTTGTGGAGAGCAACTGGGGGCTACCAGGAATCGGCAGCCGAGACGGAGGTGTCAGCTATGCAGATGACTTCGCTCCGGACAACAAGAATAACAACATCCCGCTGTCGGAATTCTTCAATCTGACAGCGCCGCGCAGTTTTCACGTCATCAGCTTGCCACCAGGTTCACCGGCGGAGAGCTACTTCACCAGCTACACAGGCGCGGTGGCGCCGGACAATGAGAACTGAAAGCAATTGGCGGACACCTGTAAGGAGGTATTCCTCAGAGCGAGCCCAGCGCTAATCTTGCGATGTGCCTGGAGAGTCGTTCAGCACCCTGGGCACATCGCTCGCCTTCGTTCTAGCTAAGAGGTGCTCATGCACGAAAAAAAATCTATTGCAACCCTCATAGCCATCGCAACCGTTCCGCTGCTAATGCTGCTGTCAGCACCGCTTTCCCTCGGAGCGACTTACAAAGTGCTCTATAGCTTCTCTGGCGGGACCGATGGCAGCATACTCTACGGTGGAGTCGTCTTAGATCGACAAGGGAATCTCTTTGGCCCAACCGCTGGCGGCGGCCAGGATCTCGCAGGCACGATTTACAAGCTCACCCACGAGCCTGGTGGAATCTGGACGAAGACGATAATTCATGATCTGAACTATCAGACTGAAGGAGGACACCCTAACGGTGGCATGGTCTTTGATCAAGCAGGAAACCTGTACGGTACGACTTGGAGTGGCGGTCCGCAGTTGGTCGGCACCATCTTTCAGTTGGTGCCGAACCCAGACGGCCCGTGGACGCTGAACCTGCTCTATGAGGGCGGCTCCCAGTCGGGTCTTGCCATCGATCCCGCAGGCAATCTCTTCGGATTCGGTGGTCCGGGACAATATCACGAGGGAGACATCTTCCGGCTTTCTCCGAATCCGGGCGGGTGGGAATACAGTGAGATCTACAGTTTCGGACTGAACCAGGACGACGGTGGTACTTTCTACGCGCCGCTGATCCTCGACCAAGCAGGCAATCTGTACGGCACCAGTTTCGGTGGTGGGCATGGACGCTTCTGTGGGGGCGGAGGCGGGTGCGGCACGGCCTACAAGCTGCATCCCACCCCGGATGGCACCTGGACAGAGCACATATTTCATCGTTTCGGCTCGACGCCGCAAGACGGCCGGTACCTTTATGGCAGCCTGGTGCGGGATGTGGCCGGCAATCTCTACGGCACGACGCTACAGGGCGGGAACGATGGCACCATCTTCAAGTTGTCTCGCAAGCCGAGTGGGGGCTGGAAGGAGACCATCCTTTACAATTTCCCGAATGCCGTAAAGAACGGTGGCGCTCCAGCCGCAGGCATGGTCTTTGACCAGGCGGGCAATCTGTACGGCACCGCCAGCTCCGGCGGCGATGCGAAATGCCAGTGCGGCGTGGTCTACAAGCTGGATCACAACCCCGACGAGACATGGACCTACAGCGTGCTGCACCGTTTTCACGGCACCGACGGTTGGAGTCCCCAAGCGCCCCTCGTCATGGACAAGAAGGGACACCTGTACGGCACAACCGTCTCGGGCGGCCCCGGCGGCTATGGCGTAGTGTTCAAGATCACACCGTAATCTCGTCGCACTGGTAGTGAGGTTTTATGCAGTGCCGATTTGAAGTCGCCCATGGATATCTTGCGCAAGTTCTGGTTGTCATACTACTGGTGGCGACCTCTGTACGTGCCGCAGCAGAGCAGCCTACGGGCACGACCAATATTCTTCCTGCTGTTAGCGGCGTTTTCATGAAAGTCCGGCTTGAGCCCTCAACAAGACTCTCTGCATTGAAACCGGGGGACGTGGTCACAGCGACCCTGGCGCGACCTGTGTTCTCTGGGGAACGAGAAATCTTTCCCGCTGGCACTACAGTTCGCCTAACCGTGGACAAGCTGGAGCGGCAGCGACGGACGCTGAATGATCGCTGGCCGTGGGTGGTGCGGATGTTCCTGCCGCACTGGCAGAATTATCCGTGACTACCTGTTTACTACTTAATTAAGCGCTCTGAGCATGCCCCTTTCCCTCCTCCCCATCCTGCGTTGACCCTGCGAGAAGCCGCTGACTATACTCAAGAAGACCCCATGGGAGCCGAAATGCCGCTATCTGCATTGATCGTGGACGACGAGCAGTTGGCCCGGGACGAACTCGCTTACCTGCTCAAGAACGTGGGCGATATCAACGTCGTGGCGCAGGGTAAGAATGGCGTCGAAGCCGTAAACCTGATCCGCGAGCACCATCCCGATCTGGTTTTCCTCGATGTGCAGATGCCGGGCCTCGACGGCTTCGGTGTGATCAAGAAGCTGATCGACAAGAGAGTGCCCATTCCCCAGATTGTCTTCGCCACCGCCTTCGATCAATACGCGGTGAAAGCTTTCGAAGTGAATGCGGTCGACTACCTGCTGAAGCCATTCGACAAGAAACGCGTGGCGCAGTCGGTGCAGAAGGCGCGCGAAAAGCTGGATACCACCGCCTCGCCGTCGGACAAGTTCGACACCCTGGTCCGCATGCTGGAGTCGCAGAAGACGCCGACCGCCAAGATTCTCATCAAGTCCGCCGGGCGGCTCTTTCTTGTCGATCAACGAGAAATCTGCTTTGCATCAATCGAGGAGGGCGTTATCAGCGTGGCGACCAGCGGTCTGAACGGGATGGAGGGACAATCGAATTGCCGCACCCTGGAAGAGCTTCTGGAAAGCCTTAACCCGTCGGTATTCTGGCGCGCTCACCGGTCCTACCTGGTCAACATCAATCGCATCAAGGAAGTCGTCCCCTGGTTCAAGAGCTCCTATCAACTCCGCATGGACGACAAGAATCACACCGAAATTCCGGTGAGTCGCGCTCAAACCAAACGTCTGCGTGAGTTGTTTGGGCTTTGAGGCAAGTCAGCCCGACCGGTGTGGCGTTCGAGGAATATGGATAACCAAGGCGGTGGCCGGGGACCCTTCACCGGCCACCGGGGGGCTCCGGGATAAGTTCAGACCGCCATCGCCTCTAATGCGGTCCGATTGCGAATCACCAGAGTGGATCCTTCCAAACGAATGAGCTGCTTTTTCCTGAGATCACTCAGAAGGCGAGTTACAGTTTCCCGCGACGACCCGATCATCTGAGCCATTTCTTCATGAGTCAGCGCAGGCCGGATGCGGATTTCCGGAACCCCCTCTTGCGAGTCGTGGTTGATCGTCCACGATAGCAGCAGACGGGCCAGTTTCCCGGCGGAGGAGCGCGCCAGGATCAGGTCGTGGATGTCGCGGTAGGCGGACTGGTATTCCTGGCTCAGGGCCTGGGCAGAACGCAGACCAAGTTCTCCATTTTTCTGAACCAATTTGATGAGCTTGTCCCGATCCAGGAAATTCACCTGGCAAGGTCCCGTGGTCTCGGCAGTGACTTCGTGTGGCGTGCTCGATACTACCGCGCTCAGGCCCAGTACCTCGCCAGCTTCCGCAATTTTCAAAATCAAAACCCGGCCCTCGCGCGAGGTGGTGGATAGCTTGACCCTGCCGGCGCACAACACAAATACTCCGCGCGGCGACTGTCCTTCCAGATAAAGCACGGCCCCGCCCGGCAAGGTGCTTTGATGGCTGCAGACACTGATGGCTTTCAACAGTTCGGGAGGAAAATTACAAAAGAAGTTGGCTTTTCTCAAACGGCAGGTTAGACAACTGTCGGTAATCTCCAGACCATAGGGAGTGTTCATTGATGCCTTCCCTGGCAGAAACCCTTGCCTAGCCCTGGCGGGTCTGCCAGTTGCCTGTGCTCTAGCCGGTGCGCTGCCGCCGGATCTGGTCGACGATGTAGCTGGTGAGGGCTCCCCTGGCTTCCAGCTCCGCGCCAGCGCAGTGCATCTCCCGAAGCAGTGCTCGTCCGGCGGTATCGACGTAGGACACCGCGTCCATGGCAATGCGCAGGGTCTTCATCCGCGGACCCGCCAGCAGGCTCTGCCAGCAGCGTTCCAACTCCGGCACCCATTGTCCGGCCAAGTCCCCCTCGAGCCGAATGGTTGCCGAGTCCGCCCGGTCTTCGATGGTTATCCTGAGCATTACCCTGGGTGCTGCAGGAGATCGCGTGCAGCTTGGTTTCCAACTGGGGAAACAGGCCTCATTCGGCTGTAAACAGGGAGGAATGGGTAGAAAGCCCAGACGGCTCCTCCGCTTGAAAAGTGACGATGACCCGGCAGGCTGCTGGTTTATCGGCACCAGGCTTGGGGGTTGCGGAATCTGCTCCGCGCCCCGCTGGACAGGATCTTAGCTTTGATAATCGGAGCGGATAATGCCCATCTTGCGCATTCTGGACTGCAGGGTGGTACGCTTCATTCCCAGCCGGGCGGCGGCGCCACGGGGGCCCGCCACCACTCCGCCCGCCTCGCGCAACACCCGGATAATGTGCTCTCGCTCCACCTTTTCCAAGGTCACCTCCGAGCGGGCATTGCTTTCGTAGTCGGGCCGCAGTTCAGCCAACGGGGCTCGCAGCACATGGCCCTCGGAAAGAATGACTGAGCGCTCGATGAAATTCTCCAATTCTCTGACGTTGCCCGGCCACTCCCAGCCCATCAGCGCATTCATGGTCTCGGTCGGAATGGTCTCGATCTGGCGGTTCATGCGGCCGGCAAATTTCTGGACGAAATAGCGTACTAACAGAGGAATGTCCTTGGGCCGCTCCCGCAGCGCCGGCACGCGGATCGGGAAAACGTTCAGCCGATAGAACAGATCACTGCGGAACTGGCGCTCCGCGACCGATTCCGCCAGATTGCGGTTGGAGGCGGCAATGACGCGCACATCGACCGCGATGGTGCGAACGCTCCCCAGCCGTTCAAATTCCTGGTCTTGCAACATGCGCAGGAGTTTGGGCTGCAGTTCAAGGGCGATATCGCCAATCTCATCCAGGAAAAGCGTGCCCTTGTCGGCCAATTCCACCCGTCCAAGCTTCCGGGTCAATGCCCCGGTGAAAGCACCCTTCTCGTGTCCAAACAGTTCACTTTCGAGTAGGCCGGTGGGGATAGCCGCGCAATTGACCTTGATGAAATTGTTGTCTTTACGGGAGCTCATGCGATGTACGGCGCGGGCAATCAGTTCCTTGCCCGTCCCGGTCTCACCCATAATGAGCACGCTGGCGTTGCTCGGGGCCACGGTTCTCACCTGGGCCAGCACCCGTTTGAGAACGGGGCTTTCACCGATGATTTCCTCGAAATTCACCTTAGAGCGAATCTCGCCTTCCAGGTAAAGCTTCTCTTCCGTCAGCCGGTCTTTCAGATGGGCGATTTCCTGGTAGGCTCGGGCATTCTCCAGGGCGATCGCCATCTGTCCGGCAATCTGCTGCAAAAGATCGAGGTGCTGCGGGGTAAATGCGTTTTCTTCCTTGCTAGCCAGATTCAAGGTGCCCAGCATTCCGTTGCGGGTGACGAGCGGAATACAGCAGCCGGACTGCACACCGGCGTCGAACATGCGATTCACCACCGAAGAGCGGGATGATTCCGGATCGGCCCGGCTGATGAACTTGACTTCGCCGGTCCGCATGGCGTGGGCGGCCACCGAATCGGAGGCCGGCACAAGCGACCCTACTTCCAGTCCGGCCACAGGATTGTCGAGGACGTGGATTCGCATTTCGTTGGTATCTTTTTCATGCAGTGAAATGCTGGCGTAGTCAACCGGGAACACGCGGCGCAGAGTCTCCGATATCGTAGGAAAAACCCCCGGCAAGTCGCACTGGGACACCAGCGTGCGATTGACCTCAAGCAGAGTGCGGAACCTCTCCTTCTCGTCTTTCAGGGCTTGCCGAGTCAGGGCGCTCTCCATCAGCAGCGCCACCAGGTCGGCAAACCCGGAAAGCAGCTGCACGTCCCTCTCGCCATAAGCATTGGCTTGGCAACTCCCCAGCCCCATCGCTCCCAGCTTTTTCTGGGCCGTGGTTAGCGGCAACACGCAATAAGAACGAACCCCCTTCTGGTGCAGGACTGCGAAAAAATTGGGAAAGCGCGTTTCCTCCTTGACTTCGGGAACCACCAGGGGCTGTTGGGTCTGCATGACCCAGCCGCTGGGAGACCTGTCAATCGAAAACTCCGTGGGCGCAGAACTGGCCTCGCCGCCTTCCAGCAGGTGCAGTCGCATAACATTCTTCTCGGGATCGTGCAGGGAGAAGCTGGCCAGTTCGAAAGGAGCGATCTGATGAAGGCGCTTGGTCAGTTCGGGAAACAGTTCGGGCAAGCTCCCATGATGGACCATCAAGTCCATGACTTCGAGCAATGCTCCATAACGCAAGTTATCCCGGTCGGAGTCGAAGTGGCTAGCGGAAGTTGACTGCATACGAATACCTTCCTCAATTCTTATGTGCCGGGTCTTTATTGAGTCAGACTATGCAACGTACCCTCGCGGGAGGGACTCGGGCCTCAAGTCCGCACTCCATGCAAAACACGCGACCCAAGCGCGCTGGAATACTCCCATGCGGCCACATGGAAGGATTCACGGGGGAGGACGCGCCATCGTGGAACGCTTCTCTCTTCAAATATAGAGGTTCTGTGGACCTTCGATTCATCCTCCTCGGTTTTGTTACAAATTCCGAACAAGCTTCGTTTGGCGATCCACACCCTCTATAATGGAAGCAGTGGCTCGCGGTTGGGAAAGTAAGTCGGTAGAAGCACAGCAGGCGGAAGCGGCAGAAGGGCGAAGCCCGGCCAAGCCGCGCCTTACCGCTGCGCAAGTTGCAAAACTGCGCAACAAAGAGGGGCTCCTCCTATCGCGGAGTCGTGTGCTGCAACAACTGCAAACCAGCCATAGCCCAGCTCACCGGGAGATGTTGGAAAAGACCCTGATCGACCTAAACGCTAGAATTGCGCAAGCGGACAAATAAGTCCGACTTAAGCAAGTAGGTACTACCTTTTGGCACTGCCCCAAGCTCTTCAGTTGGATTATCGGAAATCAAAGACTGAAAAGCAACACAATTGTTTCTACCGTCGATAGCTGCTCCAGTCCACCGACACAAGACTGTACGAAAGAGTACCCAAGGACCGGCTGGCTCGCCCCCCTGACGTATAATGGAGAGGTGAGAGCCTACGTGTACGTTTCGCTAAAACGGAGCGTTCTGGATCCCCAGGGCAAAACCATTCAAGGCGCCCTTAACAAACTGGGCTACAAGGGGTTGGAGGATGTCCGTCAAGGTAAATATTTCGAGATTGTTCTGGACGGTGGCCTGAATCGCGAGCAGGCGAAAGCCGAAATCGAGCGCATGGCGCGCGAGGTCTTGACCAATCCCGTCATCGAAGAGTTTCGCTTCTCCCTCGAAGACTAGGGCGGACTCGGACGCGAACTTGCCGGAGTCCTCTGTGGTAGCCAGAGAGCCAAATGGCATGAGCAGCCAGGCTGGGTTACGGTTGGAGAAGGAGTGTCACTATGTGCGGCATCGTCGGTTATGTAGGCAAGAAGCAGGTTGTGCCGGTCATCGTGGAGGGTCTGCGGCGACTGGAGTATCGCGGCTATGATTCTGCCGGCATAGCCGTGGCCGGTAACGGCCAGGGTCTGCAGATCCGACGTGCAGAAGGCAAACTGCGTAACCTGGAAGAAGCCATCCGCCTGAAACCGCTCGACGGCACTTATGGCATAGGTCACACCCGCTGGGCCACGCACGGACGTCCTACCGAAGAGAATGCTCATCCCCATCGAGACTGCACCGGCAAAGTCGTAGTTGTACATAATGGCATCATCGAAAACTACGTCCCGCTGAAGAAGAAACTGATCGAGGAAGGTCATCGGTTCACCACCGAAACCGATACGGAAGTAATTGCCCACCTGGTGGAGAAGTATTTCCTGAAAACAGCGAATGGCAAACACGCCTCACTGGAAGAGGCCGTTCGAAAGACGGTAAGCCAATTGACCGGCGTTTTCGCCTTGGCGGTCATCGCGATTGACGCACCGAACAAAATTGTGGCCGCGCGCAATGGGCCGCCAGCCGTGATCGGCCTGGGTAAAGACGAGTACTTCGTAGCTTCCGACGTACCCGCGATTCTTTATCACACGCGCGATCTTTTCTTCCTCGGCGACGGCGACCTTGCGGTCATCACCCCCGACGGCGTGCAACTCACCGACTTCAACGGGCAACCTGTGGCGCGCCAGGTACAGCACGTCACCTGGGATCCGATCATGGCGGAGAAGGGCGGCTTCAAACACTTCATGCTCAAAGAAATTTATGAGCAGCCGCGCTCGGTCCGCGACACTACTCTGGGGCGTATCTCCCAGGAAACCGGGCACGTGTTTCTCGACGAAATGGAAATTTCCGACGCCGAACTCCGTGCCGTGAAGAAGTTGAACATCGCGGCTTGCGGCACCAGTTGGCACGCCGCGCAAGCCGGCAAGTTCATGATCGAAAGCCTGGCGCAGGTCCCCGTCGAAGTCGACTACGCCAGCGAGTGGCGCTACCGCGACCCGATTATCACGCCTGACACGGTAACCATGCTGATTTCGCAGTCGGGCGAGACCGCAGATACCATCGCCGCTCAACGCGAGGCCAAGTCTAAAGGCTCCAAGACCATCGCCATCTGTAACGTAGTAGGCTCCATGATCACCCGCGAAGCCGCGGGGACGATTTATACGCACGCCGGTCCCGAGATTGGCGTCGCATCCACTAAGGCCTTCACGGCGCAGCTTACCGCTCTTTATTTGTTCGCACTGTATCTGGCGCAAGTCCGCGGCACGTTGACTCCGGAACAGGCAACCGATGCGGTGCGGGAGCTTACCCGCATTCCCGGCAAGCTTGAACACCTCCTGACCCACGAAGAAACCTGTGAGGATCTGGCCAAGGAATATATGCGGGCGCAGGACTTTCTATTCCTCGGCCGCGGCATCC
>Ga0335080_10008816_pt1 | contig 10521 bp, 10 predicted proteins | sample Lox_Sample_34_FD_206720 | JGI IMG/M metagenome (GOLD analysis project Ga0335080, IMG submission 206720) | Soil microbial communities from Loxahatchee National Wildlife Refuge, Florida, United States - Lox_Sample_3.4 | ecosystem: Environmental > Terrestrial > Soil > Wetlands | place: USA... | reverse complement strand
GTCAGATCCTCGTACAGCGCCAGTCCGAAGGGATCGGTATAGGGGCTGAGAATCGTGTACGTCAGCTCGCCGGAGACGCCGACGAATCGCGTCGCCGAATAGTGGGCGTCAGGATCCGGATGATCATAGGAGAACGGCTCGGCGGGAGTGGTTGCCCCGAGTGGGCCGTTGTGGTACGCCTGATTCCAGGAATAGTTGAGCTCCAGCGCGGCTTGGAGTCTGCTCGTGAGGCCGTATTCGATTTCGGTTCGGAAGTCGAGGCCGTCAAAGTAGCCCGCGATTTTTTCGTGCCGCCACGTCACCGCTTGCTGGATCTCCCGCGCCCCTTTGGGCAGCAGGTCGGTGGTGATCACATAGCCGAACGCGCTCTCCTGAGCCGCGAGAGCGCGCGCCCCCCAGGAGGTCAGGCCCGCGACACACCCGATGCCAAGAGCGATGAGTCCTCGGGAACGCCGGAACGCCTGGGTTCTCATGCGACGCTCACGGTTGATTTCGAAATGAAAGAGAGTCTGTCGTAATTCGGCGCAGACACGTTCGCTCCCATTAATAAATTATGAGTTCTATTGTCGGGATTGTTGCTTCGGAACGTATCCGGCCAAATTCACACGGTCAAGGCGGGGGTTCCCTTCAGCGCGCCGCTCGCTACACCGTCAGATAGTCGCATGGCACCCCCGGCGCGGACGAGAACGCGCTCTCGCCGAACCGAGCAGCGCCATGGCAGTGAGGATCGAGAGAGACGATCGAGTCATGATAGGAGTATGCAGCCAAACGTGCGCGCGGGGTAAGCGCGCTAATCGTCGGTCAGTCGGCCACGACTTCCCGACTCCCCGCACCGATGCCGCGACGCAACAGCAGCGCGAGCGGCAATCCCACCACGAACAACGCGGCCGCCAGGGCAAACACGTGATTGTACGCCAGCACTCCGGCCTGACGCGTGATGATCCGGTCCAAGAGACCCAACGCCTGCTGGTGCGCGGTCAGGGCATCCGCGCCACGGCTCATATATGAATGGGCCACCCGATCGAGCCAGGGCATGGCCACGCGCGAGGCGCCGGCGTCTTCCGCGAGGATCTCACGATACCGCACCGTGGCGCTGCTCAAGGTGGTCGCGGCCACCGCGATCCCGATGCTCCCCATGACCTGTCGCACCACGTTGTACAGACCCGTTGCCGCCGTCATGCGCGGCTTGGGAATGGTCGAGAGCGCGGCGGTACTGAGCGCCACGAAGATGAGGCTGAACCCCACGCCCTGCCACACCTGCGGCCAGAACAGGTCCCAGTAGCCCACGTCGGACGTAAGGCGCGACATCGCGTAGAATCCCCACCCCGCCACGAACAGCCCGCTGCCGACCAGCGCCCTCGGCCCGAGCCGATTGTAAAACCGCCCGCCGATCGGCATCAGCACGGCCATCGCGAGGCTGCGAGGCATCATCACGATGCCCGACTGCATGGCGCTGTAGCCCAGCAGGGTCTGCAGAAACACCGGGAGGAGAAACAGGCTGCCGTTCAGCGCCATGCCCAGCACGCCGCCCAGCGCAGTGGCCGAGCTGAACGACACGTTCTGCAAGATCCTCAAGTTCACGGCCGGGTGCTCGGTTTCGAGCTCGCGCCACACAAACAGGACGAGGGCGCACGCGGCGATCGCCGCGAGCCGCACGATGAACCCCGACTCCCACCAGTTGTGGCGTTGGCCTTCCTCGAGCATCAATTGCAGCGCGCCGAGCCCCGTGACGAGAAACCCGAGGCCGAGCCAATCGACGGTGCCGTGCTCGCGCACCAGATACGGCGGATCTTCGATGAAGCGCGACACGAGCACCACGCTCAACAATCCGATCGGCACGTTGATGTAGAAGATCCAGGGCCAGGAATACTGATCGGTGATCCAGCCGCCGAGCGTGGGGCCGAAGGCGGGTGCGAGCACCGCGCCGAAGCCGTACAGACCCATGGCCATGCCCTGCTCTTCCGGCGGAAAGCTTTCCCGCAGGATGGCCTGCGACACCGTGAGCAGCACACCGCCCCCGACACCCTGCAGGATGCGCACCGCGATCATGGCGTTGAGATCGCGCGCCAGGCCGCACGCCATCGATGCAGCCGTGAAAAGCAGCACACTCGCCGTGTAGAATCGCTTGCGGCCGAACCGCGCGGCCAGGAGGCCCGTGATGGGCATGATGATGACCTGGGCCAGGATGTAGGCGGTGACGACCCAGGTGATCTCCTCCAGCGTGGCGCCGAACGACCCCGACATGTCGGGCAGCGCGACGTTGACGATGCTGGAATCGAGCACCGCCATGATGGTCCCCGTGAGCACCGTTCCGGCGATGATCCACTTCCGGTGCACTGCTCGCGCATCCATAGTTAGGGAATCTAACTATCTTCCGGGAGTCATATTTCGGGATGAGACGGAAACGCGTCACCCCGTCGCCGCGGGACGTCGCCGAGGTCGTGCTCGATTTCGCCATGTCCGTGATCCGGGTGGTACGCCCGGAGGTGCAGCGCGCCGGGCCGCGCCAGCTGTCGCTGTCGCAGCTCCGCACGCTCGCGTTCCTGGAAGCGAACCCGCGCGCGCCGCTCTCCGCGGCCGCGGACGCCGTGGGGACCACGCTCCCGAGCATGTCGGCGCTGGCGGTGGGGCTCGTCGAGCGCGGGCTCGTGACCCGAGTGCCGTCCGCCGACGACCGGCGCCGGCTCGAGCTGCGCCTGAGCACATCGGGCGCCGCGGCGTTACGGGCCGCCCGGCGAGCGGCCCGGGCGGCCGTGCGGACACGCATCGGCCCGCTCTCGGCGCGCGAGCGCACGCAGCTCGTGCGCGCCCTCGCCCGGATGCAGTTCGACCGATCGAGCAAGGAGACCTGGTGAGCGACGCGCTGCTGGTGATGGACGTGCAGCTGGGTGTGATGTCCCGCTACCCCGCGGCCGAGCGAATGCTCGACGGCGTGACCCGCGCGCTCGAGGCGGCCCGCCAGCGGCAGCTCGCCGTGATCTTCGTGCGGCTCGCGTTCCGGCCCGGCTACCCTGAGGTGAGCGCGTCGAATCGGACGCTGAGCACGCTCACGCAGCGCCCGGGCGGCGACATGTTCACCGCCGGCGGCCCGACCACCGAGCTGCATCCGGCGCTGGGCGCACGATCCGACGAGCCCGTGGTCGTGAAGAAGCGCTACAGCGCGTTCACCGGCTCGGACCTGGAGGTGCTGCTCCGGTCGCGCGGGATCACTCGGCTCGTGCTCGCGGGGATCTCGACCAGCGGCGTGGTGCTCTCGACGCTGCGCGAAGCGGCGGACCGCGACTATCAACTCGTGGTTCTCAAGGACGCGTGCTGGGACGGCGACGAGGAAGTGCACCGCGTGCTGACCGAAAAAATCTTCCCGCGTCAGGCCGAGGTCGTGACCGTGGCGCAGTGGATCGAGCGTCTCTAGGTCGAGCCGGCCGACACGGTATGCAGCAGGGCTGAGAGACTGGCCGCGGCGTTGCCCCAGCGATGCGAGCGCAATACCTGCTCACGCATGGCGAGGCCGAGCCGGCGGCGACGCTCGGCGTGCCACAACAGGTCCACCACGATGCGCTCGAGTCCTCGAATATCCCGCGCGACCAGCTCGCGAGCGTCGGGCGGGAGCGTCAGGCCGTTCGTGGCAAGCGCCGTCATCGCCACCGGGCGCCCCGCGGCCCACGCTTCGAGCACCTTGTTCTTGATGCCCGACCCGCACACCATCGGCGCCACGAGCACCCACGCTTCGCGCAGCACGCGGTACATGTCGGGCACGTCGGGGCGCAGCTCGACTCCCGCGAGACCGGCGAGGGCGTGAACCCGGGGCAGCGGCCGTCGTCCGGCGATCACGAACCGGGCTTCGGGAACGGCCGCGCGGATTTGCGGCCAGACAGTCTCCGCGAACTGGCACACCGCGTCCACGTTGGGCGCGTAATCGAGCACGCCCGTGAACGCAACCGTAGGAATCGGACCCTCGGCGCTCACCGCATCCTCCGCCAGGACCTCGGGTGGCGCCGCGACCCCATTGGGAATGGTGTGAATCGTGTCGCGGCGCGCCAGACGACGCAGCGCCCGGGCGTCGTCCTCTCCCACCACGACGGTCGCAGACAGCCCGCGCACCACGCGACGCTCGTAGACCGCCTGCGCGCGCAGCGTGCTCCAGGCGGACAGCCATTCCCGTTTGGTGCGCGCATGATGACGGCTGCGCCACGCCGCCAGAGCCAGACAGTCGATGCGGTCCGCGACGCTGGGCGGGAACCGGCGCGTGAAGCCGAGGAACTCGGCACCGTGCCACAGGAGCGCCGCCTGTGGCTGCCACACGGCTATGGCCGCGTCAGCAGCATCCTCGAGTGGACGCGTCTCGAACTGCGAAGGGAGTGAGGACCAGCACCCGGCGAATGAAACGGGCTGATACGCGCGCAGCCGGCTGTGCAGCGCGTCGGGCAACAGCGCCGGCGGAGCGAGCAGCACGACGCGCCACTGATCCACGAGCTCGCGCAGCAGATGATACACCCTGATGGCATAGCCACTGATGAGCGGCCAGGGTGGTGCGGTCGCGACCGCCAGCAGAACGGGCTTAGCCATGTCGCGCGCCTGATCTCATGCGATGGAACAGCTCGCGGATCCACGCCCGATCGGACGCCGGCACGAGACTGGTACGCCACACGAGCGTCGCGTACAGCGCGAGGGCGCTGGCCGGGCCGAGCGCGAGACGCCAGACGGGTGGCGCCAGGTGCACGAGCAGCCACGCGATGCCGGCGGAGGCTGCCGCCGCGGCGAACAGCCGCGCCAGATGACTCCACGGAAGGAAGCGCACCAGCCGCAATTCCAGGCGCGCCGCGTTGCGCCACGAGGCGATGAGCGAGAACGTCGCGACTCCGGCGACCAGGCTCGCCACCGCCCCGGCCGTGCCGAACGCATGCACCAGCGGCACGAGCGTGATCAGCGCCACGGCAAGTGACGCGAGATCGGCGCCGACCATGAGCCGCACATCCCCGGTCGCGCGGAGCAGCGGCGAGGCAAGCAGCACCTGCAGCGGCAGCAGCACAAGATTGATCCGGAACACCGCCGCCGCTCCGCCGTACGCCGGCCCGAACAGCACCGCGATCGCGTCGGGGGCGAACACCTCTCCGATCGCGAACACCGGGAACAGCAGCACGGCCAGGGCGGCGGCGGCCCGCTGCCAGGTGGCGCGCGCCGCGGCAACGTTCCCCGCGGAATGGTGTCCCGCGTTCTCGAGCACCACCACCTCCCCGATCGTCTGGGTCACGTGGTCGAGCACGGGAATCTGGATCAGGCCGATCGCGTACACGGCGAACTGGCCCGCGCTCATCGTGGCGCCCACGTAGAACGCGTGCACCCGGTCACGCAATAATCCCACGAGCGCCGCCGCGGCGAACGGCAGCGCGTACGCGAGCTGTTCCCGCAACAGGCCCCTCGCGGACACGGAGCGGCTCGCCCCGAAGCGCCACAGGAGATAGACCACGAGCGCCACGGTCTCGAGCAGCAACACGCCGCACGCCGCCATCACGACGATTCCGAGATCCTTCGTGAGCCAGGCGGCGAGCATGAGGACGATGGCGTACAGCGCGCCGAATCCGGTGACGAAGAGCGCCACGAGCCGCGAGCGCCGCTCCACGATCGCCGCCACGGGCAACAGCGCGGCGGGAATTGAAAGCGCGACGAAGATGGCGAGCCACGGGATATAGAGTGCGAGCGGGGCATGGAAGAAGCGCTGCAGCTCACCAGCAAAGAAGAAGAGCGCGCCGGCGCCAACGATCCCCAGCACGCCCAGCAACGCGGCCGACTGAACCAGCAGACGCTGCGCCTGATCGCCATGGCGCGGGACCAGATAGAACACGCTGGCGGGCAACCCGAACGACAACAGCGGCACGGCGGTGCCCGCAATCAGAAACAATTCCTTGTAGTAGCCGAACGTGGTCTGGTCGAATACGCGCACGAGCAGGAGCGGCACGGCGATTCCGACGACAGCGCCAACGGCGCGCGCGGCGGTGATCCACACCGAGAGCGCGCGACGCGACGTCTCCGGACGCAGCAGCTGCTGCCACACCGTGGTGGAGGGGGGCGCGGACGCTCGCGCAGTTCGAGCAGTTACATATGGCAACACGAACCGCTAAACCTACGGCTCGGGGCAACCCCTGCAACCTCCCTATTTGGGGGGAAGGTCGCGCGTCATTTCAATCATGGTGCGCCGGAACCCGGCGCGGGTGAACAAGCGTTGCGCCGCCTCGTTGCCGACCGCCGTCGACAGCACGAACTGGCGCGCCCCGCGCGACGCAAGTGCCGCGATCGTGGCGTCGAGCAGCAGGCGCCCGATCCCATGGCCACGCTCCGCCGGATCGACCACGATGTCGTACACAACGCCCGCCGGCCCGCGCAGCGACATGTAGTCCGTGCCTTCCACGCCCGCATACGTGTAGCCGATCACCCGATCATTGTGCTCGGCCACGAGCACGACGACGTGCGGCTCTTCGAGCTGCGAGCCGAGAAAGGAGGCGTAGGCGGGTTCCGTTCTCGGCGTGGGCGCGATGAAGCGCGCCGCGTCCAGCTCGTGGTGCATGCGAACCAGGAGCACGGCAAGCTTGCCAATGGTGGGAAGGTCGGACGCGGTGGCCGGCCGGATATGGTTCACGGTCTCTTCACACGTTCTTGATCGGTTCGTTACACCCATCGGATGGCGCGCGCGGGCGTGGCGCGCTTGGTTGTGACATTCCCCTGGTGGATTCCCCGCATGGCGCACCGCGTATCCGTAACGCGAATCGATCGTACCTGCCTGGCCGTGGAAGGCACGGCCACGTGGGACGGCCGGCAGCTGTCGGATTTTCGTTTTCTCGACGGGAATCCCATGCCGCTCCCAAGAGGCAGCCGGTTCGAGATCCACGTATACGAGCACGCGATGAGACGGCCGAGCAAAGACGAGCTGGACCGACAGTTCGGCGCTACGTGAGCGCAGGCTGTCTCAGCCTCGCCCCGCGCGGTGCGCAGCAACATAATCCCGCAGCACCCCGGCTTCGGTCTCGAGCTGCTCCAGCACCTGTTTTACGATATCGCCGACCGAGATCACGCCGATCGGCCGGCCATCCTCTTCGACGACCAGGTGGCGCTGGCGCTCGCTGGTCATGCGGCGCATCACGTCGTACAGACTCTCATCCACCTTGCAGGTGGCGGCGGGCCGCATGATCTCGCGCATACGTACATCGAGCGCGTTCCACGACCGGCGCCCGACCGCGCGCACAATATCGCGCTCGGCCACGAAGCCCACGAGGCGGCCGCCGTTCACGACGACGGGAAGGCCGCCGATATTGTGCAACATCAACAGATGAACCGCTTGTTCGACGCTACCCTCAACATCGATGGTGATCAGGGTAGATGGCTTGCGCTCGAGCAGATCTTGGACACGCATGGTAGCACTCCAGTGCGACGAGTACGACGGCAGGACCTGTATTTCTGAAACCCATGCGGATGAGTAGGGTTCCCGGATCGGATCAGGCTCGAGGGAACGTGAAAAAAAGCACAAGGCGGCGAGCAAATGATGACACACGCCCGCCTCGGATCGAGCATTGTGGCGCCGGCGCGCATGCAACACGCAGGTCCTTAGGTGCTCCAATAGAGAAAGGAAGAACGTGAAGCCGCTACGTTCACTGATCAGCGCGGGTCTCGTCGTGTTGTCGACGCTGGCAACCACGTGGGACCCTCCGGGCCACCGCATCATTGCCGAGATCGCCTGGGACAACATGACGGCGCGGGCGCGCGCGCGGGCGGTCGGGTTGATCCTGCACGGGCCGCCGGTTGCGAACCTCGCTTCCCTGCGGCCGGGCCCTGAGGGAGGAAGTGACGGGGAGCGCGATCGCGCGCTGTTCCTGAACGTCGCTACGTGGGCCGATCTCGTCCGCAATCGCGCGCAACCCTGGCACGTGTACAACGAGCCCACGTGGCACTATGCGGATTTCTATTGGGACGTCGTCGACGGACGCCCCCACGACCTGCCCGGCGCGGGCCCCGGCCCGGTGAACGCCGGGGAGCGCATCGCGGCGTTCCGGGCCACGTTGGTCGATCCGAGCGCGGCCGACACCACCAAAGCGATCGCGCTCGCCTGGCTGCTGCATCTGGTCGGCGACATCCACCAGCCGCTGCATTGCAGCTCCCGGGTCACGCCCGAACACCCGCTACCACGGGGGGACCAGGGCGGGAACCTGTTCCACCTGTCGGACAGCGTACGGCTGCACGCGTATTGGGATGAAATGATCGACCGCGCGATCGTGCCGGGCGCGAGCGAGGATTCGTTCGCGTACGCCACGCGCGCGGCGCGGGAAGTTGAGCGGCGCTACACACGGGCGGCGTTGGGTGGCGTGGCGGCGTCGGGAGACGTGGCGCAATGGCAGCGGGAAGGTCTCGAGCTCGCCCAGACAGTGGTGTACGCGGGACTGACGCGGGGGGCTCCGCCGCCCGCTGCCTACGATCACACCGCATTCGACGTCGCGGAGCGACAGGGTGCGCTCGCGGGATACCGGCTCGCGGCGCTGCTCAACGCAACGCTCGATCCGCCAGCCGCTGCCAAATAATCGTTTCGCTAGAACGTCCACCCCGCCGTGAACGTCACGCCGAAGTCGTTCTTGGGCGCGGTCACGGGCGGCCGGCTGTCGAACCGGTCGAACACTGTGAGCCCGAGGGTGAAATCCTTCAGGACCTCGTGCGACAGCCGCGCATCGAAGTCCAGGCGGACGCGCCCCGGGTCGGTGAGGCTGGGATACAGCGACAAGGTCGATTGCAAATCCGATTTGGGAGAATCGAGCCGGAAGTACTCGCCGCTGAACGTGACTAACGCTTCGAGATTCGACGTCGCGCTGCTCCCGACGAAGCGTTCGTTGGTGTAGGTCAGTCCCCCGCCGAGCAGCACCTGCGCGCGATTGTTTTGCACCAGGTAGCGCCCGCCACCCGCTGTGAGCAGGCCGCGCAGGTCGAGATCGAGCTCGTCGTTCTGTTCCAGCTGCCCCGCGCCGAGCACGAGCCAGCGTTGCTTGAGCGGTCGCTGTTGGGTGAGCGAGAGCGAATTCCGGGTGGTGCTGGCGATGCCGGACTGATCCTGGAAATAGGTGCTCGATTGCAGCTCGGTGCGCGCCTGGCGCGAGCGGTGCTGTACCGACGTCTCGACGGAGAGCTGGCGCAGGTCGTTGGCGCGCTGCAGCGTAAAGCCAATATTGATGTAGCCGTCCAGGCGGTCGAGAAAGCTGCGGCCGATGGGCGACACGCGGACGATCTTCGCGAGCGCCAGCGTGTCTGAGAACGAGGCCACGGCCACGACCACCTGCCCCGTGTCGCTGCCCTGACTCAGCGTGCCGTAGTAGCGTGCGCCGGCAACGTCTTCCACCTCGAAATATCGCGGGCTCGTGATCTGGACGATCTTGTCCCATTCGATCGCCAGGGTGCCCATGTCGTCGGTGGAATAGGTGAGCGACGCGCGATCGAGCTTCTTGATCTCGCCCGTCATGTGGTCGCCGTTCCGCAGCACGACCGCATCGACTTTCTGGGCGAGCGCGGGAGCCGCAGTAGCAAGTACGGCGGCAAGGCCGGCGCAGAGCCCGAGCAGCGTGGCAGGTCGGAGCATGGCGGTGAGAGGGTTGTAGCCGCCAAACCAAACGCGACTATTGCCCCTAGGGCCAATGCGCCCTTGGTGCAATAGTCCGGGAAGGCGGTTTCCGCGACCATCGGGCATGCGGGTCCCCGTCATTGCCGTAGTGGCGATCATCTGCATGGCGCGAAGCGCGAGCGCACAACAGCTCGCGCCGCTGTCGTTCACGCCATTCGACCCGTCCGCTGCGACGTTCGCCGCGAGCGACCAGAAGGACACGACGCACTGCTTCAGCTGCCATCCCTACCACCGCCCGATACGAGCGGTGGGCGAGTTGTTCATCGTGCAACTAATCCCGTGGACGATCAACGCGGTGGTGCGCGACAAGCAGTGGGCCCACGTGAATTTCCAGACGTGGGAAGAGAATCTCGAGAATCCGTGGCAGTGGGACAACGACCACTTCATCGCGAATCAGTTCGGACACCCGTATCACGGCAGCCTGTATTTCAATACCGCGCGGACCAACGGGTACAGTTTCTGGGGCTCGGTGCCCTGGGCCTACGGCGGCAGCATCATGTGGGAGGAGTTCGGCGAGCAGTTTGCGCCGTCCGCCAACGATCTGTTCAACACGGGCACGGGGGGCATCACGCTGGGGGAATCGCTATACCGCCTCTCCCATCTCGTGCTCGATAACCGGGCCAGGGGCTCCGAGCGAGTGTGGCGCGAGATCGCGGGCGCGTTCATCAACCCGGTGCAAGAGTTCAATCGCTTGCTGGATGGCGAAGTGTCGCGCGTGGGCCCCAACCCGCCCGACTGGCGCCCTGCGAACGGCGTGCAAGGGGTGGTGGATCTGGGCTACCGGCGCATTACCGGAGGCACATCGCTCGGCAGTTCGACGGCCGCCGACCAGGGCATCGCCGGCTTCCGGCTGAGCTACGGCGATCTCGTGA
>Ga0335080_10008813_pt1 | contig 10522 bp, 9 predicted proteins | sample Lox_Sample_34_FD_206720 | JGI IMG/M metagenome (GOLD analysis project Ga0335080, IMG submission 206720) | Soil microbial communities from Loxahatchee National Wildlife Refuge, Florida, United States - Lox_Sample_3.4 | ecosystem: Environmental > Terrestrial > Soil > Wetlands | place: USA: Florida... | reverse complement strand
CAGGCCCCGGGGATGTCGTGGGGACTGGACAACAGCAGACACCATCAGGGTAGCGAAATCGCCGCATGGATACACGCGCCGGGGCTGATGGCGCAAGTGTTACACTTTTGTTATTGAAACAGGGGTGCTCCGAAGAAACGGGGCTGAGAAATACCCTCGAACCCGATCCGGACAATACCGGCGTGGGAAGTTTCCGAAGTATCCATCCTTCCTGAATCCCACGGTTTTTCAAACTTCGGCAGGCGCTCTTGTTTCCAGTGAAAGCAAGAGGTGCTTATGCCGGCCGCTCCCGACATCCAGAATCAGTCCGGGCACGCCCGACGCGAGCGAGTTCGCGCTTGGGGGCGCGCGCGCGTGGTCCGGGCCGGCCTCGCATTTGTGGCGGGCCTTGTCTTCGGGGCCGGCATTGCGGTTGCGCAAAGCTCGACATCGCAGGTGGGCGGGCAAACGGAAACGCCGGCGGCACAGAATTCGAATGCAGCGACGCAAGCGATTCCTCCCGTGACAACCACGGTACTGGTGCATGGCGACGTGAAGGACAACTACCTTCCCGAGACCATCACGGCAGGCACGCTGGCCGGCGCGCCGCTGGCCGAAACGCCGCTCTCGGCTACGGTCGTGACACGCGATCTGCTTACCGACCAGGTTTCCCGCGTGCTTTCCGACGTGGTGAAGAACGACGCGTCGGTGGGCGAGGATTACGCGCCGGTGGGATACTACGGCGATTTTCAGATTCGCGGATTTCCCATCGATCTTGCGACAGGGTTGCAGGTGAATGGGATGACCATCGCGGGGGAGCAGGATGTGCCGCTGGAAGACAAGGAGCGCGTGGAACTGCTGAAGGGCATCGCGGGCGTGGACAGCGGCGTAGCTTCGGCGGGCGGCCTGATCAACTTCGTAACCAAGCGGCCGGCAGCCATTGCAGCGATGGACCTGGCGACGGATCATCGCGGAAGTTCGTTTGGCGACGTGGACATGGGCCGGCTGTTCGGAGCCAACAAACAAGCCGGCGCGCGGCTGAACCTTGCGGGCGAAAGCATCCACAGCTACGTGAACGGCGCGGACGGATGGCGGGCCATGGGCGCGGGTTCGGCAGACTGGAAGTTCACGCCGAGGGCCATTCTCAAGACCGATTTCGAATACCAGCACAAGGTGGAGGGGTCGGTGTGCGGATACCAGTTGCTGGGCGGAACGACGCTTCCTGATCTCGACAGGATCTATCCGTCCACAATGCTGGGCGAACAGTCGTGGGGAAAGCCCAACACGTTCGACACGTACAACGCCGGGGCGCGCTTCGATTACGACCTGCCTCGCGGGTGGCACGCATTTGGAGCGGCGAGCTTCAGCCATTCGCTCATCGACGACAACGTGGTGTACGCGTATGGATGCGGCTATGAAGCGGACTGCTACTCGAGCGGCGGCACTTCGCCGGATTACTTCTTCGCGCCTGACGGAGGGTACGACATCTACGACTACCGCAATCCGGGGGAGCTGCGCATTGACGGCGACGCGGAAGCGCTCGTGATGGGGCGCGTGAAGACCGGGCCTGTCGAGCAAGATCTCGCCGTGGGCGGCGATCTGTTCCGCCGGAGCGTCCAGATGCCGGGGTACTACAGCGCCGACAACCCAGTGTCGCCGGACGGCGTCGTGCAGAACGGCGCGGTGTATACCTATGTCGGCTCCGAAAATATTTATCAGCCGATTGCACCGTTCCCGATCGAATCGCCGGTCGAAAGCGCGGGGCCGCGGAGGCTCTGGGAAGACAATCACCAGGCTTCATGGATCATGCAGGACCGGATCCATCTCCCCGGACGCATCCAGTTAGTTGCGGGCGGACGGTACGATTGGCTGCGCGATCATAACTACTCCCTCGTAGCAACGACCCCCTGCACGCCCACAGGTGGCCCGGAGCCGGCGAATAATCAATGCCCCGCCGGTTCTGTTCCCACGCCTCCCACGTTCACCGACAAGGGCATCTGGCTGCCGCAATACGCGGTAACATACACGCCGGTCGACAGCGTGATCTTGTATGGCAATTATGGAGTGCTGTTATCGCTTGGGCCGCAGGCGCCGTGGTGGGCGGGCAGTTATTTTCTTGCGCCCTATTTCACGCGGCAGGCGGAGGCCGGCGCGAAATACGAGCCGGGGCAGCGCATTCTGCTGTCCACGGCGCTGTTCCGCATGCGCGCGCCGTTTTTCTATCCCAAGGGGAACGATGACGGCGACGATGAGACATTTGTTTCCGAGGGGCACGAAACGCATTCGGGCTTAGAGGTGAATGCGCAGGGGAAGGCGGCAAGCTGGCTGCGGCTGGATGCTTCGGTGGCGGCGATTCGCGCAGTATCGGAGGATACGGGTACGCCGGCATTCGATAACAAGCAGGTGATCAATGTGCCGCGCCTACGCACGGCGCTGTTTGCCGATGTGGAGGTGCCGCACGCACGCGGCCTGCACCTGATGCCGGGCTGGAGCTCCACGGGGCGCAAGGCCGCGACGCGCGACGATGCGGTGAGCGTGGCAAGCTATAACCTGTTCAATCTCGGGGCGCGTTACACCGTGGGTGGCGAGCAGGGCCGCATGACGCTGCGGCTGTATGCCGATAACATCACGAACAAGCGGTATTGGAAAGACACCGGCGCGAATTACGGCGACACATTCATTCATCTTGGAGCGCCGACGACGGTGCGGCTTTCGGCGCATTACACTTTCTAGGATCAACCCGAAGGACGGCATGGACGCGAGAGACGCGGCGATCACACACGGATTGGATGGAACGCTTGTCGAGCCGGACTGGCCGCCGCTCACGCTCGAAGAAGTGCGCGGGCTGCTGCGCTTCTATCCCACGCTCGGCAAACCTGCGGAACTCGTGAGTGTGAGTCCGCGGCCGTTTTCGGCGGCCAGCCTGGTCGCGACGGAGCAGGGGCACATCTTCGTCAAGAGGCACCACTCCACGGTGCGCGACGTGGAGGGATTGCGCGAAGAACATCGCTTCATGGCTCACCTGCGGGCCAATGGGGTGGCAGCGCCGCCCGTCTTCACGACGGCCGCGGGCGACACCGGCATCCAACTGGGCGAGTGGACGTACGAGGTGCATGAACCGGCGCCGGGAGTGGACCTGTACGAGGACGCCATTTCGTGGACGCCGTTCCGGTCTGCGAACCACGCGTTCGCGGCAGGACGGGCGCTGGCGCGTCTTCACCAGGCGGCGCGCGCCTACGAGGCACCGGCCCGCAGGCAGCGGCAACTGGTGGCGGGGTTCACGATCTTTGGTTCGCCGCATCCGGACGAGGGATTCGATCGCTACGTTGCTGCGCGGCCTGCGCTCGGGGAGTATCTTCGGACGCGGGCGTGCCGCAACGAGGCGCTGGTGTTGCTTGCTCCGTATCACGCGGAGCTGTTGCCGTTGCTGCCGTCGCTGCCTCCCGTCTGGACGCACAACGACTGGCACGCTTCCAATCTGATGTGGAGCGATGGGGGCGCAAACGCGCGCGTTGTGGGCGTGATTGACTTCGGCCTGGCCGACCGGACGAATGCCGTACACGACCTGGCGCATGCCATCGAGCGCAACATCGTGGACTGGCTCGCGCTGGTGAACGACCCGGCACACCCGGAGAATGTGGCGGTCGACTACGATTACCTGTTCGCGCTGCTGAATGGTTACGAATCGGTTCGGCCGCTCACGCGCGAGGAATCGCTCGCGCTGGGTCCCATGCTGGCGCTGTGCCATGCGGAGTTCGCGTTGTCGGAGACGGATTATTTCCTGAGCGTGCTGCATTCCGAGGAGAAGGCGTGGTATGCCTGCGAAGGCTACCTGGTGTCGCATGCGCGCTGGTTCCGCGGCCCCGGGGCAAAGCTGGTGGATGCGCTGCACACCTGGGCCAGGAACAGAGGGCGGCCGGCGAACGGGGCGGCGCGATGATCCAGCCCGCAATCGAGCAGTTCTTCCGCGAACATTGGCTGGAACTTGCCGGATTCATCACAACGGGCCTGGGCATCTGGCTCACGGCGCGGCGGAACCTGCTCTGCTGGCCGATTACGCTGGCGGCGGACGTGCTGTACCTTATCGTGTTTTTCAACGCGCGGCTGTTGTCCGATTCGTTGTTGCAGTTGTTCTTCGTGGCATTCACGCTATACGGCTGGTGGCACTGGTGGCGGGGCGTCCGCGAAGAGGGCGAAGTGCGCGTGGTTCCGCTGAGCACGCAGGGCATGCTGCTGGCTGTGGCCGCAGGCGCGGCGGGCACGATCGTTCTGGGATTTCCGGCGCGGCATTTGCATGCGGCGCTTCCCTTCCTCGACGCTTCACTGGCAAGTTACAGCCTGGTGGGAAGCTGGTGGCAGGCACGCAAGCACATTGCCAACTGGTGGCTGTGGATCGTAGTGGACGTGGCCTACGTGGGCGAGTACCTTTACAAGGACCTGTGGCTCACCGCGGTGCTCTATGCGGGGCTGGTGGTGCTCGCCATTGTTGGGCTTCAGGACTGGCGGCATGCGCCTACAGAAGAAAGTCGCAAGGATGCGGCACGGACGTTTCCTGGCTAAAGGCATTTCCGGAATTACGCGAGCTTTCCCGCGTCCGTGGCGGTCGCCGCTCCCTGCTGGTCCTGGTTATTGACCTGTCGCCTTCGGCCTACGCAATCTCCGAAAATGCGATCGTCACCGACATAAAGGCGGCATCCTGCTAGGATCGATCCTTCCCCCCAGAAAGGACCAGTATGCGTTCCGATCTTAGCGTCCGCGCAGTCCACATGGGAGACATGCGCGCTGATGTCCACGTTCGTGAGCACGTGCTCGCAATGGACTACCCCGCGGAGGCGGGGCGTAACCCCACGCCGCTGGAAGTGCTGCTGGCAAGCCTGGCGGGATGCGCGGCAAGCACGCTCAACCTGGTTCTCTCGAGAAAGATGGGAGCCGCAGTCGACTCGCTCGAAGTCGAGGTTCGGGCGGAAAGGCGGACGGAGCATCCGACCGTGATAACCGACATCGAAGTCGTCTATCACATCGGCGGCGAGGGGCTCGATCCGCAGACGGTGGACCTGGCAGTGCGGATCGCGGAGGACCAGCTTTGTCCCGTGCTGAACATGCTTCGGCCGGGAACGAGCATCCGGTCTTCGTGGGTTCGGGAAGCAGCCTCAGTGCATGGCTGACGCGCCGGGGCCCTGGCCGGGGCGGTTCTTACTCAGCATGAAGGCGAGCACGACGAGGCACACCGACATCCACGACAGCTCGATGTAAACGTCCTGGTAGCCCTGCATGGCGGCCTGCTGGTTGAGCTGGTTGTAGATCGAGGCCATCGCCCGGCCGGCGCCGCCCGGGCCGCCGAAGAAGCCCTGCAGAGCATTCAGGTGCTGATCGTAGCCGGGCAGGCCGGACTGCATGCTCGACTGCAAATGCTGCTGGTGCCACAACGAGCGGGAGGTCACCTGCGCGTTGGTGATGGCGATGAGGACGCTGCCGCCGATGTTCCGGGCGAAGTTGACGAGGCCCGCGACCTGGTTGCTCTCTTCCTTCGGGAGGCCAACGTAGGCGGCGTTCGTAATCGAGATGAAGCAGAAGGGCAGCGGCAACATCTGCACCACGCGTAGCCAGGAACTCTGCGAGAACGTCATGTCAAGACTGGTGACATGGGCGGCGTACCAGAAGGTGAAGGTGAATAGCGCGAATCCCGCGACCGCTAGTGTGCGAGCGGAAATCTTGCTGGTGGCAAATCCGGCCAGCGGCATGACGATGACGAGGGCGATGCCCCCCGCGGTGAGCGCCATGCCCGCGGTGGTCGCCGTGTATCCGAGCAATGCCTGCATGAACTGCGGCTGCAGCACGGTGTTGGCATTCAGCACACCGCCAACAAGCATCATGAGGAAGCAACAGATGGCGAAGTTCTTGTGGCGGAAGAGGCGCAGATTGATGATCGGCTTGTCGGTGTGAAGCTCCCACAGGACAAGGGCGATCATGCCGCCGACGAACAGGGCTGCAAAGAAGCGAATGAAGCCGGACGCGAACCAGTCGTTCTCCTCGCCCTTGTCGAGCATGATCTGCATGCCGCCCATGGCGATGGACAGAAAGCTCAGGCCCAGGAAGTCCATGTTGAGCAGGCGCGAGCGGTCTGGCTTGATCCAGGGCGGATCGTCGACCAGGCGCGAAACGAGCACGAACGCCAGCAAGCCGACCGGGATGTTGATGAAGAAGATCCAGCGCCAGGAGTAGTTGTCGGTGATCCAGCCGCCGAGCGTGGGACCGATCGAGGGTGCAAGCACGGCGACTAGGCCGTAGAGCGCAAACGCCTGGCCGCGCTTATGAGGCTCGAACGAGTCGGCCATGATGGCCTGCGCCATCGGTTGCAGGCCGCCGCCGCCGGCTCCCTGCAGGACACGGAAGACCAGCAGAAGCGGCAACGATGGAGCCGCCCCGCAGAGAAAGCTCGCAATGGTGAAGATGACGATACAGAAGAGGAAAAAATTCTTCCGGCCCATGACGGTGGAGGCCCATGCGCCGAGCGGCAGGACGATGGCGTTCGAAACCAGGTAGCTGGTGAGGACCCAGGTACCCTGGTCGGTGCTGGCGCCCAGGCTGCCGGCAATGTGGGGCAGAGCGACGTTCGCAATGGAAGTGTCGAGGACCTCCATGAAGGCCGCCAATGCCACCGTGGCCGCGATCAGCCAGGGATTGGTGCGCGGCTTCCACGCGGCCTGCACCATTGTCACCGGTGAGGGACGCGGCAGAGGAGCGGGTACGCCTGCGGGGATAGCGGCTGCGGCAGCGCCTCCCGGGGCAGTGATTTCCAAATCAGCCAATCAACTTCTCCTGGTGCAGGCTCCGCCTGGCTTGCGCGTGGGGAAGAACGAATGGCGGCGCCTGGAGACGATTGTGATACCGCCGGGACACATGTCCCGAAAGTTTAGAGCAAGAACCACGGTCACGATGTCCCCCTGTTTCCGAGGAAGGTCGCCCGTCCCGGCGGGTCGCGTCGACCTGAGTGCATCCGCTTCGGGATTCATCTTTTCGTGGTTCTGCTGTTACGCCGAAAACTCTATTCCTCCCCTTAGATTCCATTCAAGCGGTAACGGGTTCATGGTTTGTGGGCGGAAGGAAGCGGCCGTTTCGGCTTGCGAGACGGGAACCGGGAAGGCGATGCGTTCAGGAGGGTTTCTTGTCGAAGGCCGTCGGCGGGACCAGGGCGGCAGGCGATTCGCCGTCGAGCGTGACGGTGCCGCGCTCGAAGGCACGCAACGCGTCGTCATTCCCGGCGACGGCCATCCAGCAAACGGCCGCCTTTTTCAGCAGACCGCAGGTAATCTCCACGGTGAAGGGGAGTTCGGGATGGTTCTTGAGCGTGGCGGGAGCCCGCTCGATCCACATCTTGTGGCTGCCGAGGACGTAACTCCCGGTCACCGATTTGCCGAGATCAAAACTCTGCTTCAGGGCCTCCGGACCGGCATCGGCAAAACCGGGGAGGTCGTTTTCGGTCATCTGCTGGCCGAAGCAGGCGAAGGGGAGCGCCTCGACGGACAGAATAGAGCCCGACTTCGGGTCCCGCGCGGAGAGGACCGGCTGGAGGCAGGCCACGCCCTTCTTCTCCTCCTCGCTTCCGGCAGCCTGGCTGGCTTCGGATCTTGCTTGCGCCATGGTTGCGGGAGTGGTCAGCAACTCCCAATCGTCCGGAATCTTGTACGTAAAGCCGAGATCGCTGGACGAGGCTCCGGCGGTTGGCTGGGCAGGCGGGGCCTGCGCCGTCAAGGCGGCACAGAAGAAAGCCAGCAGCGTCATCCGGATGGCGGGTTTCATGCGCGCCAAGTCTACCACGGACCTGATAGGCCCGGCGGTACGCGGCCTACCGTAACAGTGCCACCGACAATGCCGATACGATGCCGCCAGCGGCGAAAATGAGGCCCAGGATCCAATACGTGCGCCTGCGGGTGAGCAGCGTAACAGAGGTGACCACGAGCCCGATCTCGAGCATGGTCTCGGCGAGATCGAAGCGGGTGCCGCGCACCTCGGCCTCTTCCACCCGCTTCTCGAACTCCTTCGCCTTGTCCTGATCCTTTGCGAAGTCGTCGTTCCACTTGGCCTGGTGGTCGGCATATCCCTTCAGCTTCGCCGCGGCCTTGTCCTTGTCGGCAACGGTCAGCACATTCATCAAATCCGCGGTGTTGCCGGTGTCGGTGGAACGGATCTTCTGTGCCTGGTACTCGTTCCACATGTCGGTGGCCTTGTTCTGGTAGAGCAGGGCCTCGGTGTGCACGCGGTGGCCCAGGACCGTGGTAATGGCGACAAGAACAGCCAGGACGCTCATGGTGAAGGCGACAGGGCGCAAACTGGGATCCTGCGCTCCATGCTCGGCATGCTCATGCAACTCGTGGGCTTCGTTGGCTTCCAATGGGGAGAATCTCCTGATGTGGCGAGGTCTGGATCAGATTAAAGGGTCGAGCCGAGAAGTGCCTACAAATGTTTCAGCTAAGGCTGTTTCTGCCTCTGGTTCGGACGAGTTTTACACCGTCATGGGAAGTTCCGCGGAGAGGATCTTCATCGGGGTCAGGCCGCGCTGACGCAGGGCGCGCAGGCTGAGCGCATCGTGGCGCTTGGCGAGGCGGCGGCCGTTGTGGTCCACCACCAGTCGGCAATGGAACCACACCGGCGCCTGCAGCCCCAAAGCGCGGTAGAGCAGGATCTGCCGGGCGGTCGATTTCAGCAGGTCGGCGCCACGCACCACCTCCGTGATGCCCATCGCGGCATCGTCAGTCACGCAGGCGAGCTGGTAGCTGGGTACGCCGTCTCGGCGCCACACGACAAAATCTCCGAAATCGACCCCGGCCACGAACCGCTGCCGTCCCAGGTTCTGGTCCTCGAACTCGATGGCTTCGCCATCGGGCACGCGGAACCGCCAGTTGGTTCCTTCGGGGCTTTCGAGATTCATCCCCTTCGGGCCGGGCAGCTGCGGCGCCTGCCACGATTCGCGACGGCATGTGCCGGGATAAAGGGGCTCATCATCCAGAGCTTCCAGCTTGAATGCCCGCATGGCAGCGGCGCTGCGCGATGGATTCTCGTGGGGGGCGCCGACCGCGGCCTGCAGGTCCCTGCGCGAGCACTTGCAGGGAAAGAGGAATCCGCCGGCAAGCAGCTTGCGCCAGGACTCGGTATAGATAGGATGGCGTTTGCTCTGCACATAAGGCCCGAAGGGACCGCCCCGGTCCGGGCCTTCATGCCAGCGTATCCCCAGCCAGCGAAGATCCTCGAGGGCGGCATCTGCATACACCGGGCGGCTGCGATCGGGATCCAGATCTTCCATGCGCATAATAAGCGCGCCGCCCGCGTCCCGGGCCCGCTGCCAAGCTGTCCAGAACGTGCGCGCATGGCCGACATGCAGATACCCGGTGGGCGACGGGGCGAGCCTGCCGCGATAGTCGGAGACCGGGACGGGAACGATGGTGGCCATCTTCGCCCTTCCATTCTAGTGACGGGCGAATTCGCGGCATATGGCAGGTTGGATATCGGTAAGTGACTAGTAAGGCACCTGGTTAGACGTAACATCGGGAACCCCGGCCGGGGATACCCAGGTTAGTCGGGAAGATTACTATCGGCGTCAACGGAGTCATGATGGTGGTGATCGTAACGGTTGACGCTCTCGGAGAGATGGTCGGGGTCTACCGAGACCTGCACGACGTTCAGGTCGTGGCCATCGGCATCGAGGACGAACAGGCCCATGTGCGAGCCCTCGGGTCGCATGAAGATGAGGGTCTGCGAGTCACCGTCCCGGCTGGTCTCGCGGATGACTCTCTCCCACCCAGGCCCGAGTTTTTCCGCGACCAGATTGTTTAATTCCTCGCCATCGAACGGGCCGGAGAACTGCTCGAACTCAGCGACATGGACGTTGCTGACGCCGCCATTGGTGGCCCTGCGGGAGACGAAGCTGATCAGGCCGAGGAAGGGAATGCGCGTGGCGTGCACGTGATACCGGGTCTCGATGGTTCGCACCACGCCGTTAAAGCCTTCGCCGCCGCCGGCCAGCACCGCGAGGGGCACCAGCAAGGACACAAAACACACCGGGATCAACAGCCGCCGTTTCATTCCGTGTCTCCCTTCGTCTTGTCCTTTTCTTTGTCCTTATCCTTGTCTTTTTCTTTCGCCTTCGGGTTCGATTCGATATCGCCGAGCACCCCCAGGCCGCCGAGCCCCTTCAGCCTGCCGAGGTCCTCCATGCGCACCGGGCCGAGAATGAGCACGATGGCCAGTTCCCTCGGCTCGGCGGAAAGGACGAACATACCGTGCGTTTCGCCATTCACCATCTTCAACAGCACGTCGGTGGTCTCACCGGTGTTGCGCTCGCGCGAGTGGACGATCGGGGTCCATTCGCCGGTCTCGAAAGAGGCGCGCAGTTTCGCGACATCATCCATCGAATACTGGCCCTCCTTGTCGAACTCGTAATCGCGAACGTAGATGCCGTCGAGACTCTCAATAAGGTGCCGCGTGGCTGCTTCGTCCTGGTCCTTGCCATTCATTAATTTCGCGGCGAAGCCGAGCATGTTTTTGC
>Ga0335080_10008812_pt1 | contig 10523 bp, 6 predicted proteins | sample Lox_Sample_34_FD_206720 | JGI IMG/M metagenome (GOLD analysis project Ga0335080, IMG submission 206720) | Soil microbial communities from Loxahatchee National Wildlife Refuge, Florida, United States - Lox_Sample_3.4 | ecosystem: Environmental > Terrestrial > Soil > Wetlands | place: USA: Florida... | reverse complement strand
CCGTCGCTGGGCTCAGCGCCAGGTGGAGGTGCTTGGTGTGTGGAATCAGCGGCAGGAATACCAGCAGCGCCAGCGTGTGCAGCCACCAGTTCACATGGGCCGCGGCGCCTGCGGCGAGCCAGAACTGCGCCAGAAAAGTGAGCATCAGGAGCAGGATCAGCCCCGCAATGACGCCCGATTCCGGCGACACCTTGCCCAGCCAGGCCGGCCTCGCCACGAAGCGCCTCCAGAAGAGGCCCGTAATCGAAATCGCGACCGCCACCGCCCAGACGCGCACAAAGTCGAGATAGGCGCGGGCGGCGGCGCTCTCCGGCGGCAGCAGGCGCAACCCGAATGCCTCCGCGAAATGGTTGAGGCTCACCAGCGCGAAAGCGCAGAATCCCCAGAACACAAATGCGTGCGCCGCGCCTGCCACCGGCCGCCCGAGAATGACTTTGCCCTGCGCCGCCACCTCCCAGACGAACTGCCGGAGGCGCGGGCCGATCGGCCGCAGGGAAAAATCCGGTGTAGCGCGCGCCGTTCGCAGCACGCGCACCACAATGTGGACCCGCTGCCAGAACAGCCCCAGGGAAGCCAGGGCCAGCGCCAGAAGAATGATCCGTTCCACCCACGAAGTGTCCATCGGATTTTGCCAAAGTCTGAGAGTACCACGCGCTCTGGAGCGCGTTTGGCGGCCGGCCGGCGCGCGGCAGCAGCGACGGCTCCGGCCTGATCCTGTCAGTTGGGCCGCCTGTCCGCTCCGGCCTGTCCGGCTGGGGCACAGCTAGAATCAAGAGGGAGGATTCTTTGCGCATCGTGGTCTCCGGCGCTGCCGGGTTCATCGGGTCTCACTTCTGCGACCGCCTGCTCGCCGAGGGGCACACCGTGGTCGGGCTCGACAACTTCCTCACCGGCGCCGCGCGCAACCTGGCGCACCTGGCGGAGGAATCTCGCTTCGGCCTCATGCGCCTGGACATCACCGAACCGTTTACCGTCGATGGGCAAGTCGACGCGGTGGTGAACATGGCCTCGCCCGCCAGTCCCAAGGACTACCTCGAGCACCCGGTCGAGACCCTGGCCGTGGGCTCGGTCGGCACGCGGCGCATGCTCGATCTCGCAATGCAGAAGCAGGCGCGCTTCCTGCTGACCTCCACCTCCGAATGCTACGGCGACCCGCAAGTCCACCCGCAGGTGGAATCGTATTGGGGCCACGTGAATCCGGTCGGGCCGCGTTCCTGTTACGACGAAAGCAAGCGCTTCGCCGAGGCCCTGACCATGGCTTACCATCGCAAGCACGGCTTGGCCACCAACATCGCCCGCATCTTCAATACCTATGGCCCGCGCATGAAGCTGGATGACGGCCGCGTAGTGCCGGCGTTTCTCAGCCAGGCGCTGGCCGGGCGGCCGATCACCGTCTTTGGCAGCGGCTCGCAGACGCGCAGCTTCTGCTACGTCAGCGATCTGGTGGATGGCCTTTACCGCCTCATGCTCTCCGCGGAGCGCGGTCCCGTGAATCTCGGAAATCCCCGCGAAATGACCATCCTCGAGTTTGCCGAGCACATACGCCGCCTCACAGGTTCTCACTCTCCCACTGAGTTCCGTCCTCTGCCTGAGGACGATCCCAGGCAGCGCTGCCCCGATATCGCCAAGGCGCGCGCCACGCTCGGCTGGGAGCCGAAAGTGACCCTCGAACACGGCCTCCGCCTCACCGTCGAGCACTTCCGCGCCGCGGCGCCCGCCGCAGCCGTTTAGCGGAATTCGCGCTGCTGCCTGCCTGCCGGGCCGGCATTTGGGAATCGCCGGACGCCATGCGGTACTTTGACAAACCTTTACCGTCCACGCGAGCCAATTATGTTAATTTTGATCGAGTGCGCATCCTCCTCATCGATGACGACACCGAGCTGTGCTCCCTGATGCGCCAGTTCCTGGAGCGAGAGGGCTTCAGCGTCGAGCTCGAACACGAGGGCAATCGCGGACTGGAGCGCGCCGCGCAGCCGGGCATCGACCTGGTGGTGCTGGACGTCATGCTCCCCGGCCTCGACGGCTTCGAGATCCTCCGCCGCCTGCGCCAGCGAAGCAAGGTACCCGTGATGATGCTGACCGCCCGCGGCGAAGACGTGGATCGCATCATCGGCCTCGAATTGGGCGCCGACGACTACCTGCCCAAGCCGTTCAACCCGCGCGAACTGGCGGCGCGCATCCGCGCCATCCTGCGCCGCTATGAGGCCCGTCCGCCCGCCGCCGCCGGCCGCATCGAAGTCAATGGCGTGACCCTCGACCCCGGCTCCCGCGAGGTGCTTTCCGCCGGACAACCGGTCGAGCTCACCACTTTCGAGTTCGATATTCTCGAGATGCTGATGCGATCGGCCGGGCGCGTTCTCTCCCGCGACGCTTTGATGGAGAACTTCTACAACCGCAAGGCCACTCCGTTCGACCGCTCCATCGACATGCACGTCAGCCATCTGCGAAAGAAGCTGAATCGCGGCGAGGGTCTCATCAAGACCATCCGCGGCGTGGGCTATCAGTTCAGCCGCACGCCGGAAGACTCCGCGGAATGAACTCGCTGTTCGCCAAAATCCTGCTCTGGTTCGGCTGCACCGTGTTGATCACCCTGGTGGGGTCCGCCTTCATTTCCGCGCTCAACGTGGATCGCAACGCCTCGGCCAGCGAGTCGCCCGCGGCGCGCCTGGTTACCTTTCAGCTGCAGGAGGCGCGCGCCGCCTATGAAACCGGCGGGCGCCCCGGCCTGGCCGCCTTCCTCGACACGCTGGCGCGCGTTTACAAAGCGCAGGGCATCCTCACCGACGACCGCGGCCGCGACCTTCTCACCGGCCAGGATCGCTCCGCGCTGATGCGCCGCGCCCGCGGCGAACATGGCTACTCCATCATCCGCGCCGGGTCCTCCACCATGGCGCGCGTGGCCGACGACGGCCGCTACTGGTTCTTCTTTCTGGTCCCGCGCCCCGCGGTCGGCATGTGGTTCCTTACCCCCGATCATCTCTTTGTTCTGGCCGCGGCTGTGCTGCTCTGCTACTGGCTCGCGCTCCACCTCACCAGCCCGGTGCGCGCCTTGCAGCGCGCGGTGGAACGCTTCGGCAGCGGCGACCTGAGCGCCCGCGTCAATTTCACGCGGGCCGACGAATTGGGGCAGCTTGCCCGGACGTTCGATCAAATGGCGGACCGCATTGAAACCCTGGTCGGAGCCGAGCGCCGCCTGCTGCTCGATATTTCGCATGAGCTTCGATCGCCCCTGGCCCGTCTCGGCGTCGCCGTCGAGCTGGCGCGCACCGGCGAAGACCTGGATTCGCACCTGAACCGCATCCAAAAGGAATCGGACCGCCTCAACGCCCTGGTCGGTCAACTTTTGCAGGTGACGCGCGCCGAGGGCGATCCGGCATCCCTGCGCCAGAATCCTCTCCGCCTGGACGAACTGGTGGCGCAGTTGGCCGAGGATGCCCGCCTCGAGGCCGCTCCGCGCGGTTGCCGTATCGAGTTCGCAGAGAGCCGCCCGGTCACCGTCCTCGGTGACCCGGAGCTGCTGCGCCGCGCCGTGGAAAACGTCATCCGCAACGCCATCCGCTATGCCCCGCGGGATTCTGCGGTTGCCATTAGGCTCTCCTCCAACGGCAGCCGCGCCCACATTACCGTGCGCGATGCAGGCCCGGGAGTCCCCGCAGAGTCGCTCGAGCGCATTTTTGACGCGTTCTACCGTGTGGATGCCGACCGCAATCGCGCCTCCGGCGGCATCGGACTCGGTCTTTCCATCGCGCGCCGCGCGATCCACCTCCACCACGGCGCCATCCGCGCCCGCGGCGCCCACCCCGGCCTGGAAGTGGAGTTGGATCTGCCCCTCGCTTCCGAAACTCCGCCGGCTTGATCCACAGTGGGGCCGTCGCCGCCGCGCGGACGTGCCTCGGCTCCCCTCAGGCCGGTCCTTCCTCCATCGCCCGCTCGTACACATACCCGGCCGCTACCACATCCTCGATGGCCAGGCCGTTCGACTTGAAAATCGTGACTTGGGCGGCGTCCGTGCGGCCGGTCCGGCCCGCGATCAGTTCGTGGAGCTCCACCACGCGGCTCCAGTCTTTCTCGCCGAAGGCGAGCAACAAGTCGCCCGATTCCACCCGGGATTGTTCGCGGCTATCGACGACAATCAGGTTCGCCCGGTGCACCAGCTCGGCCGGAATCTCGCGCCGTTTTGCCTGATTGGAGCCCATGGCGTTGATGTGCGCGCCTTCCGCAACCCATTCCGCAGCGACCACCGGCTCGCCGGCGCTGGTGGCGGTTACCAGCACGTCGGCGCCGCGGACCGCCTCTTCCGCCGTCGCCGCAGCTTCCACGTTGGTGCCCATCGCGCGGGCACACTCAGCCGCGAACGACGCGCGCTTCTCAGCCGACCGGCTCCACACGCGCACGCGCTCGAACCGCCGCACCGCCAGCATCGCTTCCACCTGCGTCCGCGCCTGAAAGCCACTGCCGATCACCCCCAGGGTGCGCGCATCCGCGCGCGCCAGAAGATCGGTGGCCAGGCCGCTTGCCGCGCCGGTGCGAATCTGCCCCAGCGCATTCGCTTCCAGAATCGCCAGCAGGGCGGCGTCGGCGGCGCGGTACAGCAGAAAACGAAAATGCGGTTCGTGCCCCGGATTGGTCGAGTACACCTTGATGCCGTAGTAGGCGCCATCGGCGCCGGCCATGTAATGCAGTGCGGAGCGGGTGGGCAGAATCAGACGCCGCCGCGGATGGTTGATCGCCTCGCCTCGCGCCAGGCGCCCAAAGGCCGCCCGCACCAGCGCGATGCATTCACCCATCGGCAGCAGCCGCGCGACGTCGGATTCGGTCAGATACAGCGGTTTTGTGCTCATGAGTTCGCTTCGATGGACTGCTCCACCTGCTCCCATTCGGCCAGCAGCGCGGCGAGCTCGGTCTGGCGCCCTGCCACCAGCTCCGTCAAACGCGCGGTCTCATCCACGCTCACGAAATTGCCGAGCGCCGCTTCGGCTTCGGCGATCTCTGCCTCCAGCCGCGCCACAGTCGCCTCGATCGCCTGCCGCCGGTCCTTCATGCGCTGCAGCTTGATCGGGTTGAGGCGCTGCGCCGCTTTGGCCGGTGCGGGGGCCGCGCCTGCCAGGGCCCCGGCCGGCGGCGCGCCGCCATTCGCCGCGGCGCCGCCTGATTTGCGCCACACGTAATCTTCGTAATTGCCCGGGAAGACCGTGACGCGGCCGTCCTCCACCTCGAAGATCCGCGTCGCCAGCTTGTCGAGAAAATAGCGGTCGTGCGAAACGAACACCAGCGTGCCGGAGAATTCCTGCAGCGCCGTGAGTAGCACGTCTTTGGCGCGCATGTCCAGGTGATTGGTCGGCTCATCCAGCAGCAGGAAATTGGACGGCATCATGAGCATGCGCGCCAGCGCGTAGCGGTTCCGCTCGCCGCCGGAAAGCACGCCGATCGTCTTGAAAACGTCGTCCTCGGAGAACAGGAAGGAGCCCAGGATGCCCCTCAGCTCGGTATTGGTGGCGCGCGGGGCGACGGTCGAGAGGTCGTCGAACATGCGCGCGCCCGGATCGAGTTCCTTATATTGATCCTGCGCAAAGTAATCCGGTTCGGCGTTGTGCCCCAAGGTATACTCGCCCGCCGTCACCGGTTCCACCCCCGCCAGGATCTTGATCAAGGTCGATTTGCCGGCGCCGTTAACGCCTACCAGCGCCACCCGGTCGCCGCGTTCGATATAGAAATCCGCGCCCGCGAAGACCTGGTGATCGCCGTAGCTCTTGGACACGTTCTGAAACTGCGCCACCACCCGGCCGCTCGGTTTGGGCTGCGGGAAGCGGAAGTGGATGGTCTTCTCTTCCGGCGGTATCTCGATCTTTTCCATCCGCTCCATTTCCTTGATGCGGCTTTGCACCTGCTTGGCCTTGGTTGCCTGGTAGCGGAAACGGGTGATGAAGGCTTCCAACTGGCGGATGCGGTCCTGCTGGTTTTCGTACGCCGCCATCAGCTGTGCACGGCGCTCGGTCTTCTGTTCCTCGTAGCGCGTATAACCGCCCGTATAGAAATGGAGGCCTTTGTTCCAGAGCTCCAGAATGCGGCGCACGGTGACATCCAGAAAGTAGCGGTCGTGCGAAACCAGCACGATGGCGTGCGGGTAATTCGCCAGATACTGCTCCAGCCAGTTGCGCGCCTCCAGATCCAGATGATTCGTCGGTTCGTCCAGCAGCAGCAGGTTCGGTTTCTCCAGCAGCAGTTTGGCCAGTGCGATGCGCATCTGCCACCCGCCCGAGAACTCCTCGGTCCGCCGCTTCCATTCGCGTTCCGCGAAACCCAGGCCGCCAAGCACCGTACCTACCTGCGCTTCGATCGTGTAGCCGTCACGCGCTCGGAATTCGTCCTGTACCCGATGAAAACGGTCGGCCACCGCGGCATATTCGGCCCCTGCCGGGTCCAGTTCGCCCATGCGGGCGGCCAGTTGCTCCTGCTCTTCTTCGAGCGCGCGCAATTCGTGGAACACCGTCATGCACTCGGCGAATACGGAGCGGCCGGAAAGCGAGAGGCCTTCCTGCGGCAGGTAACCGATCGAGACCCCGCGCTGTACCGTGATCGAGCCCGAATCCAGGCCCTCGATCCCGGCGAGCACCTTGAGCAACGACGATTTGCCCGTGCCGTTGGCGCCCACGATGCCGGTCCGCTCCTTCGGCGTCACCAGCCAGTCGGTGTTTTCAAATAGGAGTTTGGGCCCGTAGTGTTTCCCGGCCCCGGTGAGTTGAATCATGGGTCGTTTCGGTGGAAGGATCCAGAGAAATCACTATTCTAACGGGTTGCGGCTCATCCGCGAGGGGGTAGTGTCTGATTTCCGCGGCGCATCGCAGGCGCAACCCGCCAGGGCCGCTGCTCTAGTGAATCGTCCGCGTTTTCCGGTTCATATAATCCATCAATAGATACTGCCCCAGGTTGTACGGCGTCGTGAAATAAGCTTTGCCGCGGCAGATCTCCGTGACCTTCTGCACGAAGCTCACCAGCCCGTAGTCGCTGGCCAGCATGAAGGTGTTGATCAGAATGCCTTGCTTCTTGCAGCGGTTGACTTCCTCCAGGGTGCGGCTGATCACCAGCGGATCCAGGCCGAAGGCGTTCTTGTACATGCGTCCATCTTCCAGCGTCAGGCAACTCGGCTTGCCGTCCGTGATCATCACGATCTGGCGCATGTCCTTCTTTTCCTGCGCCAGCAGCCGCCGCGCCAGGATGAGTCCGTCGCGCGTATTGGTGTAGTACGGGCCCACTTGAACCCGCGCCAGCTGGCTGATCGCCAGCTCTTCGGCCGTGTCGTGGAACAGCACGCAGCGCAGGCTATCGCCCGGGTACTGGGTCCGGATCAGGTGCGCCAGCGCCAGCGCCACTTTCTTGGCGGGAGTGAAGCGGTCCTCGCCATACAGAATCATACTGTGGCTGCAATCGAGCATCAACACGGTGGCGCACGAGCTTTGGTACTCGCACTGGTGAACGTGCAGATCGCCGTATTCCATGTTGAGCGGCACCCGCGCGCCCTCGCGCCGGATCGCCGAAAACAGCGTCTCGCTGACATCCAGGTTCAGCGTGTCGCCAAATTCGTAAGCCTTGGACGAGCCCGAAGCTTCAATGCCGGTGGCCAGGTCCCGCGTGTCGTGCCGGCCGAAGCTGGATTTGCCGAGGGAGCCCAGCAGATCCTTGAGTGTCTTGAAACCCAGAAAGTCCAGCGATTTGTCCGTTACCTGGAATTTGACTTTGCCTTCCCGGCCGGCGCCGGCCCCCGGCTTCCCCGCCTGCGGCTCCTGGTCCTCCTCCAGGTTGATGTAACCCTCGTCCACCATTTTCTGCGCCAGCTGATCGAGCAGCTTCTCCATTTGCTGGTCGGACATGCTTTGCAGGCGTTCCATCATCTCCTGCATCCGGTCATCGTCAAACAGCTGGCCCTGCTGCAGCGCCCGCTCGATTGCTTTCTTGAGGTCCTCGAGGGTATGCTCATTCTCCTCCTGGAACGACATGTATTGTGTGTTGAAGCCGCTCTCGAGGAGGAAGTCGGACAGGGCCTGCAGCAGGTCCTCGGCGTCCACGCCGAGGTCTTCACCGGTGTAACGGGAATATCGAACCGATTTCATAACGGCGCCTCCCTGCCGTCTGCGCCCGCCGCCCCTCTACCCAACCGCTCAGTTGAACTGCCGCCGCTGGTTCGGCCGTTCGCCGCGAACTTCTTCGCGCGGCTCGCGCTTCCGTTCTTCGGCCGAGAATCCGCGCTCCTCGCTGCGGCTGATCCGCCGGTGGGCATACAGTCCTTCCAGAACGAATTCCGCCGCCGAAGCGCGCACCGCGTCGGGCTCATTGGCGGTCAGGTGCAGCGCTTTCAGTTTTTCCATCAGGCCCTGAATTCCGCTCAGCTGCTGCACCATGGCGGCTGCGCTCGCGTGGTCGTCCAGTTTCAGCGAGCCGCCCAGGTCGAACCACTGCACAATCTGGGAGACATTCGCGCCTTCGAAGTGCCGGTCATAGACCTTGCCCACGGCGGTGCGGATCAGCTCGCGCGCCACCGCGTCGCCGCCCTTGAGCTCGCCTTCATATTCCAGCTCGAGCTTCCCGGTGATCGCCGGCAGCGCCGAATAGAGGTCCACGATCCGCGGAACGGCGAGATCTTCCTTGGCCCGCAGGGCGCGGCGCTCCGCATTGGAAACTACATTCTCCAGCACCGAGATGGGCAGGCGCTGCGAGACGCCGGAACGCTTGTCGATGCGCTTGTCCTCCCTCGCCAGAAATGCCAGCTGCTCGATCACCTGGCGCAGGTATTCCGGCACGCGCGTCTGCACCGGCGAGGGGCGCTCTACCCACGCCTCCTGCGCCGTGATCGACATACCCTGTTCCACCGTCGCCGGATAGTGCGTGCGAATCTCGCTGCCGATGCGGTCCTTGAGCGGCGTGATGATCTTGCCGCGCGCCGTGTAGTCTTCCGGATTGGCCGTGAACACCAGCATCAGGTCGAGCGGCAGGCGCACCGGGTAGCCTTTGATCTGCACGTCGCCCTCCTGCATGATGTTGAACAAGCCGACCTGAATCTTGCCGGCGAGGTCCGGCAGTTCGTTGATCGCGAAGATGCCGCGGTTGGCGCGTGGCAGCAGCCCGTAGTGCACCGTGAGTTCGCTCGAGATATCGTGGCCCCGCCGCGCGGCCTTGATGGGATCGATATCGCCGATCATGTCGGCGATGGTGACATCGGGCGTAGCCAGCTTTTCCACGTAGCGCTGGCTGCGCGGCAGCCACGCGATCGGCGTTTCCTCGCCCCGCTCGGCAATCAGCTCGTGGCAGCGGCGGCAGATCGGCTGATACGGGTTGTCGTGGATTTCGCACCCTTCGACAAACGGCGCCGATTCGTCCAGCAGCGAAGTCAGCAGCCGGATCAGCCGCGTCTTCGCCTGGCCCCGCAGGCCCAGCAAAATGAAATTGTGCCGCGACAGGATCGCGTTGATTACCTGTGGCACCACCGTTTCGTCGTATCCCAGAACGGACGGAAACAGGGCGTCGCCGCGTTGGATCTTGCAGATCAGGTTCTGCCGCAGTTCGTCCTTCACGCCGCGGCCCGTCAGCCTGGCTTCGGAAAAGCTGCTCTCGCGCAGCGCGCCTAGAGTGCGGGGTACTTCCTGTATGTTTCGCGACAAGTGATTCCCCTCTCTGATGGCGATTGTACCAGAGACCCGCCAGGCTCCCGCCGCGCGGTTCCTGTTCCCATCCCGGCGAGTTGTCTTTGCCGCGCGAATGCGGTACAACAGGCTAACACACGGAGGACTTATGCTTCGGCGAGCAGTACTATTCTTCGGTTCCGTCCTGCTGGCTTCCGCGCAAGCGCCGCCCCCTCTGATCGGTCTGGGCGACAGCCTCGGCGAAGGAGTGCAGTCGGCCATTGCCAGCGATCGCACCCAGTCGCACGTCTATCTCAACCTCGTCGCGCAGCAAATGAAGGTGCCGTTCCCGCTGCCGTTGCTGAGCACGACATTCTACGGCGTCATCGGCGATGTTTCCGGCCGCGCGCGCGAAAACCCGACCCTGCTGGCGGCCGATATGGCCGTTTCCGGCGCCGATTCCACCAGCATTCTCAACCAGGCCGCGCAAACACCGCCCGCCGATGAAACCGACCTCGTCCTCGAACCCCAGACCGGCTTCACCCAGATCTCCGCCGCCGAGGCCTCCCACGCGCCGTTCACCATCTGCTGGATCGGCAATAACGATGTGTTGGGCGCCATTCTCGCCTACGACCAGCTCAACGCCACCCAAATTACTCCAGTGGCCACCTTCCAGGCCAATTACGACCAGATCACCAGCCGCCTGGGCGCCACTGGCAGCAAGATCGTCTACGCCAACATCCCGGATGTTACCCAGATCGCGTTTCTCTTCAGCCCGGAGGAACTTACTCTCTTCCTCGGATCGGACTACGGCCTGCCGGAGGGAAGTTACACCACCGTTGTGGCCATGCTTTTGATCAAGCTCGGACTGCAGGACCCGAGCATCCTGCAGAACCCCGACTGGGTGCT
>Ga0335080_10008811_pt1 | contig 10523 bp, 9 predicted proteins | sample Lox_Sample_34_FD_206720 | JGI IMG/M metagenome (GOLD analysis project Ga0335080, IMG submission 206720) | Soil microbial communities from Loxahatchee National Wildlife Refuge, Florida, United States - Lox_Sample_3.4 | ecosystem: Environmental > Terrestrial > Soil > Wetlands | place: USA: Florida... | reverse complement strand
CGGCCCTCGAGTTGGCGCCGGCGGGCGTCCGCGTGAACGCCGTCAACCCCGGCGTCACGGTCACGAACCTCCACAAACGGTCCGGGATGGATGAGGCGCGGTACCTGGCGTTTCTCGAGCGTTCGAAGGAGACGCACCCGCTCGGCCGTCCTGGGCGGCCCGAGGAAGTGGCGGCGGTCATTCTATTTCTTGCGTCCGATCGTGCCCGGTGGATGACCGGGGAAACGATTCCGGTCGACGGCGGGCGCCATCTGACGTGTCTCCGCTAGGAGCGGCTTCGGCTTCGGAATCCAGACTCTGCGCCTTGCGGTCAGCCGCGACCGGTTTCTCGCGGCTTGATTCCTTCCACGAACACGAGCCCTTCACGTTCAGCAAGCTTTCGCACGGCACGAAAGCCTTCGGCGGTGAGCGACGGCACGGCGTCGAACGGCGGTCCGCTCTGCGCGCGTGTGACGAGCGCGCCGAGTCCGCCGCGCGGCAACGCACCGATGACCATCACACGTCCGGCCGCACGCAGAACACGCAGGATCTCACGGACCGTCCGGACGCGGTCCTCGGCGCGCATGGTGGCGAGCAGGCCGCCCGTGTCGTCGACGAGCGCGACGTCGAACGCGTCAGCGGCGCTCGGAATGGCTGTCGTCGGCGTTGTCTCGATCTCGACGAGCACGCCGGCGTCGCGCGCCCCCTTTTCCGCGCGGGCGGCCGACGCCTCGTCGGGCGCAATCGCCACGGCGCGGCCCGAGAGCCCGACTTTCGCCGCGACGGCCGCGAGCCGGCCCCCGTGCGCGCAGCCGATCTGCACGATGCGGTCTCCGAGCTTCACGCCGGCCATGCCGACGAGAAGCGCGAACGGATCGTCGCCGCTCCGCCTGAACGGGTTCAGGAACATGCAGGGATGATATATAGTTTTCGTCCGTGTCTACACCTGTAGAAATTGCTCCCGCACGCGGCAGGCTCGGCGTCCTCCTGGTGGGGCTTGGCGCCGTGAGTACGACCACCATCGCCGGCGTGTTCGCCATTCGCAAGGGATTCGCCAAACCGATCGGCTCGCTGACGCAAATGGGCACGGTTCGTCTCGGCAAGCGGACGGAAGGGCGGACGCCGAAGATCAGCGAAGTCGTGCCGCTCGCCGGGCTCGACGATCTCGTGTTCGGCGGCTGGGACATCTTCGAAGACGACTGCTACGCGGCCGCCCGGACGGCCGGCGTCATCGAGTCGTCGCTGCTCGACCGGGTGCGTCCCGAGCTCGAGAAGATCCGCCCGTGGCCCGCGGTCTTCGATCAGCGGTACGTCAAGCGCCTCGACGGGCCGAACGTCAAGAAGGGCAGGAACAAGAAGGATCTCGCCGAACAGGTCGTCGCCGACATCCGCAAGTTCAAGTCGGACCACGGCCTCGATCGCCTGGTCATGGTCTGGTGCGGCAGCACGGAAGCCTTCATGACCGAGTCGCCGGCTCACGAGTCGGTCGCCACATTCGAACGCGCGCTCGAGTGCAACGATCCGGCGATCCCCTCGAGCATGATCTACGCCTACGCCGCCATCCGCGAGGGTATTCCCTACGCGAACGCGGCGCCGAATCTCTCCGCCGACGTTCCGGCGCTCGTCGAGCTCGCCAATCAGACGGAAACCCCGCTTGCGGGAAAGGATCTGAAGACCGGACAGACGCTGATCAAAACGATCATCGCACCGGGCCTCAAGGCGCGGCTCCTCGGCGTGGCAGGCTGGTACTCCACCAATATCCTGGGCAACCGCGACGGCGAGGTCCTCGACGATCCCGAGTCGTTCAAGACGAAAGAAGAGAGCAAGAAGTCGGTGCTCGACTACATCCTGCAGCCGCAGCTCTACCCCGATCTCTACAAGGAACTGTGCCACGTAGTGCGGATCAACTACTATCCGCCGCGCGGAGACAACAAGGAAGGCTGGGACAACATCGATCTGGTCGGCTGGCTCGGCTATCCGATGCAGCTGAAGATCAACTTCCTGTGCCGGGACAGCATTCTCGCGGCGCCGATCGTCCTCGACGTTGCGCTCTTCCTGGATCTGGCGAAGCGTGCTGGAATGCACGGCATCCAGGAATGGCTCTCGTTCTATTTCAAGAGCCCCGTCCATGCCAAGGGCCTGTACCCCGAGCACGATCTCTTCATCCAGCTGATGAAGCTGAAGAACACGCTTCGCTACCTGAAGGGCGAGGAGCTCATCACTCACCTCGGCCGTGAATACTACGACTAGCCGGTACACGCAGCCCGCGCTCCTCGGCGGAGCCGTCATGGGAGCACTCTCCGTGCTGCCCATCGTGTCCCTCGGCAATCTCTGCTGCTGCCTCTGGATCATCGCGGGTGGCGTCACCGCCGCCTACCTGCTGCAGCAGAACCAGACAACGCCGATCACGCCGGCCGACGGGGCGCTCGTGGGCCTCTGTGCGGGTCTCATCGGCGCGCTGATCTATCTCGCGCTTTCGATTCCCATTGCCATTCTCCTCGCGCCGATCGAGCGCGCCATCGAGGAGCGGCTGCTCGAGCTTGGGCAGCGCGGCATGCCGCCCGGCTTCAACGGCTATTTCGGCTCGGCGTTCGGTCGCGGGATCCGGCTGTTCGTGGGCTTCATTGCCATGCTCTTCCTCGGCTCGTTTTTCTCGACGCTCGGCGGACTGCTGGGCGCCGCCCTGTTCCGCAAGCCCCAGCCGGCGCCTCCGCCGCCCGCGGCGCCGCTGGCCTAGCGGCCTGTTCGCGCTGAAGCCAAGCCCACTCGTTGCGCGCCGCTGCACGCGGGTGCACGGGGCCCGGCGCCGCCGTGCATCTATCGGCAGGCGCGCCTCAATCCGAAACGTTAGAGCGTGAAGTTTCTTCCCGCCCCCAGGGTGAAGACCTTCGCAGTGGCTGGGCTCGTCCTGCTGCGCGCTTCGACCGCTCTCGCGCAGCCGGGCCAGGGTCCGTCGGCTGCGCCTGCGCCCGTCCCCATGACCGCGCTCGACGACCGCGTGCTGGCGTCCGACCTCGACAACCGGCCGTTCACGCTCACCTTCTCGCAGCCGGTGCCGATTCGCGATCTCCTGCTCCTCCTCGTACGCGGCACGAGTTTGAGCATGGTGCCCGATCCGGAAATAGCGGGCTCCTTCATCGGTGAGCTGAAGAACATCAGCGTTCGGCAGGCGCTCGGACTGATTCTCCCGCCGCTCGGCCTCGACTATTCGGTGAACGGCGCGTTCATCCGCGTGTTTCGGCGCGAGGCAGAAACGCGCATCTTCTACGTCAACTACATCGCGACCGAGCGAAGCGCGACCGTCACCGCCGGTGGCGGGCCCGACCCCCTTGCGTCGGCCCGGCTGACCAGCACGACGGCGACCGACCTTTTCTCGGAGATCGCGGCTGGCGTCAGGGCGCTCCTCTCCGAGCGGGCGACGTTCAACATCGATCGCAAGGCCGGGCTGCTGCAGGTCACCGATCTGCCGGAACGACTGGATCGCGTGCAGACCTATCTGGACGCCGTGAGCGAGCGCGTTCACCGGCAAGTGGAAATCGACGCGCGGATTCTCGAAGTCGAATTGAGCGATCCGAGCGCCTCGTCGATCGATTTCGCGACGCTCCTGCCGGGCGCCGTGACGCCCGTCGGCAGCGCCTCGTCGCGCCGGATGCTGAGCGGACTCGGCCCGGGCGACGTTTCGCGCTTCATGACCGCGCTCGCCGGCCAGGGCAAGGTGTCGATGATCGGCGATCCGCATATCCTCACGCTCAACAACGAGCCGGCGCTCGTGCGAGCGGTCTCGCGCGGCGGCACGGCGGAGGAACAAGGGGTGACGCTCGCCGTCACGCCCCAGATCAGCGCCGAAGGCGCAGTCATGCTGAGCCTGAGCCCGATCGTCGCGCAGCAGGTGGCGGGAGGCACCGACAAGACGCCGCCGACCACCAACATTCGCGAAACCGACACGCTGGCCAGAATCGCCGACGGCGGCACGATCGTCCTGGCCGGGTTCACGCGCGAATACGAAACGCGCGAGCGTCAGAACGCCGGGATCAAGGGCGGCTGGTTCGGGCATTCCACGGTCGTGACCAAGAAGAAGATCGAGCTCGTGATCATGCTGACGCCGAGGGTGGTTGCCAGCGTGGAGACGCAGTAGATGTACGAAAGCTATTACGGCCTGTCCGAGAAGCCGTTCAGCCTCACGCCCGACCCGAAGTATCTCTACCGGAGCGAATCGCACGCGAACGCGTTCGAGCTGCTGCAGTACGCGATCCGGCGCCGCGAGGGCTTCGTCGTGGTCACGGGCGACATCGGCACCGGCAAGACGACGCTTTGTCGCGCCCTTCTCGAGCAGATCGATCGGGCGACGTTCACCGCGCTCGTGCTCAACCCGTTTCTCTCCGAAGAGGATCTGCTGAAGCGCGTACTCCAGGATTTCGGCGTGATCTCGCGCGAGGATGTGAAAGACGGCCGCATGGCCGGCGTCACCAAGCAGGAGCTGATCGACACGCTCTACGACTTCCTCCTGGGTCTGGTGCCGCTCAAGGCGAACGCCGTGCTCATCATCGACGAGGCTCAGAACCTGCCGCTCCACGTGCTCGAGCAGGTTCGGATCCTCTCGAACCTCGAGACCGACAAAGAGAAGCTGCTGCAGATAATCCTGGTCGGGCAGCTGAATCTGCAGACGCTGCTTCGCTCGCCCGATCTGCGCCAGCTTGATCAGCGGGTGTCGATCCGCTACGAGTTGAGCCCGCTCGACGAGGAGACCGTGGCCGGGTACGTCGCGCATCGCCTGACGATCGCGGGCGGATCCGCCTCGGTGGCCTTCACCGCGAAAGCGCTCAAGCTCGTGCACCGCTACTCGGGCGGCATTCCGCGGCTCATCAATCTGATCTGCGATCGGGCGCTGCTCGCAGGGTTTTCGCTCAAGGCCAATCGCATCACGCCAGAAATGGTGCAGCACGCCGCGGCCAGCCTCGACCTCGAGGCGCCTATCCAGCTCGGACCGCTCACCTGGCTCAAGCATCGCGCCTCGCTCGCGGCGGCCGCGCTCGTCATGCTTGTCGCGGCGTCGCTCGGCGTGGGGGGGACGACGTGGTTGTACGAGCGGTACGTCGCCGACGCCGGCGAGCGCCACGCGGAGCGGGTCGGCTCGGATATCGTGCTGAACGCCGAGCCGGTCAACCGCCATTTTCCAACCGACGCGCCTGTCACGGTGGTTGCCGGCTCCTATCCGGCCGATGGGTCGGATGAGGTCGTCACGTCGCTGACCCGGTGGCTCGAAGCCTCCGGCTACCACGTCTACTATGCGCGGGTCGACCTCGGGCCGGCGGGGCGCTGGCAGCGGGTGCTCGCCGGGGCATACACTGATGAAGCCACGGCCACCGCGGAAGCCGATCGCCTCAATCGAGCCGCACCCGGCCTCGACGCGCAGGTGATGCGAGCGGACCTGGCGACAGGAACCCATCGGTGAGTGTAATTCTCGACGCGCTCCGACGGAGGTCGGGGCGCGACGCGACGGACGACAACCCATCGAACTCGCGCGCCGACGCCGTCATCGCGACGCTTGGCTATCCGCGCAGGAGCGAGCGCCGGCGTTCGTCGAGACGGCTGGTCGTCTACGGCGCGATGGCGATTGCGATCGGGTTCGCGATCGTCGCCGTGCCGGTCCATTTTCTCGCGCCGACGCCGGGACAGCCGTCCCGGCAGGCCCGCGCGGCGGCGCCATCCGCTCCAGCCGTTTCGCCCGTTCCGGCGCCGCGCGTCCCGGCGGCGGCCGGTGGATCTTCTCCGGCGGCGTCCGGCTCGATGGCACTGCCGCCGATCGACATGCGCGCAGCAGCGTCCGGCGGAGCGCCCGCGGCACCCACTGATCGCTCTGCTCCATCTCTGCCCGCATCGAGCCGGTCGTCGCCCGCTTCGGGTGGGGCGGGGCCCGCGGCGCAGAACTCGAGGCCTGCGGCGTTACCGCCGTCGGCTGCGCCGCCAGCGCAGGCAGTCCCGTCCACCTCTTTGGCGCGACCTGCGGCCGCGGGTCCGCCGTCGCTGTCCGGGCCCGCGCCTGCAGCAGGTGCGTCACCAGCTCCAGCGCCCGCGACTGGAGCCGGAGCTGCGGCGGCAGCGCGTTCTCCGGCGTCCACGGCGTCGCCGTCCAAATCCTCGTCGGACACGACTGCGGTCAGGCCGCCGACGCCGGCAGAGGTTGCTGGCACACCGCCCGCCGCGCCCGTTCGGCGGCCGACGCCGGCGCTGCCTCCAGCTGTATCGGCGCCGTCATCTTCGGCGCCTGCCGCATCGTCCACGGCGGTCGCGACCGATCACTTCGGCCTGGCCCTCTATTACCAGCGCATCGGCGACTTCGACAACGCGCTCGCACAGTACCGCGCGCTCCTCGAACAGAACGAAGCGAGCGCGGAAGTCCACAACAATCTCGGCCTGCTCTATCGGGATCGGCGGGACGTGGACGAGGCGATCAGGCAGTTCCGTCGCGCCATTCAGATCGATCCACGTTACGCGAAGGCGCACAACAACCTGGGCGTCGCGCTGCTCGACGCGGGACCGACTCAGCCCGCCGTCAACGAATTCATGATCGCGCTTGCCGCCGACCCGCGAAACGTCGAGGCGCTCGTCAACCTCGCCCTCGTCGCCCAGCGTGAAAACCGGCCCGCCGAGGCGCGCGATCTCCTGCGCCGGGCCGTCTCGATTGATCCGCGCAACCCTGGGCTGCACTATAACTTTGCCGCCGTCGCCGATCGAACGGGTGACCGGGAGCAGGCAATCGAGCACTACCGCGCGTTTCTGAGGTTCGTCGACGTTGCTCACACGAGCCTCGTTCCCCTCGTGCGAAATCGTCTCGCCACCCTCGGCGCCAGCTAATCGGTCAAATCGGGGTCGGGAGGCTTTTTGCCAACCCGTCCGTTTGGTTTCAATGGTTTAGCGGGCGTCGGTACGTGTTTCCGTGCCAACGCTAGAACCCGCCCGACCCCTTTTTTGTAGAATCCACCACATGTCTGAGTCCGCCAAGCCCGCAGAGTTCAGCGATCTCCTCCGGGAGGACCGATCCTTTCCGCCTCCTTCCGACTTCCGCGCGAATGCCCACGTCCGAGACGAGCGGATCTACGCCGACGCAGAACGCGATCCGGAGGGATTCTGGGCGAAGTTCGCCGCCGAACTTGAATGGGCGCGGACGTGGGACCGCGTGCTCGACTGGCAGCCGCCGCATGCGAAGTGGTTCGTGGGCGGCAAGATCAACGCGTCGGTCAACTGCCTGGACCGTCACGTGCGCGGATGGCGCCGCAACAAGGCCGCGCTCGTCTGGGAAGGCGAGCCGGGCGACCGGCGGACGCTGACGTACTTCGATCTATTTCGAGAGGTATCCCAGTTCGCCAACGCGCTCAAATCGCTCGGTGTGAACAAAGGGGATCGGGTCGCCATCTACCTGCCGCTCGTCCCGGAACTCGTCGTCTCGGTTCTCGCGTGCGCGCGCATCGGCGCCATTCACAGCGTGGTGTTTGGCGGGTTCAGCGCGGAGTCCCTGCGCGACCGCATCAACGACGCGAAGGCCCGCGTGCTCGTCACCGGCGACTACGGATACCGACGCGGGCAGACCGTGCCGCTCAAACGCGTCGCCGATGAAGCGCTCGCCGGCACGCCGTCGATCGAACACGTCGTCGTTGTCGCGCGCGAGCCCGATCGCGGCGTACCGGTGGAACTCGCCGCCGGCCGAGAGCACTGGTACCACGCGCTCACCAGGAGCGCCCCGCTGGCCTGCGAGCCGGAGCCAATGGACGCCGAGGACATGCTTTACATCCTCTACACGTCTGGCACGACCGGAAAGCCGAAAGGCATCGTCCACACGACCGGCGGCTATCTTGTCGGCACCTATGCGACCACCAAGCTGGTCTTCGACCTCAAGGACGACGATGTCTACTGGTGTACGGCGGACATTGGCTGGGTCACCGGCCATAGCTACGTCGTCTACGGTCCGCTCGCGAACGGCGCCACGGTCGTCATGTACGAAGGGGCGCCGGACTGGCCCGAGAAGGATCGCTTCTGGTCGATCATCGAGCGCTACGGCGTCACGATCTTCTACACGGCCCCGACCGCCATTCGCGCGTTCATGCGCTGGGGAACAGACTGGCCGAAGCGCCACGACATGTCCTCGCTCCGGCTGATCGGGTCGGTCGGCGAACCCATCAATCCTGAGGCCTGGGTCTGGTACTACCGTTTCATCGGCGGCGAACGCTGTCCGGTCGTCGACACGTGGTGGCAAACCGAGACCGGCGCCATCATGATCACGCCGCTCCCGGGTATCACGACCACGAAGCCGGGATCGGCGATGCGCCCGTTTCCCGGCATCGCCGCGGAAATCCGGACGGAGAAAGGCGAGAAGGTGGAAGTCGGGGGCGGGCTGCTCGCACTGACGCGGCCGTGGCCGTCGATGCTGCGCGGCATTTTTGGCGACCCCGAGCGGTACGTCCGGCAATACTGGGGCAAATGGGGCCCCGCCGTATACGTGACCGGCGACGGCGCGAAGCGGGACGCCGACGGCAACTTCTGGCTCCTCGGGCGCGTGGACGATGTGATCAACGTGGCGGGGCATCGGATCGGCACGATGGAGGTCGAGAGCGCGCTCGTCGATCACCCGACGGTCGCAGAAGCGGCGGTCGTGGGCAGAGCGCACGAGATCAAAGGGCAGGCGATCGCGGCGTTCGTCACGCTCAAGGATGGCACGCGCCCATCGGCCGAGCACGCCGACGAGCTGAAAGCGCATGTGGTCAGGAAGATCGGCGCGATCGCCAGGCCGGACGACATTTTGTTTACGATCGACCTACCCAAAACGCGCTCGGGCAAGATCATGCGGCGCCTGCTCCGCGATATCGCCGACGGCAAGGCGCTCGGAGACACGACGACGCTCGCCGATCCTGCCGTCGTCGCGAAGCTGAAGGCGAGCTACGAAGAGCGCGAGTAGATATCGACCCGCTCGACCGAATTGCGGCCCGACGCCTTTGCGCGCTCGAGGGCGGCCTCGGCCTCGGCCATCAGCCGCTCCGCATCGAGCATTTCGCCGGGGGCGACGGCCGCGTTCGCGATTCCCACGCTGATTGTCACACCGACGTGACGCTCCGATCGGTGATCGTAAAACTCCAGGCGGCTCTCCACCGTTGCGCGAACCCGCTCCGCCAGGTCCGCGGCGGCGTCAGCCGCCGTCCGAGTCAGTAGCACCGCGATTGTGTCGTCCGCGTAGCGCGACACCCAGTCGTGCTGGCGGAAGAATGTCCTCACGAGAATGGCGAGGCGCTCGAGCACCTGGTCGCCCACGCCGCGCCCATAGTCCCGATTGATCCCGGCGAGACGATCGACGTCGAAGAGAATCACCGAGATTGCGTCTCCGAAGCGGCTCGCGGCGTCGGCCGCCCTCCCGAACGCCGCGGTGAACACAGGGCGAGTCACGAGCGTTGTCAGCCGATCGACCACCGGCAGGTCGCCTGGCTCCATCTGCGCGCGCTCGAAATGGGCCGCCAGCAAGTCGAAGGCCGCGCGCCGCACGAGCTGTGAGACGAGCGGCCAGGCTTCGCTTGTCGCGCCGATCGCTTCGTGCAGCGCCAGCTCGTCGAGGAGGGCACGCTCGGTCAGATACACGAACGTGAACAGCGTCCCGATCGCGACGCCGCGCTCGAACCCCAGGCGGTAGAGTTCGATCGCCAGCTCGTCTGTCGGGTCGACACGGCCCTCGTGAATCGCGCTCGCCATGAGCCGCACCAGAAGCGCGCCGACGCGACGACAGTAGTCGGGGTCGAGCGACTCGCCCCCGCTATAGCGCAGCACGGCCACCGAATCTTCGGCGACCGCGTCGACCACATCGACCACGGCAGCCGATAGCCTGGGTCGGAGGTCGTCCTGGGCGCCGGCCAACGCGTCGCGGCGCCTCGCGTCGACATCGTGCTCTTCTTTCATGGGTTGGCTCATGTTCACCCATTCGTCCAAGGGTCGCAAGACCCACGCGCGTCTTATCAATCGGCGGGCAGGTCGCGCGAGCGTGCACTTTCGCGCAGTTCTGTCGACGACGTCGGTCTCGCAGACGCTACGGGCGCCGACTGTTCGAACCGAAAACATGCCGGGAGTTGTGAACTCGTCTGCCTTAGTGACCACCCGACTCGGCGTCGAGCTCTCGCCGTTTGGCTTTCGGCTCGTCGAGCTGGCCGTCCGTCGCCGCTGGCGCCAGGACAATGGCGAAACACGCGTCCTGTCGTTCGCCTCGCGACAGGGCCCTCTCTCCGCCTCGATCGGAACGTCGGAGAGAGCGGGGCTCCTCAGGTTCCGCGGGCGTCAAGCATCAGTTGTCCTCTGGGGCGCGCGAGCCGTCTATCAGCAGGTCGAGGTTCTGTCGGCGCCCTACGATCGGATGCGTCTCGAAGCGTCGGCGCGTCTCCGCGCGTCGGGCTGGTCGATGGACGGCGCGCTGTTCGACATCGCTCCGGTGGAACCGGTTCTGTCGGACCCGACGCGACGTGTCGTGCTGGTCGCGGCCGCGCCGGCGGTCGAAGTGAGCGCCGCGCTTGCTC
>Ga0335080_10008809_pt1 | contig 10524 bp, 5 predicted proteins | sample Lox_Sample_34_FD_206720 | JGI IMG/M metagenome (GOLD analysis project Ga0335080, IMG submission 206720) | Soil microbial communities from Loxahatchee National Wildlife Refuge, Florida, United States - Lox_Sample_3.4 | ecosystem: Environmental > Terrestrial > Soil > Wetlands | place: USA: Florida... | reverse complement strand
TGTACCAGTTGAACTTCTTGTTCCTGTGCCAGGGCTTTGGCCCTTGCGCTGTCTGGAATAGGATTCGCTTCAAAAATGGCTCTGTAAACATCGTTATCTCTTTTTTCGAGGTCACCGATCTGTTCCTGAAGTTTTTTTACCTTTTCATTCAATACAAAATAATTATCTTTCAAAGCTTCATTTCTCTGGAGAAGTCTTTTTTCATTGGCAGAGGGGAAATACCTGTAAGCTATGGAAACAAGAATGAGGGCTGTAACGATTGAAGCCGAAAAGAATCCAAGTATGCGTAATAAGATAACGCGTAAAGGAGTCTCCAGTTTTTCATATCGGAGCGTATTGGTATTATAGTAATACTTGATCTTTTTCATGATTCAAGCTGGCTTAAGGCTTCTCCTGACAAACAGGATGATTTCGTGTACCTTTGCAACGCCTTAATAAACACGCAAGTGTACAAATTATTATGCTAACCTAATTAAATATTGTCAAAGATTATTCAGATAAATTATGATGAGCAGTGCTGAAATAAGAAAAAAATTCCTGGAATTCTTCGAATCGAAAGGTCATACGATTGTTCCTTCTGCACCCATTGTGGTAAAAAATGACCCGACCCTTTTGTTTACAAATGCTGGCATGAACCAGTTCAAGGATTATTTCCTGGGTAACCAGAAGCCCCAACATGTACGGGTAGCCGATACTCAGAAATGCCTGCGGGTCAGCGGTAAGCACAATGACCTGGAAGAAGTTGGAGTGGATACTTATCATCATACCATGTTTGAAATGCTGGGCAACTGGAGTTTTGGAGATTATTTTAAGAAGGAAGCCATTGCATGGGCCTGGGAACTGGTAACGGGGATTTACAAAATCGATAAAGAGCGCTTATATGTAACCGTTTTTGAAGGAGATACCAGTGAAAAACTGCCCAGGGATAATGAAGCAATTAAAGAATGGAAGGAATGGATTGATGAAGACAGGATCATTATGGGGAACAAGAAGAATACTTTCTGGGAAATGGGGGATACCGGTCCCTGCGGACCCTGCACTGAAATTCATATTGATTGCAGGACGGATGAAGAAAGGAAAAAAACAGATGGAAAATCTCTTGTAAATGCAGATCATCCACAGGTTATTGAACTTTGGAATGTTGTGTTTATTCAGTTTAACAGGCTCAAAGACGGAACGCTGGAACCATTACCCGCCAAGCATGTTGATACCGGAATGGGTTTTGAAAGATTGGTCCGTGTGTTACAAGGTAAGCAAAGTAACTACGATACTGATGTATTTACCGGAACAATTTCCGAAGTCGAAAAAATCACCGGAAGAAAATATGATTATAGCGATAGCAAAGAAGCAATCGCCTTCAGGGTAATTGCCGATCATATCCGTGCGATTGCATTTACTATCTCAGATGGCCAGCTTCCTTCGAATACTGGTGCCGGTTATGTGATACGAAGAATTTTAAGAAGAGCTGTTCGATATTATTATTCGTATCTAGATTACAAACAACCATTATTGTATCAATTAACCTTATTGCTTGCGCACCAATTTGAAAATGTGTTTCCTGAATTGAAGATACAGTCTGGATTTATTAGTAAAGTCATCAAGGAAGAGGAAGATGCATTTTTAAAAACCTTGGATAAGGGATTATTGCGATTTGAAATGTTTATGTCGCTAGAAGGATTAAAAATGTTTCAAGAAGGGAAAAAAGAGGCTTTCATTCTTCCAGGCAAAATTGCTTTCGAATTAAATGATACATATGGGTTCCCTATTGATCTAACCCGCTTAATTGCAAAAGAAAAGGGGTTAACTGTAGATGAAGCTGGTTTTGAAATCGAACTACAACAACAAAAACAACGTTCCCGGGCCGCAACTGTAATCGATACTGAAGACTGGGTTGAAATCCATAAAAATGGATCCACTAAATTCATTGGATATACTGATCTTGAAACAAAAACCAGGGTAGCACGATACCGCAAAATAAAATCTAAGGGAAAAGAATCTTTCCAGCTTGTATTGGAAACAACTCCATTTTATGCAGAGAGCGGTGGACAGGTTGGGGATACCGGCACTCTTCAATTTGGCAATGAGGTAATCGATGTTCAGGATACAAAAAAAGAAAATGAACTTATAATTCATTTTACTCAAAAAATTCCGGCGCTGATAGATGAAGATGTCTGGGCAAAAGTGGATTCGGTCAAACGGAAAAATATCGCCATCCATCATTCTGCCACACATTTGTTGCATGCTGCTCTGAGAAAGGTGTTGGGAAATCATGTAGCACAAAAAGGATCATTGGTAAACGATGAACATCTTCGTTTTGATTTTTCTCACTTTGCAAAGGTCGGTGAGGAAGAAATGGAAAAGATAGAACAGCTCGTGAATGAGAAGATAAGAGAAAATATTCCTGTCATTATTAAAGAGATGCCAAAGGATGAAGCTATCCGAATGGGAGCCATGGCCTTGTTTGGGGAGAAATATGGAGACAGAGTAAGAGTGGTGATTATTGATCCCAAATATTCAATTGAATTATGCGGTGGGACACATGTGGGTGCTACCGGAGAAATTGGCTTTTTTAAAATCAAACACGAAACAGCTGTGGCTGCCGGTGTCAGGCGTATCGAAGCCGTTGCCGGAAAAATTTCGGAAGATTTTGTTCAGGAGCAATTTTCCTCTATCCGATCGATTCGTGAATATTTAAAAAATCCGGCAGACATATTAAAGTCGGTAGAAAATATCGCCACTGAAAATAATGAGTTGAAAAAAAAGATCGAGTCCCTTGAAGCAAAACAGCTCAATGGCTTAAAGAATGAATTATTACAAAAGGGATCAGCCGTTCATGATATCAGTTTTATTGGAGATCAGGTTGAGGTAAACAGCGCCGATGCATTGAAGAAGCTTGGCTTTGACCTAAGGACAGATTTAAAAAAATATGTTATAGTACTGACAGCCGATATTTCAGGAAAAGCGGCCATTGTTATAATGATTGATGATCAGACGGCAGCTGCAAAAAACCTGGACGCTTCAAAAATTATTAAAGAACACATCGCTCCACTCATTAAAGGAGGAGGCGGCGGACAAAAAACCCTGGCAACAGCCGGAGGCCAGGATACCGGCAAACTTCGGGAGGCAATTGAAAAAGTGAAATCTTTATTGGAATAAATTGTTTGATTGCTTGATGGTTAGATTGTGAATAGGATTTTACAGCTATCAGGCAATCTAACCATCAAACCATCCCCTTGATTCCTAACAATCCGTTAAATATAAAAACAGTTTCACGAATTTTTTCGTATTTCAAAAAAAACACTATATTTGAAATACGAAACTTGACGTAGTTAACCTACTTCATTAAAAATTTAAACAATGAAAAAATATTTTCTAAGAATTTCAGGATTAGCAGCAATCATCCTTTTGCTGCATGCACCAGGTTTTGCCCAGGATGATAAGGATAGTAAAACCAAGGATAAGATCAAGACGGAAAATGGAGATGAGATCATCATTAAAAGAAAAGGTGATAAAGACAGCAAAATAACTGTCGAAATTAAAGATGGTAATTTACTGATCAATGGAAAACCAGCTGACGAGTTTGAAGATGATAATCTTTCAATCATCAGGAGAAAAGATGGTGATGGAGATGTTTTTGCTTTTGCACCCCGCTCTCCTTTCCGTGGCGGGTATAGTTGGAACGGAGATGAGCTCGTAGATTCCAAAACTGCCTTTCTGGGGGTTTCTTCTGAAAAATCTGATAATGGAGGAGTGGAAGTGCGGGAAGTAACAAAAGGAAGCGCAGCTGAAAAAATCGGTTTAAAAAAAGGAGATATTATCACAAAAATTGATGATGCCCAAATTGACGATCCTGAGGATCTCACAAAGGCTGTCCGTTCACATAAGCCCGACGATAAAATAGTGATTACTTATAAGAGAGATGGAAAAGTCCAGACATCCACAGCCACATTGGGCAAAATGCAAATGAATATGGCTTATAATTTTAAGATGCCCAACATGAATGAGAATTTTGACCTGGTAGTTCCTCCTCCGGGAGCTCCTTATCCTCGTCCTTATGCTTTCAGTTGGAATTCCAGCGGCCCAAAAATTGGTATCAAAGCGCAGGATACAGAAAATGGTAAAGGAGTCAAAGTATTGGATGTGGATGATGAATCTCCAGCTGAAAAAGCGGGGATTAAAGAAGGCGATATCATTACACAGTTTGATGGCAAGGAAGTAAATGGAGCCGGTCAGCTGGCTGAATTGGCGCGTGCAGCAAAAACCAAGCCTTCTGTAAAAGTAAAATTAAACCGCGGAGGTAAACTCCAGGATGTAGAAGTGAAAATTCCAAGAAAACTAAAAACCGCAGATCTATAAATTAATAATAAAGTTAGTAGCGAAGAACCGGAAGTTCGGAAGACCATGTAAACAGGACTGGCAAAATAAACATATTCCTGTTTTCAAGCTTACTGATTCTTCCGGTTTTTTTATCAGTATTTTTATTACAAAATACTACACATGCTACGAATTTTTTTTGTATGTCTTTTATTATCCTCAACATTTTCGTCTTATAGTCAATTCTTTAAAAAAGATCAATCATTCGCACATACTTTTTCAATTGTGGCAAGGGACACGGCTTCTGGCGAAATGGCTGTTGGAGTTCAAAGCCATTGGTTCAATGTTGGCGCTTCGGTGCCCTGGGCTGAAGCGGGAGTTGGCGCCATTGCTACACAATCTTTCATAGATAAATCTTATGGATATAAAGGGCTTGCTTTATTAAAGCAGGGATTTTCTGCGCAACAGGTTTTGGACAGTCTGACAAAAGCAGATCCCGGCCATGATGTGAGGCAGGTTGCTATCATTGATCACAATGGAAGCGTAGCAGCGTTTACTGGTAAGGGTTGTATTCAATATGCTTCGCATATAACCGGGAATAATTTCAGTGTTCAGAGTAATATGATGCTGGGCGACCAGGTATGCCAGAGTATGGCAAAAGCTTTTATGCATAGTGCAGGGAAACCTTTGGCAGAAAGAATTTTAGATGCTTTGGATGCAGCACAGGCTGCAGGAGGGGATATCCGAGGCAAACAAAGTGCGGCCCTCGTGGTAGTCCCGGGGCAATCAAGCGGCAAGCCATGGAATGACAGAATTATTGATGTGCGTGTGGATGATAATCCTGCTCCCCTAACAGAATTAAAACGTCTTTATAAAGTTCAGGTTGCTTACCTGCATATGAATAACGGAGATCTGGCGACAGAAAAAAATGATATGGCAAAAGCTATGCAGGAATATGGTGCTGCCATGAAGATGTTTCCCGATAATCTTGAAATGCAATATTGGGCTGCAATCACACTGGCAAATAATAAACAGGTAGATAAAGCTCTGCCCATTTTAAAAAAGGTATTCGCAAAGGATAAGAATTGGAAGGAGCTCACTAAACGTCTTCCGTCTGTGAATCTGTTGACGGTGAATAAGACAGATTTGGATAGGATTTTAGCCCTGTAATTTTGATGTTTAACTTTTCCAAAGATTTAAACTTTGGAAAAGCTGTCATTCTCTATGAATGAGGTATTTTTGCAATCCTGATCAGCAAAAAATGGCAATCGATTATAGTGTATATGAAATAGTAGTGGGACTGGAAGTTCATGCCCAGTTATTGACTAAAACTAAATTGTTTTCCGGCGACAGCGCAGCTTTTGGCGGCGTTCCCAATACCCATATCAGTCCTATTACACTTGGATATCCAGGCACTTTGCCGGTTTTAAATAAACAGGCAGTGGAATTTGCAACTAAGATGGGATTGACCTGCCATTCTGAAATAGAGCGGGAAAATTATTTTGCCCGAAAAAATTATTTCTATCCTGATTTACCAAAAGGATATCAGATCTCCCAACATACGACTCCCATCTGTAAAGGAGGCTTTGTAAAGATCAATACGGTTGAAGGAGAAAAGCATATACAACTGAACCGTATTCATCTGGAAGAAGATGCAGGTAAAAGTATACATGATATTGATCCCGAGAATACTTGTCTCGATTATAACCGTGCAGGTGTTGCACTAATTGAAATCGTAACTGAGCCTTGCATCAGCAGTGGCGAAGAAGCATCTGCATACTTAACAGAATTGCGCAAGCTGCTTCGCTATCTCGAAATTTGTGATGGCAATATGGAAGAAGGAAGTATGCGATGTGATGCGAATGTTTCTATTCGTAAAAAAGGGGAAAAGCAACTGGGAACCAAGGTAGAAGTAAAAAACCTGAATTCTATCCGGAATGTGAAACGTGCTATCGAATACGAGGCTAAAAGAATGATAGAACTGGTGGAAAATAATGAAAAGATTATTCAGCAAACAAGGAGTTTTGACGCAGCAAACGGAACCAGTTTTGCCCTTCGCACTAAAGAAGAAGCAAATGATTATCGTTATTTCACGGATCCCGATCTCCCTGTTTTTCAGATAACGGATTCATTTCTGGAATCGATTCGGGAAACTATCCCCGCTTTACCGGATGAACTTGTAGCGAGATACACAGGTTCGCTTCATCTTTCTGAATATGATGCGCGCGTAATTTGTGATGATAAAGAAACATCATCTTATTTTGAACAATTGATCAATGAAACAACAAATTATAAGGCGGCAGCAAACTGGTTATTGGGACCGGTAAAATCATACCTGAATGAAAACAATATTTCAATCAGCCAGTTTGTAGTTCCGGCAAAAAAAATTGCGCAATTGATAAAACTGGTGGATGAAGAAATGTTGAATTTTTCTACTGCGTCTTCACGCATTTTTCCTGAATTGATCAAAAAACCAGATGAAGAGCCTTTGCTGATTATTACAAACCTGAATCTTTTACAGAGTTCGGATGCTCAGGAAATTGCTTCATGGGTAGATCAGGCACTTGCAAAAATGCCGGATAAAGTCATGGAATATAAAAAAGGAAAAAAGGGATTGATTGGTTTATTTGTAGGAGAAGTAAAAAAAATATCCAGGGGTAAGGCAGATCCAAAACTGACAAATAAATTATTATTGGAAAAACTGGATGGTTGATCAATCGAAATAAAGTTTTTTAAAAAGAAATAGATCGAGTATGTTAAAAAAATTTTCAGTTAGATTTATAGTAGGATTAATTTTGTTTTCTTTTTCATGCAAACAGACATCCAAAAATACTTTTCAGGTAAGCATATCTTTCTCCAATGCCGATAAACTGATTTCACCATTTTCTTCTCCGAATAAGAGCGCAATAAAAGTTTATTTGCAGGAAGTGCCATATGGCCGTGACCAGTCACCTCTTACATTAGATTCCTCAAAATTATCAGGCAATAGCGGCACAATCTTACTAAGGGGCATGGGTAAATCGGAAGGTATTTATGAAATAGTTTTTGGTGAAAACCTTCTTGAAGTCCCTTTGATCAATGATGCGAAGGAAATCAAATTGAATATAGATTTGGGCAGGAGGGATGATTTCTATCAGGTGAGTGGTTCTGATGCCAGCAAACAATTGCAGGAGCTGATCAGTAATATCGGTCAGAAAAATTATGAGGTTGAAAAAGCATTTGCTGACCTGGATAGTCTCAAGCGGATGAATGCATCCGACAGCGTGACGATTGCAGCTACCCAACTAAAGAATAATGCAATTGATGGCTTGAATAATTATCTGAAGCATTTTATCAGCACAAGTTCGAATCCCACCCTGGGCATATTGGCTTTGAGCTGGGGACGCAGTCTTTCCAAATCTGATTTTGAAACAGCTTTAAATGATTTGCAGAAAAAATTTCCTGATAACACAGTCCTTCAAAACATGAAAAAGAGCTATGATATGCAACAGGCCGAAGCGGAGAAAAAGATCAACGAAAATAGCTGGATAGGAAAACAGGCCCCTGAATTGAGTTTACCGGATGTAAATGGAAAAAATATTTCTCTGTCTTCCTTCAAAGGGAAATACGTGCTGGTTGATTTCTGGGCCAGTTGGTGCGGACCCTGCCGGATGGAAAACCCGAATGTTGTCAGAGTGTATGATGAATTCAAAAATAAAAACTTTACCATTCTAGGTGTTTCCCTGGATAAGGAAAAAGATCCATGGGTGCAGGCGATCAAAGATGATAAGCTGGCATGGACACATGTAAGCGATCTGAAATATTGGAATAGCGAAGCAGTGAATATTTTCAAATTCGAAGGCATACCTTTTAATGTATTGGTCGATCCACAGGGAAAAATCATTGCCCAGGAATTGAGGGGAGATAATCTTGAAAATAAGCTGAAAGAAGTTTTAAGATAGTATTCGCACAGGGCTAACAGAGGAAAAGAGAATTCCCCCCTTTTCTCCTTTAGCTTTGTGCGAAAAAAATTAGCTCTTTTCCCTCTTTCCACCCGATAAAGTCAACAACAATGCCGGGAGGAAGATTAGATTTGTGAGCGTTGCCATCACCAATGTTAGTGAAGTCAGCCAGCCGAGCGCCTTCGTTCCCCCAAATCCACTAAAGCAGAATATCACGAATCCTGCAATCAGTACCAGGGAAGTATAAATAATACTGATACCTGTTGTATGAATAGTATTGATGACCGTCTGCTTCGTACCTGCACCACTTTGTACCAACTCCTGCTTGTAATTAACAAGAAAACGGATTGTAATATCGATGGCAATGCCAAGGGCGATGCTGAAGACCAGAACAGTAGATGGTTTCAGTGCAATCCCTGTCCATCCCATCACACCGGCAGTAATCACCAATGGAATAATATTCGGGATCAGTGAACAAAAAAGTATTCGCAAAGACCTGAAGAGGTATAACATGCAGACAGCAATTAATAAAAAGGCCCATAAAATGCTTTGCTTAAGACCATTGATGATGAATGTGCTTCCTTCGAGGAAAGTCACACTGCTTCCGGTCAGCTGAATATTATATTTTGAGGAATCAAATAATTCAGAAGATTTTTTTTCAATATCGTTTAATATTTCCGGAAGGCGTTTGCTGCCAACGTCGGCCATATTTACACTGATCCTCGCCTCCTGTTTTGTGCTGTCCATAAAGCTATTGATCAATTTCGCCAACATGGTTTTTTTATTGGCGCTATCGCCCTTCATATTGATATAAGGAGCAAGAAAACTGATATCAAACTGATTTGGCAATCCGTAATCGGAACTATCGTTATTGTAGTAAGCCTGACGGACAAATTTTAATCCTTCAACAACAGATAAAGGGCGAGCCATCACGGGATTGGAAGCAATATAACCAGATAGCTGATCGATCTTTTCAAATGTCTGGAGCATATTGGCGCGTAAACCATTTTTCTTTTTTGTATCTACAATAATTTCAAGAGGCATCACACCTTTGAAATTTTTTTCAAAAAATTTAAGATCGGTATAAATCGGATCTGTTTTGGGAAGGTCATCTACAATAAATCCTTCTGACCGAAGCCGGAACATCCCGGCAATAGAAACAATTACCACAATCAGAGTTATTCCATAGATTAATTTTTTGTGGTTGAGCGACCAGATTTCTAGCCTGTTTAATATCGCGGTCAACCACCTGTTGGTTAAATAGCGCATATGCTTTGGCGTTGCCTCAGGCAAATAACTGAGAGTGGCTGGAATCAGGATCACTGAAATAAAAAACAGCAGCATAATATTGATACCTGCCACAACACCGAATTCCTTCAAAATAGCACTGGCTGTGAGTGCAAATACGCCGAAACCAATCGCAGCAGTGATATTGCAAAACAAGGTAACTACTCCCATTCGCCGGATCATTTCAAATAAAGCTTTTTTCTTATCCCCGGTCTCCTTAAAACTCGTATGATATTTATTCAGGAAATAAATGCAATTGGGAATTCCAATGACCACAATTAATGGAGGAATCAATGCATTTAATATTGTGATTTTATAACCGAACAAATCCATTGTACCAAGACTAAATACTACTCCAATTCCAACGACTACCAGCGAAAGCAGCATTGAGCTGATGCTTCTGAAAAATAATAACAGGATAAAAGCGGAGAGGATAATTGAACCGAATAGAAACCATTTCATCTCCGTAGCGATTTTGGTAGCCATATTGGTGCGGATCAAAGGAAGACCGCTATAATGCATTTGCAATTGATGCTTTTCTCCAAATGCATTTCCGGTTTTTACAATCGAGTCAACTACGATATTCCTTTTGGCAGAATTGAGAATATTCTTGTTTATATTGATCCCTATCAGGTAGGCATTTGTTTCAGGGTTATAAAGAAGTCCGCGATAGAAAATCAAATTGAAAAGCTCCTTCTTGTTACTGTCGAGTATAGATTGGTCAGTATAATTTTCAGCAAATAGAGGAAGTGATTGCAATTTTTCCTGGCTGTCTTTTTTTACCAGTTTAATTGCGTAGGGGACACTTAGAACCTGTTCTACACCAGTAATTTTTTTTATCTGGTTATTTAGTTTAATATAGTCGTTGAAGATATCTTTCTCAAACAATTTATCTGTCTGAACTCCTATCACCAAAAGATTTCCATCTTCTCCGAATTTTTTCCGGAAGGCCTGATAAGTGACATATTTCGGATTATTGGTA
>Ga0335080_10008806_pt1 | contig 10525 bp, 11 predicted proteins | sample Lox_Sample_34_FD_206720 | JGI IMG/M metagenome (GOLD analysis project Ga0335080, IMG submission 206720) | Soil microbial communities from Loxahatchee National Wildlife Refuge, Florida, United States - Lox_Sample_3.4 | ecosystem: Environmental > Terrestrial > Soil > Wetlands | place: USA... | reverse complement strand
TCGAGATCGGCAAGCGCATGTCGCAGGCCGTGGTCCACGGCAGCACCGTCTACCTCGCAGGACAGGTCGCCGAGGACACCAAGGCCGACGTCGCCGGCCAGACGCGCCAGGTGCTCGCGACGATCGACCGGCTGCTCGCCGCCGCCGGCAGCGACAAGAGCAAGATCCTCGCCGCCACCGTCTACCTCGCCGACATCGGCACGTTCGCGGCGATGAACGCGGCCTGGGACGCCTGGGTCGCGCCGGGCCAGACGCCCGCGCGCGCGACGGTCGAGGCGGCGCTCGCGGCCCCGGAGTACAAGGTCGAGATCGTGGTGATCGCGGCGCTCTAGCGCCGTCAGCGGTTTCGCGCCCGCAGCGTCTGCGCCTTCTCGCGCTGCCAGTCGCGGTCCTTCTCGGCCGCGCGCTTGTCGTGCTCCTTCTTGCCCTTGGCGAGCCCGATCTCGAGCTTGGCGCGGCCGTCCTTCCAGTACATCGAGAGCGGCACGAGCGTGTAGCCCTTGCGCTCGACGGCGCCGACGAGGTGGTCGATTTCGCGGCGCTTGAGGAGCAGCTTGCGGGTCCGGGTCGGGTCCGCGACCACGTGCGTCGAGGCCGAGTTGAGCGGCGTGATGTGGCTGCCGAGCAGCCACGCCTCGTCGCCCTTCATGAGCACGTAGCCCTCGGCGAGCTGCAGGCGCCCCGCGCGCAGCGCCTTGACCTCCCAGCCCATCAGCGCGAGGCCCGCCTCGTAGCGCTCCTCGATGAAGTAGTCGTGGCGCGCGCGACGATTGACCGCGATGGTCCCGGCGTGCGAGTCCTTGTCCTTGCGTTCGGTCATGCCGGTTGACACCTCGGTCCCGCCATCATTCTAGCCCTCGTTGTCGGCGTCCCGCAGGGACCCCACAATGCGGGGAGGGTCCCTCCAAAGCGGTCCGATGCGCGAAGTCCGCCGCAGCGCCTTAGTCCCCCACACGCCCGCGCAGATGTACGCGCTCGTCAACGACGTGCGCCGCTACCCCGAGTTCGTGCCGTGGTGCCCGGCGACCCGCGTCCTCGAGGAAAGCGCGGACTCGATCACCGCGACGGTCGACATGCAGCGCGCCGGGGTGCGCGTCGCGCTCACGACGCGCAACACGATGCGACCCGGGGAGCACATCGAGATGGCGCTCGTCGAGGGGCCGCTTGCGCGCTTCGCTGGCAGCTGGGCGTTCGTGCCGATCCGGGCCGCAGACCCGGCGGGCGAGGTGCGCGGCTGTCGCGTCGAGCTCTTCGTCGAGTTCGAGTTCAAGAGCGCCGCACTCGGCCTCGTGCTCGGGCCGCTGTTCGAGTCGACCTGGAACTCCCTCGTCGATGCGTTCGTGCGTCGAGCGCGCGAGGTCTACCGTGGCGGCGCCTGACATCCGGGTGTCGGTCGCCTACGCCGAGCGCGGCCGGCAGACCGTCATCGAGCTCCTGGTCCCTGCGGGGACCACGGCCGCCGAGGCGGTCGACCGCGCTGGCATCCGCGAGCGCCATCCGGGCATCGCGGAAGACGCGCCACTCGGCATCTTCGGTCGCAAGGTGGCGGCGGGGACGGTCCTTGCCGCGGGCGATCGGGTCGAGCTGTACCGGCCGCTGCCGGCCGATCCCAAGGAGACGCGCCGGCGCCTCGCGCGCGAGGGCCGGACGATGGGGAAGGGACGCTAGATCACCGGGGCCGTGTGCACGGTCGGGTTCTTGAACTCGCCCTCCGGGCGTTCGACCTTCGAGACCTTCTCGTCGGTGAAATGGACGACGACAAGCCGCGTTTCGACTTTGCGCGTCTTCCCTTCCTTAAAATAGTAGAGGTAATCCCACTGGTCGGGATGGAAGGGATCCGCAATCATCGGCGTGCCGAGTACATAGCGCACCTGGCTGCGGGTCATGCCGACCTGCAGCTGGTCGATCATCTTGGCCTCCAGGTAGTTCCCCTGGGGGATGTTGACGCGATAGATGCAGCCGCCCATGAGGGCGAGCGCGAGCGAGATCGCGGCAGCGGCAAGGGCGTTCGAGATGCGCATGGGATGGGCGTCGGCGCCGCGCGCGGTTTGGCCCGGCACGGCCTGCGGTGGATAATGGCGGCGGATCATACCCGAACCGCGAGGGCAGCTGCGTGGAAAGCCAGGACCTGCGCCGGGCCGGACTCAAGGTCACGGTCCCGCGCCTCAAGATCCTCGAGATCCTGGCGGGCGCGGTGGTCCATCACCTGAGCGCCGAGGACATCTATAAGAAGCTCCTCGACCTCAAGGAGGACATCGGCCTCGCGACCGTCTACCGCGTGCTGACCCAGTTCGAGGCCGCAGGCCTCGTGACCCGCCACCATTTCGAGGGCGGCACGGCGGTGTTCGAGCTCAACCGCGGGGACCACCACGACCACGTCGTCTGCGTTGACTGCGGCAAGGTCGAGGAGTTCAGCGATCCGGCGATCGAGTCGCTGCAGGCGGCGGCTGCCGACCGGCTCGGATTCACGGTCGCCGACCACGCGCTGATTCTCTACGGGCACTGCCGGCGCCCGAACTGCCCGAACCGCAAGGCACGCGGCGTCTAGGAGCGGCCGGGACGGCGCGGCCGTGCACCCGAGCGCGCCGCCGCCTTCGGCCGCGCCAGCATCTCGCGCGCGTGCTCGCGGGCGGCGGCGGTGACGTCGACGCCGGCCAGCATCCGCGCCAGCTCCTCGACCCGCTCGTCGCTCGAGAGCGACGTCAGGACCGTGCGGCTCTTGCGCCCGTCGGAGAGCTTCGCGACACGCACGTGCCGGTCGGCCTGGCTCGCGACCTGCGGCAGGTGCGTCACGCACAGCACCTGGCCGCGGCGCGCGAGCGCGTGCAGTTCCCGCCCGACCATCTCGGCGACCGCGCCGCCGACGCCGGCGTCGACCTCGTCGAAGATCATGCACGTGGGCCCGCCGGTCTCGTGTGCCGCGGCGACCTGCACCGCGAGGCTGATGCGCGAGAGCTCGCCGCCGGAGGCGATGCGCGCGATCGGCCTCGGCGGCTGGCCGGGGTTGGCGCTGACGAGGAACTCGACGCGCTCGGCGCCCGAGGGGTCGACCGGGCGCTCGGCGGGCGTCGTGACCTCGACCGCGAACACGCCGCCCGGCATCCCGAGGCCGCGCATCAGCGCGGTCACCGCCCGCGCGAGCTCGTCGGCCGCCTTGAGGCGCGCCCGCCCGAGCGCCGCCGCCGCCGCGTCGTAGTCGCGGCGCAGCGCCGCGCGCTTCCCCTCGAGCTCGGTCAGCGTGGTGCCGGCGTGCTCGAGCATCGCGAGCTCGCGTGCGAGCGAGGCGAGCTGCGACACAAGCTCCGCGGGCGGCACGCGGTGCTTGCGGGCGAGCTGCTCGATCGAGGCGATGCGCGTCTCGACCGCCTCCTGGCGGCGCGGGTCGACTTCGAGGGACTCGAGGTAACCGGCGAGCTCACGCCCGGCCTCCTTGAGCGGGATCAGCGCCTCCTCGATCAGGGCGCCGACGGGCTTCAGCGCCTCGTCGAGCTCGAGCGCGCCGCGCAAGGTCGCCGCGGCGCGGCCGGCGCGCGCGTGCGCATCCTCGCCGTCGCCCTCGTAGAGCAGCGCGAGTGCGCCCTGCGCGGCCTCCGCGAGGCGCCCGCGGTTCGCGAGCCGCTGGGCCTCGGCGGCGAGCGCCTCCGGCTCCCCGGGCTCGAGGCCGAGCGCCTCGAGCTCCTTGACCTGGTAGCGCAGCAGCTCGAGCCGCGAATCGCGCTCGGCGGCGGCGGCGGCGAGCGCGCTGAGCTCGGCGTCGATCGCGCGGTAGTCCGCGGCGAGCCGGGCGACCGGGGCGAGGAGGTCGGCATGGCCGCCGTGCGCGTCGAGGAGGCTGCGCTGCGTCGCCGCGCGCGTCAGCGTCAGGAACTCCTGCTGGCCGTGGATGTCGACGAGCAGCTCGCCGAGCGCGCGCACCTGATTGACCGGCTGCGCCTGGCCATTGACGTAGGCGCGCGTGCGACCGTCGCTGCCGACGACGCGCCTCAGCATGACCTCGCCCTCGTGTTCGAGCGCCTGCTCCTCGAGCCAGGCGCGCGCGGCTGCGTTGCCGCGCACGTCGAATGTCGCGCTGACCTCGGCACGCTCGGCGCCGTGGCGCACGACGTCGGCGCCGGCTCGGCCGCCGATCGCCGCGAGCACCGCGTCGACGAGGATGGACTTCCCGGCGCCGGTCTCGCCGGTCAGCGCCGTCAGCCCTGCGCCGAGCTCGAGCTCGGCGGCGTCGATGATCGCGAAGTCCCGGATCTGCAGGTGCGTCAGCATCAGCCGTCCCGCGACGCGTGGCGCGCGCCACGTCCCCAGTGGAGCTTGGAGCGCAGGATCCGGAAGTAGTCGTAGCCCGGCGGATGCAGCAGCGTCACCGTCGTTCCGGCGGGCTCGACGATCAGCCGTCCGTCCGGCGGCAGGTCGCCGAGCACGACGCCGTCGCAGGTCACCTGGGCACGCACCGGGGCCTGCGCGACGAGCCGGATCTCGATGACCGACGCGCGCGAGACGACGATCGGGCGGTCGGAGAGCGTGTGCGGCGAAACCGGCGCGAGCACGAGCGCATCGAGGTTCGGCGTCACGATCGGGCCGCCGCAGCTCAGGGCGTAGGCGGTCGAGCCGGTCGCGGTCGCGATCACGAAGCCGTCGCCGCCATGGGTGTTGACGAAGCGGCCGTCGATCCAGCTCTCGAAGTCGAGCATCCGGCCGGTCTCGCGCTTCTGCAGCACGACGTCGTTGAGTGCCCGTACGCTGCGCTCGGCGCCTTCGGACGGGTCGATGAGGCGCGCGTTCAACAGGTGCCGTACGTCGGTGCTGTAGCGCCCTTCGAGCACGTCGGTGAAGCGATCGAGCATCTCGGCGGCGCTGATGTCGGCGAGAAAGCCGAGGCGCCCGCGATTGATGCCGAGGAGCGGCACGTCGCGACCGTTGGCGGCGCGCGCGGCGTGCAGCAACGTGCCGTCGCCGCCGACCGCGACCAGCAGCTCGGCGCGCAGCGCGAGCTCGCGCTCGGACAGCGGCGTGATCGCGGCGCTGCCCGCGATCGGTCCGGCGTCGTCGACGAGCACGTGCACGCCGCGGGAGGCCGCGTGCGCGGCGAGCCCCTGCATCGCCTCGACGACGAGCGGATCGGCGAAGCGGCCGATCAGGGCGATGGTCTTGAAGCGGCGCTGCATGCGGGAATGCAACTTAGCACGCGCGCTTTGCCGATCGGCAGCGCCCGTGCATTTTGCGCGCGAGCGACCGAATAGGCGGCGCGTCCCTTGCGCCGGCGGGCGCCATCGGTCATTGCGCCTTGACACCCTGAGCGGCCGATCGCTAGATTCGGACCGACGGTCCGAAAGTCTTTTGCGCACAGAGGCTTATTCACGATGCCCGGTGATTCGCGCGAAGCCTCCATCCTCGACCGCGGCGGGGCGACGGTGCTCTCCGAGCGCGCGCAGCGGCTGCTGACGGCGCTCGTCGAGGCCTACATCCGCGACGGCCAGCCGGTCGGCTCGCGGACCCTGACGCGCGAGTCGGGTCTGCCGGTGAGCGCGGCGACCGTGCGCAACGTGATGGCGGACCTCGAGGAATTCGGCTTCGTCGCCTCGCCGCACACCTCCGCGGGCCGCGTGCCGACCGACAAGGGTTATCGATTCTTCGTCGATGCGCTCCTGAAGCTCCAGCCGACCACCGACGTCGACCGCGAGCTCACGCGCGCGCTCGAGCTTCGGCTCGGCGAGCGCAGCGACGACCCGCGCCAGCTGGTCGCCTCGGCCTCGCAGCTCCTGTCGAACTTCACGCGCCTCGCGGGCGTCGTGACGGTGCCGCGCCAGGCGCACGCGGCCGTGTCGCACATCGAGTTCCTGGCGCTCTCGGAGGGGCGCGTGCTCGCGATCCTGGTCGTCAACGGCCGCGAGGTCCAGAACCGGATCCTCGAGGTCGAGCGGCGCTTCAGCGTCGAGGAACTGCGGCGCGCGGCGAACTTCCTCAACGAGCAGTTCCGCGGCCGCGAGCTCACCGACGTGCGTGCGGTACTCCTCGCGCAGCTGCAGGAGACGCGCGCCCACATGAACCAGATGATGCTGGACGCGATCTCGATGGCGCAGCAGATGTTCGCGCCCGAGGCCGAGGCGCCGGCACAGGTCGACGTCGTGATCGCCGGCGAGACGAACCTGATGGGGTTTGCGGAGCTTTCGAACGTCGAGAAGCTGAAGCGGCTGTTCGACGCCTTCACCGAGAAACGCGACATATTGCATCTGCTGGACCAGTGCCTGTCGGCCGATCGCGTGCAGATCTTCATCGGCCACGAGTCGGGCTACCAGATCCTCGACGACCTTTCCGTGGTCACCGCCCCGTACACGATCGGCAACGAGGTGGTCGGCGTCCTCGGCGTCATCGGGCCGACGAGGATGGCCTACGAACGGGTCATTCCGATCGTGGACCTGACGGCGCGGCTGCTGGGCTCCGCGCTCAACCAGAGCCGCTGAGGGCCCTGCTCGGCGGTTGCCCTAAGCCCTTGAAATGAGGGCCGCAAGCCCCCATCCTCCGCGCCGGCGTGACGCCTGACCGTGGAGATCCGTCGATGACCGACCCGAAGCCCAGCCCCGCGACCGTGGAGACCGCCGATCCGGAGGCGACCGCCGTCCTCAACGACGACAGCTTCCGGCCCGATGCCGCGGCGCTCGCGGCGGAGCTCGCGGCCGCCAAGCAGAAGTCCGAGGAGCACTTCAATCAGTATGTCCGCGTACTCGCCGAGTTCGACAACTTCCGAAAGCGCGCGAGCCGCGACCTCGAGAGCGCGCAGCGCTACGCGCTCGAGCGCTTTGCGCAGGAGCTGCTGCCGGCGCTCGATGGCTTTGAGCTCGCGATCGCCAACGCAGGCTCGGGCGACCTGAAGAGCCTCATCGAGGGCCAGGCGGCCACCCACCGGCTGCTGCTGAAGGCCTTCGAGAAGGCCGGAATCGTCGAACTCGACCCCGCCGGCAAGCCCTTCAACCCGGCCGAGCACGAGGCGATGCTGGCCGAGCCCTCCTCGACGCTGGCGCCGAATACGGTCGTCCGGACGATCCAGAAGGGCTACGTGCTCAACGGCCGGGTGCTGCGCCCGGCCCGCGTCATCGTCGCGCGCGCCCCGGACGCTTGACAACGGCCGCTTCGGCCGCATGTACGTCAGCAAGAATTCCGTATCCGCTTGAGGAGCACTCGCATGGGTAAGGTGATCGGCATCGACCTCGGCACGACGAACTCGTGCGTGGCGATCATGGAGGGCGGCAAGCCCAAGGTGATTGAGAACAGCGAGGGTGACCGCACCACGCCCTCGATCGTCGCCTTCACGAAGGACGAGGAGGTGCTGGTCGGCCAGTCGGCGAAACGCCAGGCGGTCACCAACCCCCAGAACACGCTGTATGCGGTCAAGCGCCTGATCGGCCGCAAGTTCGCCGACGACGTCGTCCAGAAGGACGTCGGCCTCGTGCCCTACAAGATCGCCAAGGCCGACAACGGCGACGCCTGGGTCGAGGTGCAGGGCAAGAAGATGGCCCCGCCCGAGGTCTCGGCGCGCGTGCTGATGAAGATGAAGAAGACCGCCGAGGACTACCTCGGCGAGACGGTGACCGAGGCGGTGATCACGGTCCCGGCGTACTTCAACGACTCGCAGCGCCAGGCGACCAAGGACGCCGGCCGCATCGCGGGCCTCAACGTCAAGCGCATCATCAACGAGCCGACCGCGGCCGCGCTCGCCTACGGCCTCGACAAGGCGGGCGGCGACCGCAAGATCGCGGTCTACGACCTCGGCGGCGGCACCTTCGACATCTCGATCATCGAGATCGCCGAGGTCGACGGCGAGCGCCAGTTCGAGGTGCTCTCGACGAACGGCGACACGTTCCTCGGCGGCGAGGACTTCGACCGCCGGGTCATCGACTACATCGCCGACGAGTTCCGCAAGGAGTCCGGCGTCGACGTGCGCAAGGACCCGCTCGCGATGCAGCGCCTGAAGGAAGCGGCCGAGAAGACCAAGATCGAGCTCTCCTCGAGCCAGCAGACCGACATCAACCTGCCGTACATCACGGCCGATGCGTCCGGCCCGAAGCACCTGAACGTGAAGCTGACGCGCGCCAAGCTCGAGTCGCTGGTCGAGGACCTGGTCGCGCGCACGATCGCGCCCTGCAAGATCGCGGTCAAGGACGCCGGCGTTTCGCTGACCGACATCGCCGAGGTGATCCTCGTCGGCGGCCAGACGCGCATGCCGATGGTGCAGAAGGCGGTCAAGGACTTCTTCGGCAAGGAGCCGCGCAAGGACGTCAACCCTGACGAGGCGGTCGCCGTCGGCGCCGCGATCCAGGGCGGCGTGCTGTCGGGCGAGGTCAAGGACGTGCTGCTGCTCGACGTCACGCCGCTGTCGCTCGGCATCGAGACGCTCGGCCAGGTCATGACCAAGCTCATCGAGAAGAACACCACGATCCCGACCAAGGCGACGCAGGTGTTCTCGACGGCCGACGACAACCAGCCGGCGGTCACGATCCACGTGCTGCAGGGCGAGCGCGACCGCGCGAGCGACAACAAGTCGCTCGGGCGCTTCGACCTCTCGGACATCGGGCCGGCGCCGCGCGGCATGCCGCAGATCGAGGTCACCTTCGACATCGACGCGAACGGCATCCTGCACGTGTCGGCGAAGGACAAGGGCACCGGCAAGGAGCAGAAGATCGTCATCAAGGCCTCGTCCGGCCTCTCGGAGGACGAGATCAAGCGGATGGTCAAGGACGCCGAGGCGCACGCCGCCGAGGACAAGAAGTTCCGCGAGCTCGTGGAGTCCCGGAACCGCGCCGATGCGCTCCACCACCAGGTCGAGAAGTCGCTGAAGGACCTGGGCGACAAGGTCGCGGGCGAGGATCGCGCCAAGATCGAGTCGGCGCTCGGCGACCTCAAGAAGGCGCTCGCCGGCGACGACAAGGACATCGTCGACCGCAAGGCCGAGGCGCTCTCGACGGTCGCGGGCGAGGTGCTGCAGCGGGCCTCCGCGGCCGGTGCCGAGGCCGCGGCCGGCGCCGCCTCCTCGAAGCCGGGCGGCGAGGACGTGCTCGATGCCGAGTTCGAGGAAGTGAAGGGCAAGGACCGCAAGGCCTGAGCGGGGCCTGAAGGTCCTGGCACGATAAGAAGCGCCGCCGCGGGCCGATCGCCCGCGGCGGCGACGTCGTTGGGGGCGAGGCGAGATGGCGAAGCGCGACTACTACCAGGTCCTTGAGGTGCCGCGCACCGCGAGCGAGGCGGACATCAAGAAGGCCTATCGGCGCCTCGCGATGAAGCACCATCCCGACCGCAACGAGGGGGATGCCGGATCCGAGGAGGCGTTCAAGGAGGCCAAGGAGGCCTACGAGGTCCTCTCCGATCCCCAGAAACGCGCCGCCTACGACCAGTTCGGCCACGCGGGCCTCGAAGGCGGGCGCGGCGGCGTCGACCCCGGCGAGGTCTTCGGCGACATCTTCGGCGAGGTCTTCGGGGACATCTTCGGCGGCGGGCGCCGCGGCGGCCGCCAGGTGTTTCGTGGCGCGGACCTGCGCTACGAGCTCGAACTCGACCTCGAGCAGGCGGTGTTCGGCCACTCGCCCGAGATCGAGATCACGACGCTCAGCGAGTGCGAGCACTGTGCGGGCTCGGGCGCCGCGAAGGGCAGCCAGCCGACCCGTTGCACGACCTGCGGCGGCGCGGGCCAGGTCCGGATGCAGCAGGGCTTCTTCGCGGTCCAGCAGACCTGCCCGCGCTGCAAGGGCCGCGGCCAGATCATCGAGAAACCGTGCGATCACTGCTACGGCCAGGGCCGCGTGCGCCGTGCGCGCACGCTCCAGGTCAAGGTGCCGCCCGGCGTCGACTCGGGCGACCGGATCCGCCTGTCGGGCGAGGGCGAGGCGGGCAGAAACGGCGGCCCGCCGGGCGACCTCTACGTCGAGGTCGCGGTCAGGAAGCACCCGATCTTCGAGCGCGACGGTGCCGACCTCTCGTGCGAGGTGCCGATCGCCTTCACGACCGCCGCGCTCGGCGGCGAGATCGACGTCCCGACGCTCGGCGGGCACGCCTCGATCAAGGTCCCCGCGGAGACCCAGTCGGGGCGCGTGTTCCGGCTGAAGTCCCAGGGGGTGCGCCCGGTGCGCGGCGGCGCGACCGGGGACCTGTACTGCCGCGTCGAGGTCGAGACCCCCGTCAACCTGTCGAGCGAGCAGAAGGAACTCCTGCGCAAGCTCGAGACCTCACTGCGGAAGAACCCCAAGCATCACAACCCGCGCGAGGCGACCTGGCTCGACGGGGTCAAGAAGTTCTTCGAGAGCATCGGCGAGTGAACACCGCGCTGACGCCGGTCCGGATCGCGATCCTGGGTGCCACCGGGCGCATGGGGCGCAGCCTCGCGCACGCGATCCACGACAGCACCGAGTTCGAACTCGTGGGCGCGCTGGCCTCGCGCGAGAGCCCGGCGCTCGGATCGGACGTCGGGGAGGTCGCGGGCCTCGCGCGGCGGTTCGGCACGCAGGTGACCGCGAGCGCGGCCGAGGCCCTGGCACGCGCC
>Ga0335080_10008804_pt1 | contig 10527 bp, 10 predicted proteins | sample Lox_Sample_34_FD_206720 | JGI IMG/M metagenome (GOLD analysis project Ga0335080, IMG submission 206720) | Soil microbial communities from Loxahatchee National Wildlife Refuge, Florida, United States - Lox_Sample_3.4 | ecosystem: Environmental > Terrestrial > Soil > Wetlands | place: USA... | reverse complement strand
CGCCGCCGCCAGCGGCGCCGCGGCGCGAAGTGCCCACGGCCGGGTTACTGGACCAGATCCTCGCGGAGCAGGGCGGCGACGAGCCAGTCACCACGCGGGACGCCGACGATCTGGCGGGTTTCATCCGGCGTGTGAGCGCGGGCCACGTGGAGCGCGAGCGCCCGGGCGAAAGGGCTCGCGAGGCCCACCGGCAGGAACTGGCGGCGGAGTTGCTGCGGGGCATCCTGCATCACCCCCGGTTCCAGGCGATGGAGGCGGCTTGGCGTGCCGTCGACTGGCTGGTCCGCGAGCTGGATACCGATAGCGATCTGCGGCTCTACGTTCTCGACATCACGCTGGCGGAGTTGGTGCGAAAAATGGACGCCGTACAGGCGAAGTTGAAGGGCAAAGGGCCCTGGGCGCTGATCGCCGGCAATTACGTGTTTGGCCAGACCGCGGTGGACGCGGAGGTGTTGCGCCGGCTCGGCGAGATGGCGAAGAAGCTGGGAGCTCCATTTGTGGGCGAGGCCCGCCTGTCTGGGGAGGAAGCGTCGGAGCGGACGTGGGCCGAACTGCGGGGTTCGGAGGCAGCGCGCTGGATCGGACTGGCGATGCCGCGCTTCCTGCTCCGCCTGCCCTACGGCAAGGACGGCCTCACCGTGGAGAGTTTGCCTTTCGAGGAGATGCCGGAGAGCGAGCACCGCGCCTACCTGTGGGGCAACCCAGCGTTCGCGTGCGCGAAGCTGGTCGCTGAGTCGTTTTTGGCTGGAAGGACGGTACGGCGCATCGACGGGCTGCCGCTGTACGTCTACCGGGAAGACGGAGAAGCTTTGGCAAAGCCCTGCGCGGAGATCTTCATGACCGAGCAGGACGCCGAGAACCTGCTGGAGGCGGGCTTCATGCCGCTGGTTTCCGTCAAGAACCAACCCGCGGCGGTCCTGATGCGGTTACAGTCCATCGCCGAGCCGGCAGCGCCGCTGGCGGGACTGGGGTGAGGGGACGGCGATGATCGTCGAAATGCGGACGTACAGGCTCAAACCGGGCAAGCGCGCGGAGTTCCTGGAGGTTTTCCGCAGCAAATCGGTGCCCGCGCACGCGGAGATCGGGATGAAGATTCTGGGCCCGTTTCTTTCGGTGGAAGATCCCGACGTGTTCTTCTTATGCGCGGGTTCCCCGACCTGGAGTCGCGGGAGCCGATGAAGGCCCGGTTCTACGAGGGCGAGCTCTGGAAGCAGGAGTTGGAAAACGTGCTGATGCCGATGATCGAGAAGTACGACGTGGTGCTGGTGGAGGACACGGAGGGGCAGATTCGGTGGTCGTGACGCGGAAAACAACGGCTCCGCTCACCATTAAGTATTCCGGGACGTTGAAAGCGGCCACGAAGATGACCAGGACCGTGAGCGTAGATTCATAACACGTCGAAGGTGAGCTCGCTGCCAAGCCAGAGCATAGTCCGCTCCGGGCGAGATATTTCGAGGCGCAATCCAGCACGCCACCCCGGCTGCTTCCAGTGCGCAACACACCTGCTCGGCGGTGGCTTTATCCGCTTGGGCGTAGCTGATGAACACTTTGGGCGACTCGGCCGCTGCGGTCTGGCCCTGCTCGATTACTGAGCCGCATTGCGGACAAAAGCCCCTTAGCTCTGCGACGGCGGTTTGGCACTTGGAACACCGGAAGCTTGCGTGAACCGGTGGCGATATCGAGGGCGGATGGACAGCCTGGAGCGGCAGATACGCTGGCGCCATTGCGATGGCGGGCTCTAAGCTGGAACCCTTAAACACTACGAACGAAAGGATGAGCCCCAGCGGCCCCAGCAAGCATCCGAGTGCAAGCCCGCTCAGAGCACTGGCGCCTCGTCGCCGCGCCACCGCCATGGCCCCGATTCCGGAGATCAAGTTTAGAAGGAAGCCCACCAACATCATGTCGCCAGCGTCCATAGGGTCTGAAACTCCGAAACAGTGATTGCACCGGCAAGGCCCGGATGCAATCCCCGAAATCGGGTTATCGCCCTGGCGGGGCGCCTGGTCTCATTGGGCGAAAGCCGGTGCTCCGGACAAATGCCGCCGCCGCGAATCACGCCGACAACATGAAAACCTCGCATTGATAGGAAGTAACTTACACACCCGAGCCCCAAGCGCGCCTATTACCTGTGCTAGCCTCCGATCAAGGGGAGGCCCATTGGTGGCCCCGGGCGAAAGACCGTAGCCGGCGGAAAATCGCGGGCGAAAAAACGAACCCAGCAAGTTGTTGAAAACAAACAAACACACCAAAACAGAAGGGCAGGCTCCTGAAGAAGAGCCCAAGGCATTCAAATGAAGCGCTAAAATATACTTGACAATTACATACTAAGGTTTTATGATTGGTTCTAGATGAGGTCTTGAAAGGCCTCTCAGAGAATCTAACCAATGAGGAGCTTCAAATCCATGTCTCTCACCCATTACGATCCGCTCGCTGGCCTGCGCCAGTTCGAAGATGCTTTCAGCCGTTTCTTCACCGAGCCCCAGACCAACCGTCCCTGGGCTCCGGCCGTCGATATCTATGAGACCGAGAACGAACTCGTGCTCAAAGCGGATGTTCCCGACGTCAATCTGAAGGACATCGACGTTCGCATGGAAAACCAGACGCTCACCATCGCCGGCGAGCGCAAGTTCGAGGAAAAGAAGGAGTCCGGAAAGGGTTTCCACCGGATCGAGCGCAGCTACGGCAGCTTTGTACGCAGTTTCGCCGTGCCCAACGCTTTCGACACCGACAAGATCAACGCGTCCTATCGCAACGGCGTGCTCACGGTGGCACTGCCCAAGAAGGAAGCCGCCAAGCCGCGCCAGATCAAAGTCGCTGTCCAGGAGTAAGTTTCAAGCCGTCAAGACAGGTCTCGGCTTGAAGGGCAGGTGAGGCTGGGGGCCAAAATGGCCGCTGGCCCCATACCTGCCCTATTGTTGTCTCAGGGGGGTCATAGAATGTTCCGTCTCGACAAACTGACTCAGAAAGCACAGGAAGCACTCCAGCAAGCCCAGGGCATCGCCGAGAAGAATCAGGGCCAGGTGTTGTTTCCCCTTCACGTGCTCGCCGCGCTGGCCGAAGAAAAAGAAGGTATCGTGCGCCCGGTTTTGGAGAAGTGCGGCGTACACCCGGATGCCATCGTCTCCGAAGCCAACCGCCAGATCGCCAACCTCCCCAAAACCGCTGGCATGCAGCCTGGAATGTACCTCTCCCAGCCCCTCAACCAGATCCTGGAGCACGCGTTCGACGAAGCCATCCGCTTCAAAGACGAATTCGTGTCCACCGAGCATCTGCTGCTCGCCATGTCCGAGCAGCGCGGCGATCCCGCCGGCCAGCTTTTGGACCGCGCCGGCGCCACCCACGACGCCATCCTCAAAGCCCTGGTGGCGATTCGCGGATCGCAACGCGTCACCGACCAGAATCCCGAAAGCAAATACCAGGCGCTGGAACGCTATGCCCACGATCTGACCGAGTCTGCCCGCCAAGGCAAGCTCGATCCGGTGATCGGCCGCGACGACGAAATCCGGCGCGTGATGCAGGTGCTCAGCCGGCGCACCAAGAATAACCCGGTGCTGATCGGCGAGCCCGGCGTCGGCAAGACCGCTATTGTCGAAGGGTTGGCGCAACGCATCGTGCGCGGCGACGTGCCCGAACAGCTCAAGGGCAAGCGCCTGGTCGCCATCGACCTGGGCAGCATGATCGCAGGCACCAAGTTCCGCGGCGAGTTCGAAGACCGGCTCAAGGCCGTCGTCAAGGAAATCATCGATTCCAACGGCGAGATCCTCTGCTTCATCGACGAGCTGCACACCCTCGTGGGCGCGGGCGGCGCGGAGGGCGCGATCGACGCGGCCAACCTGCTCAAGCCGGCCCTGGCGCGCGGCGAGCTGCGCTGCGTCGGCGCCACCACGCTCAACGAGTACAAGAAACACGTCGAAAAGGACGCCGCCCTGGCGCGCCGCTTCCAGACCGTGATGGTCGGCGAGCCCACCATCGACGACACCATCGCCATCCTGCGCGGGCTCAAAGAGAAGTTCGAAATCCACCACGGCGTGCGCATCAAGGATTCGGCCATCATCGCCGCCGCGGTGCTTTCGCAGCGCTATATTACCGACCGCTTCCTGCCGGACAAGGCTATCGACCTGATCGACGAAGCCGGCAGCGCGCTGCGCTTGCAGATCGGCTCCATGCCCATCGAGATCGACGACCTCGACCGGCGCATCTCCCATCTCGAGATCGAGCGCCAGGCCCTCAGTAAGGAAAAGGACTCCGGTTCGCACGAGCGGCTCCGCCACGTGGAAAGCGAGCTCGAGGAGATTCGCGGCCAGTCGGCGGTCCTCAAGGAGCGCTGGAACCGCGAAAAGGAGGCCATCGCCCGCGTGCGCCAGCTCAAGGAAGAGCAGGACACGCTGCGCCAGGAAGAGGAGAAGGCCAGCCGTGTCGGCGATTGGGAGAAGGCCGCCCAGCTCCGCTACGGACGCCTCTCGCAGATCGAAAAAGACATCCAGACCGCCGAAGCCGCGCTGGAGGCCATCAAGGAAAACGCGCTGCTCAAGGAAGAGATCGGCGAGGACGATATCGCCCGCATCGTCGCCAAGTGGACCGGCATTCCGGTGACGCGCATGATGGAAGGCGAAATTCAGAAGCTGGTGCAGATGCCGGAGCGCTTGAAAGATCGCGTGGTCGGGCAGGACGAAGCCGTGCGCCTGGTGTCCAACGCCATCCTGCGCAACCGCGCCGGACTCAGCGACCCGAACCGGCCTATCGGCAGCTTCATCTTCCTCGGGCCTACCGGCGTCGGCAAGACCGAGCTGGTCCGCGCCCTGGCCGGGTACCTGTTCAACGACGACAAAGCCATGATCCGCGTGGACATGAGTGAGTACCAGGAGCGGCATGCCGTGGCGCGCATGATCGGCGCGCCTCCCGGCTATGTAGGCTACGATGAAGGCGGGCAGCTCACCGAGCAGGTGCGCCGCCGTCCTTATTCGGTATTGCTGTTCGATGAAATCGAAAAGGCGCATCCGGAGGTGTTCAACACGCTGTTGCAGATTCTCGACGACGGGCGCCTGACCGACGGACAGGGCCGCACGGTGAGCTTCAAGAACGTGGTGATCGTAATGACCAGCAACGTGGGCACCGGGATGGTGGAGAGGAATACCATCGGGTTCTCGGTTCACGCCCGCGACCAACGTACGGCGGATGCGCGCAAGCGGCTGCTGGATGCGCTCAAGATGCAGTTCCGGCCGGAGTTCCTCAACCGCATCGACGACATCATCGTCTTCAACCAGCTCACGCGCGAACACCTCTCGCAGATCGTCGATATCCAGCTTGCCAGCGTCGCGAAACTGCTCAAGGATCGTAAGCTGAAGTTGGAGGTCACGCCGGCGGCGAAAGAAGTCATCATCTCCGAAGGCTACGACCCGCAGTACGGCGCGCGGCCGATGCGGCGCGCGATCCAGCGGCTGGTGCAGGACCCGCTCGCCCTGAAGCTTCTCTCGGGCGATTTCCCCGAAGGCGACACGGTAATGGTCGATGCCGCCCCCGATGGTTCCCTTACCTTTTCTTCTGTGGGACAGGCTTCAGCCTGTCCTTCGGAGGTCATCCAATGAACGCCCTCAAAACCGCAATGCTTCTCGCGCTGCTGAGCGCGATTCTCCTCGTCGGCGGCCAGGCCATCGCCGGCCGCCAAGGCCTTTACATCGCCTTCGTCGTCACCGCGATCATGAACCTGGCCAGCTACTTCTTCTCCGACAAAATCGCGTTGATGAGCTATTCGGCCCAACCGGTGACGGAGACGGAAAATCCCGAAGTGTATCGCCGGGTCGCGCCGATTGTCCGCGGGCTGGCGCAGCGCATGGGCCTGCCCATGCCGAAGCTCTGGATCATCCCGGAAGAATCCCCCAACGCGTTCGCCACCGGGCGGAATCCGGGCCACGCCTCGGTCGCCTTTACCGTCGGTATTCTCAAGCTGATGAACGATAACGAGATCGAGGGCGTGATCGCGCATGAGCTCGGCCACGTCCTGCACCGTGACATCCTCATCAGCTCCGTGGCCGCGATGCTCGCGGGCACGATCACATTCCTCGCGCGCATGGCCTTCTGGTTTGGCGGCAGCCGCGACGATGAAGACCGCGGCAACCCGATCGCAGCCATCGCCATGATGATCCTGGCGCCCCTCGCTGCGGCCCTCATCCAGATGGCGATCAGCCGCTCGCGCGAGTACGACGCCGACGCGGCCAGCGCCAAGTACGTGGGCTCTCCCTATCCGCTGATCGGCGGACTGCAGAAGCTGGATACCTGGTCGAAGCGCATCCCGTTGGACGCCAGCCCGTCGACGGCGCACATGTTCATCGTCAAGCCGTTCACCGGCGAGAGCCTGATGCGGCTGTTTTCCACGCACCCCTCCACCGAGGACCGGATCGCCCGCCTGCAGGCGATGCGATGAACGAAGTCCGCGTGAACCGGAAAGCGGCCGGCCGGGTCGCTTCCGGCCACCCGTGGATCTTCGCGAGCGACATTCTGGAACGGGACGGCGCCCAGCCGGGGCAGGCGGTCAAAGTGGCCGACCAGCGCGGGCGGCCGCTGGGAACCGCGCACTACAGCTCCACCAGCCAGATCTCGCTGAGGATGCTTTCGCCGCAGGTGGAAGAGATCGGCCGCGAATTCTTCCTGCGCAGGCTGCGTGACGCCGAGGAGCATCGCCGCCGCGTGGTGCGGAACTCGGACGCGTACCGCGTGGTCCACGCCGAGGCCGACCTGCTGCCGGCGCTGATCGTCGATCGATACGCCGGGTATCTGACCATCCAGACGCTCGATCAGGGCATGGACGCCGCCAAAGACGAAATCGTCTCCTGCCTGGAAGAGATCTTTCACCCCAAGGCGATCGTCGCCCGCAACGACGCCTCGGTGCGCGCGAAGGAGGAGTTGCCGCTCGAGACTGCGGTGCTCTCCGGTGAAGCTCCCGGGCCGGTCGCGGTGCGAATGAACGGCCTGGCCTTTTGCGCCGACCTGGTCCACGGCCAGAAGACCGGCATCTTTCTCGATCAGCGCGAAAACTACCGCGCAGCGGCCCGGTATGCCGGCGGAGGCCGCGCACTCGACTGCTTCACTTCGACGGGCGGGTTCGCGCTCCATCTGGCCGCGAAATGCGAGTCGGTGGAGGCGGTAGATTCGTCCGGGCCTGCGCTGGAAACCGCTCGCGCCAACGCCGCCGCCAACGGGATGGCCAACGTCGAGTTCCGCGAAGCGGACGTGTTCGACGTGCTGGCCGGACATACCAGCGCGCGCCGCCAGTTCTCGCTCGTCGTGCTGGACCCGCCGGCTTTCGCCAAGAGCCGGCGCAACCTCGATCCGGCCTTGGGCGCGTACAAGGAGATCAACCTGCGCGCGCTCCGCCTGTTGCCGCCAGGCGGCGTGCTGGTGACCTGCACGTGCTCGTACCACGTGAGCGAGGCGGCGTTTCTGGAGTTGATCGCGCAAGCCGCGCTCGATGCCAACCGGACGCTGCGCGTGCTGGAGCGGCGCACGCAGTCGCAGGACCATCCGATCCTGCTCACGGTTCCGGAAACGCACTACCTCAAGTGTCTGATCTTAGAGGTGGTGTAGTGGGGTTTCCGAGCTGCCCGGAGCTGCTATCGCCGCTCCACGATCCTGCCGTCGCGCATGTGGACGATGGCATGCCCGTAATCGGCGGCCTCGGGATTGTGCGTGATCATGAGAATGGTCTGCCCCATCCGCTCATTCAGGTCGCGGAGGACTTCCAGCACCGCCCTGGAGTTCTCGGTATCCAGATTGCCCGTGGGCTCGTCGGCGAGCAGGATGGCAGGATGTTTGACGATGGCGCGTGCGATGGCCACGCGCTGCTGCTCGCCGCCGGAGAGTGCGGCGGGCTTGTGGTCGAGGCGGTGGGAGATGCCCAGCAGCTTGAGCACCTCGTCGAACTCCGCTGTGGGTTTGTGATCCAGCCCGGCGATGTGGCGGGCGACAGCGATGTTGTCGCGCGCGGTGAGGTTGGGCAGCAGGTTGAACTTCTGGAAGACGAAGCCCACGGTGCGCTTGCGCATCTCGGTGCGGCCGGCGTCGGAGAGGGCGGAGAGATCCTGGCCGTCCACGTGCACCTCGCCCGAGGTCGGCGGGGTGAGGCCGCCGATGATGTGGAAGAGCGTCGACTTGCCCGAGCCGGAGGGGCCGACGATGGAGAGGAACTCACCGCCTTTTACGCTGAGATCGACGCCGCGAAGAGCGGGTACATCCACCTTGCCCACGCGGTAAGTCTTGTGGAGATCGCGGATTTCGATAATGCCGCTACTCATACGCCAGCGCCTCGATGGGGTCGTGCGCGGCGGCACTGAGACCGGGATATAAAGCGCCGAGTCCGGTAGCGACCAGCGTGATGGCGCCGGCGATGGGCCACCACGAGTGAACGATGATCATGGGGAAGGATGCGGGAACCAGTGTGCGGATCAGCCAGTATGCGCCGTAGCTCATGATGATGCCGAGAATGGTGCCGCCGACGCCGAGCATGAGCGCTTCGGCGAGAATGATGCGGAGGATGAAGCCCTTGGATCCGCCGAGGCTTTTGAGGATGCCGATCTCGCGCGTGCGCTGCAACACCGCCATGTACATGGAGAGGCATACGACGGCGAAACCGATGACCACGCCGATGCCGACGATCACGTAAGTGAACGGCTTGAGGCCGGGAATGTTATTGACGCTGAGCAGCGAGGTGTACTCTTCCATCGGGTAGATCGGGTAGTCGCCGCCGAGCTTGGGGTCGTGATTGAGGGCGTCTATGACGGCCTTGGTGTTGGCCGGGTTGTCGAGCTTGAGATAGATCTGGCTGACTTTGCCGGATTCCCCTTTCACCTCCTGCATGGTGGCGAGGGGCACGATGATATGCGAGAGCTTGCCGCTCTCCATGATGCCCGACACGTGCCACTCGTGATTGAGCATCTTTACCTTGTCGCCCACGTGGTACTTCTTCTGGTCGGCGTAGTAGTCGTCGATGATGACGTCGTCGGGACCCTGGAACGTGCTGCCGGAGCGGAAGACGAAGCCGCCGCTCATCTCGGCGAAGACCTTGGGATCCACGCCGCTGGCGCCGAGCGTGACGCCTTCGACGGTGGCGTTGAGCACGCCGGTGGCGATCTGCACGTGGGGCTGCTGGCGGAAGTAGTCGACGAGGGCGGCGGGCATGGAGTAGCCCAGCGAGAGCATCGAGCTGCCCTTGGGACGGATGAGGACATCGGCGCCGACGCCCCGGGCGCGGCGCTGCGAATCCTCGATGAAGCCGCGGCTGAGGCCGACAAGGCAGAGGATGAGAGTCACGGGCACACCGATGAGCAGAATACTGAGCAGACTGCGCATGGGCCGGTGCTTCAGGTTTTCGAGTACGAGTTTGCCGGTCAATTTTTTTTCTTTTTTCCTTTGGCTGGCGGCACCGGCGGAGCCGGCGGCTGGGCAGGCGGCTGGCCAACCACCTGCAACACCGTGCCTTCGGGCTGCTCCAGTACGAACTTGTCCTGGGTGACGCCCTTGTTGATATCCATCTTAACGATATCAATCACGACGGCGTATTCGTCGCGCGGGCGGTTGATCTCGATGTGCTTGGGGAAGGGCACGTTGTCGTAGGCTTTCCATTCGCTGTAGCGGGCGTCGGTGAGGATATTGCCGTCGGCGTCGAAAATCAACTGTCGGGCGAGCATGAGGTTATCGCGCTCGAACCAGATGGTGCGCGTAAGGAGCAACTGGCCGTTGCCGTTTTCGTGGATGACGTGCAGGATGTAGAAGGCATTGTCCTCGTCGGTATAGTTCTCCATCAGGACTTTTTCGTCGGCGGTATCGACCGGGCGGACGAGCAGGGCGTCGATGAAATGCTGGGGGCGTAGATTTTCGAGCTTGTTGGCCGAGACCTGCTGGACATCGTTGCTGCCGACGAGGAACCGGTTGCGCGACGGCACGTAGAGGTGGAAATCTGCGCCGGTGGAGGCCATGTCGAAAGCCTTGGTGCGCACGACGGGATAGAGGCCGATCAGCCGGAGTTCGGCGGGTTTGCGGAAGATGATGTAGGCGAGGATGTCCTTGTACTCGGTGATTTTGCTCTTCTCGGCGCTGCCGAGGGCGGGGACCATATTCACCTGGGCATTGAAATCGTGGACGACGTCGTACTGGCGGACGACGATGCCGAGCAGCGTCTGGCGGTCGGCGACGAGGAGTTTTTTGTTGGCGCCGGCGCCTTTTTGGGAAATGGAGCGGCGGCGTACGAGGCAGCCGGGGAGCCCAAGCGCCATCAGGGAGAGCATGAGGAGAGAAAGAACAACGCGCCTGTGGGGCATCGCTTCATTGTAGACAGCGGCGCTTGAGCACATCAATGAACGGACGCAGGATCAAAGCGTGTTATATTAATTACACGGTGTGACCCAAGAGTGGGCCTGTGGCGCAGTTGGGAGCGCGCTTCCATGGCATGGAAGAGGTCGTGAGTTCGAATCTCACCAGGTCCACCAAAACATTTCAAACACTTACCGTTTCCTCACCCGCCAGAACGTAGTCCCC
>Ga0335080_10008803_pt1 | contig 10527 bp, 8 predicted proteins | sample Lox_Sample_34_FD_206720 | JGI IMG/M metagenome (GOLD analysis project Ga0335080, IMG submission 206720) | Soil microbial communities from Loxahatchee National Wildlife Refuge, Florida, United States - Lox_Sample_3.4 | ecosystem: Environmental > Terrestrial > Soil > Wetlands | place: USA: Florida... | reverse complement strand
TGCCGCCCGACGTCGGCCAAGCGCTCGTCGAGATGCAGGCCGACGGCGAGAACCGCACCGTCGTGGTCGAGCACGCCGGCCGCTCGCTCGAGGCCTCGGTGTTCCGCGTCGGCGGTGGCGAGTCCGACGTGCGCGACATCGTCGTGCTGCGCGACATCACCGAGCAGGCCCGCCTCGACGCCGCCCGGCGCGACTTCATCGCCACGGCCTCGCACGAGCTCAAGACGCCCCTCTTCTCGCTCTCCGGCTTCATGGAGCTGATCGACGAGGGCGACCTCGACCCCGACACCGAGAAGGAGTTCCTGTCGCTCATGCGCCAGCAGGTCGACCGCTTGACCGACCTCTCGCTCAGCCTGCTCGACCTCTCGCAGGTCGACTCCGGCGCGGTGCACCTCGAGGCCGGCGACATCGACATGACGATCCTCACGCGCGCCGTCGTCGCCGAGTTCCGGCCGGGGGCCGAGAGCCGCGGGGTGAACATCGACGTGAGCGCACCCGATGAGCTGCCGGCCGCCTGCGACGAGCGCCGACTGAGCCAGGTGCTGCGGGCCCTGCTCGACAACGCCGTGAAGTTCTCGCCCCGCGGGGGGTCGGTGACCGTGGGCCTCACCGCCGAGGCCGGCGCGGGCGACGACGACGTGGTGATCACCGTGGCCGACGAAGGCCCGGGCATCCCCGCGGACGAGCTGCAGCGCGTGTTCGAGCGCTTCTACCGGGGCAACGGCGGGTCGCACAAGTCGGGCACCGGCCTCGGTCTGTCGATAGCAAGGGAGATGGTCGAGCTCATGGGCGGTACGTTGACGGTCACCTCGAGCCGCGGAGAAGGATCGACCTTCACGGTCCGCATGCCGCGCATCCAGGGCTAGGAGGCACAGATGCACACGTCGCGCAGTTTCGTGGCAGGGGTCGTCGGCGGCATCGTCGGGGCAGCCCTGCTGCTTCTCGTCCTCGTCCTGCTGGGCGTGACCGACGTAAAGAAGGAGACGACCATCAGGGTCGCCGCCCCGGTCGCCGTCGCGAGCCCGGCGGCGCCGGCCTCGCCCGCCGCCGCCGGGCTCACTCCGACCCAGATCTACGACCGCGAGGCGACGGGTGTCGTCGAGATCACGAGCACCCTGCCGTCGGGCGGCAGCGACATCTTCGGGCAGCCGACGTCGGGCGGCACGATCGTGGGCTCCGGCTTCGTCGTCTCGCGGCAGGGCTACATCCTGACGAACGCGCACATGGTCTCCCAGTCCGGCAGCAAGGCGACCGCCGTGATGGTGACCTTCAAGGGGGCCGGCGCGCGCACCCGCAGCGTCGCCGGCCACATCGTCGGCATCGACACGATGTCGGATGTCGCGGTCGTACGTGTCAGCGCCCCCGGCATCGCCCTCAACCCGCTACCGCTGGGCGACTCCAACACCGTGCGCGTCGGCGAGTCCGTCGTGGCGATCGGCAACCCGCTCCAGCTCCAGTTCACCATCACGTCGGGCATCGTCTCGGCGCTCCATCGCGATCTCAGCCCGCAGGCCGGCACGAACATCTTCGACGGCATCCAGACCGACGCCGCCATCAACCCCGGCAACTCGGGCGGCCCGCTGATCGACGCGAGCGGCAAGGTGATCGGCATCAACGAGAGCATCGCGTCGACCACCGGCGCCAACGAGGGACTCGGTTTCGCGGTGCCCATCCTGACCGCCCAGAACTCCTACCGGCAGATCGTGAAGACGGGTCACGTCACCTACCCGTGGATGGGGGTCACCCTCGAGACCCTCACTCCCGATCTCGCCAAGACCCTGAAGTACCAGGTGAGCGAAGGTGCGCTCGTCAGCGCCGTCATGAAGGGCGGCCCGGCGGCCGTGGCCGGCATCAGGGGGGGCACCTCGACGGTGACCGTCCAGGGCCTTCAGTTCACGACCGGCGGCGACGTGATCACCGCGGTCAACGGCACGCACGTCGCCTCGGCCGACGATCTCGTCAAGGCGATCGCCGCCTACAAGCCGGGCGACACGGTGAAGCTCACGATCAATCGCCGGGGCGCGACCTCGACGGTCACGGTCAAGCTGGGCACCCGGCCGGCCGGCCTGTAGACCGCGGGACCGTCCGCCCACCGGCCGGTCGCCGACGAGCCGGCTTGCTCCGCCCGCGGCGGTCGCCTTGCTCGGGGCCGCGGCGGCCGCCTCGCTCCGGCTGCGGCGATTGCCTTGCCGAAACCGCCACGCCACGGCCCGACACGTGCCGAATCGGCCAGATCTGCCCCATTCGGTCCCCAAGACCTCAACCGATTCGGGTACCAGGTTGACTCTTTTCGATAGGTCCCGGTAGAGTCCAGCTGCATGTCCGGGCAGGTGAGACGACGTCGCTTCGGACGTCGAGCCCGTCCGTGCCGCCTGCCCGACGGGAGGATCCGTGTGAGTCCGAATCGTCCAACGAATCCCTACCTGCGCTCCTACTTCGCCGTGGCCCAGGGGCTGGCCGAGATGTTCGGTCCCGAGTGCGAGGTGGTCCTGCACGACCTCACCCAGATGCCGCACTCGATCGTCGCGATCGAGAACGGTCACGTCACGGGGCGCCACGAGGGCGACGCCCCGACCGACCAGATGCTGCGCTCCCTGCGCAACGCCGACGACACGCCCGACGTGCGCCTCTACGTCACCTCGACCGACGGCCGCATCCTCAAGTCGCTCGCCGTCACGCTGCGCGACGCCGACGACCGGCCGATCGGCGTGCTCGGTCTCAATCTCGACGTCTCCGAGCTCGTGCGCGCCCAGCGCACGCTGGCCGGCCTGGCCACGGTCGGCGGGCCCGACAGCATCGGCCTGCCCGAGACCGAGGAGCTCTTCGGCGGCGACATCCGCGACGTCCTGGCCGGCATGATCAGCGCCATCCTCTCCGACATGGGCAAGACGCCCGCCACCATGAGCCGCGACGAGAAGATGGAGGTCGTCGCACGGCTCGAGGAGCGCGGCGCGTTCCTGGTCAAGCGCTCGGCCGAACAGGTCGCCGAGGCGCTCGACCTCTCGCGCTTCACGGTCTTCAGCTACCTCAAGGAGATCCGCCGCCAGGGGGGCGGCGAGACCTCGCCCGACGCGGCCGGAGCCGGCCGGTGACCGCCGCCGGCACGCCGCCCCTCGCCTCGACCGGCACCTCGCCTGCCACCCTGTTCGACGTCGTGGCCGGCAGCGGCGCGGCGACGATCGCCGTGATCGGCCTGGTCAAGAACGCCGGCAAGACGACGGTGGTCAACGCGCTGATGGACAACGTCCCCCTGCGCTTCGGGCTCACGTCGCTCGGCCTCGACGGCGAACGCACCGACCACCTGACCGGCCTCGACAAGCCGCGCATCGTGCCGCCGCGCGGCACGCTGATCGCCACCACGGTCGGCTCGCTCGACCGCTCGCACTACACCATGGAGCGCGTGGAGGCCCTGCCCTTCCACACCTCGCTGGGCGGCGTCGTGATCGGCCGCGCGGTCGGCGATCGCGCCGTCGAGATCAGCGGGCCCACCACCCTGGCCGAGGTCGCCTCGACGGCCGCGCGCCTGCACGGCCACGGCGCCGATCTCGTGCTGGTCGACGGCGCCATCAACCGCCTGGGCAGCGCCTCGCCGCGAGTCAGCGACGCGCTCATCATGGCCACCGGCGGCCTGGTGGCCGACACGCTCGACGAGACGGTCGAGACCACGCTCTCGACGCTCGAGATGCTGAGCCTGCCCGAGCTCGACCCGCCCACGCGCGCCCTGGTGAGCGACGAGGCGCTCGCCGACGCTCGCGCGGTGACGGTGAGCGCGGCCGGCGAGATCGCCACCCTCGATCTGACGACCGTCGTGGGCGAGGGCGTGCGGGTCGCGCGCGACGTCGAGGCGCGGGCGACCGCGACGCTGTTCCTCGGCGGAGCGCTCACCCAGGAGTTCGCCGACGACTTCCTGCGCACGCTGCCCCCGAAGCGTCGCGTCACGCTGGTCGTGCGCGACGCCACCGTGCTCATCTGCACGCCGGCGACGGTGTCGCGCCTGCGCCGGCGCGGCATCGACCTGCGCGTCCTGCGGCCGCTGCAGGTGCTGGCCGTGACCACCAATCCCTACCGCTTTCCGCAGCCCTACAACGCCAGGGTCTTCTTCGACGCGGTCGCCGCCGCGATCGGCGACCGCGCCCCGGTCTTCGACGTCGTCCACGGCCTGTCGGCAGTGCCGGCCGGCGCGGCGTCGTCCTTCCCCCCCGAACCTAGGACGGTGTGACAGTGCACGACGCGATCAAGTTGAACGACACGCTCGTCACGCGGGCGCGAACGGCGGCCGACGCCATCGCCGACGACATCCAGCGCCACATCGAGGAGCACACCACCGACTCGACCGAGCGCGCCACGCTGCGCCTGCTGGGCGTGGCCGGCGTGAACGAGATCGACGTGCCCCTGGTCAACGTGGCCATCGAGCAGGCGCGCGAGCTGCTGCCGGGCGGCATCGTGCGGCCCTTCGTCGATCTCATGCTGCAGACCGGCAAGAGCGCCCAGACGGTGGCCGAAGGCGTGGCGGCCGGCGAGCTCACGCTCGCCGAGGTGCCCGTCGAGCGGCGCGCCGCCGCCGAGGCCCGGGCGGCCGAGCTCGCCGGCGAGGGCGTGGGCCGCATCGACGCGGTGCGGCGCCGCCGCGAGGAGCTCGTCGCCAAGGTCGGCGAGCCGCTCAAGCCGTACGTCTACGTCATCGTGGCCACCGGCAACATCTACGAAGACGCGGCCCAGGCCCAGGCGGCGGCGCGCGCCGGCGCCGACGTGGTCGCCGTCATCCGCACCACGGCCCAGAGCCTGCTCGACTACGTGCCCTACGGCGAGACCACCGAGGGCTTCGGCGGCACCTACGCCACCCAGGAGAACTTCAGGCTCATGCGGGCCGCCCTCGACGAGGTCGGCGAGGAGCTCGGCCGTTACATCCGCCTCTGTAACTACGCGAGCGGCCTGTGTATGCCCGAGATCGCCACGATGGGCGCGCTCGAACGCCTCGACATGATGCTGAACGACTCCATGTACGGCATCATCTTCCGCAACATCAACATGCAGCGCACGTTCGTCGACCAGTACCTCTCGCGCCTCATCAACGCCCGCGCCGGGATCATCATCAACACCGGCGAGGACAACTACCTGACGACGGCCGACGCCTTCGAGAAGGGCTACACGGTCGTGAGCTCAGACTTCATCAACGAGGCCTTCGCCCTGCGGGCGAACCTCGAGCCCTGGCAGATCGGCCTGGGCCATGCCTTCGAGATCAACCCGGCCACGCCCGATCAGGTCGTCTATCAGGTGGCCGACGCCCAGCTCATCCGCCAGCTGTTCCCCGAGTATCCGCTCAAGTACATGCCGCCCACCAAATACATGCCGGGCGACATCTTCCAGGGTCACATCATCGACGGCATGTTCAACTTCACCGGCATCTTCACCGGCCAGCACATCATGCTGCTGGGCATGCTCACCGAGGCCCTGCACACACCGCTGCTCCAGGACCGCTACGTGTCGATCAAGAACGCCAAATACGTCTTCGAGGCCTGCCGGCATCTGGCCGACGAGGTCGAGTTCCGCTCCGGCGGCATCATCGAGCAGCGCGCGAACGACGTGCTGCGGCGCGCCACCGAGCAGCTCGAGCACGTCCGCGAGATCAGCCTGTTCAAGGCGCTCGAGGACGGCGAGTTCGCCGACGTGAAGCGCGACCCGCGCGGCGGCCGCGGCTTCGAGGGCGTCTTCAAGGTGCGCGACGACTACTTCAACCCGTTCTTCGCGGCCCTGCGCGAGGGTCGTCTGAGCGGGCCACCGACCGGTCCCGCTCCGGGAGAGTCGGTGCGCGCAAGGCAGGAGGTGGCGTCATGATCGTGCGGCCCTACGGCGACACCCGCGACGACGGCGTGATGCAGTTCTCGTTCACGCTGCCCATCGCCTACTCGGTCAAAGCGGCCGACGTCGGCAAGCAGTTCGTCGAGCGCCTCGGTTTTCGCGACGTCGGCGTGGCGGAGTGCAAGGCGATCGATCCCGGTTTCACCTTCTACGTCGCCTACGGGCGTACGGAGATGGGCATCGACCCCGACGAGGTCAAGGGCGACTACCTCGAGGTCGAGGCCATGGACTACTACGCGATCAACGCGTTCATCAAGGAGCACCTCGGCCGCAAGCTGTCGATCGTCGGTGCCGCCATCGAGAGCGACGCGCACACGGTCGGCATCGACGCCATCCTCAACATGAAGGGCTTCGCCGGCAACTACGGCTTCGAGCGCTACCCCGAGATGGAGGTCCTGAACATGGGCTCGCAGATCCCCTGCGAGCAGCTTCTGCGCGCGGCGCTCGATCGCTCTGCCGACGCCATCCTCGTGTCGCAGATCGTCACGCAGAAGAACATTCACGTTCAAAACCTCACCAAAATGATCGAGCTGCTCGAGGCCGAGGGCGTACGAGAACGCTTCGTCCTGGTCGTCGGCGGTCCGCGCATCAACAACGCCTTCGCCAAGGAGCTCGGCTACGACGCCGGCTTCGGGCTGCGCACGACCCCTGTCGAAGTGGCCTCGTTCCTGGCCCAGGAAGTGGCCAGAAGGGCCAAAAGCGCGACCGTCAAGGCGTGATAGGTTGTCCACAACGTAAAGTAGAGCGGCCCCAGGGCGCGTAGGACACGCGAGAGAACCCGGCAAGGGCCGCACGTAGCTCGTAGGAGGCACTCGTGGCAGACAACGACATCGTCATCCTCTCCGCGGTCCGCACCGCCCAGGGCAAGTTCCAGGGCGGCTTCGCCGGCTGCTCGGCGTCAGAGCTCGGCGCCGTCGCCATGAAAGAGGCCCTCGAGCGCGCCGGTGTCAGCGGCGACCAGCTCGACGAAGTCATCTTCGGCAACGTCATCCAGGCCGGTCTGGGTCAGAACACCGCTCGCCAGGCCGAGCTCAAGGCCGGCATCCCCGACGATGTGCCGGCCATCACCGTCAACCGCGTCTGCGTGTCGAGCGCATCCGCGCTCGCCTGGGCGGCGGCCAACATCAAGGCCGGCGACGGCGAGATCTACCTGGTCGGCGGCACCGAGAACATGACGCGGGCGCCGTGGCTGTTGCAGAACGGCCGCTCCGGCTATCGCATGGGCATGCCCTCGGACCAGATCTACGACGCCATGGTCCTCGACGGCCTCTGGTGCGCGATCGGCGGCTACCACATGGGCTTCACCGCCGAGAACCTGAGCGAGAGGTTCGACATCTCCAAGGAACTGCAGAACGACGTCGCCTACCGCAGCCAGCTGAACGCCAGCAAGGCCGTGGCCGAAGGCCGCTTCGCCGACGAGATCGTGCCGGTCGCCATCCCGCAGCGCAAAGGTGACCCCAGGATCGTGGCCACCGACGAGTGCCCGCGCGAGACCACGCCCGAGGCCCTCGCCGGTCTCAAGCCGGTCTTCAAGAAGGACGGCGGGGTCGTGACGGCGGGCAACGCCTCGGCCATCTCCGACGGCGCCAGCGCCCTCGTCGTGACCTCCCGCAAGAAGGCCGCCGAGCTCGGCCGCAAGCCGATCGCCCAGCTCGTCAGCTACGCCACAGCCGCCGTGCCGGCCGAGATCATGGGCTACGGCGAGACCGTCGCCGCCCGGAAGGCCCTCGAGAAGGCGGGCCTGACGAGCGCCGACGTGCAGCTCGCCGAGTTAAACGAGGCCTTCGCCTGCGTGGCCGCCCTGGCGACCCGCGAGCTCGGCCTCGACGCCGACATCGTCAACGTCAATGGCGGCGCCGTCGCCCTCGGCCATCCGCTGGGCAACACGGGCACCCGCATGATCGTGACACTCATCCACGAGCTGCAGAAGCGCGGCCAGGAGATCGGCCTGACGGGCGCCTGCGTCGGCGGCGGTCAGGGCGCCGGCAGCGTCATCAAGGTCGAGGCCTAGCAGGGGCCACACAAAGCACGAAGACGAAAGCGAGGCAGAAGTGAAAGAGGGCAACAAGTTCGGAGCGCATCGCGTGATCGAGCCGAAGGGCGTGCTGCCGCAGCCGGCCTGGAAGATCGACAACACCATGGAGATCGCCGACAACGAGATCCTGATCGACGTCGACACGCTCAACGTCGATGCGGCCAGCTTCACGCAGATCGAAGAGGCCGAGGGCGGCGACGTCAAGAAGATGGCGCGTCACAGCCTGGGCATCATCAAGGAGCGCGGCAAGCACCACAACCCCGATACCGGTTCGGGCGGCATGCTGCTCGGTACCGTCAAGGAGATCGGTCCCAAGCTCAAGGACCGCGACCTCAAGGTCGGCGATCGCATCGCCACCCTCGTCTCGCTTTCGCTTACGCCGCTCAAGGTCGACGAGATCATCTCGATCAACCGCGACACCTGCCAGGTCAAGGTCAAGGCCCAGGCGATCCTGTTCGAGACCGGCATCTACGCCAAGATCCCGAGCGACATGGACGAGGCGCTGGCGCTGGCCATCCTCGACGTGGCCGGCGCTCCGGCGCAGGCCGCCAAGCTGAGCAAGCCCGGCCAGACCGTGTTCATCATCGGCGCCGGCGGCAAGAGCGGACTGCTCTGCGCCTACGAGGCCAAGAAGCGCGTCAAGCCGACGGGCAAGGTCATCTGCCTGGTCCACGGCGACGCCGGCAAGAAGCGCCTCGAGAAGTCGGGCTTCGCCGATGTCATCATCCAGGGCTCGGCGACCGATCAGCTCTTCGTCTGGGAAGAGGTCAGCAAGGCGACGGGCGGCGAGATGGCCGACCTCACCATCAACTGCGTCGACATCCCGAACACCGAGATGGCCTCGGTCCTGGCCACCAAGGACGACGGGATGGTCTACTTCTTCTCGATGGCGACCAGCTTCACCTCGGCCGCCCTGGGCGCCGAGGGTATCGGCGCCGACACGACGATGATCATCGGCAACGGCTACACCAAGGACCACGCCGTGATCTCGCTCGCGGTCGTGCGTGAGAGCCCCATGCTCATGGAGATCTTCAAGGAGACCTATTCGACCGGCGCCGGCAATCCGGAGCCCGTCGGCATCAAGGCCTCCGAGGTCTAGCAGCAGCGACGACTCGCACCGTCGCCCTGGCGGCGGCGGGGCGAAGGGCAGCGAAGAGGGGCGGGCCGCGTCGGCGGCCCGCCCCTCTTCTCGTTCCGGCTCTCGGCGCCGCACCGCCGCCTATGTCACCCACGTTTCACGTGAAACGTCCACCGTCGGCGAGGGCTACCCACCAGGCCTAGTGATGCTTCGCACACACTGAAGCGTGGAAACTACCACGGACTACCTGCCCACCGGCCGCCGCCGACGTTGCCGCGCCGCTGCGCGCCGGTCTAGACTCGCGGCGGGCCACACACCGGTGGCTCGCGGACCCGTCCCTGGAGCGTCCATGAACAACGATGATGTCCTTGCCGCCCTCTCATCGGTGCAGGATCCCGAGCTGCAGCGCAGCGTCGTCGAGCTCGGTATGGTCCGCGACATCGAGATCTCCGACGACCGCCTGCAGGTCCGCCTCGTGCTCACCACGGCGGCGTGCCCACTGAAGGGACGCATCCAGAGCGAGACCGAGCAGGCGCTCGCGGCGATCGCCGGCGGGCGGCGGGTCGAGGTCGTCATGGACGCCATGTCGCCCGAGGAGTGCGAACGTCTCGCCGCCGCGGTCGGGAGCGATCCCCAGGTGCCGGCCACGCCGTTCGGCCCGGGGTCGGCCACGCGTGTCCTGGCGGTGGCCAGCGGCAAGGGCGGCGTCGGCAAGTCGACGGTGACCGCCAACCTGGCGGTCGCCCTCGCGCAGCGCGGTCGGGCCGTGGGTCTCATCGACGCCGACGTCTACGGACCCACCATCCCCCTCATGTTCGGCATGACCAAGGTCGCGCCCACCTCGCACGACGGCAAGCTCGTGCCGCCCGAGGGGCACGGGGTGAAGCTCGTGTCGATGGGCTTCTTCCTCGAGGACGACGAGCCGGTGATCTGGCGCGGGCCCATGCTCGGTCGCGCCATGGAACAGTTCCTCGGCGACGTGCTGTGGGGCAGCCCCGACTACCTGCTGATCGACCTGCCGCCCGGCACCGGCGACATCGCCCTCACGATCGCCCAGATGCTGCCCTCGGCCGAGATCATCGTGGTGACCACGCCCCAGGAGGCCGCCGCCAAGATCGCCGCCAAGGCGGCCAAGATGGCGGTCCTCACCAAGCATCGCATCATCGGCGTGGTCGAGAACATGTCCTACTTCGTCTGCCCGTCGTGCGGCGAGAAGCACTTCGTGTTCGGCCACGGCGGCGCCTACGAGATCGCACGGGCCGCCGGCACGACGCTGCTCGGCCGCATCCCCCTTGACGAGTCGACGCGCAGCGCCGGCGACGCCGGCTTGCCGCCGGCGCTCGACCCCCAGAGCCCGGCCGGCGCCGTGTTCCGCGACATCGCCGAGGCGATCGACACCATGCCGGGCCGCACCACCGGCTGAGCGTCGCCCGCACCTCCGCTGCCTGGACCGGTCCCCGCCGCGATGTAGAATTGGTCAAGTTTTCAGGCAGTGGAGCCGACGAGCAGAGGTACCATGGGGAGTGCTTCTACCTCGCCTACCGAACGACGCTGG
>Ga0335080_10008802_pt1 | contig 10527 bp, 9 predicted proteins | sample Lox_Sample_34_FD_206720 | JGI IMG/M metagenome (GOLD analysis project Ga0335080, IMG submission 206720) | Soil microbial communities from Loxahatchee National Wildlife Refuge, Florida, United States - Lox_Sample_3.4 | ecosystem: Environmental > Terrestrial > Soil > Wetlands | place: USA: Florida... | reverse complement strand
GGAGTCCGCGATGAGCACGTGCACGCGATCGGCCAGGTCGAGCCCGGCAGCTCCGGCTGTGCTGGTCACGACCGGCAGCCCATAGGCGAAGGCCTCCAGGAGCTTGATCCGGGTGCCACCGCCCGCAGCCAGCGGTGCCACGACCACATCGGCGGCCCGGTAGCAGGCGGCGAGGTCGGCCACGAACCCGGTCACCTGGACGCCTGGCACGGCGGCCAGTGAGCGGACCTGGTCATCGGGCCCTGGCTCCCCGGCCACAGTGACGGTCACCGGCCGGTCCACGAGCAGGCGCAGCCGCGGCAGCACCTCACGGACCAGCGTGACCGCGGCACCGGCGTTCGGTGGGTAGGTCAGGTTGCCGGCGAAGAGCACGGAGATGCCTTCGGGGCGGTCCTGGCCCGGCCACCCCGCGCGCCGGCGCAGTTCATCGCCGCCGGGCAGGCGGACGGCGTTAGGGATCACTGTGGTGGCAAAGCCGTGGCTGCGCGAGATGGCGGCCGCCTCGCCGGGCGCGGCGAGCGCCACCGCCTGGAAGAGCGGGCCGAAGACGCCTACCAGGCGGCGGTAGGCGCTGGCCTCGCCGTGATCGCCGAGCGCCCGGGACAGCTGCTCATCGTCATCGTCAAGATCCAGCGAAGCCCATGGTGAGCCGAGCTGCTCAGCGATCGCGATTCCCAGCGGGGCCAGGTACGACCTGGTTACGTGTACCGGGGTGCCCGCAGCCACGCCCAGGGCGCTGACAGCGGCAGCGGCCAATGTCGCCGGCGCCAGCCGGGCCCGGGCTGGCATCGGATAGGCACCGGTAATGCGTCCCCGCCAGTTGGGGCTTGCCAGCAGTCCCGGGATCTCCGCCAGCACCTGATGGCGGTCAGGAAGAGCCAGGACTGTGGCTGAGCCGCTGGCTGGCCCGGCAGCCCACCCAGACACCGGCACGACCAGCACCTTGACGGCGAAATCACAGGAGGCTGCCTGCAGGAAAAGGAAGCTCCGCATCGCCAGGCCGTTGCCGGTGCGCGCGGGCGCGATGGGAGTGAGATAGGCAAGTTCCCGCTGTGACGTCACAGTGCTAGCGTTACAGGCTACCGTTACAGCAGCACATGAGATCATGACAAACCGCCGGAGCTTGGGACCGCACAGAGGGGGACAAATGTCCGATGACATCACCGAGGAGTTCTCTGCGGAAGAGCCGAGCCGGCGCGCGTTCATCACCAGATACGGCGGGATGGCCTTCGCGGCGCCGGTGATCGCGTCCTTCGCTCTCGACGGGATCGCGTCCGGCAAGAAGCACGACCGCCATGACCGGCACGGCGAGGACCACCACCCTGGCCATCCGAAGCACGGCTATCCCAACCAGACCCACCCCAACCAGACCCACCCCAACCAGGGCTATCCCAACCAGTGCCTGCCGAACCAGTCCCTGCCGAACCAGTCCCTGCCGGACAGTAGCGTCTAAGCGGCTCACGCCGTCCGGGATGAGCATCGCCGACCGCCGGGCTAGCCGTGCCTGCCGATGATCCAGCCATGAACCGTTGCGAGCCTGAGCCGCGCAGCACCGCGGCGGTGCCGCGCGGCTCTGTCACGGCGGCGCTCATCGTCCGTGACGAGGCTCACCACCTGCCGGATTGCCTGGCATCGATCAAGAACGTGGTCGACGACATCGTGGTGGTCGATACCGGGTCCGTCGATGACTCCCCGGCCATAGCCGCCGCGAGCGGGGCACGTGTCTACCACCGGGCCTGGGACGATGACTTCGCCGCAGCCAGGAACGCCGCCCTGGACCGCTGCGAATCGGAGTGGATCCTCTACATTGACGCCGATGAACGGCTGGATCCGGTCCAGCGGCCCGTGCTGGAGACACTGCTCGCGGGTGCTCCCGAGGTGGCGTTCCGGCTGCTGCTGCGCCCCTGGGCCGGCGCGACCCCCTACCGGGAGTACCGGCTGTGGCGCAACGATCCCCGGATCCGCTTCGAGGGCGTGATCCATGAGAAGGTCGTGCCGGCGATCCATGCGGTGGCCGGTGCCGACGGCCGTCCGGTCGGGGTGTGCGACCTACTGCTGACCCATGTCGGGTACGAGGGCGACCAGACCCGCAAGCACCGCCGCAACCTGCCGCTGCTGCGCCGCCAGTTGCGCGCTGACCCGCAGAACCTGTTCAACTGGCATCACCTGGCCCGGGTGCTGGCCGGGCTTGGCAGCCAGCGCGAGAGCGAGCGGGTGCTGCGGCACGCCATCGAGGTAGCCAGGGCGAAGCCGGTTACCGATCCGCTCGGGGCGCTCGCGTACAGCGACCTCATCGCCATCCGGCAGGAGCGCGGCGGGGAAGTCACCGAACTGCTCGCCGAGGCGCGCAGCAAATACCCACGCAATTACCTGATCCTCTGGCAGGAGGCGCGAGAGCTCACCGCGGCGGGACGCCACGAGGAAGCGATCGCTGCCTTCGGCCGGCTGCTCGCAGCCGACCTTGAACAGCTCCCGGACGAAGGGCCCGCATATGACGAGCGGCTCTTCGGCGAGCTGGCCCATGAAGGGCGCGGTCTTTGCCTGTTCCGGCTGGGCAGATACGAGGAAGCTGCCGCGGCCTACGCAGCAGCGGCGCGGTGCGCCCCGGCCAATCCCGCCTACCCGGTCAAGCGGGAGCTGGCGCGGGCCCGCGCCAGCCGGCAGCAGGACCTTCCGGCCGGCGCCGGGCACACACACCGTGAGGAGGGCTGGGGAGCAGCTGCCATGGCCGCCGCTGTCCCCGCTGCCAGTGACTGACCGTCCTGTCCTGAACGCCGCCGTCGAGATCAACCCCGGCGCCGATGGCTATGTCATCTACGACCCAGAGACCGATCGGGTCCACTATGCCAACCACACCGCCGCGCTGGTGCTGGAGCTGTGCAACGGCGAGAACACGGTCGCGGACATCGCCACAGCGCTGGAGGCGGTCTACCCGTCGGCCGGGCGGCTTGGAGCCTGCGTCAGCGACTGCGTTGGCACCCTGCGCGCGGAGGGCATCGTCCACCCCGCACCCGCTGCCGCCGATGTCTCCCCCTCATGAGAGCCCGCCCGCGGTCCGCCCACGGAGCCATGCCTGCGAGCATCAGTCACCGGTGACGCCGTCGATCCGTTCCCGCAGGAGGTCGGCGTGGCCGTTGTGGCGCGCGTACTCCTCGATCATGTGCAGGTAGATCCAGCGGATGTCCCGGGTGCGCTCCGGGTGGTCACCGCGGCTGGGCACGACCTCGTCGAGCTGCTGGCCGGCCACGGCGGCGCGCGCGTGCGCCACCTCTTGCCTGAATGCCTCGATGTTGGCCGCCGCGTCCGCGTCATCAAGGGCTTCGAAGTCCTGCCCGGTCGCGTCCGGGTCATACGGGAAGGGCAGGTCGGTGCCGGCCGCGTGCATGCGGAACCACCAGCGCTCGACCTCGGTCATGTGCCGCACCAGGCCCAGCAGGGACAGCCGGGACGGCGGAACCGCCCGCTCCTTCAGCTGGCCGGCGGTCAGGCCGGCGCACTTGAGCAGCAGCGTGTCGCGATGGAAGTCCAGCCACGCCTCGAGCGCCTGGCGCTCACCCAGGATGAGTCCCGGCTCGGCGCGCTCCACCTGCGGGGCGGTCCATGTCTCGGTCATGACCGCCACGGTAGCGGTGGCCGGCCGGCCCGGTCGATCGGATAACCGTCACCGGCCGCCAGCGATGCCTGTGCATCTGTGGGGGTCATCCGGCAAAGCTACCCAGATGAACAGAAGATGAACAGTATCCGACGTCAAGATAGACACAGCAGGCCATGCGCTCGCCACGGTCACGGGAGTTTGCCATGGCCCGCTGGGGAAACTGCCCGCCCGGGCGCACGCCCGCACGTTCCGGCACGGCGGGAACGCCGCGGGTAACATGGCGCGATGGGTGACACCCGGGACTGCGAGCAGTGCGGCACGGTGTTCGTGCCGCGCCGTGAGCACGCCCGGTTCTGCTCTGTTCCCTGCCGGGTCGCCTGGAATCGCGAGCATGTCGGCGATCCGGCAGCCGGGGTGACCGCGCTGCGGTGGTCCATCACCGCGATGAAGGACACCGCCGAACGGCTGCCCGGGGTCAGCGCCAGCGATCAGCCGCGGGCATACGCGGTGATCGGCGAGGCGGTGTGGTGGATAACCATCGTTGACGCCACGCTGGTGCGCCATCACCAGGAGGCCTACGACGGCGTGATGGCGGGCCAGGCCGCCGCCCAGCGCCGGGTGATCGATGAGATCCTGGCCGGGCTTCGTTTCGTCCGGAACCGGATCGGCGACGAAGCCGACCTTGCCGAGTTCATCGAACCGGGCACGCCCGGCTCTGGCGCGGGCGGTGGGCCTATCACGGACTGGGCGTGGAAACCCGTGCCCGAACCGGCGCTCACCTCGCTGGCGCCGCGCGCGCAGGCATGGGAGCTGACCCGGTACCGCGCGTACCAGGCTCAGCTGGCGTGCCACACCACGGGGGAGACCTTCGGCCAGGCTGTCGCGTTCCTCGCGCTGGCCGCCGCGAACGCGACCGCCGCCCTGGACGCCGGCGCGCCCGCGGCACCCCGGGAAGAACGGTCCGCCGGGCCAGCGGCGAGGACGTGAGAATTCCTCAGGGCGCTGACGCCTGATCGGCGACCCGCAGCGGCATCGCCCCGGTGTCAGGCGTGCCGGTGGGCATGTCCTCCAGGCTGCGCCCGGCCGGCTCGGGCAGCACCAGGGTCAGGGCGAAGCCGAGCGTGGACACCCCGGCGGTGAGCAGCAGCGTGCCGCGCAGCCCGAACCAGTCGCTCAGCAGGGGGAACAGGAAGACGCCGATGAAGGCGCCGAGCTTGCCCACCCCGGCCGAGATCCCGTGCCCGGTCGCGCGCATGCTCACCGGGTACAGCTCGCTGGGCATCACGAAGGTGGTCATGTTCGGGCCGAACTCGGTGAAGAAGTAGCTGACCCCGTACACCAGCAGGAACGGCACCACCGCGGTGGTCAGGCCCGGTACCGCCGCGATGATCAGGAAGCAGAGGCCCATCATCGCGAACCCCAGCAGCTGCAGCCGCCGGTGCCCGATCTTGTCCAGCCGGGCGATCGCCAGCAGGTACCCGGGCACCGCGGCGGCCGCGAAGATGGCCAGCTGGATGGCGATCTTGGTCATGGTGGAGGCGTTTGGTGAGATCAGGGAAAGGATCTGCGGGGTGGAGATCGTGTTGCCGTAGTAGGCGTAGTCGAGCAGGAACCAGGTGCCCGCCGTGCCGGCCAGCATGATCAGCCAATGGCGGCTGGTCAGGAACGCCCGCAGGCCCATCTCCTGCCGCGGCCGGCCGGAGCCGTTCCCGTTGACCTTGCCGTCGGTGAAGTCGGCGAGCTGGCTCGCCGCCTGCTCCGCCTTACCCTGCACCTGGACCTGGTAGCGCGGCGATTCGGGCATCTTGCGGCGCAGGTAGATCACCGCGGCCGCGGGCACGGCGCCCAGACCGAGCAGGACCCGCCACGCCACGTTGTCGCTGACACCGGCGCCAAGCAGGGCAAGCGCGACCAGCGGCCCGATGATCAGGCCGAGCGCCTGGGTGCCGAAGACCATGCCGACGAGTTTCCCGCGGTCCTTGCGGTTGGCGTACTCGCTCATCAGCACCGCGCTGACCGGGTAGTCGCCGCCGACGCCGAACCCGAGCAGGAACCGGAACGCGATCAGCACCCAGAACGAGGGCGACAGCGCCGACCCCAGCGCGGCCACGATCATGATCGCGGCGACGAGCCAGTACACCCGCTTGCGGCCGCCCAGGTCGGCGAACCGCCCGAGCACACACGCGCCGATGAAGGCGGCGAACAGCATCGTGGAGTTCAGCAGGGCGAGCTGGCCCGAGCTGAGGTTCCAGTCCTTGGCGATGAGGGTGGAGGCGATCCCGATGACGAACAGGTCGTAGGCGTCGGTGAAGAAGCCCATCCCCGACACCAGCGCCGCCCGCAGGTGGAACCTGCTCAGCGCCGTCTCGTCAAGCGCTGCGATTAAGTCGCTTGCCCGGGTCTCGGCCACGGCACCCCCTGGCTGCTCATGCCGCCGGCCCGCGGCAGCGTTCGTTCTGCTGTGGCGGAAATTATCCGGGCAAGACGACGCTCCGCCGACCTGTAAATGAACGCAAAGTGAACGTCCAATGATCGGCAAACGAACTCATCCTTGCGCCGGTCCGGCGCGGGGCGCACGATCAGTGGGGGCCGGGGGTCACCCGGCCCGTGTCCGAGCGGGAGGCAGGCATGACCTTAGGAACGAGCCGGGCGAAGGTTGCCGCCGTCGCCGCGGCCACCGGCATCGCAGCGATGCTCACGGTGGGGCTGTCGGCGGCGAGCGGCGCGGTAGCGGGAAACCCCGGTGGCGGCGGGCAGCGCGTGCAGCTGGACCGTGTCTTCATCATCGTGCTGGAGAACCACTCACAGCAGAGTGTCATCGGTGACCCCAACACCCCGTACATCACCTCGCTGGCGCACCAGTACGGCCAGGCCACGGACTACTACGGGGTGACGCACCCGAGCGAGCCGAACTACGTCGCCATGATCAGCGGGTCGAACTGGTGGGTCAACACCGACGACCCCACGAACAGGTTCGACCACACCAACCTGGTCGACGAGCTGGAGGCGGCCCACATCAGCTGGGGCGCCTATATGGAGGCGATGCCAGCGTCCGACCCGCTCACCGACTTCTGGCCATCGAGCACCGATCCGCTGTACGCGTCCAAGCACAACCCGTTCGCGCTGTTCACCGACATCCGCGACAACCCGGCCCGGGTCGCCGACATCAAGCCCTACACCGACCTGGCCGGGGACCTCAACAGCGGCCACGCGCCCCGGTACGTGTACATCGTCCCGGACCAGTGCAACGACATGCATGGCGGCGTGTACGACACCATCGCCGGGCACCCGGAGACGCCCTGCCCGTACAACACCGTCAATGACGATCCGGCCGACGTGCGCCTGAAGCAGAACGCCGACGCGTTCGTCCACAGCGCGGTGACGATGATCATGTCGAGCCGGGCGTGGACGCAGCACAGCGCGATCTTCATCGTCGCCGACGAGGGCGACTACACCGGCAACGCGGTCAATGGCGGCTGGGACTCCCCGGCCGGCTGCTGCGACTCGCCGATCCTGCCCGCGGGCGACCCGGACATCAGCACCTCCTGGCCCGGCGGGCTCTACGGCGGCGCGCTGGTTCCGGCGATCGTGATCGACCCCAGCGGCCCGCGTCACTTCACCAGCAGCACCCCCTACAACCACTACTCCATGCTGCGCACCATCGAAGACGACTGGGGCCTGCCCGAGCTCGCCTTCACCAGCGACCACGCCCAGGTCGCCACGATGAACGAGTTCCTCACCCGCTGAGGGCGGGCGTACCGCCAAGCGCAGAGGTCGCGGGTCTGATCCCGCGCCTGCGCGGTCCAGTCCCGGCCGGTGACTGTCGCGGGGGTGATGGTCGATCAGATGCGCGGCGCCGCCCATGGCTCAGCGCGCCGCGGCGAGCAGGTCACGCTGATGCCGCAGGCACCAGCGCCGGGCCCGGGCAGTTGGTTCCATCACCTTGTGCCAGTAGTCGGCGAAGCCCTGGTGCCCGGCGGCGGCGGCCTCGGTGACGATCGCGTAGGTCCAGTCGTGATTGGCGACCACCGCTTCGGCTACATGCCGGCGCTCGGCGCGGGTCAGCTCGCAGGCGTCGATGAAGATCTGGAATCTCTCGATCGCGCGGCCTTGCCTGCAGTCGGCGATGTCCTGGTCATCTTGCAGCGGCACCCAGTTGCGCGCGGCGGCAGCCAGATCCCAGGCGGCACTGCCCGGCCCGGCGAGATCGAAGTCGATCAGTGCGACGGCCCGGCCGTCGCGGAACACGAGGTTCGCCGGGTGCACGTCATTGTGGCTGACCAGGCCCGTGCGAAAACTGTCCGGGATGGCCCTGGGCCATCGGTAGCCTGCCGGGTCAAAGGACCGCACCGCCCGATGGTAGCTGCGCAGCAGCCTGGCGATGCTGATCAGGGCTGCGTCGGTGAGGGTGTCCGGGGGCATGGGCGGGACCGCGGCCTTTCCGTGGATATAGGTCAGCATCTCGGTGGTGGCGTTGACCGCAAGGACTCGCGGAGCGCCATCGAAGCCCACAGCCGAGAGGTGGGCGAGCAGCGCATGGGTGGCGGGCCAGCAGGGCGCGGTCGGCCGCTGGACAGTGTCGCCAACGCGGATGACGAGACCACGGTTGGCGGTGCCGCCGGGCAGCGGGCCATCTTCCGGGAGCGCCTGCCGCCCGGCCCGGGTCGGCTCACCGGTCCTTGAGGCTGAGCAGAGCGCGGGCGAGACTGGTGTGAGTGACCAGGCCATGGACCATTTCTCCTCGGATCGCGGCGCATACCGCGGCGCTCTTGGAGACGCCAAAGGCGACTGCGAGTACGAGCGGGATCCGCTCGAGCACCGAGCCTGGCGTCACGATCATGCGGCTGTCCAGCGGAGTATCGACGGGCTTGCCGTCCTCGCCGATGAACACCCCGGCCAGTTCGGCGCATACCCCAAGGCGGGCGATAGCGTCGCGCTCGGCTGGTGTAACGGCTTCATAGATCGTTGACAGGCCTGGCGCCCAGGCGCCGATGGCCACCAGGGCCATCGTCACGGACGGCACGAGGGCGAAGGCTTCGGCGATGTCCGTCTGGCGGCGGATTGCGGCGGCTGACTGGGCATCGTCGAGGATCATCGGCGCGTAGAAGACATGCGCCGGACCGCCGCCTATGCGGGCGACGCTACGGACAAGGTCGAGCAGGTCCCTTCCGTCGGGCGGGGGCACCGCCCCGGTCAGCTGGACGATCGGGCAGGGCGGCATCTGGGTGAGCGCGGCCGCGAGCCCGCTGAGCGTGCGCGACCAGGACATGCCGAGGACGTCGCCGGGCGTGATGAGATCCATCAGCGCCTGGCCAGCCGCCTCACCCAGGCGGCGGCGGAGCGCCGGCTCATCGTGGTCGGGAAAGTCGAACGCAAAGGCGTGCTTGAGCCCGTAGGCCGAGCACAGCTCGGCCGACAGCCCTGCGTCCAGGCTTCCGCCAGGCAGCCCGATCTCAATGCGCACCATCCCGCTTTCCCGGGCGGAGTCGAGCAGCCGGGCGACGCGGAACCGGCTGATGCCCAGCTGGTCGGCGATATCAACCTTGGAGACGCCCTCGAGGTAGAACTGACGCGCCACCCGGGCGGCCAGAACCACCTCTGACGGCCGATCGGCCGACAACCCGGCCATATGCCCCCTCCAGTCAAGCCGAGCTAGCCGCTCATTTGAGCGCTTAGATCTCATATTTGCAGCTTTCCTTGACTTTGCCTAGCACCGGGATCACTGTGTGATCGTACAGATGAGCATCGCTAGCTCAAATGAGCATAGCCCACAGCAGGCAGGCGATCAGGAGGTTCCTCATGAGAATCAGCGAGGCCCGGGCTGCCCGTCTGTCAGCAGCCCCCGGGGGTTGACCTTCCCGGGTCCTGACCGGTTCCTCACCAGCCGCCCATTCTCATCGTTGCGGAGGTTCATTCATGAGTTTGTCCCGGTTCAAGCTCCGCGCGCTCGCGGCCGTCGGCTGCGGAGCTGCCATGCTGGCGGCGGCCGCCTGTTCGAGCGGCTCAGGTGGCAGTAACGCCCCTGGCGAGGTGACCGTGGCCGTGGTGTCCAATCCGCTGATCACCAATCAGATGGAGCCGCTGACCAAGTCTGTCTTCGAGAAGCAGTACCCGGGCATCCACGTCAAGTTCGCCACCTACACCGAAGGCGACCTGCGGGCCGCGATCGAAAAAGACGTCAGCACGCACAGCAACTCGTTCAACGTCATCATGATCGGCCCCTACGAGACGCCGCTGTTCGCGAAGAACGGCTGGCTGGAGAACCTGTCCACGCAGTTCATCGCCAAGGACTCCAGCTACGACGCGAGTGACCTGCTCCCGCCCATCGCGAAGTCCCTGTCCTACAAGGGCGACCTGTACGCGGTGCCGTTCTACGGCGAGTCGTCGATGATGTTCTACCGTAAGGACCTGTTCGCCAAGGCCGGGCTGACCATGCCGGCCCACCCGACCTGGGCGCAGATCCAGGGCCTCGCGGCCAAGCTCAACAAGCCCGGCCAGGTCTCGGGGATCTGTCTGCGTGGCCTCGCGGGCTGGGGCGACAACATGGCCGCACTCGACACGGTCGTCAACACCTTTGGCGGCCAGTGGTTCAACATGAACTGGCAGCCCCAGCTCACCTCGCCGGCGTTTGTCAAAGCCACCAACTTCTACGTCAATCTCGTCCGCAAGTACGGCGAGCCCGGCGCCGCCAACGACAGTTTCAACCAGCTGCTGACGTTGTACGGGCAGGGCAAGTGCGCGATGTGGTACGACGCGACGGTGGCGGCGACCTCCATCGCGGGCAGCTACCCGTCCATCTACGCCAAGACCGGGTACGCCCTCGCCCCGGTGGACCTCACCAAGTCCTCTGGGTGGCTGTGGACCTGGGCGCTCGGCATCCCGAAGGGTGTCGCCAACTCGGCCGACGCCTGGAAGTTCGTGTCCTGGGCCAC
>Ga0335080_10008801_pt1 | contig 10528 bp, 6 predicted proteins | sample Lox_Sample_34_FD_206720 | JGI IMG/M metagenome (GOLD analysis project Ga0335080, IMG submission 206720) | Soil microbial communities from Loxahatchee National Wildlife Refuge, Florida, United States - Lox_Sample_3.4 | ecosystem: Environmental > Terrestrial > Soil > Wetlands | place: USA: Florida... | reverse complement strand
TAAAGATGTGGACGCCGCCCTCGGCGGCCACTTCCTCTGCGCCCTCGATCGCGCCGGCTTCCATTCCCTCCTCGCCCTCCATACCCAGGCCGATCAGCGCGCCGATCTTGCTGCCGACCTCGATCGCCTCGTCCCGGGTGAGGTTGGACAGGTGCTCCACCTCCAGCGCATCATCGACGCCCTTGTAAACGACGAGCGAGTCGATGACGCGTACCATGTCGTGTTCGCGGAGCCGCTCCAGCTCGGCGATGATCTCGCCGTGGAAGTCAGCCTGGTCAAACCCAAGCACGATAAGTTGCACAGGCCCGATTGCCATCTTCTGCCTCTTCCTCGATCGACTGGCCTTCCTTGCCCCAGAATTCCGCTTGACGACCGTCGAGCACGACATAGCTGCCGGCTTGGAATTGCAAGCCGTCCAGCGAGGCCTGGAGCGAGAACCGGCGCCCGTCAACCGAAGTAGCAAGCGGAAGGACCGACGCTTCGAGATTCCGGCGCATCTCGCTGAAGCTGTCCCGACGCGCGCCGAACTCCGGCTCCCCGTTCACAGCGGAACCGTCGCATTCCTGACATCGCCTCGTGCCATTTCGCCCGCCTAACCGTCGGCGCTCGGGGTCGGGTCTCCATGAGGAGCCCCAGGTCCGGCAGTTCCCGCTGGGACTTGCCGACCATCTTGCGCCCCGGCTTCTGCCCGCCGCCGGGCCACCATTGCACCTCGCGCTGGGAAGAGCGGCATCCCCCCGCGCGGGGTGAAAAGTCCGCGTCTTACCCCTCTAGCAGTCCCAGCTGACGGGCCCGGGCGATCGCCTGGCTGCGGGTGGAGGTCCCCAGCTTGCGGTACAGCGAGGCCTGCTGTGACTTGACGGTGTGCACGGACACGAACAACTCGGCGGCCATTTCTGGCGCTGTCAGGTGGGTGGCCAGCAGCGGCAGGACGCGCAGCTCGGCCGCGGTCAGCGCCGACGCCCCGGGGCTGGCGGCACTGCGCTGCCGGGACAGCCGGGCCCGCAGCGCCTCGGCCTCCTCTGCCAGGGTGCCCAGGTCCGGCCGCCGCTTGAAGATCTCCTCGATCTCCCTCATGATCGTCCTGGCCCCGGCCAGGTCGTCAAGCGCAAGGTGAACGCGGATGAGCGCGATCCGGAGCTGGACGGCCCAGTGAGGCTGCGCGTAGGTCAGCAAGGGCCGCAGGCGCAAGGCCTTGATGAGGTCCCGGCGCGCCGCCGGGACGTCTCCGCGGTGCAGGGCGGTACGGGCTTGCACCGCGCTGGCCAGGGCGGCGCCGTAGGTGTCCTCGATCCCCGCCTGGCACAGGCGAGCGTGTGCGCTGCTGGCACAGGCCTCGGCCTGGCCCCACTGGCTGCGTGCCATTGCCACCAGGGACCGTTCACACTGCGTGATCGCGATCACCTCAGGGACCCGATGTCCTTCGATGCTCTCCGCACCGGAGAAGAACGCATCGCCGCCGTCGGGGTCACCGCACAAGACCCGCGCCATCCCCTGCAGGAGCGGAGTTATCGGAAACACGCAGTTCGCCGCCGCGAACTTCCGCGCGGCCTCGTCGGCGTCGGCGCGCATCTGCTCCGGCCCGCGGCGGCACAAGATGGCCCGCAGCGTGGCGGCCATCGCCTCGGTGTAGGCGTCAAAGGACGCGCCCGCGTCCTGATACTGCCACCGATCGACTGCATCGCCCCACCGCTCAGCCTGGACCGGGTGCCCTGTCATCTCGGCGAGGAACGCGGCGTTCATCGCGACCAGCGGGCGCCCCTCGATCCCGCCCCGGTCCTCGAGCCACCCGAACCAGCGCTGCAGAGTCGCGGCCCGGCCCCGACCATAGAACCGACGCCAGAGCGTTTGCACGAGGCGGGCGACCATCTCGACGTCTTCGGCCGCGAGGGCGTATTCCACTGCTTCCTCGGCCAGATCGCTGGCCAGGCACCAGGCGGCGGCGCGGCGGCGCAGCACCGGCAGCATGCCGGGCTCCAGCCGTTCCAGCTCGGCCAGCAGCAGGTCGCGGAACAGGTGATGATAGCGGTACCAGTGCCCGCGCCGGTCCAGCGGCACCAGCAGCAGGTTGGACCGCGCCAGCTCCGCGAGGGTGGCGGCGGAGCCGGGCAGGTCGAGCGCCGCCTCGCACAGCGGCCCGGACATGCGCGTCAGCACCGCGCTCCGAGTCAAGAACCTCCGGTGCCGCCCGGAAATCCGGTCCAGGAACTCCGACTCCAGGTACTCACGCACCAGCCGGTCATCGCCGCCGAACGAGTCCGCCGCGGTCCCGACCGAACCTCCCTCCCGCAGACACAGCGCGGCCAGGTACAGCCCGACCGGCCAGCCCTCGGTCCGCCGGTGCAACTCCGCCACCTCTTCGTCGCCCAGCACCACCTCGGCGGCGCGCAGCAGCGATGCCGCCTCGCCCACCGTGAGCGACAGGTCACCGGGGCCGATCTCAGCCAGCCTGCCCTCGGCGCGCAGCCGCGCGACCCGCACCGGCGGCTCGGTCCGGCCGGCCAGCACCAGCCGCGACCCGGCCGGCACGTGGTCGGCCAGCACCGACAGCGCGGCCCGGCATCCGGAGTCGTGCAGCAGGTGCACGTCGTCCAGGACCAGCACCACCGGCGAGATCATCGAGGAGAACGCCGAGCAGAGCCGGGGCACCACCGACCCGGGCACCGAACTCGCCGGAGAGGCCAGCGCGTCGAACACCCGCCTGCCGACCGGCTCCACCGCGTCGAGCGCCTCCGCGACGTAGCTGAGCAGAACCTTCGGGTCGTTGTCCATTTCGTCCACCGACACCCACGCGAAAGACCGGCCGTCGCGCTCGGCCCACTGCGCCAGCAGCGTCGTCTTCCCGTAACCCGCCGGCGCGACCACCGACGCAATCGGGCGGGAATCACTGCGGGCTAGCCGGTCGATCAGTCCCGAACGGCGGACGGTCCCAGGCCGCACCCAGGGATGCAGAAGCTTTCCCTTGATGAGATCGAACGATGGCGCGCCCGCGAGGCGCGTCTCGCCGGCCGAATGCAGCACGCTGGTGTCGTCCATGCCCCGACGTCGCCATAGGGAGGTCTGTTTATCACATCCTGATACGCGGCTCCCAACCAGGTCAAGAGATGGCTACGGGACCGAGTTTCCGGAGATCGTGGACGTGGTCGGCTCTTCGTAGGCGCCGGCCTCCAGGGGCATGTCGTCGAGGGTGAAGGTCCGTTCCCGGCGCAGATCCCGGGTGAACGCGAACCACCAGCCCAGGATGGCTCCGACCCGGTTGCGGTAACCGGTGAGGAAGCCGATGTGGATGAACAGCCAGACCCACCAGCCCACGAAGCCGCCGAAGTGCATCTTGAACGCCGAGACGACGGCTTTCCCCCGGGAGATGTAGGCCGCCGAGCCCAAGTCGTGGTAGCGGAAGGGCTTGTCGTAGGTCTGTCCCTGGGCTTCGTGGCTGATCTTGCGGCCTGCATACAGGCCGCTCTGCATGGCGACCTCGGCGACGCCGGGCAGTTTGTCCAGGCTCATCATGTCCCCGGTCACCAGGATGTCTGGATGGCCGGGCAGGGACAGGTCCTTGCCGCACAGCAGGCGACCCGCCCGGTCCTGCTGCGCGCCGGTGGCCTTGGCCACCGCCGCGGCCAGCGGCGGCGCCTCCACGCCCGCGGTCCATAGCACGTTGCCCGCCTCGTACCGGGTCAGCTGGCCGTCGCGGTCCTTGACCTCCAGCCCGCCGGCGTCCACGTGGGTGACGATCGAGCCCATGTGCAGCTCGACCCCCAGCTTGCCCAGGTCCCGAGCAGCCAGGGCGGACAGTTTCGGGCCGAACATGGCCAGCGGCGCGTCGCCGCCGTCGAACAGCAGCACCCGGGCGTCCTCCGGCCGGATCCGACGGTACTCGCGGCGCAGCGTCTTGGTCGCGACCTCGCGGATCTGCCCGGCCAGCTCCACGCCGGTCGGCCCGGCGCCGACCAGGGCGAAGGTGAGCCAGCGGGTCCGTTCGGCCGGATCCTCGGCGGATTCGGCCAGCTCGAACGCGCCGAAGATCCGTCGCCGGATCTTCATCGCGTCCTCGATGGTCTTCATCCCGGGCGCGATCGGGGCGTACTCGTCGTGCCCGAAGTAGGACTGCCGGACGCCGGCGGCCAGGATCAGGTAGTCGTAGCCGAACTCGATCTGTCCCCCCAGTGGCCGCCGGGCCAGCACCCGCCGCCCGGCCGCGTCGATGCCGGTCGCCTCGGCGATGACGAATTCGACGTTGCGGTGCTTGCGTAGCAGGTCGCGCAGCGGAGCGGCGATCTTGCCCTCGGACAAGATGCCGGTCGCGCACTGGTACAGCATCGGCTGGAACAGGTGATGCTCGGCCCGGTCCAGCAGGGTCACCCGGACCGGCGCGCTGCTCAGCGTCCGGGCGGCGAACAGCCCCGCGAAGCCGCCCCCCACGATCACCACGCGCCTAGCAGGCTGGTTCATAGTCGTTCTCCCACATTCGCTGGTAGGGTCCGCCTGCGTGGCGGAGCTGCTGGTGGCTGCCCTGTTCGGCGATCCTGCCGTGGTCGAGGACCACGATCTGGTCGACCTGGTCGAGCCCGTCGGGTTCGTGGGTGATGAGCAGGACCGAACGGCCCTCGGTGGCGCGCAGCAGGTCCGCGATGAGCGCCCGGCGGGCGGGAGGGTCCAGGTGGGCGGTCGGCTCGTCGAGGATCAGCAGCGCCGGGTCGGCCAGGAACGCGCGGGCCAGCGCGAGGCGCTGCCGTTCGCCGCCGGAGACGGCCGCCCCGCCGGTGCCGACCGGGGTGGCCCAGCCTCGCGGCAGAGACCTGATCCACGGCAGCAGCCGGGCGCGGGCCGCGGCGGCCTGGAGCTCCTCGCCGGTGACGCCGGGGCGGGCTAGCGACAGGTTGTCGCGGATGGTGGCGTCGAACAAGTACGGGTCCTGGGGGCATCCGCCGATGACGGACCGGACGTCGTCGGCCGCGAAGCTGGCTAGGTCGTGGCCGTTGAGCAGCGCGGCGCCGCTGGACAGGTCGCGGAATCGCAGCAGTACCGCGGCGACGGTGGACTTGCCGGCCCCGTTCGCGCCGACCAGCGCGACCCGCCGGCCCGGCGGCAGGTCGAGGCTGACCCGGTCCAGGGCGGGCGGCCCGTCCGGCCGGTACCGCACGGTGGCGTCCACTAGCTGGATACCGAACGGGCCGGGTGGCAGCACTCGCGGACGGCCAGGATCGCGGACCGGGTCGGGCGCGTCGGTGACGGCGACGATCCGGCCCGCGGCGACGCGGGCCTGGCCGAGCTGGACGGCGGCGGCGGGCAGGGCGGTAACGGCCTCGAACGAGGCCAGCGCGGTGAGAGTGAGGACAGCCAGCGGCACCCGGGACAGCGCGCCGGTCCCGGTGGCCGCGACACCGAGCAGCAGGACCGCCCACAGCGTCAGCCCGGACACCAGGCTCATCAGCCCGGTGCCCAGGCCGCTGGCCGTGGCGGTGCGCTGGGCGAGCCGGGTCAGCTCGGCGTCCGCGGCGTCGGCGCGGGCCAGTGCGGCGTCGGCGGCGCCGAAGGCCTGCAGGTCGGCCGCGCCGACGAGCAGGTCGGTGACGGTGGCGGCGAGCCGCCCGCGGGCCGGTGCGCCCACGCGGACGGCCTTACGGGCCACGGCCGCCCCGCCCAGCGGCACGGCGAGGCCGGCGATCAGCAGCCCGGTGGCGAGCACGGCGGCGGCCGGGGCGAGGATGAGCAGGCACACGGTCACCGCGCCGCTGCCGACCAGGACGGCAGCCAGCACGGGAGTGACGCCGCGGATGAATAGGTCCTGGGTGGTATCCACGTCCGAGATCAGCCGGGCCAGCAGGTCCCCCGAGCGGAACAGTGCCAGCCCGGCTGGCGCCAGTGCCTCCAGCCGCCGCCAGATCGCCACCCGGACCTGGGCCAGCACCCGGAAGGCCACGTCGTGGGAGGTCAGCCGTTCCAGGTACCGGGACACGCCACGGCCGATGCTCAGCGCGCGGACCGCGACCACCGCGGCCGAGATCGCGATGATAGAGGGGTGCTGGGAGGCCCGGGCCAGCAGGAACCCGGAGACGGCGAGCAGGGCGACGCCGCAGCCGGTAGCCGCGGCCCCGGCCGCTACCGCGAGCAGCAGCCTGCCGCGCAGCGGGCGGGCCACCGCCAGCAGCCGCAGCAGCGGAGGCCGCCCATCCGGGACCATGCCGGCCGGGGCAGGCCGGGCGGTCATCGGGCCGCCGCCATGGCAGGCGTCCCGGCTGGCCAGGATGCGGCTTCCGCGAGCCTGCCACCGTCCAGGGTGATGACCTGGCTGGCGCGGACAGTACCTGGCTGCCGGTGGGTGGCCAGGATGATCGTGCGTCCGGGCATCGGGCCGTTGATGACGTCACCGATCGCGGCGGCGGCGCCGGGGGCCAGGTGGGCGGTGGGCTCGTCGAGCAGCAGCAGCGGGGCGTCCCGCAGGAAGGCCCGGGCCAGGGCGAGCTGCTGGCGCTGCCCGGCCGACAGCCCGGCCGCCCGCTCCCCGAGCGGGGTGTCATAGCCGCGGGGGAGCGATTCGATGAACGCGGCCGCGCCGGCCAGCCGGGCGGCGTCCTCAATGGCGGCCCGGGAGGCGCCGGGCTGGCCGAGGGCGATGTTGTCGGCTACCGATCCGGGGAACAGCCACGGGTGCTGCGGGACCCAGGCGATCTGGGCGCGCCACGGGTCCACCGGGACGGCGGCCAGGCCGGCTCCGCCGACGCGGACGGTCCCCGAGGTGGGTTCGGTGAATCGCAGCAGCAGCCGCAGCAGGGTGGTCTTCCCCGCCCCGCTCGGCCCGGTGAGCACGACCAGTTCTCCCGGGTCGATGCTCAGGCTGAGCCGGGCCAGGGCCGGGTGGTTTCGGCCGGGATAGGCCACCGTCACCCCGTCCAGGCTGATCGTGGCGGAGCGCAGGTCGGGAACCGGAGCCCGCGGGCCACCCGACGGGGCTGTGGCTGGCAGCGGGGTATCCAGGATGCCGAAGATGCTCTCGGCGGCGGCGCTGCCCTCCGCGCTGGCGTGGTACTGGGCGGCGACGGCGCGCAGCGGCAGGTACGCCTCCGGGGTGAGCAGCAGCACCAGCAGCGCGGCCTGGTAGGGCATGTGCCCGTACAGCAGCCGCAGCCCGGTCTCGACCGCGACCAGGGCCGTGGCCAGCGCCGCGGACAGCTCCAGCACCAGCGCGGACAGGAACGCCACCCGCAGCGTGGCCATCGCCGCGGACCGGTGCTGCTCGGTGACCGTGGCGATCACCTGCTCCTGGGCCTTGGCCCGCCCGAACGCCTTGAGGGTCGGCAGGCCCTGCACCACGTCCAGGAAGTGCCCGCTGAGCTGGGCCAGCAGCCGCCACTGGCGGCGGGTCTGGGCCTTGGTGTGCAGGCCGACCAGGGCGGCGAACAGCGGGATCAGCGGCAGCGTGACCGCGATCACCAGGCCGGAGATCCAGTCCGTGGCGGTCACCGTCACCACCACGGCCGCCGGGACCAGCACCGACAGCACCAGCTGCGGCAGGTACCGCGCGAACCAGGGGTCCAGCCCGTCCAGGCCCCGGGTGGCGGTGGCGGCAATCTGACCGGGCTGCTGCCCGCCCAGCCAGGCCGGGCCCAGCCGCAGGCAGTGCGCGATCAGCCTGCGCCGCAGCTGAGACTTCACCCTCGCAGCGGCCCGCAGCGCCGCGGCCTCCCCGCCGTAGGCCGCGGCGCCCCGGGCTACCACCACGCCGGACAGCAGGACCAGGGTGCCGGCCAGGGCCGCGGCCCCGGTGCCTAGCGCGGCGGCCGCCAGCGCATGGGCGAGCAGGGCCGCCTGGGCCACGATCAGCCCGGTCACGGCCAGGCCGAGCAGCACGGTGACGATCAGGTGGCTCCTGGCCGCCCGCGCGTAGCGCAGCAGCCGAGGGTCAACAGCCCTCATGGCACGGTCACGGGTCAGCCCGCCGGGTCGTGCCAGGCGTCCCGGTCGGGCAGCAGCCGGTCGGCTTCCTCCGGCCCCCAGCTGCCCCGGGCGTAGGGATGCACCGGGGTCACGTCGCCGAGCACCGGGTCGACGATCTGCCAGGCAGCCTCGACGCTGTCCTGGCGGGCGAACAGCCAGCGGTCCCCGTCCAGGGCCGCGCCGATCAGCCGGTCGTACGGGCGGATGTCGGACCCGGGCTGCTGGGAGAACGCGAGCTGCTCGGCCTGCGGTTCCCAGCCGGCGCCGGGCTTCTTGCCCTGCAGGGTCATGCTGACCGCCGTCTCCGGCCAGATCCGGAAGGTGAGCATGTCGGCGGGCCGTTCGGGCTCGATCCCGAACACGTCGTGCGGCGGGTCCTTGAACGTGATGGTGACCTCGGTGGCGGTGACCGGCATGGTCTTGCCCGCCCGGATGACGATCGGGACCCCGGCCCAGCGCCAGGTATCGGCGGTCAGCTTGACCGCGACGTAGGTCTCCATCGTCGACCTGGGGTCGACGCCGTCGACCTCATGATAACCCTCGTACTGGCCGCGGACCGTGTTCTCCGGGGTCAGCGGGCTCAGCGCGTTCACCACGGCGTGCTTGGCGTCCCGCCATGAGCCCAGGCCGCCGCCGCCCGGGGGTTCGGCCAGCACGGTGGCCAGCACCTGCAGCATGTGATTCTGCAGCACGTCCCGGATGGCCCCGGTGCGGTCATAGAACCGGCCCCGGTCGGCCACGTCGAACGCCTCGGCCATGGTGATCTGGATGGAGTGCACGTAGTTCCGGTTCAGCAGCGGCTCGATGACCGAGTTGGCGAACCGGACGAACAGCACGTTCTCCACCGGGTCGAAGGCCAGCCAGTCATCGACCCGGAAGATCGCGTCCTCACTGAAGTACTGGTGCATGGTGTCGTTGAGCCGCCGGGAGGAGGCCAGGTCGGTGCCGAACGGCTTTTCCACCATGACCCGGGCGCCGCGCGCCCGGTCAGCGCTCGCGATGCCCGGGGCGATCCGCCCGAACAGGACGGGCGGCACCTCGAGGTAGTACAGGACCTTCTGGCCCGGCCCGATCTCGTCGGACATGGCCTTGTAGGTGGCGTCGTCGCCGAGGTCGCCGTCCACGTAGCGCAGCAGGCTGAGCATCTTGACCGCCGCGGGGTCGGCCGGGTCCATGCCGTTGAGCTTGAGCGAGGCGGTGGCGTAGTCGCGGAACTGGGCCAGCCCAAAGCCGCTCTTGGCCACCCCGACCACCGGGACGTCCAGCACGCCCCGCTTGACCAGCCCGACCAGCGCCGGGAAGGTCTCTATCTTGGCCAGGTCCCCGGTCGCCCCGAAGATCACCAGGGCGTCAACTTTGTTCGTGGCCATGTCAGGTTTCTCCTTACCGATGCGGTCGGGTGACTTCAGGTGTTGCTGCCGGACCGCCCATGCCCGGCGGCGTGCCCGGCCCCGGTGCGGGCTGGAAATCGGACCGGCTGACGCGGCGCCGGAACACGTAGTAGGTCCAGGTCTGGTAGGCGAGCACCACCGGCAGCAGGATGATGACCACCACGGTCATCACCTTGAGCGAGTACCCTCCGGATGCCGTGTTGTGCACGGTGAGGTTGTAGGCCGCGCTGGTCGAGGAGACCATCACGTTCGGGTACAGGTCGGCGAAGATCGAGATGACGCAGGACGCGATCGTGACGGCGGCCGCGGCGAAGGCGAAACCCTCACGGTGCTCCCAGACCAGCCAGACGGCGGCCAGGACGGCCAGGATGGCCAGCAGCTCGATCACGTTGAGCCAGAAGGCCCTGCCAGCGGTCACGTGGGTCCAGATGATGAAGCCGATGACGAACGCGGCGGTGACCGGGGCGATGCGGCGGGCCAGCTGCCAGGACCGCTCGCGCATGTCGTCGGTGGTCTTCAGGCACAAGAACGTCGCGCCGTCCAGCGCGCACAGCAGGACCAAGGTGATCCCGGTCCACAGCGGATACGGCTTGAGCAGGTCCCAGAACGAGCCGGTGAAGTCCTGGGATGAGTTGATCGGCAGCCCGCCCAGCAGTCCGGCTAGGGCCACCCCGATCAGCAGCGGGGCCAGCACGCTGCCGGTGGTCAGCGCGGTGTCCCAGGTGCGGCGCCAGCGCGCCGCGTCGCGCTTGCCCCGGTACTCGAACGCCAGGCCGCGGACGATCAGCGCGGCCAGTACCAGCACCAGCGCCAGGTTGTAGGCCGAGAACATGGTGGCGTACCAGCCGGGGAACGCGGCGAACATGCCGGCCCCGGCCACGATCAGCCAGACCTCGTTGCCGTCCCACAGCGGCCCGATCGTGTTGATCGCGGCCCGGCGGCCTGCCTCGTCCCGGCCGACCACGGAATGCAGCATGCCGACGCCGAAGTCGAACCCCTCCAGGACGAAGAACCCGGTCCACAAGACCGCGATGACGATGTACCAGAACGGGATGAGGCTGCTCACCGTGACCCCCTTTAGTACTGGACGGCCGGAAGGGGCAGGTCCGCGTCGGCCTGCTCGCGGGGGGGCGGGAGTTCCTTGCGGGAGTACTTCAGCATGAGGAGCAGATCGACGGTGGCGATCATGCCGTAGATCA
>Ga0335080_10008800_pt1 | contig 10530 bp, 6 predicted proteins | sample Lox_Sample_34_FD_206720 | JGI IMG/M metagenome (GOLD analysis project Ga0335080, IMG submission 206720) | Soil microbial communities from Loxahatchee National Wildlife Refuge, Florida, United States - Lox_Sample_3.4 | ecosystem: Environmental > Terrestrial > Soil > Wetlands | place: USA: Florida... | reverse complement strand
GCGACCATAACCCTGTTGCAGGATGGCCTCATAAAAGAACTGCCGCTCACAGTTGCGCCGCCTTTCCCGGCGGATATTAAAATTGGCGTCAAAGGTCGCCTGAGTGAAGCGGACTTCGCTCTTTTCCTCAAAGAGCGCGGCACGGAAAAGGCCCCCCGGTTCGATCTGAACGGTGACGGTAAAAGAGATTATATCGACGATTACATCTTCACCGCCAACTATATCGTCGGGAATGCCCAAAAAAAGACGGAACCGGCGAAGGCGAAATGAACTGAATGGACCCTGAAAGGCGAGTCTCCAGCAGAGAGGGAAGAAACCGGGATGAAAAGGCAGTGTCACCCGGCAAACTCCCGAAGCATCCGTATATCGCCAAGATCGCCTGTCCGAAGATAACCGGATCCACTCCTCGCCCCAGGCTCTTCAGGCTCCTGGACCTTTGTGGGGAAAAGCCCGTCACCTGGTTGTCGGCGCCTGCCGGCTCAGGCAAAACGACACTTGTCGCCGGCCATCTCGACGCCCGCGGGCTCCCCTGCATCTGGTACAATAGCGATGAAGGGGACGCGGACCTTGCCACGTTCTTTTATTACATGGGCCTGGCCGCGAAAAAGGCTTCGCCCCGGCGCAAGGCGCCTCTGCCTCTGCTCACTCCCGAATACCTGGCCGGCATTCCCGCCTTTACCAGACGTTTTTTCGAACAATTGTACGGCCGCCTGTTGTCCCAGTGTCAAAATCCCGCCAACCCCGCAAGCCGGACCAAGGACGTCATCGTTTTCGACAACTATCAGGATGTTCCCCCCGACTCGCCGTTTCACGACATGATCGCCACCGGCCAGGGGGACCGGGTGATCAATGCCCTGGCGGTAAGCGCGGACGGCGCGACCGTCTATTGCGGAACCGCCAGCGGCACGGTATTCAGCTATGCCATCACAGCGCCCACGGCGGTTACCAATGCCGCATCGGGGGTCGGAGCAATCGGCGCCACGCTGAATGGCACGGTCAACGCGAATGGGGCCGATACAACGGTGACCTTTGAATACGGAACGGACACGTCGTATGGCGGCAGTATCGCCGCGAGCCCGTCCCCCGTCACCGGGAGGACTACGGACACGGCCGTAAGCGCGGGTCTGACGCTGCTCAATCCCAACACCATCTATCATTTCCGCGTCAAGGCCGTAAGCAGCTCGGGAACGACCTACGGTCTCGACCAGAGCTTCACCACCACCAAGGCAACTCCCACAACCGTACTTGCCGTTAACTCGGCCAGCTCCTTCACATCGACCTACGGCGATTCGGTAACCTTCACGGCGACAGTGACCGGTGTGATCGTCGCGCCGACCGGCACCGTGAACTTCCAGGACAATGGAACATCCATAAGCGGCTGCTCGGCAAGGTCCGTCAGCGGCGCCACCACCGTCGTCACCGCCACCTGCACCACTTCGACGCTTGCTGCCGGAACACATAATTTGATCACGGCCGTCTACAACGGGGACGGGAGTTTTTATGCTTCAACCTCGGCGGCGATCTCGGGTACCGTAAACCAGGCATCCTCCACAACCGGCCTCGGCTCCTCGCCCAATCCATCCACCTACGGCCAGTCGGTAACCTTCACCGCGACGGTGACCAGCAGCGCCGGAACACCCACTGGCTCCGTGACCTTTAAAGACGGGGCGGCAACCCTCGGCACGGGGTCGCTGAACGGAAGCGGACAGGCCACATTCTCTACTTCGTCGCTCGGTGTCGGACCACATAGTTCGATCACGGCCGTCTACAGCGGGGACGCGAACTTCAGTACATCAACTTCATCGGCGCTCTCACAGACCGTAAACCAGGCATCTTCCACAACCGGTCTCAACTCTTCATCCAACCCGTCGAGCTTGGGCCAGTCAGTCACCTTCACCGCGACCGTGACCAGTGGGGACACGGGGACAGTGAACTTCAAGGATGGGGCCAACTCCATAACCGGCTGCGCTGCAGCAACCATAAGCGGCACCACCGCCACCTGCGCCACTTCGGCGCTTGGAACCGGTTCGCATTCGATCACGGCCGTCTACAGCGGCGATACTAACTACACCGGCTCCAGCTCAACAGCACTGATCCAGATGGTCAACCTTGCCCCGACCATTACCAGCGCGAGCAACGCCACTTTCATCATCGGCACGGCGGGAACCTTCACCGTAACCGCCGGCGGCTACCCGGCACCGACGCTCAGCGAAACCGGCACGCTCCCCAGCGGCGTCACCTTCACTCCGGCGACAGGCGTGCTCAGCGGCACACCGGCTATCGGAACGCACGGCACCTATAACATAACCTTCACCGCCCACAACACTTCCGGCACGGATGCTACCCAGAACTTCACCCTGACCGTAGATTTCAATCCGGGCGACCCGACCCTGATTGTCTCAACCCTCGCCAATGGTTCGGTAGCCACCGCCGTCGTCCTCAACATAAGCGGCACGGCAACTAGCCCCAACGGCATCCAGTCGCTCACCGTAAACGGCATGTCTGTTGCGCTGGGCACCGGCGGCGCTTTCAGCTTCCCGTTCAAGCTTGTCCAGGGCGCCAATCTCATAACCACCGTTGCCACCGACAACGCCGGCAAGCAGATCACCGACAGCCGGACCATCACCCTTACGCCGTCGGCGCTGGTGGTCACCATCACCTCTCCGACCGACGGGACGACCACGAGCCAGGCGAACGTCACCGTCACCGGCACGGCCCCGGCCGGCAGCACTGTGGTAGTAAGCGTCAACAGTGTTATCCAGCCTGCCATCCTGACCGGCACGGACTTCACCGCAACCGTCGCCCTTCCGATGGGTCTCAATACCATCCAGGCGACCGCCACGGGCCAGGGTGGCACGGGGGACGCCAAGGTGACTGTTATCGGCGAACTGGGCGGTATTGACCTTGCCATAACCGCTCCGGACCACGACCTGATCACCTCCGACCAGGCGCTGATCCTGAGCGGCACGGTTTCCGGCGGGACACAGCCTGTCACCGTGAGCATCACCCTGAATGGCCAGACCTTCACGCCTGCCGTCGTGAGCGGCGCCTTTACGCAGCAGCTCACCCTGGCCGCCGAGCAGACCAACGCCATCGTGGTCACGGCCACGGACTCGGCTTCGCACACGGCGATTGCCCAGCGCAACGTGATCCACACCCTGACCGCGAGCGGCGACATAAATGGCGACGGTAAAGTGGACATCACCGATGCGCTGCTGGCCCTGGAGGCGTCGGTCCACCTTATTACCCCGACGGCGGACGAGCTCACGCGGGGCGACGTGGCACCCATGGTGAACGGCGTCTCCGAGCCGGACGGCAGGATCGACATCGAGGATGCCATACTGATCCTGCGCAAGGCCGTGGGGCTAGGCTGGTAGATGGCTTCGCAAAAAGTCCATCTGCGGCGTTACGCTCAAGCCTGGTCACTGCGGCGTACTCATGTGTACGCCTCATTCCTCGGCTTTCGCAAGCCTTGCAGCTGGAGCTTTTTGCTTTGCCATCGTGGTAGCGAGAATTTGCGATTTCATCAATGATGGCTTCGCAAAAAGTCCATCTGTAGTCCACGCGGAAGGCCTCCGTTACGTGAATGTAATGGAGGCCTTCTCGTCTCTTTAGAATTCACTTCTCCTGAAACCGCCGGATGTGCTATAAAAGCACAGATATCCCGCTAAAGGAGAGATTCTTTGCCGAAGCGCCGCAGCAAAACCGCAAACAGGCGGAAAAAGCCGGCGGGGAAACGCCCGCTGCTCGCCCTGTTGATTGTAATAGCACTGATCACGCTCGCTTTTTATCTGCTGGAAACAATGAAAAAAGGCGCGCCGGTCACGGTCGCCCCGCAACAACCCGCCCCCGCGGAACGGCATAAAATGCCGGAACGCACCGGAGAAGCCCGAACACCGGCGCGTACCGGGGAAAACGCTGCCGAGCAGCAGACCTATACCACGGCGGCGCAGCCGCCTCCGCCCAAACAGCCGCGCAAACGGCCGGAGAGGCCGGTTGTGCCGGGGAGCGTGGCGATCATCGTCGATGACATGGGAAGCAGCGTGCAGGAGGTGAACGAGCTCATGGCGATCAAACTCCCGCTAACCTTCTCCGTTATACCCGGGCTTGCGAAGGGGCGGGAAGTCGCGCAAACCGCCCATGCGGGGGGGTATCAGGTGATGATCCACATGCCCATGGAGCCGCAGGGGTATCCGAAGCAGCGCATGGAGCAGAACGGACTGCTCCTTTCCCAGGACGATGGGGAGATCCGAAAGAGATTGAGCGGTTTCATGCAGGCGGTCCCTTATGCACTGGGGGCCAATAACCACATGGGTTCGCGCTTCACCGAGGACAGGGAAAAAATGGGGACGGTGCTGGGATTTCTGAAGGGAAAGGGGTTCTTTTTTATCGACAGCAAGACCAGCCCCCGCTCCGTTGGCTATTCCCTGGCCAGGGAGATGGGGCTTGCAACCGCCGGCAGAAACGTGTTCCTGGACAATGAGCAGAGGGATGACTATATCAGGGGCCAGCTGGATCAGCTGGTGGATATCGCCCGGCGCAAGGGAATGGCCATCGGCATCTGCCATCCGCACAAGGCCACCATAGCGGTCCTGACCGCGGCGCTGCCGGAGCTAAGGAAGTCGGGTATCAGCTTTGTCTTTGTGAAGGACCTGGTGCGGTAGGGGCGCTGCTTGCCGCGCCCCGGTTTTACCATATTTCGGTTAAGGGCGCGGCAAGCGGCGCCCCTACGCTGTTCCCATCTGACCGGCAAGGTGTGCTTTGAGCCGGGTGAAATCCCGGTATTTATCTTCCCTTAGAATCGATCCCGGGGCCTGCGGGTCGACCGGATGGACGACGAGAAAAGCGCCGCTGTCCATCCCATCGCTCATTTCCATGGATGCTCGTATTGCGGCCAGATAAGGGTTATGTTCCCCCTGGGGTGTTCCCTCCTGATGTTTCCCCAGCGGATACAGCCTCCTCATGACCTGGATCCCTTCCATGTCGAAGCACCCGACCTCCATCATCGGGCCCCGCCCGTTTTCGACTGGCTTGAATAAATAGGAAGAATGCCTGGCCGATTCCCGGATCATCCCCCAGGCCGGGTCGTCCGCGTTGATGTTCCCGAGCCGGTAGACGGCGGCGCCGAGCAGATCGAGATAACAGATCTCCTCGATAAAACCGCACCCGCCGCCGTTTGCGGTTTCGAAATAATATGCCGCCTCCTCGCCGTTTGTCAGCGGCCTGTCGCATACCAGGCAGGTTTTTCTCATGCCGGCGAGCCTTGCCAGATAGGCTTCTTTCCCCCGTTCGTCCTCGTCCGCCAGCCATTGTCCGAAGAGGAGGGCGCGCGGTTGCGCGGTTTCCTTGAATTCCCCGGTGATCATTTTTGCCAGGGCGGCGAACTGGCTGAAGACATCGGTGCTTCGTGCATGGGTGAGGATGGGATAGATGCGGCCGTCCGGGTTGGTGTTGAGGCTCTCTACCTTGGGGCTCTTGGATATGTAAATGTCATAGCAGCGATAGCCGCGGTTTATGGCGTATGCCTTGAGCAGGGTCTTCTGGTCGGCAAAGGGGCCTTCGTACTTGATCCGTGAATCGACCAGGCAGGGAATGAGGGCGAGGCTCTTTCTGTCCAGTCCCCGTTTGTCGAACAGCTCGAAGATATTGCGGCAGTTTTCCAGGCTCGGCATGTCCTTCACCGGGATGATGACCCGGTCTGCGGCGTAGAGGGCGTTCCGGGTCAGTATGTCGAGGTCCGGCCGGGTATCGATGATGACGATCCCGGGCAATCGGGAAGCTGCCAGGAGTCGGGCCAGCGTAAGGGGATTTTTTATGGTCCCCTTGAATTCCGCCAGCGCTGCGGAGGAGGGAATATACGAGACCCCGTACTGGCCGGTGTGAACGAGCTCACCGGCTGGTACGCCCGAGAGGAGATCGATCACGTCCCCCCTGAGCCGCTGTCCCCTGATCTCGAACATCTTGTCAACGGTAAAATGATTGTCAAAGGAGAAGACAGTGACCGGCAGGTCTTCATTGAGGGCCTTGAGAAATATGGCGAGGTTTGTCGCCAGGGTGGTCTTGCCGACCCCGCCCTTTTCCGATGAAACGGTAACTACGTATGGGAATTCTTGCATGGCGGCATGATAGTATGAATCGGCCGGCCGGTCAACCGGTTTGACATGGCCGGCGGGGTGTGGTAGGGTCAAAACCTAATTATGAAGTATGAATTATGAGGGATGAAACACGATCTCAATTCATAATTCACCCTTCATAATTCAACCTTTTAACGGGGTGTTCTGCTGGAACTTTTCAACGACAGAAAAATCCTCACCGTTACCCGTCTCACCCAGCTGATCAAGGGTGTGTTGGAGGAGAACTTCGAGCACGTCTGGGTCGAGGGGGAAGTCTCCAACCTGGCGACGCCGATCTCCGGGCATCTCTACTTCACCCTGAAGGACGCTGGCGCGCAGCTGCGCTGCGTCATGTTCCGCGCATCCGCGCGGGCGCTTAAATTCCGGCCGAAGGACGGCATGGGACTTATCGTGCGGGGAAGGCTGTCGCTTTTCGAGCCGCGCGGCGAGTACCAGCTTATAATCGAATACCTGGAGCCCCAGGGAATCGGCGCCCTGCAGCTCGCCTTCGCCCAGTTGAAGGAGCGTCTGGCAAAGGAAGGCCTCTTTGATGAAAAACACAAGAAGCCGCTCCCCAGGCTACCGCAGCGGATCGGCGTCGTCACCTCGGCAACTGGCGCGGCGATCCACGACATCCTGAATGTTCTGGACCGCCGTTTCGCAAATGTGGAGGTCCTCATCTGCCCGGTCAAGGTCCAGGGGGAAGGGGCGGCGAGGGAGATCGCCCAGGCTGTCAGGGACTTCAATCGCTACGGACATGTCGATGTGCTGATCGTCGGCCGCGGGGGGGGCTCAATGGAGGACCTCTGGGCCTTCAACGAAGAGGAGGTGGCCAGGGCCATCCATCATTCCAGGATACCGGTAATCTCCGCGGTAGGCCATGAGGTGGATTTCACCATCGCCGATTTCGTCGCCGACTTGCGCGCGCCCACGCCGTCCGCCGCCGCCGAACTGGTGGTGAAGAGCAAGGTAGAGCTGGGCGCAGAACTGGATGCCCTCTCCCACAGATTGCGGCAGGGGGTCCGGCGCCTGCTTGCCGATTGCCGGGGGAAGGCCTATGCCCTGTCTTTAGCCCTGAAAGACCCTACCATGCTCCTTGGTCACCTGGCGCAGCGTATCGACGACCTGGGCGAGCGGCTCGATTACGCAAGGAGAGGGGAATTCAAGCGCAAAAGAGAGCGGCTGGCGTTGCTGCGCAACAGCCTGCGGCTCAGTAATCCGGCCGTTCTCGTGGAACGCGGCAGGGAACGGTTACTTACCCTTGTCACCGGGAGCGAGCATAGCCTTCATCTGTCCATCGAGCGCCACCGCGAAAAAGTGGCGATGAATTCCGGCAAGCTCCAGGTCCTGTCGCCCCTGGAAACCCTCGCCCGCGGCTACGCCATCGCCAGCCTCCTGCCCCAAGGGACGACCGTCAGGGACAGCGCACAGCTCGCGGAAGGCGACAAAATCGACCTTAAATTCCATCGCGGCGGCGCGCTCTGCAGGGTGGAGAGAAAACATCTTGCCGATGGTCAGGAAACTTGACTGAAACCGGTTAATCTGTATAATGGAAAACTCGCTCCGGACGAAGGGCGATTGCGGGAGCACCCATGGCGGCTGAAAAATTCGAAACGGCGCTGAAAAAACTTGAAGAGGTCGTAAAGAAGCTGGAAGGGGGAGAGCTTTCCCTGGAAGATTCTCTGAAGGCCTTCGAAGAGGGTGTCAGGCATGCCGCTTTCTGTTCGGCAAAGCTCAACGAGGCGGAAAAACGGGTGGAGCTCCTGCTGAAGCAGAAGGACGGCACATTTGCCAGGGAAGAGTTCCGGCCGGAAGAAACATAGGGGCAAGCCCCTGAATCCGTGAGGCATTCAAGCCTCTCTCGCTCGGAATGCCTCTGTCCCGGGCGATTCAGCCAGGATCGCTATCCCGGTGAGGTAGATTCGACAAAGCCAATATCCAACAGCATAATAGTTTGGACCCCGGCATTTTCGCTCGTCTCGGCTTTCATGCTCACGGATTCAGATTTAATTGATAACAAGAGATAATCATGGACCTGAAAAAATACCTCAAAGATCGCTGCCAGCTGGTGGACGAGGCCCTTGCCCGGTTTCTCCCGCCAGCCGATGAGTTGCCGGTGTCGGTGCACAAGGCGATGCGCTACTCGGTCTTTGCCGGCGGCAAGAGGGTGCGGCCCATCCTCCTCCTGGCGGCGTGCGAAGCGGTCGGCGGTAGCATCGAGCCGGCCATGCCCGCGGCCTGCGCCATGGAGATGATTCACACCTATTCACTCATACACGACGATCTGCCGGCCATGGACGACGACGATTTCCGGCGCGGCAATCCCACCAATCACAAGGTCTTCGGTGAAGCCATCGCCATTCTGGCCGGCGACGCACTGCTGACCGAGGCCTTTATCCTGATGAGCAATCCGGAATTTGTCGGGAAAGGGGATGCCGAGAGGGTGTTGCCGGTGATCCGGGAGATTGCCTTCTGTGCCGGCTCTTGCGGCATGGTCGGTGGGCAGGTGGTGGACATGGAGAGCGAGGGGAAGGCCGATATGGACCTGGCTACGGTCCAGTATATTCATACCCACAAGACCGGCGCCCTGATCAAGGCATCGGTCAAGGCCGGAGCGCTCTTGGGCGGCGCCGATGAGGCCGGGATAGCCGCCATGACGCGATACGGCGAGGCCGTCGGCCTGGCTTTCCAGATTGCAGACGATATCCTGGATATCGAGGGGACGACCGAGGAGATCGGCAAGGACGCGGGGAGCGACGAGGCGCGCGGCAAAGCCACCTATCCCGCGGTGATGGGCCTTGCCGAGGCAAAGAAACGGGCCGCCGAATTGGTGGAAATGGCCCTGGAGGCCCTCGCCGGCTTTGACGAAAAGGCCGAGCCGCTAAGGGAGATTGCCAGATACGTGGTCGCACGGAAATCATGATGGCTTTGCAAAAAGTCCATCTGCTGTGTTACGCTCAAGCTGAGTCACTGCGGCGGACCTCATATGTACGCCTCATTCCTCAGCTTTCGCAAGCCTTGCAGCTGGAGCTTTTTGCTGTGCCATCATGTTGCATAGCATTGTGAATTCATTGAATCTTAATGTAGGGTTTAACACCTCGGATTTATTTTATGGCCAATATACTTGAAAAAATCAATTCCCCCGCCGATCTCAGGGGATTATCGCTTAAAGAACTGAAGATTCTGGCCGGGGAGCTGCGCGAGGAGATCATCGCAACTTGCGCGGCCAACGGCGGTCACCTGGCGCCCAGCCTCGGGGTGGTGGAACTGACCATCGCCCTCCATCGGGTCTTCGTTTCCCCCCAGGACAAGATCGTCTGGGATGTGGGGCACCAGGCTTACGCCCACAAGCTGCTCACCGGCCGCCGGGAGCGGTTCCGCACCTTGCGCAAGCTCGATGGGATCAGCGGCTTTCCGAAGCGCGCCGAATCTCCCCACGATTCATTCGATGCGGGTCACTCGTCAACCTCCATCTCCGCCGCCCTCGGCTTGGCCGCGGGGCGCGACCTGAAGAAGGCCGGGAACAAGGTCATCGCCGTGATCGGCGACGGCTCCATGACCGGCGGCCTGGCATACGAGGGGCTGAACAACGCCGGGCACCTCAACAAGGACCTGGTGGTGATTCTCAATGACAACGAGATGTCCATCGCGGAGAATGTCGGAGCGCTCTCCACATTACTCTCCCGGACCATCACGAGTGAGTTCGTCCACCGCATCAAGAAGGAGATGGAGGGTTTCCTGGAGAGCCTCGACGGCTTCGGCAAGAACATGTTGAAGATCGCCAAGCGCGCCGAAGAGTCCATGAAGGGGCTCTTCACGCCGGGGATGCTTTTCGAGGCCTTCGGCTTCGAATATGTGGGGCCCATTGACGGGCACAATATCGAACTACTGCTGGAGACCCTGGAGAATGTGAAACGCTTTGACGACGCCGTCCTGATCCACGTCCTGACCAAGAAGGGGAAGGGATACCGGCCGGCAGAGGAAAACCCGGCGCTCTTTCACGGGGTGGGGCCCTTCGATATCGCAACCGGCAAGGTTACGAAGGGGAAGGGGGGTGCTGCTTCATATACCGGGACATTCGGCAATGCCATGAAAAAGATCGCCACGGAGGACGACAGGGTGGTGGCAATTACCGCCGCCATGCCCGACGGAACCGGGCTCACCCAGTTCGCGCGGGAATTCCCCGACCGCTTTTTCGATGTGGGGATCGCAGAGCAGCATGGGGTAACATTTGCCGCCGGCCTGGCCGCCGAAGGGTACCGGCCGGTTTTCGCCGTTTATTCCTCTTTCCTTCAGCGGGCTTTCGACCAGGTCTTTCATGATGTCTGCCTGCAGAACCTGCCGGTGGTCTTCGCCATCGACCGGGCGGGGGTGGTTGGGAACGACGGACCCACCCATCACGGGGTGTTCGACCTCT
>Ga0335080_10008799_pt1 | contig 10530 bp, 7 predicted proteins | sample Lox_Sample_34_FD_206720 | JGI IMG/M metagenome (GOLD analysis project Ga0335080, IMG submission 206720) | Soil microbial communities from Loxahatchee National Wildlife Refuge, Florida, United States - Lox_Sample_3.4 | ecosystem: Environmental > Terrestrial > Soil > Wetlands | place: USA: Florida... | reverse complement strand
ATTGAAATTCGGCAATCGCAGCGACGAAATCGGCTTTCTGGAGATAGGCAGTTCCGAGATTGCCCTGATAGCCGGGATCCTCGGGGCGCAGACGCAGGGCCTCGCGGAAGGCGGCAATTGAGCCGTCGCCATCACCGGTCTGCAACAGGGCGAGTCCCAGGTTGTTTTGTGCGTCGGGATTGGATGGCTGAAGGCGGATGAATTGCCGGAACGCAACCGCGGCTTCGTCGGGGCGGCCAGCGCGCTGCAAAAGCAAACCCAGTTGGTTTTCCGCATCGGGCTGATCGGGATTGACGTGCACCGAGGCTTGCAGAGCGGAGATGGCGCCTTCGGCATCGCCAAGATTGTTGCGCGCCAGTCCCAGGTAATAGAAGGCGAGATAATTTTGCGGGGCGAGCTGGGCGGCGCGATCGAGTTCGGTGGCAGAGCCCGCGTAATTCTTTTGCTGGAAGGAAACGACACCGAGATGAAAGTGAGCCAGGGCAAAATCCGGTGAGAGGCGGATAGCTACCTGGAATTGCGCAATGGCCGCGGAAAGATCGTTCTGGCGGACAAGGAGTGAGCCAAAGCCATCGTGGAGATCGGGGCGAGCAGGAGCGAGTTCCACAGAATGGCGGATGGCCTTGGTGGCGCCGTCCAAGTCGTTGGAAAGTTCGAGAGCACGGGCGAGGGCGTGATAGGCGTCGGCGGATTGCGGGGAAAGAGCGATGGCCTTGCGGGCTTCGCGAGTGGCGCCGGGCAGATCGTTGGACTGGGCGAGGGCCGCGGAGAGATTCACGTGGGCCTCCGCGAGCGCGGGCTTGAGGCGAATCGCGGTTTGGAATTGCGCGATGGCGGGCTTGATTTCTCCGGTGGTGTAGAGGACCCAGCCGAGATAGTTATGCGCTTCGGCGCTGGCGGGATTCAGGCGAATGGCAGTTTCGAATTGTTTGCGAGCAACGGGATAGTCACCGCGCTGCAGAGCGGCAAGCCCGTCGTTTGTGGCGGTGGTGGCGCGAGTGGAAGCGGCGGGTTGAGCTGGAGCGGGCGCGGACTGGGCGAACAGAGAAAACGCCGCGAGGAAAAAGGCTGCGAGCGTAGAGCAAAGCTGATTGCTGAAAGCGGCGCCCGAAGCGAGCACGCGGTGCAACCTCCGAAGAGTTTGGTTCACTTCATACTAGCACCGATGGGAAAGAGGCTTGAGGATCGGATGCCTTGACTTGAAGCAGGGGAACAGCAGATCCCTCGCTTAGCTCGGGATGACAATTTTGCCATTGGTAAGGACACGCAGTTGTGGTTACGTTGCGGTTGCAAAAGCGGTGGCGAGCCACCGCACTCCAAATTGTTATTTTTTGGGTGGTGGATTGTGGGGAGTAGCTTGGCGGCGCTGGACTTCTTGCAGGTCGTCCTGAGCTAGCTGGTTTTGCGGATCGAGTTTGATGGCGCGCTCTAAATGAGACTTGGCGGAAGAAAGCTCGCCGATCTCGGCCAGGGCGGCGCCCAGATTTGCTTCGGCCATGGAGTCTTCGGGATTCAGCTGCGCGGCCTTGCGGAAATGCGAAATGGCCTGCGGGAACTGACGGAGGGCAGCATTGGCATTGCCAAGATTGTAGTAGGCAGCAAAATAGTTGGGGCGCGACTGGATAGCAGCTTGCAACGGGGCGATGGCCTGCTTGGCTTGTCCCAGCGAGAGCAAAGCGCCGCCGAGCGCGTTGTTGGCGATGGCGTCGGTGGGACGAAGAGCGACGGCGGCTTGATAGTGAGGGAGCGCTTCGCTGGTTTGGCCGCGGAGTTGGAGAATCGCGGCAAGGTTGTATTGCGCGGGAAAGTCGCCGGGATTGCGAGCGACGTCGTGGCGCCAGAGCGCTTCGTCGAGGAGCATGCCGGCTTCGCTGGCAGGAACGGCGTCGCCGTGAGGAAGAACCTGCAACCAGAGATGAGCCATTTCGTCGACGCTGCGATTGCCGCCGCGAACGCGCTGTGGAGGGTGATTGGGATTGGCGATGTTGCCGGCGCTGTTGTCGTAGACATAACGCATGTTGATGATGGTGCCCTTGGGAAGGAAGACCTGGTCGGCGTAGTAGAAAACGGCCTGCCAGTTCAGATTCCAGCGAGGAATATTGATGAGCGTTTTTGTGGAGCCGTCGGGAAAGGTGGCGGTGGCAGCTAATTCCCTTCCCAAATAGTGAGCGTGGGGATAGATGGCGAGGAGGTCGACATCGACGGGCATGGTAAACGAGTCGGTGACGACAAAATTGGGATCGCCGGGCGGGATATCGAGAGCGAGGTCGTTCTGAAGTTCGAGCAGGACGGGGAATTTCGTGGCGGGCTGATCGGCAAAATAGATGCCGATGCTGGGCAAAATGGATTCAGGCTTGCCGGAAGGTTGCAAGTGAGTGTTGAGGACCAAGTCGCTGCCAGGATCCAGGCGCAAAGCCATGTTGGACGGCTCGACGTGGGGAGCGGAACCGGGCTTCCAGAAAAAAATGTGGCTGTCAGGGTCGAAGGACTGCGACTCGATGCGTAGTTCCATGCCGGGGAAGCCGTCGCCGGGATGCTTTTCCTGCGCGCGCGAAGAATGCTCGCGGTCGAGAAGGATATTGGCGTGGTGCACGACGCGTTTTTCGCCGGGGCGGATTTCGATGGCTTTCACCCAACGTGCATCGGGAAAATCCGTGGGAAAAATAAAATTCCAGTAATGGTCGGTGCCGGAAGCCGGAAGAAGGTAGGGCTTGCGCGCATGGAGGATCAGGTCGGGCTTGCCGAGCTGCCATCCGGGCGTGAATTTGGGAGCGGGCGGGAGGTCGTGCTCATCGCCTTGCGGAGCGCCCTGCTCGGCCCAACGTTTGAAGAGGGCGATCTGCTCATCGGAGAGACGCAGTTCACCAACGAATTTGAATTCGCCGGGCGCGGGCAACCAAGGGGGCATGATGCGGCGCTCGGTGATGAAAGCGATTTGGCGCGCAAATTTGGCGGTGTCTTCATAAGTGAGCAGTGGGAAGGGCGCGGCTTCGCCGGGCCGGTGGCACGGCGAACAATATTGAAAAACGATAGGAGCGACGTCGCGATTGAAAGTGACCGCGGAGGAAGAGGCAGCAGCCGGAGATTGCGGCTTGCTTTCGGGAACGGTGGCGGCGAGGACGAAGGACAGAACGGCCAGCAGTGACGCCAGGAACGGAATTGCTTTTGCGGAAAGCTTCATGGAAGGCCGGGTAGGAAGCAGCCCACCGCGGGAGCGGAGGCCGTGGGTACAGGCTTCTGGGCGACGGCAGCGTCGAGCGCGGCGGAAAGGTCGTGAGTGGTGGGAGAGGAGCGGGCGCGAGCGAAATCGACGTACCAATCGTCGATGCGGCCGTGGTAAAGAAGGCGTCCGTCAGGGGAAAAGACGGCGGCTTCGGGGGTGACCTGGACTTGAGCACGTTTCACCAGGGCATAGTCGGGGTCGCGGAGGATCGGCAGGTGATAGCCGTAATCTTTGGTGTGCTCGCGGATCTGCGCAGGAGTTTCGGACTTGACGGGATAGACGAGGTAGAAGGCGGCGTGCGCTGAGTAATGAGCGCTCATGGCTTGAATCGTGGGAGCGTAGCGATTGGAGATGGGGCAGTCGGTGCGCACAAAGAGAAGCACAACAATCTTTCCAGCGGCGTGGTGAAAAGGATGCAGTGCGTGGCCGTCGAGGTCAGTGATCGATGAGTAAGCCGAGTGGCGGTGCGCCGTTTGCTACACCAGCAATAACAACGCATTTGACAAAAAAACGACCGGCAAACATCGCGCGCGCTGGATGCGTGGGAACATGTGGCGAGTATAACATTTGAAGATTTTCTTGCAGATTCGCGAAGAGAGAAAGAGTGCCGGTTAACGCACGCGGCGGTGCCTAGGCTGCGGATGGCGAAACTCGCGACCTACGGCCTTGAGGAAGTCACCGCCCCAAATGCCGATGAGCAGAGCAGAGCCGAAGAGGATGATGGCGTCGAGGCTGGCCAAGTCGCGGCGGGTCCAATAGATGCCTTCCTCAACGTTGAGCCAGAGAGCGAATTCATCCAGAGTGAGAGCGGCGCCGACACCGTAAAGCAGGGACATCAAGCGGCTGATCAGTAAAGACGAAGGCTTGATGCCCTCCCCAACTTCGGTGAGCCAGCAAAACCCGACAGCAAGTAGAAGCAGAATGCCCCAGACAAGGTGATGGATATGGCTGCCGCGGATGTAAACGTAATGGAAAGGAGTGACGTTGCGGTAAGCGCCCCAGGCCATTGCGCGGGCCACAGCAAAGGTGATGAAGAATCCGATGGCTGCGAGGAGCAGGCGGCGCTTGGGCCGGTCGCGCACATGGGAGTGAAAGAGTTCGCCGAGTCGCGAATAGTTCAGGAGCAGGAGGATGAGCGCGATGGCGAAAAGGATGGAGAAAGCGAGGATCCAATTTCTCACCGGCATGATCGGGCTAGCTCCTTGTGGCGGCGAACAAGGGATTGGATGGTTGGCGGATCATTTTTGTTTCGCGAGATATTCGGCGATCACGGCGGAACAAGCCTGGGCAAACTCCTGTTCCGATTTGTTGAAGGTGTCGGCGAAGTAGCTCTCGATATCGAGTTCGGCGGCGAGGGTTTTGTTGACGTAGATGGGAATTACGATTTCGGACTTGACGAGAGTGGAGCCGGCGAGATAGCGAGGATCTTTGGTGACGTCGTGGACCACCACGGTTTGGCCGCTGCTGGCCGCCGCGCCGCAAAGGCCGGTGTGGAGAGGAATGCGAGCGTTGGGCGTGAAGCTGCCGGCGAAAGGGCCGACGATGAGGAAATTGGAATCGGCGGGATCGACGAGATAGAAGCCGACCCAGTTGTAGCGCGTCATCTTTTCATGAACACGCTTGGCGATGCGGTCCATCAGGGATTGGACGGTGGGGGCGGCAAGGGAATAGCTTTGAAGTTCACGAAGAAGCTCGGCGTGGGCTGGGGTCATGTGGTGGCCTCGAAGGGAGCGAGGAAGCTTTGCTGGAGCTGAACTTGAAAATGTGTACGGGTTCAGTTTACACGAAGGAGGAGAGCGGTTTCGCGAAGGACAACGGCGAAGCGTCTAATCGGGAACGCCCATGCATCGCACGGTACGTCCGACGAATTGAAAGGGCTGGCATAAAAGCCAGCGCTAGATTGAAGAAAAGGCGGCTCTCGACAATTATCCAGTGTGGTGAGCCGGCGCTGTGTCTTGAGTCGGCGCTTGCTAGCTAAGAGACAGGGTAATCCAACCTTGAGATCGCATCCCAGGGAAACAAGATGATTGTCGAGAGGAATACGCTACACTGCGGAAAGTGGGTGACGGAGAAAACTGTGAATGCTTCGCGGCGCGAATTTCTGAAGATGGCGGGTGCAACAGGGGCTATGGCCTCGCTGCATCCCTCGATTGGTTCGATCAGTTCCCTTTCCGATTTGCCGGTGACGGCTACGCAAGCGGAGATTGCCGCGGATCCGTTGCGGCCGCAATTTCATTTGTTGCCGAAACGCAACTGGATGAACGACCCCAACGGGCCAATTTTCTGGAAGGGCAAGTACCACATGTTCTTCCAGTACAATCCGAACGCGGCGGTATGGGGAGACATGCACTGGGCACACGCGGTGAGTCCCGACATGGTGAATTGGAAACATCTGCCGGTGGCGCTGGCACCGACTCCCGGTGGATATGACGCAGACGGCTGTTTTTCCGGAAGCGCGGTGGTGTTTGATGGGACACCGACGATTATTTATACCGGGGTGAAGAGCGTGAAGGCCGCGGAAGCAACGCTGCGCGATGGCACACACAATTTTCTGGAGACGCAACTGCTGGGGACGTCGAGCGATCCAGAGTTGAGGACGTGGGAAAAGTTGGCAGCGCCGGTGGTGATGCCGCCGCGAGATCCGAAGATCACGGGGTTCCGCGATCCGTTCCTGTGGAATTCAGCCGGTACATGGTACATGGGCGTGGGCAGCGGGCAGCAGGGAGAAGGCGGGCGAGTGCTGCTGTACCGTTCAATGGATTTGCGGCAGTGGGAATATCTGCATCCGTTGGCGTCAGGAAAGAAAAACGACAGGCAGACAAAGGATCCGGTGGATTCGGGCGAGATGTGGGAATGCCCGGACTTTTTCAGGTTGGGCGGCAAGTATGTGCTGCTGTACTCGACGGAACGCAAAGTGTATTGGGAAACGGGAGAGCTGGATCCGAAAGAGCTGGTATTTCATTCGCAGAAGCGCGGGCTGCAGGACAATGGGTCGTTCTACGCGCCAAAGAGCCAATTGGATGAGAAGGGGCGGCGAATTTTGTGGGGCTGGATACCGGAGACGAGGCCGGAAGCGCAGTTTAGCGTCGCAGGCTGGGCGGGATGCATGTCGTTGCCGCGGGAGTTGACGCTGGATGCGGCGGGGAATCTGGTGATGAAGGTGCTTCCTGATGTGAACCAATTGCGAATCAGTGAATGGAGGCTGCCGGGAAAAGAGCACGGTGCGGAGGCGCGCCAAACAGCGCTGGGCAAAATGGAGTTGAGTGAGGCGGCCGCGGAAATGGAGTTGCAGATTGCGCCCCAGAGATTCCAGATGGAATTGAGCGACGGGCAGACGGCAGTGCTGGAGCTGGTTTACGATCCCGCAAAGACTGGGCAGGAGTTGCAGGTGGGCACGCAATTTGCGAGTTTGCCGGCGGCGGGGGTGACCGCGCACAGTATTCATTTGTACATGGATGGTTCCGTGGTGGAATGCATCGCGAATGATCGGGTGGCGGTGACCGCGAGGGTGTATCAGGCGCCGAAGGGTAAGCTGCGGCCGGTGGTGCCGGCGGAGAAGCTGGAAGCGATGAATTCGTTGGTGATTTGGCCGCTGCGAGGGATCTCGGGGGACCGGCTGACGAGTTAGGGCTGCTCGCGCAACGCCGCGTTGAGCGAGGAATTTCTCTCTAGAGAAAATCGAGGAAGAGAGATTCGTCGCACAAAAAGCGCGCGATGGGGCGGAGACCCTCACTCCGCAGACTCGGTCGGAATGACGGATGAAGGCTTTTCCGCAACATCTGCTAATGCTGCCCTCCCAACGGCGCCGCTGGGTCACGTCTGTTTCTGAGATGTCGATGGAAAAGCGGCGGCGAGCCGGCGCATTCCAAAGGTAAATCAAGGATTGACGGGGGGCGGAAGGAGAACGACACTCTTTGCAAGCGAGGCTTATCCCATGGGTGCAATAAGACGAAACCTGTTCACGATAGTTGTGCTTGCAGCTTCGGCGGCGCTGGCATTTCCCAGAGTGGCGACGGCCAGGCCGCAACAAGCGGCGGCAGAAGCGACAAGCAACGCCGGGCTGCAGCCGATCCTCGAGTACATTTCGAAAGGATGGGACACGTTGACGCGCTCGATGAGCGATTGCGCGACGATCGTCGATTCGAAGCTGGCGGCGAAATCCATACTGTACGTTCCGGCAAATTTCGAGATACCGGCGAGCGTGAAAGAATTGGAAGCCAAGTGCGGCGTGGAGGTGAAACCGCTGCCAAAAGTGATTCACAAACTCGGCGAGATCGATACCAACACGTTTTACCCACACGGCGTGTTGTACCTGCCACAGCCGTATGTGGTGCCCGGTGGAAGATTCAACGAAATGTACGGATGGGACAGCTACTTCATCATTCGCGGGCTGACGCAAGCGGGAAAGATCGAGTTGGCACGCGGGATGGTGGAGAACTTTTTCTTTGAGATTGAGAATTACGGCGCGGTGTTGAATGCCAACCGGACGTATTACCTGAGCCGGTCGCAACCGCCGTTTCTGACGTCGATGATCCTGTCGGTATACGACGCGCAGAAAGCGAAGGGGAAAGAAGACCGCGCGTGGCTGGAGCACGCGTATGGGTACGCGGTGAGAGATCACGCGATGTGGGTGCAGGAACCGATGCTGGCGGGGAATACGGGGCTGTCGCGCTATTTCGATTTTGGAGAAGGACCAGCGCCAGAGAGCTTGAAGGATGAAACGGACCATTACAAGAAAGTGGCGGAGTATTTTCTGGCGCGTCCGGAAGAGCACGTGTACCTGGTGGAGCGCAAAGCGGGAGAAAAAACGGCGCTGGGGCCGGGAACCGCGTATTCGCTGCAGTTCTGCGATATACCGAAGACCATGGAGCGGGCAAAATGCGAAGTGCTGGATGAAGTGTCGCTGAGCCGGGAGTATTACAAGGGCGACCGGTCGATGCGGGAATCGGGATTCGATATTGCCTTTCGCTTCAGCCCGTATGGAGCGGACACCCATCATTTCGCGCCGGTGTGTCTGAACAGCTTGCTGTACAAAACGGAAACGGATTTGGAGCGGATGGCCCGAATGATGGGGAAGACGGCGGAAGCGGAGGAGTGGAAAAAGCAGGCGGCGGCAAGGAAGGAAGCGATCCAGAAATATTTGTGGAACGAGGAGAAGGGGGAATATTTCGACTACGACTTCGTGAAGCAGAAGATGTCGACGTACGAATATGCGACGACATTTTATCCGTTGTGGGCGGGAGTGCCGTCGAAGGCGCAAGCCGAGGCGGTGGTGAAGACCCTGGGGCATTTCGAGAAGCCCGGTGGAATCCTGATGAGTCCGTACGACACCGGGATGCAGTGGGACGCGCCGTTTGCGTGGGCACCGGTGCAGTTGGTGGACATTGAAGGGCTGAGGCGGTACGGATTCGCCAATGAGGCGAATCGCACGTCGTATGAATTTTTGAGCAACGTGGCGGAAAATTTCCGGAAAGACGGGACCATCCGAGAAAAATACAATGCGATCGAGCGGTCAACGGATGCGACGGTGACGGGCGGTTACCAGATCAATGTAGTGGGATTTGGGTGGACGAATGGAGTGTTTCTGGTGTTTTTGAGTGAGTTGCCGACGGAGCTGGTGGAGAAGTTGAGGAAGGAACAGGGTGCGGCGAAGGCCGCGGCGGCGCAGTGAGAAGAAGGTGCAATGAGTTGAGATGGGGCGAAGGTCCTGCCATGATCCCTCCACTGTGCGCCAGCAAAAGGCGCTGGCACTCCGGTCGGGATGACAATTTGGGTGAGAGGCGAATTGGTGGCGCTGGGGTGAGGATGACAATTTGTAGTTGTTTGCGAGAGTGGACCGTCTCGCTCTTGCTGCTATTGCTGGCGGCTTACTTCGCGGCTTTGCAGTTGTTCGGCTAGCTTGAGTTCGCGTTCGGCATCTTCGGAGCGGCCGAGGTCGCGGAAAGCCTGGCCGAGCAGATGATGGGAAATGGAATTGTTGGGATCCATGCTGATGGCGCGTTGCAGAGCGCGCGCGGCAAGCAGGGGCTCACCTTTTTTCTCGAGCACTTTACCCATGAGGATGTACGGGCCGGTGGAAGTGGGGTCCAGCCAGATGGAACGCTGCAGAAGTTTTTCTGCTTCGTCGAATTTCTGAATGCGGGTGCAGGCATCGCCGAGTTTGTAGAGCGCGACAGGATTGGCGGGATTGACGGCCACTTCCTGCTCGAGTTGCGAGACGGCTTCGGGGATTTTGGACTGGTAGAGATAGAGCTCGCCGAGCAACTGATGGGCGAGAGGAAGTTTGGGATCGAGAGCGATGGCTTTCAGGCCGTATTCCTCGGCGATGGGTCCGAAGTCGAGACGAAGCAACATGCGCGCGGCAAACAGGTACGCAGCGGCAGAATCCGGCGGCACACCAAACATTTTGGCGAAGGCCGCGCGACCCTCGGAATATTTTTTGGTTTGCACGTAGGCGATGCCGAGGATGTAGGCGGCATCGACATTGGCGCGCGGATACCAGGTCTGCACTTTTTCAAGGTAGGGAATGGCGTCGGCAGGCTTGCCCGCCAGATAGAGGGACAGGCCGGTGAGCTGAATGACCTCACCATCGTTGGGCTCGGTTTTTTGCGCGGCTTGCAGGCTACGCACGGCGTTGGGATAGTCGCCCTTCTTGTAGTAGGCGACGCCGAGCTCGTGATCGATGCCCTTGGGTGGGGGAGTCTGGGCTTGCAAAGCGGTTAGAGCGGAGATGGCTTCGTCGTATTTGCCCTGTTGCAGAAGCTTGCGCGCGGGATCGTAGGCGGGATCCGGTGAGGCGGTGGCGGCGGGCTGGACGGCGGAGGAGGCGTCAGGCGTTTGCGCTTGGGCGATGAGATGCGGGGTAAATGCGAAGAAAAGGGTGACGAGAACCGCGGGACGAACCTTCATAGATACGCAACACTCCACTGCGTCAAAGTAATTTAAGCACAAAAAGAGGAGCGGCGTGAGCTTGCCGTGAGTCGCGTATTTCTGTGAGACTTAGAAGAGTCAAGGGAGGTTGAGCGCGCTCGCGTAGCTGCCGAAGTCATGAACCTTTTGAAAATGCATGGAAGGATTGGGCGAAGAATTCAGGGGATTGCTCTCAGCGCGCTGGCGTTGGCGGCAGGAACGGCAATGGGGCAGCAGCCAGCGGCGAGCCAGGACACGAAATCGGTTGTTTTTTTCCGGGATGAGGCAGCAAAAGCAGGCCTGGTGGCGAAGAACGTGTTCGGAGGCATCGATACGAAGAGATACATCATTGAGACGACGGGCACGGGCGTGGCGGTATTCGATTACGACAATGATGG
>Ga0335080_10008798_pt1 | contig 10532 bp, 9 predicted proteins | sample Lox_Sample_34_FD_206720 | JGI IMG/M metagenome (GOLD analysis project Ga0335080, IMG submission 206720) | Soil microbial communities from Loxahatchee National Wildlife Refuge, Florida, United States - Lox_Sample_3.4 | ecosystem: Environmental > Terrestrial > Soil > Wetlands | place: USA: Florida... | reverse complement strand
ATACGAACGGGAAACAGGCGGGCGGGCAGGCGGGGAAGTCCGGAGCAGCGAGGGGGACTGGCCTTCAGGGGGCGTAAGAGGTATTTGCGTGGTTGGGCTTTGGCGCCAGGCGCCCCTACCTGCCGTAGCGCTCCACCAGCCAGCGAGCCATCTCGTCGCGCAGCTGGCGGTAGTCGGAATGGATGCTCGCCCGGAGCGCGGCCTCGGCACCGCTGCCGTGCGCGAGCCGCTCCAGAATCTGCTGCACATCGCCCATCCCGTAGGTATCCCGGATAAACTCGGCCGAGGCGAGCGACTCCGCATAGGCCGTACTGGCCTCGGGGGCGGAGAAGCTCATGAAACTGCCTTCCAGCATGTTGTAGGGGATCTCCGCTCCGGCTGCGTAGAGTTGCGCCAGGGCACGCCCGTTGGACGCGCTCGATTTGCCCTCTTCCATCTGCGCGATCCCCTCGTTGAGCCAGGTGGGGCATCGGTTGCTGGAGATCTGCGCGATGAACGAATGGGTCAGCTCATGTTTGAGCACGTGGGCCAGATCTGGCGTGACGCTCTGCATGCCGTTGACGGGGATACGGAGCTTTCCATCGTTGATGGCGCCGCTCCAGGAGGGGGCGCGGGTCACGTCAAAAAAGGCCTGCTGGGTATACAGAGTCACCGCGATGTTGTCGTGCGGGGAGTAGCCCAGATCGCGGACCAGGTCGTCATAGTCGCTGTCGAGAGTGGCCAGCAGCTCGCGGCGGAAGCTCTCGCTGGTCTGCTTGCCTTCGAAGTGGAGGTTGAAATGGCTGCTCTCGCGCTGGGAAAAATCGGATTCGGCGCTCGATTCGCGCTCCGCGCGCTCGAGGTACTGCTTGACGACCGGATCGGGCCGAAGGGCCAGCGATCTTTTCCAGGAGCGGATCGCCTCCGCGGTGTGGTCGGTGGCGAATTGCACAAAGCCCAGCATGCCCAGGGCGTCGGGCGATTCGGGCGCGATGCGGGCGGCGTGCCCGGCATAAGTCAGGGCGAGCGCCGCCTGGCCGGTGCGCATCAGGCTCGCGGCGTAGTAAATCAGCAGGGTGGAGTTTTCCGGTTGGTAGCGCAGGGCGGACTCGTAGTACTTTTTCGCCTGCGGAAAGTTCCCATGATCGGCTTCGTGCTTGCCGGCGAGGAAGTATCCGGTGGCGGCCATCTCGGGGTTGCCGGAGCGGTCAAGCGCCGCCAGCGCGTCGGAATCGACTTTTCCTTCGCGCACAATCTTGTCGTTCAGATCGGATTCGTGGCTGAAGGTGGCGGGCGGCGCAAAATCGGGCATCTCAGGCGCCGCGACGCCGTGCGCTCCAGTAACCGGAGCGGCTCCGCCCGCATCAATCCTTTCAACGGACGATTTCGGGATGGCATAGGTATCTTCGCCGACGTCGTACTCGACCCGGTCTTTATTCTTGTCTTCACGAACTTGATCGGCCCAGATGGTGCGTCCGTTTTTGAGATGAATCACGTCGGCGCGGGCGGCAAGCACGGTCACAAGCACTAGAATGGGACAGATCAGACGCATTCTGGTTGATTCTAGCAACCCAAGCGGAGGGCCTCGTAGGTGACCAAGGTGCTCGTTCGGCAGCGGCCGAAGCTCCACTCATGGCAGCCCATGGCGTCATTCATGGCCCGGCTTGTGCTGCTGGCAATCGCCTGCTGGGCCGCCCCGGCGGCCGGGCACGCCCAGACGCCCGCCGACCATTGCCCGGCCACGGCCGCCGACCTCTACACCCGCCTGCGCACCGTACCCATGGACCCGGCCCGCGTTTACCATGTGCGCGGCGCATCCATTCACCGCCCGAGCCTCGACCTCACCTTCGACGACGGTACGCTCGCCTTGACGGAAGACGTCTGCGGCCGCACGACCGGCGCTTTTTTCGTCGGCGAGGGCGAAATTCTGCTTCAGCCTCCCAACCGCGTCGAACGGGCATCGCTCACGCTCTTCACCGGCATGGCGATTCTGGAAGAGCAATTCACCTCCGGATACCTCCGCTTCAACGATGACACGGCCGAGCTTCTGCAGCCGTTCCTCTCCCCCGCCCCGGAGGGCGGCGACTTTCACAGGCAATGGCAGGAAACCATGACCAAGTTGGCGGAGTTCGACTCGATTCGGTTGCTGATCGACTTCAGCCACTTTCTTCCTTCCAAAGGCGCGGAGGATCACGATCGAAAATTTCCCTCCCTCCTGCACGCGCACCTGGTTGGGGCAAAACTTGGCGGGTTTGAAGTGTTCTGGGATGCCGCCATCGCCGAGCCCCTGTGGGCGGGAAAGCCGCAAGTCACCGATGGCCTTGATTTCTTCGATATCTGGACCTCTTTTCTGCCACCGGCGCCGAGCGGGGCCCCGGCTCCGGTGACCCGAACCAGTGAGCTCTCGATCTCGAGCTTTCGAATTCGGGCGTCGGTCGATCCACCCACCCGGCTCCAGGCCTCGGCCGATTTGGAGATTCGCGTTCGCAATGGAGGCCAGCGCACTCTGATCTTCGAGCTGTCGCGCTATCTGAAAATCGATTCCGTGCAGATGGGCGCGCGGCCCGTCGACTTCATCCAGAATCCGGCCATTGAGGGAACCCAACTGCGCCGCAAAGGCAACGATCTGGTGGCAGTCGTGTTTCCCTCCGACCTGAAGAGCGCACAGGAGCTGAAACTGAGCTTCCACTACGCGGGCGACGTCTTGTCGGACGCCGGGAATGGATTGTTATATGTCGGCGAGCGGGGCATCTGGTATCCCAACTTCGGTCTCAGTCATGCCCAGTTCGACATGGTGTTTCAGTATCCTGCCGGTTGGACGCTGTTAGCCACCGGGAAGCAGGTGCGTTCCCCAGCCGCCGCGCCCGCAGCCGAGGCGGCGAGCGAGAAAACCTCTCATTGGATTTCGGACCGCCCGATTCCTGTCGCGGGCTTCAACCTCGGCAAGTACCAGCGTGCCGAGTCCAAGGCGGGGAGTGTGCTGGTCGAAGCCTTCGGCACGAAGGGAGTCGAGAAGACATTTCCGATCCCGCCATCCGGGATCCTGGCACCGCCGGTCGATTCCCCGCACACCAAGTCCGCCGTGCCGGTCCTTGTCCCGCCTCCGGCCGCTCCTTCCCCGGCCCGCGACCTTCAGGATGTCGCCGACCGGGCCGCCGACGCCATCGCAACCTTCTCGCAATGGTTCGGCCCTTACCCCTACAGTTCTCTGGCGCTCACGCAGATGCCGGGCAGTTTGAGCCAGGGCTGGCCTGGGATGGTGTTTCTAGCCAGCGCCGCTTTTCTCAACCCGCAGGAGCAGAAAGATCTCCATCTCGATCCGATCACCCGGCAGCTGAACGCGCAGGTGGTCGCCCACGAGTCGGCTCATCAATGGTGGGGCGACCTGGTGACCTGGAAGAGCTATCGCGACCAGTGGCTCTCGGAAGGGCTGGCCAACTACGCGGCCCTTCTGCTGCTGGAGCGGAAAAATCCGCCGCAGTTCCGCGCCGTGATGGAAAAGTACCGCAAGGATCTTCTGAGCAAGAACAAAGATAAGGACGACGAGTCGCTGCGCGATGCCGGCCCGGTCACGTTCGGGCAGCGTCTGATCTCCTCGCACTTCCCGTCAGGGTACGAGACGATCACCTACGAGCGCGGCACCTGGCTCTTTCACATGCTGCGCTGCATGTTGCGCGATTCCGAGATGGCCGCGCATTTCCATAAAGCTCCGGCGAATGCGGATGAGCCCTTCTTCCGAGCCCTGCGCAAAGCGCGGGATCGTTTCGCGGGCAAGGCCATGAGCACGCGAGACCTGCTGCAGGTCTTCGAAGAGGAATTGCCGCGCCCACTTTGGTACAACAATCATCACAATCTGGGCTGGTTCGAGGAGAGCTGGATCAACGGCACGGCCATCCCCGAGCTGGCAACGCGCGACATTCGCATCATCGCGCGGCCCGGGGCAAACACGGTGACCGGTCTCATCCTCCAGAAGAATGCGCCCGACAATCTCATCACGGCCATTCCCGTCTATGGGGTGGGGGCCGGTAACTCTCTGGTATTTCTGGGAGAAGTGCTGGCCGATGGACCGGAGACCCAGTTCCATTTCTCGACTGGGGAAGATGTGCACAAAGTTCTGATCGATCCCAACCAGACGATTCTCTCGTCCGCGAAATAGGCGGGGCTGGGCGGCTAGTTCCTTCGCCCGTTTTCGCACAGAGACGAGGCCAGTCGATTGCTACCAAAGATTGCAAACGCAAGAACAAAGAAAGCAGAGGAAACCATGACCCTTCAGCCATTTCCCGCCGCCAGCGAGCGCGCGAGCATGTATCCGATTGAAACACCGATTGAGACTCGTCCCGACGAGCAGCGTCGCCGGCCGCAGTTGGTGCTCCTGGTGGAAGACGAGCCTTTCGTGCGGGAAGCGACGGGCAGCATCCTGGAAAGCGCGGGCTTTGAGGTTCTGACCGCGACGGACGCGGATCACGCACTGAAGGTGTACCAGGCTTCGCCGCGGCCCATCGACCTGGTCATGACGGACATGATTTTGCCCGGCCGAACCGGCCGCCAGCTGGGTGACGAACTTCGCCAGCGTTGCCCGAATCTGGCGGTGCTGATCACCTCCGGCTACAGCCAGGCGGAATGCTCGGTCGAGGCCCCCCAGTCGCGCACTTACTTTCTTGCCAAGCCCTATTCGCGGCGCGGCCTGATCGCGAAGATCGAGCAGATATTCCTGTTGCCCTCGCGCGCACTGCCGTTCTATCACGCTTCCGGCAAAGTCGGGTGAGTGTTTAGGCGGCCGGAGTGAGGCGCGAGCGATTTTATCTTCATAAGCTTTCAGCCTCCACCAGTGCCGCAAAATTGGGTGCGGCACTACTTAAACTTCGAATCACGTAGCTACGATCCTTTGCAATTCCAGCGGCTTGATCGTCGAGCTTATCGAGAACAAGCTGCTCACAAAGGTGATACTGGTGAATCAGGAAATCATCTGCGGTGTGGCAGAGAATTCCGTATTCTTCCATGCATCCCCTGGGAAAATGCTTCACGTTCTGCGTGATGACTACATTGGCGCGCGCCACGATCGCCACCGCCAGAACGTGCCTATCCCCTTCATCAGGAATTCCGACCAATGCCCGAGGCAGCGACTCCGGCACCGGCACCATAGCTTCTGGAAATGCTCGCTTCATCTCCTGCTGCTTATGAGCGATTTCCTTCTGGGTTCGCTTTAGCTTGTTTTGCATTGCCAACGCCATCTCAGTGAGTATGTGTTGACTCCAGAGTGGTCGATACACTGCCGGTTCCTCTGCCAGCCGCAGAAGACAATCACAAAGGGCATTTGGAACTAGAACACACGCATCGAGCACTCCGGCGTATTCATTTTCCTGCGTGAAAATCATCTGGGACTTTGCCGTAATCCCCTTTGGCGAACTCCGTCTTGGCAAGTTCGTCGAGAGTTTTTCGTCGCGCAGTATCACGTTGCGATTTGTAGGCGAACACATCCCGGACATACAGGCGTCGATGTGTTCCCACCATGTGGAAGGGGATTTCTCCTTTCTCCAGCAGCTGAATCAGGTACTGTCGAGAGACGCCCAAAATCTTGCTCGTTTCAACAGTCGTCAGCTCGTGCCGGCTTTGCAGAATGGTCACAGAATGACCGGCCCGCAGGTCCGCGAGCAGGCGAAGTAAAAACGAGTAAAGGTTGTTGGGCAGAATCTCAGTTTTCCCATCAGGTCCGATGAGCTTCGCTTCCGCCTCGCGAAGCTTTGCATAGATGCCGATAATCTCCCTTTGCTCTTTCAGGGAAATATCGACGGTCGCTTCGCTGTTTTGAATCATTGTTTCGATCCTCCTGTGTGATATGGGACACACAAACCCTTGAGAGAAGTTGAGTTCAGCATAGCAATTAGATGCTACAAACGCAACTGTAACCTTACAGTTATCCTATAAACAAATGCAACAATCGGCCAAGTGTTTTATTTACAATAGACTACTACTTGCTTCTTTGGGTGTCCGCCACTGAAGCTTACGTTTGGCGGCAAGCTTGCGGAAGTAGTCGGAACCGCTCTTCGCGGTCACATTTTCCACCTTTTTTTCTTAAGGCAACAGCGGGAGAAAGAGCCAGAAGACTGTCCGCGAGGTTGATGGCGGCAGTGGGCAATTCGTATGCGGGTTCAGATCGCGCTTCGGGTAGCTTCGTCGTTGCGAGTATTGTCTGCGCTTCGGAGATGAGGTTGCGGAGTGCTTTCAAGTCATTGCGTCCCGTGAGCACAAAGTAGCACCGCTGCGATTCGCTTCGCTGTTTTCCTTCAACGCATGTTTAGGACATTTCCGATCCGGGAACAAAGCTCCGCAACGTTGTTCTCTCCGTTTATAATCCTCGGTCCAAGACTTCCCATGAACCTGGAAGGCCGAGTCGCGCTGGTTACTGGAGCCTCGCAAGGAATCGGGCACTCCTGCGCGCTGACGCTGGCGCGCCACGGAGCCACCATCGCGCTGGCGGCCCGCAACCAGGCGAAACTGGACGAGCTGGCGGCGGCGATCGCCGCGACCGGCGGCCAGGCTGCAGCGTTTCCGCTGGACGTAACTGACGAAGAGCAGGTCAAGTCCTCGGTCAAAGCCGTCGTCTCCCAGTTCGGCAAAATCGATATTCTGGTCAACAATGCCGGCATCACGCGCGACCAGCTGGTCATGCGTATGAAGCGGGCCGACTGGGACGCGGTCCTGGCGACCAACCTTACCTCCGCCTATCTCTGCATCCAGAGCGTGATTCCGTCGATGCTGAAGCAGCGCTGGGGACGCATCATCAACATCGCCAGCGTCTTCGGACAGATGGGCCAGGCTGGGCAGGCGAACTACGCCGCCTCCAAGGCCGGACTGATCGGACTCACCATGGCCATCGCCCGAGAACTGGCCTCGCGCAACATTACCTCCAATGCCATCGCTCCCGGCTTCATCGACACCAGCATGACGGCCGCCTTGAGCGAGGATTTCCGGATGAACGCGGTGAAGCATATCCCACTCGGCCGCGTGGGAACACCCGAAGACGTCGCGGGCGCGGTCGCCTTTCTGGCGTCGGACGAAGCCTCCTACATTACCGGGCATGTGCTGAACGTGAACGGCGGGATGTTGATGGGCTAGTACGTGTGAGGCGGACGCTCCAGCAGCTGCCGACCATCATGCCGTTTCGGATTGGCGAGCGTATACTATCGCGGGCCAAAAATCCCAACCCAAGACTAGAAACTGAGAACCGAGAACTGACAATAAGGAGAGAGAGAATATGCGCTTCACTTCGCTGGCATTCATTGCCAATCTGTGCCTGATCGCGGTTGCCTGCTCGACGGCTCCGACGCCGGCCGCGGCGCCGGCGGCTCCGCCTGACACGCGGGCTGCCGACATGCAGGCCGTCAAGGACGTGGAGGCGGCGTGGGTCAAAGACGCGGCTACGAAAGACGCAGCCAAATGGGCCGGCTACTTTACCGACGATGGCGCCGGCCTCTATCCCGGCGCGCCAACGGTGGTGGGAAAAGACGCCCTCAAGGCATCCATGACCACCATGCTGGGCGATCCGAACTTCGCGCTGACGTTTTCCTCCACCAAGATGGCGGCCTCCAAGGGCGGAGACATGGTCTACTCGTACGGCACCTATAGCCTGACCATCACCAATCCCAAAACCAAGAAGCCGATGACCGACAAAGGAAAGTATCTGACGGTCTACATGAAGCAAGCCGATGGCAGTTGGAAGGCGGTTGCCGACACCTTCAACTCCGACTCGGCCATGTAGGCAAGCGACCAGGGTCCGATGCGAACGCCGCGTTTCCACGCGGCGTTTCCTTTTGGGGGCGGCAAGCAAAACCAGGCCCAGCCGTTCGGAGGAAGCGCCTCCTCCATGCATCGCCGCGGCAGGCCAGCAACGTTTGAGGCTCATTTTGCGGGCAGTTTGCGGTATTGTTCTTTCATGCAACTTCCGGCCGGCTTGGGCCTGATGTTCGTGGAGCGCTTCCCTCCATCGGAGGTAGCGTCGAAGATCGCGGTCTCTTTGGGAATTGGACTCCTGGTAGGGATCGAACGTGAGTGGTCGAACAAGGACCTGGGTGCGCGAACGTTCGCTTTGACTGCTCTGCTCGGAACTGCCGGTTCCTTATTCGGGCCCGCAATGGCGATCGCCGCGCTGCTGGGCGTTCTTCTGATCGTCCTTGTCGCGAACGCCCGGAGCCTATTGGTCGACAGGTCCCTGGAGGCGACGACCTCCACCGCCCTGCTTGTCATTTTCATTTTGGGTGCGTTGGCCGGGCAAGGCCATCTCTTTACCCCAGTGGCGTCGGCCATTCTGATGACCATGCTTCTCGCCTGGAAGGGAGAGCTGCAACGATTCGCCGGCGGATTGCAGCCCGAAGAGATTCGCAGCGCCGTCCTGTTGGGACTGATCGGGCTGGTGGTCTATCCGGTCCTGCCCAATCGCTTCGTCGATCGCTGGGAATTGCTCAATCCACGAGAGGCGTGGATCACGGTGATCGTGATAGCAGGCATCGGATTCGTGAACTACGTGTTGCTCAGGACGTACGGCACCCGCGGCGTGTATGTGAGTGGATTTCTCGGTGGATTCGTCAACAGCAGCGCAGCCGCGCTGGAACTCGCTCGCCCGGTGGGAGCGAGCGCCGCGGGAGCGGGCGTTGCCCTTTCCGCGATGCTGCTGACGATCATCGCAATGTTTGTGCGCAACCTGGTGATACTTGCTCTGCTGTCGCCGGGCGCGGTCGCCAGCGCGGCTGCGCCCCTCATGGGCATGTGCCTGGTCGCTCTCATATTTGTTCGGAGCGCCAGTAAGCACGATGAGCCGAGGCAAACGGAACTGCACCTCGAACTCCCGGTGTCACTCCGCCGCGTGCTGAGCTTTGGCGGGCTTTTTCTGATGATCCAGATACTTTCCACACTGGGCCAGCGCTATCTGGGAAAGATCGGATTTCTGGGGATCAGCCTGCTGGGCGGCTTGGTGAGCAGCGCCAGCGCCTCGGCGGCCGCCGCCAACATCGTGGAGCATCATGTGATGCCCGCCCGTGTGGCCGCTCAAGGCGTAGTGCTCGCCTCCGTCGCGAGCGCACTGATCAATCTGCCCATCCTTTCTCGAAACGCAAAAAATCCAGCGCTGTTGAAGCGCCTGACGCTTTTCACGACCATCACGGTTGTCATCGGTATCGCAATTCTGATCGGGCAGGGCTACGTCCTGGATTTGGGAAAGTAGAGCGACGGCCCCGGAAGCGCAACCACGGCGTCACCGTGAATCCGGCTTATCGGGCGCCTTCTCGGCGGGGGCTGTTTTGGCGATGCCTGCGCTCAGCATGGCATGCATCAGGGCGATCTTCGGCAGAGCGTCTTTTTCGTCGGCATGGTTATCCATGTACAGCAGAAACTGGCGGGCCATGTCGCCGTCGGTTGCGCCGCCCGCGAAGGTGACGATCTGGAGCACGCCTTTGTCATCGGGAATTTGGGCGCCCTCGATTCCGGCCCTCCATCCGACGATGTAACCGCGGCAGTACGCCTTGTCGAGGGAAGGGGCCGAACTCGACCGGAAGGGCTCGCAGAATTTGCGCAAGCTGTCGGCGTTCTGCTCGTTCGCCGCCTGCGCGATGGCCGCCAGGGCGGGCAGCATCAAGAAAGAAACAAGCACGAGGCGCACTTTCATCATTTTCTCCTGGAGAAACCAAAGCTGGGACGACCAAAATATATTGGCACAAGATGCGCGTTCGGTGCAGATCGGGGAACGGAATCAGCGGAGGTCGCGGACGACCAGAATCATCCCCGGCCGCAAAACGGCGACGTTGCGGTTGTCTTTTTTGAGGGCTGTGACAGTGGTGTTGTAGGAAGTAGCGATGGAGTACAGTGTCTCGCCCGCCTTCACGCGGTGATGCAGGGTTCCAGCGGACGCGGTCCTGGTGGGCGCGGCGGCCGGCGATGAGGCGCTGGCCGCGGGCTTGTGCGCCGCCGGCTTGTGCGACGGCTTCGCTGCCACCTGCGTTTCGCGCGCGGCCGGCGAAACCGGCAAATGAACGAGCAGGATTTTTCTTCCCGCCAGGCTGTCGCCCTTCAGCCGGTTCCAGGTGCGAATCATCTTTGGGGAGACGCCCAGATTCTCGGCCACGGATTGGACCGTGTCCCCTTTGCGGATTTTGTAGCGCGTAACGGTGCGCGCGTACGTCGAAGTATCGCTCTGTTTGCCCGGGGCGATCGGGATGATCAGGCGGGCCTCGGGAGCCAGCTGATCCCCGTCCAAGTCGTTCGCCTCGGCGATCGACCTGGGTGCGCTGTGATAGGCGCGCGCGATGGAAGCCAGGGTCTCGCCTTCCTGCACCTTGTGGTAACGCCACCAGACGCGCTTGTCGACGGGAATCGAAGCGACCGCGCTCTTGAAGGTGGCGGCGGTTCCGGCGGGCAGGTGGAGCTCGAAGGACGCATTCTTCGGGGTCGTCAGGCGGAGCAGGCTGGGATTGAGTTCCTGAAGATCGGCAGCCGAGGCGTCCACGCATTCCGCCGCCAGCCGGAGGTCGATCGGGTAGTCGATCCTTACCGCGTCATAGGCG
>Ga0335080_10008796_pt1 | contig 10533 bp, 13 predicted proteins | sample Lox_Sample_34_FD_206720 | JGI IMG/M metagenome (GOLD analysis project Ga0335080, IMG submission 206720) | Soil microbial communities from Loxahatchee National Wildlife Refuge, Florida, United States - Lox_Sample_3.4 | ecosystem: Environmental > Terrestrial > Soil > Wetlands | place: USA... | reverse complement strand
TGAGGATCGGCCGCACAGCCGCGGAAACCTCAACACAACGCATCTTTAAACAAAAACTCTCGGAGCGCCGGCTTCGAGAGTTTTTTTGTTGTGATTCAGAACGGCGAGAATCGTTCCGGCACAAACACGATGTCCGACGGCTGGAGATAAAATTGTTTGCTCGCCTTTCCTTCCAGGACCAGCTTCAGGTTCAACGTGTAGTTTACCGCCTGGTCTCCTTCGTGACGGATTACGCGCACGGCCTTCAAATTGGCCTTAGTGTAGTCAAATCCACCGGCCTCCATGATGGCATCCAGCGCGGTTATGGGATGATCGGAAACGATCTTTCCCGGTCGAATGACCGAGCCGGTCACAAAAACCGGGAAGCTGGAGGAGGCCATGGTAACCACGACTTGCTTCGTTGCGAGTTGCGGCGCGAATAATTTGACCAGATTCTGCTGCAACGTTTCGGTGCTCATTCCCGCCGCCTGGACTTCGCCGACCAGAGGCAGGGTGATTTTGCCGTCCCGCCGGATCTGCTGGCTGGTATCCAGAGTCGGGGAACCGGGAAATGAAATTTTCAGCATATCACCCTCACGCAGGGTAATGATCTCGGGGGTAGCCGTCGTCTGTTCGTTGACTCCACTGGTTGGGGGAGCTTGGGTCTGGCAGCCCGCCGCCAGCACCAGAAGCCACAAGGTCAATCCCCATTTGACCAACGGAATCGCGGTCAGTCCGTTTTCCTTGCGCTCATCCGTGCGGCCCGTTTCGACATGTGAATCCGTTTTCATATGTTTGAATTGCCTCTGTTCCGCGAAATTAGGACCGCAAAATCCCCAAGTCAATGAACTTCTCAGGAGTCATTACCTGCGTCCTGTTGAAGCCAGGCCTGAGCAGGCTCAACCAACGTCGAGTGGGTGAAATCGCATAATGCTCACTATTCACGGAGGAATGTGTCCTACATTCGCCCGAAGTGTATCAATATGGGACAAAATTCCTCCGCCAGCCTGCTTTGCGGGTCACGAATTAAACCGGCACCGTATATGCTTAAAAAACAGCATGATGAGCAAAATATTATTGCCGGTTCTGACGTTGAATTTGCTGCTCATCGGTCTCGCCGCCAAATTGCGCGAGCTGATGGAAAGTAAAATTCCGCTCGGTTATCAGGACCAAACCGGATTCCACTACGGCGCAAAAAGGTGAGCCGCAATCCCGGCGTACTTTGCTGCACAGGCTGACGCGCGTCAGCCGTGATTTGTTCATCTCCGCTTTGTTCTCTTCGGTCGCTTCATCAATTTAGCGATCAGTCCCCGCGAAATTTTTTGGCGCGTTCGCAAGCCGTCTCGGCTAAATTCAAGCCATGCCGCAAACGACGTTGACGCTCGGCCATTCGCCTGACCCGGATGACGCCTTCATGTTTTATGCGCTGGCCAGGGACTTGATTCCCATCCACGGCTTCCGCTTCGAGCACATTTTGCAGGACATTCAGACGCTCAATGAACGCGCCACGCGCGGCGAACTGGATATCACCGCCGTCAGCCTCCACGCCTACGCTTATGTCAGCGACAAATATGCGCTGCTTCCCAGCGGCGCGAGTATGGGCGACGGCTACGGCCCGATGCTCGTGGCCAAACAGAAATTCTCCCGCGAAGAAATCGCCCGCAAAAAAATCGCCGTGCCCGGGACGATGACCAGCGCATTTCTGGCCCTGCGACTGTGGCTCGGCACTGGAAAACCCTCAACTCTCAACCCTCAACTCTCGACCTTGAATTACGTCGTCGTGCCCTTCGATCAGATTTTTAAAGCCGTCCGTTCCGGTCAGGCCGATGTTGGCCTCATCATCCACGAGGGCCAGTTGACCTACCAAAACGAAGGACTCAGTGTTTGCGAAGATTTGGGCGCGTGGTGGGGAAGACAAAATAACGGCCTGCCGTTGCCGCTCGGCGGGAACGTCATTCACAAAAAATTCCCGCCGTCCATCCGCCGGGAAATTTCCGATATTTTAACCGCGAGCATTCAATATAGCCTCGATCACCGCGCGGAAGCGGTGCAGCATGCGCTGCAATTCGCGCGCGACATGGGCCGCGACCTGGCTGATAAATTCGTGGGCATGTATGTGAACCACTGGACGCTCGATTACGGCCAGCGGGGCCGGGAATCCATCCGCCGGTTTCTCGGCCAGGCCTTTGCGCACGGCTTGATTCCCCACCGGCAGGAATTGGAATTTGTGGAGTGATATCACCTGCCCGGTTGATTCACCCTCTCCCCGCCGGGCGGGGAGAGGGACGGGGTGAGGGGCAAGTTTTTTAGTTCCGCGCGGCGACGTTCGCAATCGAATGCCTTTGTCGCTTCAGAACTGAACACCTTTGTATACCAGCACCACCGACGTTTCCACCTGCCGCGCGGGTATCTTCCAGTAGGTTGTCAGCAACCGGTTCTTCTCTTCCTCACCCACCAGTTCGAATCCGTGCTTCTCGTAAAACCGGACGGCCCAGACTGCCGCCTTCCAGGTTCCGACTAAAATCCTCCCCTTGCGCTGTTGCAGCAAATACTCCAGCAATTTTCCGCCGAGGCCGTGATTTCGCATTTTCGTTTTCACGTAGGCGTGCCGAATTAACGTGACGTCTTGGACTGGTTGCACGCCCATGACGCCGACGAGCTGGCCGCCATCTTCGTAACCCCAGAATTCTACACCGGCCGCGATTTCTTCCTTCAATTCCTCCAACGGCATGTACGGCTCATGCCTGCGGTCGGCGGGAATCACACCTTTGTAAGCTCGCGCCGCATCATTGACGATGGCAAACATGCTCGGAACATCGGATTCTGTGCAAGGGCGTATCATTGCTTCGTTTGGAAGTTTTGGTCCTGCTTACTCTTGTTCTTGAGCGCAAACAGAATCGCGACGCTTAGAAAAGCCAGCAATAGGCCGATCGGCAAGCCAATCGCACCGATAACAGGATGGGAATATTCCCCGCCGATCCATTTGCCCAGGTAAGCTGTGCCACCCGCCATGATCACATAGAGCAAGGCGCCAATGGGCGAAACGAGAAGCAACATCGCCGGCCAAAAGATAATGATGAGCAGTGAGTGCCTGATCTTATCCGTGCCGTTGGCTGGCGTTCCCGGTCTGCGTCGGTCGGACAGGAACAGGAATAATCCGATGACGATGGTCAGCAGCACCATGCTCTCGAATACGGTCACCCACGTCGGAGTTTCTTCCGCGTGATCGCCGCCGGGCCGCAGACAGATGGCCAACAGGTAAGCCGCCAACAGGGAAAAGGCAAACGCCGTGCAGCGATTTCCGAATCGTTGCAGCCGCGGCTGACGGGAACAGGAAGCCAGACAGCCAATGGCCAGGCTCGCACACACGCCCATAAACGCAAGGGCAAGACCGGTGTCCACTGCGGTCCAATCCGGCGGTTTTTCCTCAAAATACAACCCGGTCACACATGCCGCCGAAACCAGCAGCAACACTCCACCAAACACTGCGCCCAACACAACTTCCGACATCCACCGGTTTTTTGCCTGGTCGGTTTCCTGATTCATGGTTCGTGAACAGGGTGAATCCAATCACCTGTCCGGTAAACCAAAAATTATCCGCGGAGAATGGCGCCATCAGTTCCCATTTTGGCAATGAGCGGGAAAATATCTTGCTGCAGGCAGAACGAAACGTCGTCGCGGAGTTCAGGAATGGCCAGCAAACGTTGCGCATTTTCTGAGGTGCGGACTACCGCCGCCAGATCGGATTTCGCCTGCGCATAAGCGCGCCGCGCCGTTTCTGCCGAGTCACTCATCTGTATAACTCCCTCACCCCGCCCAAGCGGGGAGAGGACCGGGGTGAGGGGTTTGATTGAAAGTAACTCACAAAACGCCCCCGCCGCCAGCACGTCTTCCAAAGCCGTATTTTCACGCGTACCGGCGCAGACCAGCAGTACTTGGGTTGGCTGAATTTTTTTAGCGAACTCCGCCGTGGCCGAAAGATTCAAAAACGATGCGGCCAGAATCGTCTTCGCTCCTGCGCAGGCACGCAACGCGCGCGTGCCGTTGGTGGTCGTGCTCACGATGGTTTTGCCGCGGACTTTTTCCGGCGTGTATTCGCGCGGCGAATTGCCCAAATCGAAATCAACGCCACCGGATGGGGCAAGGATTCTTACTCCGTCACGTTCGCCGCCGAGCAGGACGTCCGGTTGCTTTTTGCGAAGCGCGAGCGCTTCGGAGATTTCAGACACGGGCACGATGGCCTTGGCGCCGTTGTGCAGTGCGGTCACAAACGTGCTCGTGGCCCGCAACACGTCGAACACCACGCACGCCGCGTCGCGCAAATTGCGTTTCGCCAGCGCGGACAATTCTGACGGGGTTAGAATGACTTCAATTGTCATTTTGGGCCGTGCGAAAGAAGCAAGATCGGTATATCAAGCCGTTCCACCTGTGCGTTTTTCAGAAAGTATTCGCTCAAGCGCGTCGACGAAGATGGGAAACGCCTTATCATCTTCGCGAGAATAAAGAACCATCCGTACCTCGTCGAGGTTGTGCAGTTCTTTCTCCAAAAACTGAATAATCGTTCGGAGGGCAATTGGCGCTGCCAGCCGGATAGGGTAGATAAATGCTCCGGTTGAAATAGACGGGATGGAGATGCTGTGCAGGCCGTGCTTGGCCGCGACCTGCAAACTTCGGCGGTAGGCGCTCGCTAACAACTCCGGCTCGTGCTCGTCGCCTCCTCGCCAGACCGGGCCAACCGCATGAATCACGTGTTTCGCTTTGAGATTACCCCCCGTCGTGATCACCGCATCGCCGATGGGACAATCGCCAATGCGGAGACATTCCTCGTAAATGCGTGGGCCACCCTTGCTGTGGATCGTGCCGTCGGTGCCTGCGCCTTTATTGAGCCGCCAATGTGCTGCAGTTACAACGGCTTCAGTGTCCTGCTCGGCAATATCACCCGTAACAAGACGAAGCGTCGTCTTTCCAATTTTGGTTTGTACAGGCATAACGGAAACGCGACGAGCCGAGTCGGAGCCATGTGCCCAAATCTTCCTCGTCACTCGTCAGGATGAAATTCGTAATTGTCGTACCGGGTTTTGACGAACGTTTCAAGGTCATCAGCCGATTCGAAAAGTTCCGACCAGACTTCGTAGCCTTCAACCAGGGGACCACCTTCCAATTCAAAGGCAATCTGCCACGGGTGCCATTCCATGTCATTGGCGGCGGCATAGAGCTTCGCCTCCTCGCCCGCCTTCGCGAAAGCTTCTTCCTCGCTGCTCGCGGGAAAAACCACGACGCGCTCTTCAAAAACGTTGGTGCCGTCCTTCTTTTGTCCAAAAAGGAAAACGCTGCGGATGCCGAACCATTTCACGGCGGAATTCTCTGGCTTGCTCATACCGGGATGAAAGCCGACCTGACGGCTTCCAGCAAGCAAAAGCTTTCCCGAGCGATGGGATGTTTTGCGGGTGCTCGGAGTTCCGCCTTCAGGCGGGCCGCGTAAACGCGGAACTCCAAACTCAAATCCCGGCGCGCTATTTCATTTTTGTCCGCATGTAATGGAAAAGATATTGTTGCGCGTAACCGGCGTGCGGGCCGAAATGGGTGGCCGCAAAGTGTCGCAGTCGCTTTGCCGTCGCTCGGCCGCGTGGAAAGTACAACTTCCGCAACGCGCGCTCTACCCAAACGTCCACCGGGAACGCGCCATCAAAACCGTAAGCAAACAACAGCACGCAATTAGCAATCTTGCCGCCCACACCGCGCAATTTCATCAATTCTGCGCGCGCTTCACCCAGCGGCAGGTGGCGCGGTCGCTTCAAATCGAATTTGCCGTCGGCAATCTGCCGCGCGGCGGCCAGCAGGTGCGGCGCGCGAAATCCCATCTTGCACGCGCGCAGTTCGGTTTCGGTCGCATTCGCAAGACGTTGCGGGGTGGGGAAGGAGTTGTAGCGGCGGTCTGTGACTGCCGATCGTGTGTCGCGAACCAGCGACGGTCGCAGACCGCCGCTACAGGGCTCTCCAAACCGTTCGCAGAGCAACTCCACAATCTGCCGGATCTGGACGATTTGTTTGGTCGAGGACAGAATGAACGATGCCAGGCATTCCCACGGGTCCTGGCGCAGCACGCGCAGTCCGCGGCATGCGTTCACCGCAGAGCGCATCGGTTCGTCATCCGGGAAAGTTTTCAGCACGGCTTCCAAATCCACCTCGGTTTGGAGATAATCGCGCAACCATTGCCAATCAGCCATCGGCTCGATGGTTTCGACGCGGATGCCGTTGCCGATTTGAGTCAGTCGCACCGCGTGCTGTCCGATGACGCCGACCCACGAATCGGAACCCGCGGACGAGCCGTCCGCGCTCCGTCGCCATCGGAAGACCTGTCCGCAATCGAGTGTCGCCGCCAAATCATAATCGCGGACGGGAAATATCGTTGCGGCCATCGGCGCGACGCGCTCATTTGAGATTGCGGCATTCAAAGAGCTGCAGGGTGTGGAAAACGCGCCCGCGATACAAGGCGTTGGTCAGTCCCAAATCCTTGACCGACTCGAATTCGTTGAGCAATTGCGGCGGCGGCGGTTGCGGCTGCGGTTCGTAGCGGAGCAGGTTCGTTTCGCCGGCAAGCCATTTGCAGACCCAACCCTTCACCAGCGGCGGACCGCCGATTTCGGTGAAATAAATCGCATTCTGCCCCGTGTGCGTCCCTTTGTAACCCGGCCAATAATAAAACTGGTTTATCGGTTCGTCGGTTTGGAGAAAATAAACCAGCGGATCGGCGGCGACGTTGGTCTTTGCTTCCGGCAAATAAAAGGAAACTTCGCCCACCAACTGGTAATGGCCGGCAATAATGAACACCGGCTTGCCTTCGGCCAACAAATTCGCGCGCGCGTCGCCGACCAATCGGGCGACGCCGTCGTAGGCGCGCACGCGGGTGATGGGATCGGGTTTGGGTGGGAGCGGTTTGCCGACGATTTTTTGCGCGAGATTGGTTTCATGCAGAAACGCAACAAACGGCAGACCAACGACCAGGCCCGCCGCCAGCCCGAATTTGGCGAGGTTGAAATGGAATGACGTTCGGGCCTGCCAATAAATTGCCATCAAACAGAATAGCGGCAGCACCGACGGCGCAATCCAGTTGGGCAGCACGCGCGAATGAAACGTGAGCAGGAAATAGACAAGAAACAACGGTGCGCCCATGCTGAAAAGGTAAACCAGCCGCGGATCATCCCGTCGGGAACGCCAGAACGCAACGGCCGCCCACAGCGCGCCAATGAGAAAGACCGGGTTCAACAACAGCAATTCACTGGCGATGAAATCATTCAGATAACGCAAGGTGAAATGCCACTGCTCACCGGCGCCGGCGTCATTGGCCACGTGGAAAACCGTGATCCAATTATGTTGCGCGTTCCAAATCAGAACGGGGAGGGCGCAAACCAGATTGACCAGCATCGCCAGATAAGGTCCCGGCTTGCGCAGATGGATTCGCGCGGGTTTCCACAGGACGAAAAAGACGGCCCAGCAAAACAACTGCAGCAGCTCGGTATATTTGCTTAAAAAACCCAGGCCCAGCCACAACCCGGTCCAGAGCCAGTGCGAAGTTTTTCCGTCGGGTTGAATGGCGCGCCAGCCGGATAGCATGGCCGCCGTCCAGAACAGGACCGAAAGCGGATCCACCGTCATCAGCGTCGCGCCGACGGACATCAGCGGCGTCGCGGTCATGATCAGCAGGAGAAAAAACCCGGCCCGAGCGCTGATTTCGCGCACGAAAAAACGCAGCAGCAGCCAGCTTAAAATCGCCGCAATAACCGGCGAGAAAAAGCGCACGCCTAGTTCGGTGTCGCCTAACAGATGCGTGCCGAGCCATTGGGTGTAGGCGATGAGCGGCGGCTTGCTGTAATACGACAACGCCAGGTGTTTGGACCACAACCACTGGTACGCTTCATCGCCGCTGAGTTCAATCGCGCCACTAGCCAGATAGGCGACCCGCGCCAGGAACAAAACCGCGATGACGAGATAACCAAGGCGAAGCCAATGAGTGTCACTTGGGGGCGCCGGCATCCGTGCCGGCGAATCGGATTGCGCAATTTCCGGCCGGCGAGATGCCGGCGCTCCCGGATTTGCGGGATTTAGCAGCGACGGTAGTTTTGCTTGCCAGAGCGGAAACCATTTTTTCCCGGCCCAGCGCCACAAGGCGTCGAACGCGATCAGGAGCCCCACCGCGTAACCGGCGCCCAGGATGGCGCCCGCCAGCACGTCGCTGGGATAATGCACGCCGTTGTAGAGGCGCGAAAACGAAACCGCCAGCGCCAGCGGCAGCATGAACCACGCGCTGCGCCGGTAATAAATGAAAAAAATCATCGTGGCGGCAAACCAGCTTGAAGCGTGGGACGACGGCATGCTGGTACCGGTGGGCTGCTTGGCTGCCATTTCCGCGCCGTTGGGACCGGTGGCGGGAGCAATGTAACCTTCGCCGACGTGGCCGAACACTCGCGCATCCGGCAGGACGGCATACGGGCGCGCGCGTCCTACCGCGTGCTTGACGGTGTTGATGACAAAATTATCGCCCAGCGGCAGGATGAGACACAGCATCACGATGCAAATCCGCATCCGAACGCTGCCTTGGCAAAGCAAAGTCAGACCGAGGACGATGAGGACGGGAAAGAAAAAGACGTTGTTGCTCAACATCGGCATGAGCCAGTCAAAGAACGGATTGACGAGCGACCGGTTGACGAACCGGAACAGGTTCGAATCGAGCGTTTGCAGCCAATGCATCGCCGCCAGTGTAGCGGGAAATGAGAAGTTGAAAACTGAATTGCGCTTCCGGTTGGAGTTCAAGCTTGAGCTTGATCGGGCAATAACTGCGACGGTCACAGACCGCCGCTACAACGAATCAGTAAGCGATGATGGAGCGCACCGGGTAGCCGTTCAGTTTCTTGCGGCCATTCAAAAATTTCAGTTCGATGAGGAACAAGATTTCCAGAATGTTCGCGCCGAGCTTCTTCACCAGCGCGGCAGCGGCAAAGATGAAGCCGCGCACGTCGGCCGGTGTAACCGGAAAGTTGAAAACCCAATTACGACACGCGCATTACTCAGGCCTTGTGGCGTGATCGCGCAGCCACGCGAGGTCAGGATCGTCCGCGGCGACATTGATGAGATTGTATTTTTCGGCAGCGACGCTGGTTTGTTGGGGAAATTGGATGTCCTTGCTCAACCAGCGATGCAATTCCTCATGGCCGTCGGCGAACGTGACTGGCCCGCCGCCGTGATGGTAATTGGCTGGGAGGTCTATGATGACGTCGTTCACCATGTTCACGGCAAAAAAACCATCGTCCACGCTGTCGTCGCGCTCGTCGGCGAAGACGAACGCGTCGGCCGGCTTGAGTTGCACGAGGTCGGTAGTCCTGCGGATAAATTGGAACCCGGAAAAGTCAGGGCGATTGGTGTAACCCATCCAGCCGTTCATGGCGGTGTTGGTGTTATCCGCGTTGTCAACGACGGTGACGTCTTCCCAGCCAGTCAGCCAGTTGAATGGCCCACGGCTCATGCCGTTGACGCCGGCCTCCATCCACCAATTGTTGCCCGGGATGAAATCACGGAAATCGTCCGTGTAAAGATACCACGCGAGCTGCAACTGTTTCGCATTGCCCAGGCATTGAACAGCGAGCGCCCTTTCCTTGACCTTGGAAAGCACCGGCAACAACAACGCGGCCAAAATGGCGATAATCGCGATGACGACGAGCAATTCGATCAGGGTAAATCCCGACGGATTTTTCCGTTCAATGCTCACGCGGTTCGAGCCTCAATACGCGACGATGGAGCGCACCGGATAACCGTTCAGTTTTTTGCGGCCGTTGAGAAATTTCAGTTCGATGAGGAACGCGATTTCCAGAATATTTGCGCCGAGTTTCTTCACCAGCGCGGCAGCGGCGGAAGCGGTGCCGCCGGTCGCCAGCAGGTCGTCAATTAATATCACCCGCGCTCCCGGTTTGAGCGCGTCCACGTGCATGGCCACGGTCGCCAGACCGTATTCGAGCGCGTAATCCTGTTCGATGGTTTTGAACGGCAGCTTGCCCTTTTTGCGTACCGGCACGAAACCGGCGTTCAATTTCGTGGCCGCGGCGGCGGCAAAAATGAAACCCCGCGCGTCAATGCCCACCACCGCGTCTACCGAACCGGGCCGCCATTTTGCGACCAGCAGATCAATCGCGCCGGCAAACAACCGAGCGTCGGCCAGCACCGGGGTGATGTCCTTGAATTGAATGCCCGGCTGGGGAAAATCCGGGACGTTGCGGATGGCGCCGGCGATTTCCCGCGGCGTTACGGCGGGGCGGGCCAGGACTTCAGTTGTTTTTGGTTTTAGTGCTTTCAAATTTTTCAATCATTTTGCGGAGTTTCCGCAACGCCAGGTTCTGGATCTGGCGAACGCGCTCGCGCGTGACGCCGAATTTTTTACCGACTTCTTCCAGCGTTTTTTCCGTCCCGCCATCGAGACCGAAACGATAACGCAGAATCGTCGCTTCCCGTTCGTCCAGGTGCTTGACCATATCCTGCAACATCACGACGACAGTCTTGTCTTCG
>Ga0335080_10008790_pt1 | contig 10536 bp, 10 predicted proteins | sample Lox_Sample_34_FD_206720 | JGI IMG/M metagenome (GOLD analysis project Ga0335080, IMG submission 206720) | Soil microbial communities from Loxahatchee National Wildlife Refuge, Florida, United States - Lox_Sample_3.4 | ecosystem: Environmental > Terrestrial > Soil > Wetlands | place: USA... | reverse complement strand
CGTCGTCCGGGTTTTCTGCAGCCTGGCCCGCCCGGCAAATCTTACGGATGATTTAAAATCCAGTATCCCGGTCTCGGCTTCACCGGTGGTACGCCTAAGGAGAAGGGAAATCATGGACACAGCTAAGAACGGCGATTTCGCGCATATTGGCCGATCTGTCATCGTGAAGGGAGAGCTTTCCGGCAGTGAGGATTTGTACATCGACGGCCAGGTCGAGGGTACGATCGAGCTGCGGGGCAACAATCTGACCATCGGTCCGCATGGGCAGGTCAAGGCGAATATCAATGCGAAGGATGTAATGGTGCAAGGCAAGCTGGATGGCAACATTCTGGCCAGCCAGCGCGCGCTTCTGGCAAAATCCGCCATCGCCACCGGCGACATCGTGACCCAACGGGTGGCCATCGAAGAGGGCGCATATTTCAGGGGCAAAGTCGATATCCAGAGAGAACCCAAGGCAGAGGCTGCCGGAAAGTCAAGCTAGTCGGCCGGGCCGGGTTCTAAAATAACAGGGCAATGAAACTTTTCCGAGGTTCCGCGGTAGAACAAGGCAGGGGGGCGGCTGCGGCTCCCTCCAAGGCGCGCCTCTCGCGCCGCTCCAGCGGATTCGCCGAACTGGTGAAATCCCTGGAGGGCACGGAACCGCTTTGTGTGCTCGACCTGGGTTCAACCTCGGCGGGAAATATCCGCTTTCTCACGGAGCGCGGCCACAAGATTTACAGTGAAGATCTGCTGCAGGCGTCCAGCGATCCCGAGCTGGCGTCCACCAATGAACAGGGCGTTCCCGGGGTGGACAGCAAACTGTTCCTGAACGAAAATCTGGTTTTTCCCGGTGCGCAGTTCGACATCGTGTTCTTCTGGAACCTGGCCGATTACATGGATGAAAATCTGGTGAAGCCGGTAATCGATCGCTTGTGGTCGCTGCTCAAGCCCGGAGGCCTGCTTCTCGCCTTTTTTCACACCCGGGAGGCCGGGCCGGACGCACCCTGCTATCGGTTCCATATCGCCGGCGGCGACCTGCTAGAAATGCAGCCCATCGAAGCTCGCCGCGACGGCCGCAAGGGCGATGCCGGAAGCGGATTCCGGCTGCAACGGGTCTTCAACAACCGGCATATCGAGAATCTGTTTCGCGATTTCGCCTCGCTAAAATTCTTCCTGGCGCGGGACAACATTCGCGAAGTCCTGGTGGTGCGCTAAACCGATTGGCGCTGGACAAGCGGGCCACGCGCGTGCGCTCTCGAACCGAAAGAACCTCACCTGGTTTTGCGGACCATGAAACTCGCTGCCGCGGGAAATCTCTGCAGGAGCGAGACCATGGGAACCCGCAGCACACGAGGCAGGGCGAGCGCATGGCGGATTTTCGCAGAGTTGCGGAACACCGGTCCCAGCTGCCGCGTGTATAGCTCCCGGTAGCGGTTCGCGCAAAGATCGAGGGAAGCCTCACCTCGGAAAAATGCCCCCAGGCAGGCTGCGGCCAGGGCTCCGCTGCGCAACGCCAGAGAGATACCGTCCCCCACAAAAGGATCGACAAAGCCCGCCGCGTCACCCGCCAGCAGCATGTTGCCCCGCGTGGGCTCAGGTTCGCGGAAAATCAGGGGCGAAGTGCTGACCGGTTCGCTAAGCTGACGCCAGGCGCGGCTGCGCCGCGCCAATTCTGGGTGCTGCGCAAAGACTTCAGCGAGTGTGCCGCCGATTTCGGAGCGCACCATGGCGCAGGCATTGACCCGTCCCTCAGCGGACTCTGACTGCCGGAGTCTCACCGGCTGTACGCCGCAGTAACCGCCTTCAAAAAAATAGAGATCAACCGAGGCAGGCGGGTTCACTTCGGTAAAATGAGCCTTGAGCCCCAGCCACTTCGCTCCCGCTTTGCCCGGGGGGGCCAGCGCAGCGCCCAGATTGGACCAGCGGCCGGTGGAGTTGATGACGACGCGCGCTTCGAAGTTCCCGCCGGTGGAGGTGATACGAAACGGGCCATCGCCTTCGATCCTCTGAACGGCGAGCGATTCTCGGGCCTCGACCTGCGCCCCGATCGCTGCTTCCCACAGAGCAGAATCCAGATCATAGCGGGCAATGCTGGCCGCGGCCGGAGCCACTTCAGTGGCGATTACGCGGTCATCAACAAAAATTCTCGCCCGGGCGATGCTGGGGACGTCCTGAAACAGCGGCGACTCTGCGGAATCGAGCAGCCCGCGAAGTAAGGCAAGAGATTCGGCCGAAACAAATTCGCCGCAGACTTTATGCCGGGGGAATCGTCCGCGCTCGATCAGCAATACGCGCGCGCCCGCGCGTCCCGCAGTGATCGCGGCGGCGGCGCCAGCGGGCCCTCCACCGATGATTGCCAGGTCGTACATATGTCTCAGCTCTTCCACGCGATCGCGCCCATCCGAAACAGGTAGTGCGGGCGAACTTCAAATGTCGCTGCGCGTGAGCTGCGTAACATCTCCGCCATCTCTTCCCGCGTATAAGCGCGCCGCACCGAAGCCGGGGCATCGTGCCGGGTAAGGCGGCCACGAAAGAGGGGCATGCCCGCATAAGTCACCGCCAGGTGAAGGGAATGGCGAATCAAATCATTGATCAGCACCGCCGCGCGGCATACCCGCAAACCTTCATCGATGAAGCGCACGATTTCCCCGGGTGAAAGATGGTGCGCGAAAAGGCAACAGCTCACCAGATCGAAGCTGCCGTCGCGAAAGGGAAGGGCCAGGGCGTCGCCCGCTACGTATCGCACCGGCGTTCCGTCCTCGTTCCCATTGCGCAGATGTGAGAGGGCGCGATCCAGTAGAGTGACTTCCAGCCGGACACCGCGTCTTTGCAGCCGTTCCCGCACCGTCATCGGGACATAACCTGCTCCGGCGGCAACCTCCAACAGCGAAAGCGTTCGCATGCCAAGCCGTTCGGCTACCGCGGAAACCATCGCTTCGCTTGTAGCCACGCCGCCGAAACTGCGGTTGATTCTGCGCAAATCAGACAGAGAGGCCGCGATTTCAGCCGGCGTGCCCGCGTCGGTGTCAAGCAGTTCGGGAATGACCACGCGCTTCATGATGCAGTATCGAAGACTACACGTAAGGAAGACGGGAGTTGTCAACCCAGGAAACCAAGAATCGCGAGATGCACTGCGCTCACACTTCCGCGAGTTCTTCCTCGAGAAGCTGCTTGTTGTAGAGATCGGTATAGTAGCCCTCGCGCGCGATCAACTCGTCGTGTGTGCCCAGTTCGACAATGCGGCCATTGTGCAGCACAGCGATGCGATCGGCATTGCGGACCGTGGACACGCGGTGGGAGATGAAAATCGTGGTTCGCCCCGCCATCACGTCGCGAAGATGGTTGAGGATTTTGTCTTCGGTCTGCGTGTCTACGCTGGACAGGGCGTCGTCCAGCACGAGGATGCGCGGGCTGCGGATCAGCGCGCGGGCGATTGCGCTGCGCTGCTTCTGCCCTCCGGAGAGCGTGATGCCGCGCTCGCCGACCGTGGTCTGGTACTGTTCAGGAAAGCTCTCGATGTCGGCGGCGATGCTGGCTGCCCGCGCCGCCGAACGAACCTCTTCGTCGCTGGCATCGGGCTTTCCGAAAGCGATATTTTCGCGCACGGTTTCGCTGAAGAGAAACGTCTCCTGGGGAACGAAGCCGATGTTGCGACGCAGAAACTCCAGCGGATATTCGCGGATGGGCCGCCCGTCGATCAGAACCATGCCAGGTTTGGCATCGTAAATTCGCGGAATCAGGTTCACCAGGGTGGTTTTTCCTGAGCCGGTGGGTCCCACAATCGCCAGGCTGCTGCCGGCGGGAATACGCAAATTGATGTCGCGCAGCACCGGAACGCCGTTATAGTCGAAATTGAGTCCGCGAAACTCGATTTCCCCTTCCAGACTGCGTTTGGCAGTTGCCGCCACAGCGTCGCGATTATCGATTTCCGGCTGCTCGACTAAAAGCTCGTTGATGCGGCCCATCGACGCCGTGCCACGCTGAAAAATATTGATCACCCATCCCAGGGCGATAATGGGCCAGGTGAGCAGCACCATGTAGGTATTGAAAGCGACAAAGTCGCCCAGGCTCATTCCGCCGCTCAAGTGCAGGACGGTGGTTGTCTTCAGGAATGAGACGAGCGCGATGGACTGCTGTCCGCTAAGCACCTCTCTGCCGCCAAGCCACAGCACCAGCACAATGGCAAGTCCCAGCATGGTTTCCAGTGTGGGCCAGAGCATACCCATCAGCCGCACCAGTTTGAGGCTCCGTCCGATGTATTCGCGATTGGAAGTTTCAAACCCGCGGATTTCAGGCTCCTCCTGTACGTACGCCCGGATCACCCGTACGCCGGAGAAATTCTCCTGGGCGCGGGCGGAGATTTCCGAGAACATGGCCTGAATCTTTTCAAAGCGCTCATGAATCTGCCGCCCAAAATACTGGATCACGACGCTGACTACGGGAAGAGGCAGAAAGGCGTAGAGGGTCAGTTTCGGACTGATAGCCAGCATGAACGCCAAAGCGCCGGCGGTGAAGATAATCGTATTCGCCGAGTACATGATCGCCGGCCCGAGCAGCATGCGGACCGCGTTCAGGTCATTGGTGGCGCGCGCCATGATATCGCCGGTGCGGGTGCGCTGATAATAGGAATACGACAGGCGCTCGAGATGGCTGAAAAGATCGTTGCGCAGGTCGAACTCGACTTCGCGCGATACGCCGATGAGAATCCAGCGCGTCAGGAACTGGAAGATACCCTTGCTGGCCGCCACGGCCAGCAGCAACAGCGCGTAGAACATAAGCTTCTCGCGGGTGACCCCAAGGTGCAGATCATCAATGGCGCGGCGAATGACGAGCGGGAAGATAACCCAGATTCCGTTGGTCAGAAGGACGCAGAGCCCGCCCAAGACATAGCTAAGCCAGTATTTTCGGAGATAGGGAAACAGAGGACGCAGGCGGTTGGGCAGCATCGCTTAATAGATGCGATTTTATCAGCCCAGGCTCCAATTCTGCGCAGCGCCCACCCTCAGAGCGGTTCTACGACCATTCGTTGCGGAATTCGACCACACATGCCAGCACCAGGACGATCGCCCAAGTGCCCAGCATGAAAAGGCTGGCGTTCATCAGGTAGGCGTACAAGAAATCTACGTTCATAGCGGATACTCTCAAAATTTTCATCCTGGCGGAGGCGCAATGCCCGCGATCTGGCGTTGCCCCCGTTCCAGTTCGCATGAAAGAAAGTCGCGCGGGGACCTCACCCTCCCCGCGCTGGTGGAGAAACAGCTACTGCGCTGTTGGCGCTCCCTGGTTGCTGTGCTGCATCCTGCGCTGCTCGTGTTTCTGCCACATCTCGGCCAGTTTGGACTTCTGGTCCGGCGTAAGCACCTGGATCATTTCGGCCTCAACCCGTGCCCGTTGCACCGCCAGCTCGGTCATCGTCTGACTTTGCTGGGTGGCAATGGTTCGCGCCTGCGCTTCATCGAAGCTTCCCATCTCCAGCTGACGAAGCTGCGACTGGCTTTGGCCCAGTTGCTGCATGAGCGGTTTCAGCGTCGGCCGTTCTTTTGTCATGATGTCTTTGATCTGGGCTTTTTGTGCGTCGCTGAGATCAAGTTGGCGGCCAAAAAATCCGAACATCGGGGAGCCGAAAGCTCCGCCGCGATGCCCGTGCATCGGCCCGGCGTTTTGCGCCAGCGCCGCTCCGGCGGTCAGCACAATGGCCAGCGCCGCGCTTGCAAGTTTGAAGTAGCTCGTTCTCATATCTCCTCCTGAAACAATCCCTCGCGCCCTGTAACCTGGTTGCACTCATAAGAACACTGTCCCCCACGGAAGTTGGGTAAAAAGACGGTCAACCGGAGTAAAGTTTTGTAAAGTGGGAACTGCGGTTGACAATTCTTTACTCGTATGGGGATTGGATTGCTGTAGAACTACAATGAGAACCGTGGACCGTATTCTGGTAATCGACGACGACGCTGAGCTGTGCAGCCTGGTAGGCGAATACCTTGAGCCGGAAGGTTTCGGGGTCGAGTTCGTCTATGAGGGCGAGCGCGGCCTGGAACGGGCCCTGAGCGGCGATTATCTGCTGGTGGTGCTGGATGTGATGCTGCCGGGGATGAATGGGCTCGAGGTCCTGCGGCGCATCCGCAACAGTTCGCGCATTCCCGTCCTGCTGCTGACCGCACGCGGCGAGGATGTGGATCGCATCGTCGGACTCGAAGTCGGGGCGGACGACTACCTTCCGAAACCGTTCAATCCCCGGGAGTTGGTCGCGCGCATTCGGGCCATTTTGCGCAGAACCCAGAACCCGCAAGCCACCGGCGAAGGCCAGGTTCCGGATATTGTGCGGGTGGGCGACATCGAACTCGACCCTGCCACCCGGGCTGTGCGAATGCGCGGCAAGCCGATCGAACTGACTTCGGTGGAGTTCAACCTACTGCAGGTTTTGCTGCAGGAAGCCGGGCGCGTGGTGACGCGGGAACGCCTGGTGGATGCCGTGCTCAGCCGCAAATTTTCTCCCTTTGACCGCAGCATCGACATGCATGTGAGCAAAGTGCGCAAGAAGCTCGGGGATTCCAACGGCGGCACCGACCATATTAAGACGGTGCGCGGCGTGGGGTATATCTTTACCCATCCGCGGGAGAGGGCGCGGAGCGGCGCCAAATGAGAAGCCTGTTCTTAAAGATTTTCCTTTCGTTCTGGCTGGCGCTGGCCATTTTCATGGTGCTGGCGATCCTGGTCACGCTCGCCATGCGCCCGCCACGCGAAAACGCCTCGGTGGAGGCGCTGCAGACGAAATACCTTGAAGACGCCCTGCAGGCTTACCAGCAGGGCGGTCCCGACGAAGCGCGGCGCTATCTCCGTCATCTGCGCGAGACGCAGCATTTCTGGGCGTTCCTCTTTAATGACAAAGGGCAGGAAATGACCGGCCATCGCCCGCCGGAATGGATTCAGCGCCTGGGGCAGGGCAAGGGACATACCATCGAGAGCATCTGGGGACGAATCGGGCCCATGCAGTTCCTTCGCCCCACCATCACCGCGGCCGACGGGCATCGTTACACCATGGTCATCCAGTTGCCGCCGGAACGGAACACCCTTTTCGGCCCATACGGAAATGTCTGGCTGGGAATCTTCATCGCGGTGTTGTCCTCGGGGCTGGTGTGCTATCCCCTGGCGCGATATCTGACTTCGCCGATTGTGCGCTTGCGCGCGGCGACACGAAAGCTGGCTGAGGGCGATCTGACGGCGCGTGCAGGTGTAGGGCGGCTGCGGCGCCGCGATGAAATCGCCGAACTGGTGCGCGATTTCGATTCCATGGCCGAACGGTTGGAGAAGCTGGTCAAAGCCCAGTCCCGCCTGCTGAGCGACATCTCCCACGAATTGCGCTCGCCGCTGGCCCGCTTGAATGTGGCATTGGCCCTGGCTCGCCAACGATCCGGACCCGAAGCCCAGACGTCGCTGGACCGCGTAGAAACCGAGGCCGAGCGGCTGAACGAACTCATTGGACGCCTGCTTACCATCGCGCGCCTGGAAGGCGGCGACGAGGCCTTGCAGAAATATCCCATCGACCTGGGAGAGCTTGTTTCCGAGATCGCGGCCGATGCTGATTTCGAGGCGCAAGAGAGGAACGGCCATGTGCAGGTTGTTTTGGCGACGGATGATTGTTATGTGATCGGAGACGCCGGTCTGCTCCACAGCGCGGTGGAGAATGTGATTCGCAACGCCACTCGCTACACCGAGGAAGGCACGTCCGTCAATGTGGAGCTGGAAAGAAAGCTGGAAGCGGGAAAACGCGAAGCAGTGCTGCGGGTATCCGATTCCGGTCCGGGTGTGCCGGAGGATGCTCTGGAAAAAATATTCCGGCCCTTCTACCGCATCGACGATGCCCGCGGCCGGCGCACCGGCGGCGTGGGCCTGGGCCTGGCAATCACCCAGCGGGCGGTTCGCCTGCACGGCGGAAGCGTCTCCGCGTCAAACCGACCGGGCGGTGGGCTGATCGTCGAGATTCGTTTGCCTCTGGCGCCCGAACAGCCTGTGGGTTCAGCTGAGGCGATTCCGGTACTTGAAGCGAAAACTTAATCCACTAAGTTAGCTGCGCGGATAACCTCCGCCGCAGGGCAACTTTCGCCTCCTGGAATGGTTCCAATCATCGTACGCAGTTTGCTCTTCCCTGATATTCCTGATACACAAATGGATTGGTTGGCCGGAGAAGCACTTGGGAAACCGCCGCCTCGAACAGAAACAGGAGAAAGAACAGGGATGAAGTCTGCCTTCCTTGGCACTTTGCCGGCTTTGATTGCGCTGGCACTCTTAAGCTGTGGGACAACGACTACGACTCCGGGCTCAACGGCTCCTGGAATTCTGTACGTGGTGACGCAAGGCAACTCTTCCGTCTCTGCCTTCGGAATCAATCTGGGCAACGGGACCATCAGCACCAACGGAAACGCCACCGCCAGCGGCGCCATGTCCTCTGCCATCGTCCTGCCGGGAGCTGCGGCGTTCGTGAGCAACAGCCAGGACAACACCATTTCCAGCTTCACCCTGAAATCCGATGGAACACTGGCCACCGGAAGCACCACAACGCTGACGAATGCCAGTACACCGATGGGACTCGCGGTGGATTCGGGCGGCAAGTTCCTTTTCGTGGCCGACCAGGGGTCGAACACGATTTCCGTGTTTACGATCTCGAATTCCACCCTCGCGGAAGTGGCGGGGTCGCCGTTTCCCGCGAATGATCCCACCGCTCCGAACGTGGCCACCGGGCCTGTATCGGTTGCGGTTTCCCCGAGCGCCAATTTTCTCTACGTTGCTTATCAATTCACCAATACAATTGGGGCGTTTTCAGTGGACTCCAATGGTGCGCTCACCCCGAGTGGGGCGGCTTCGTATCCGGTGGGTACTTCTCCTGCAAATCTGGTGCTGGCGGCTAGTCCAGATGGGAATTTTCTGTATCTCTACGTGGCGAATCAGGGTTCGAACAATATCAGCGCATTTGGGGTGTGCGCCAAGGCTTCATTAACCTGCCCTGCGGCAGACGGTTCGCTGCACGTGATCCAGGGATCTCCTTTCCCGGCGGGTCTGGGTCCCATCGCCATGGCGGGTTCGTTTGACCAGATCGGCGCCTACCTTTTCGTCGCCAACTTCAACTCCAACCAGGTTTCGAATTTCCGTATCAGCACGGGCACGGGCGCGCTAGCAGCGAACACGCAGCCCACGGCTTCTACAGGCGCGAATCCATCGGCGATTGTGGTGCGCGCCGGCTCCGGCGCAGTCCTGAGCGACGGCGGAACCACCAGCTACGTTTACGTCGCCAACAAAACTGCCGGAACGATCTCCGTTTTCAGTTACGACAACAAGGACGGAAATCTGAGCGTGGTGGGAAATCCTGTGACCACGCAAGGGCAGCCCTCCGCGCTGGGAGTGAAGTGAAATTTCAGGACTGCCCTGGGAATCCTTCGACTCGCTGCGCTTTTGCTTCGCAAAACCGCAGGCATCGCTCAGCATGACAGCTTAGTAATCGATTTTTTCGAGTCGTTTCATTTGCCGCAATGTCATCCTGAGCGAAGTGCGAGCGGCTGCGAGCACGAGTCGAAGGACCCCATTTGCCCAAGCAGTGCCACCGGCCTGGAGAGGGATTCTCTGATCTGCATCGTGCGAACTCCTATCCAGGCCGCTGGTGCTACACAGTTGCATGGGGTCCTTCGACTTGGCTGGTTCGGCGCGCTGCGCCGAACCGGCTCCGCTCAGGATGACAGCGTCAATCGGCAGCGCCGATTTACGTGGGCACTTTCAAAATCAAATATCCCCCCGCCAAGGCAAAAATCAAATCCGGCGACCAGGCAGCCAACACGGGTGGAAGCTGGCTGATATTTCCCATGGCCTCGAATAGGCCTGAAATCGTCCAGTAAACCACGGCAATTCCCACAGCAGTGGCCACGCCGGCCACCGCGCCGCGCCGCCCTGCGGAGAGCGAGAAGGGAATTGCCAGCACCGCCATCACCACCGCAATCAGGGGATATGCCAGCTTCTTCTGTAACTGAACTTTCAGGCGCACCACATCAAATCCGCTCTGCTGCAGATCGTGAATGTAGCGGCGCAGTTCCTCGTAGTTCATCTCCGAAGACTGCTTCACTTCTTTTTTGAAATAAGGAGGAGGCTCGCTGATCGCGGCAAACGTGGCCACGTCATAGGTGTGATAGCTTTCGATGGCCGAGCCATGAAATTCGCGCTGCCAGCCCTGGGTACAGATCCAGCGCTGCACCCGATCGTCCCAGTGGGCGCTGCCGACATAAATGCGGCGGGTGAGCTGGAAAGTTGCCGGATCGAACTGGAAGACGGAGAGATCGCCAAACTGGTTCCGGTCGGAATCGAAGAACTGGTAGTAGTAAATATTCGAGTGCTGGCCAAAAATCCATTTGCGGTCGGGATTCAGATAAGTCTGCGGCGGCTTCCCCTTGATCTGGCTGCGGAGCGCGTCCTGCTGCTTGTTGGTGTAGGGAAGATAGAACTGGTCGGAGACGAACAATCCTGCCGCGAGCAGCGCCGCCGCCACCAGCACCGGCACGACAATGCGATAGATGCTGA